>Ga0208716_1001147_pt1 | contig 10253 bp, 7 predicted proteins | sample NGESurdeep092012_8_FD_184482 | JGI IMG/M metagenome (GOLD analysis project Ga0208716, IMG submission 184482) | Arctic peat soil microbial communities from Barrow, Alaska - NGEE Surface sample 415-3 deep-092012 (SPAdes) | ecosystem: Environmental > Terrestrial > Soil > Wetlands > Peat ...
CCCGCCGAGGGGAACCGCTCCGCGGGGTCCTGCGCGAGGGCCCGCTCGATCGCCGCGCAGACCGCGGCGGGAACCTCGGCTCGCCACTGCCGCAGGTCGGGGCGCGGGGCCGCCACGTGCAGGGCGTAGAGCGCCTGCGCCGTCGCCGCGTCGAACGGGGGCCGGCCGGCCAGCATCTCGAAGAGCACGACCGCGAGGGCGTACTGGTCGCTGCGGCCGTCGATCTCCCGCTCCCCCGCCGCCTGCTCGGGCGCGACGTAATGCGGCGTCCCCAGCACGTGCCCCGTCGTCGTGATGCGCCCCCCCGTCCGCGGCGCCCGCGCGATGCCGAAGTCGGTGAGGAGCGCGCGCCCCGACTGGAACTCGAGGAGGATGTTGTCCGGCTTCACGTCGCGGTGCACCACGCCGGCGGCGTGGGCCGCGTCGAGCGCCGCCGCGATGTCCTGCGCGATCCCCACGGCCACCGTGAGGGGCAGCGCCCCCTCCCGCTTGAGGCGCGCCGCCAGCGACTCGCCGCTCACCAGCGGCATCACGTAGCACGCCAGCACTGCGGACGCGGGGACGAAGTAGATGGGGACGATGTTCGGATGGACCAGCTTCGCGACGGTCGTCGCCTCGTGGCGGAACCGGTCGGTGGCGTCGGGGGAAGCGGTGAGCTCGGGGGCCATGACCTTGGCCGCGAGCCAGCGGTCGAGGGTCAGGTCGCGGACCCGGAACACGCGGGCGAACCCGCCGCGCCCGGCCTCGTCCACGACCTCATACCCCGGGCCCAGCGTCTCCGCGAGGGCGCGCGCCACCCGTCGCGGGTCGTGCGGATCGTCCCCCGGCGGCAGCATCGCGCCGCAGTGGCCGCAGCGCAGCGCGTCCGCCGCGGCCGCGACGCCGCAGGCGTTGCAGAATCCCGACTGGCTCATGAGGTCGGGAGCGAAGCTACTGCGTGAACTCCAGCTTCGTCAGTGCCGCCTCGGGGAGGCGGAGGGGGAAGTGCGTCCCGAGCACGAACCGCTCCCGGCCCACCGTCCGGAAGAGGTGGGCGAGATGGTCCTCCGGAGGCCCCCAGATCCAGGAGACGTCCCAGCGGATGCGCACCGCCTCCTCCGGCGTGGAGCCGAAGTGGACCTCCTCCACGAACGCCCGGTCGGCGGCGGTGACGAGGAGGCGGACCCGGGGGTCGGCGCGCACGGTCGCCCGGACCGCGGCGCCGATGAGGTCGGGGGCGACGTCGAGCGCGTGCCGCTGGCGGGCATCCTCGAAGCGCACCGTGAGCACCAGCTCGAGGCCGGCCTCGGCGCACGCGGCGCAGAGGGCCGCCATCGCCGGGCCCGCCGGGTCGAACCCGAAGTGCGCGGGGTACGTGCGGACGGCGGGGGCGCCGGCCGCGACGGCCCTCGCCACCTCGCGCCCCCATCCCGGATACGCCGGGTTGACCGCCGGCACGGGGGCGAGGCGTTTCCGGTGCGGCTCGAGCGAAGCGAGCAACTCGTCGTTCCCCGCCGCCGCGTCGCGGTAGAAGACGCTCGGCAGATGCCCCACCCACGCGGCGGCGATGCCGAGCCGGTCCATCTCCGTGAGCAGCCGCTCGGGCGTCGGCTCCGGCAGCCGCCGGAACGGGAACGGCCCGATGAGCGCGTTGTGGTCGGTGAGCGTGGTTGTCACGCGTCTCCTCTCACTCCTGACCTCTCACCTTCTCACGCGGCGCAGCCGCGCCGATCCCCAGCGCCTCCGCGCCGAAGACGTCGGCCGCGTTCCGCCACCTCACCCGCTCCATCTCCTCCTCGCTGCATCCCATCGCCGCGAGGTGCTCCAGCTTCGCGAGCCCGGTGTCCATCGTGAGATCGGTCCCCCAGAGCAGCCGGCGGACGCCCACGCACTCCACGCACAGCCCCAGCATCCCGCGGTCCACCCCGCTCCCGGAGAGGTCCACCCAGACGTTCGGCACGCTCACCAGCGCGCGGAGCGAATGCGCCCAGTCCCCGCCCCCTCCGATGTGCGCCAGGATGAACGTCGCGCGCGGATGCCGCACCGCCAGGGCGGCCAGATCTAGCCCGTCGGAGATCTCTTGCCCCGGCACCTCGCGGCGGCGGTGCTGCCAGCTGTGCTGGAGGATCGGCACGCCGCGCTCCGCGGCCAGTCGGGCGATCGGGTCGAGGAGGGGATCGCTGGCGCGGCGGCTCGCGCCGAGCTTGATGCCCACCATCCCTTCGGCCAGCCCCCGCTCGATCTCCGCCACCGCGTGGCGCGTGAAGTTCGGATTGACCGCCACGTAGCCGCGGATGCGGTCGGGGTGCGCCCGCTGGAGGGCGCGCATCGCCGCGTTGCCGTAGGCGACGTCCTCGGGCGAGGGGAAATAGGTGGGCGAGGTGTGGCCCCAGCTCCCCAGGATGGACGCGACGTGCAGCGTGATGCCGGCGCGCTCCCCCACCTCGAGGCGGCGGGCGTTCGCCGCCTCCCACCCCGACCGGCCGCTCCGGTCGTGATCGAAGTGCGCGTGGACGTCGATCAGGGGACGGGTCATGGAGCATCGCCTCCCGCGCCCGCGGTTCCCGCCAGCGCTGACGAGACCGCCGCCAGCGTCCGCGCGACGTCCGCTTCGCCGTGCGCCAGGCTCGGGAAGTCGTACGCGCCCCGCTTGAGGAGCACCCCCTCGCCGACCACCGCGAGGAGGAACCGCCGCTCCGCCTCCGCGGTGGGGAATCGCAGGAGGAACATCTCGGGGAGCCCCACCACCTCGAACGCGCCCCCCGCGGAGAGGCGGACCAGCCCGTCGAGGAGACGCCGCCCGATCTCCGCGATGTGTCCCGCGACGTCGGTCCGGTCCCAGACGTCGAGCACCGCGCGCGCCGCCGCGAGTCCGACCGATTCCGTGGCGAGGGTGGAGGAGATCCACGTCTCCTTCACCCGCACCATCAGGTCCGCGCGGCCGACCACCGCGGCGAGGGGGAAGCCGTTGGCGAGCGCCTTGCCCAGCACCGCCAGGTCGGGCCGCACCCCCCAGCGTTCCGCCGCGCCGCCGCGCGCGAGGCGGAAACCCGTCTTGATCTCGTCGAACACGAGGAGCGCGCCCGACGCGGCGGCGAGCTCGGCCAGCTCCTGCAGCCAGCGGGCGCTCGGCGCCCGCTCGATCACCGGCTCGACGAGGATGGCGGCCGGGGGCGCGCCCGTCCGCACCGCCCTCGCGGCGGCCTCGGGATCGTCGAACGGCACCGCGGTCCAGCCCGCGCCGACCGCCGTGGGGACGCCGGCGCCGTTGAAGGCCCCGTCGAGCCACCCGTGATAGCCGCAGTGGACCACGCGCTCGCGGCCGGTGGCGACACGCGCCAGGCGCACCGCGGCGTGCACCGCCTCCGCGCCCGTCTTGAGGAACCGCGCCTGCTCCGCCCCGGGATACGCGGCGCAGAGCCGTTCCGCCACCTCGACCTCGAGGGTCGGCGGGAAGGGGCCGACCACGCCGTCGCGCGCCGCCCGCGCGGCGGCCTCCACCACCGCGGGGTGCCCGTACCCGAGGGCGACGGCGCCGAGCGCCATCGTCCAGTCGAGGAGCCGCCTCCCGTCGGCGGTCTCGACGTACGCGCCCTCGCTGCGCACCAGGTGCGTCGGGCCGCCGGGGCCGCCGAAAAGCGCGTCCGGCCCCTTCGAGCGCGTGGCGGTGAACCCCGCCACGGCGTCCGCCGCCCTCCGGGCCCAGTCGCTCACTGCCCCCGCCCCCCGAGGCCCGGACTCACGGCGCCACCGCGACGACGGGAAGCGGCCCCGGGATCGCCCGGTCACCCGCGAGGTAGACGCGGGTGCCGCGCGCGCCCGACCAGACGAGCTGGCCGATGCGGCGCTCGTGGCCGTCCCGGGCACGGTTGACGTACAGATCGAAGCCGAAGCTCGTGACCTCGACCGCCAGCTCGATGGCGAGGGTGACGCGGTAGCCCCGCTCCGTCGGCGCCCAGGCGCCGTCGGTGATCATCGAGGCCTCGCCGTCGGTCCCGAACGCCGCCGCGATGCGCAGCGCCCCCGGCTTCTCCACGTCGGGCACCACCAGCCAGCCGTAGAAGCCCGCCGCGTCCACGTAGACCTGCAGGCCGTCGCTGTGGATGTCGGGGTTCTCGTTCTCCAGCTCCGGGTCCGGCGATTCCCCCGGGCGGAAGCAGGGCGCGCCCGTCACGACGTCCACGGCGAGGAACAGAGTGCTGCCGCCGGCGTTGAGCAGCGCACGGGCCGAGAAGCCGCCGGGCCCCGGCCATGCCTCCTCGGCGCGCCGGTACTGGTCCGCGCGGTCGAGAATGAGCGGGGCCGAGTCGGCGAAGCCCTCCAGCGTCCCGTCGAGCGCGGGTGGCTCGACGACGCGGGGGATGCGCAGCACGGGCTCCGGCGGCTTCTCCGGCGGCGTGACCGGCTCCGCGGGGAGCTCGCGCAGCCCGCCGAGGGCGACCGGGTCGCCATGACCCGGGTCCACGAGCCATCCCTCGTCAGTGGGCTGGTGCGTGTGGATGGAACCGTCGGCGAGGTGCACGAGGTACGTGCCTTCCGCGCAGTCGAGGTCCGTCACGCCGGCGCCCAGATCGACGCAGGCGGCGAGCGTGACCTGCTCCCCCTCCGAGATCGCGAGGGGGAACTCGAGCTCCTCGGGATCGTGTCCCGGCGGCCCCGGGGCGCGGTGCATCTCGAGGCGGAACGGCTGCCGGGCGGAGAGGAGGACCCGCAGTTCCCCGTCGGCCCGCGTGAAGGTGACACCGGCCTCGTCGGCGACGGCGGTGCCCAGCCCGTGCCAGGGGAGGATGAGGGTCCGGTCGCCGCTCGTGCTCATCATCTGCAGCACGTCGAGCACGTACCCCGGCCCCACGACGACCGTGCGCTGCAGCGCCGCGCCGTGATAGGCCGAGTTGTCGGGGAGCTGGGCGCACACCCAGCCCCACTCGTCCTGGTCGTCGAAGGCGACGCAGAGGCCGTCGGCGGGGAGCTGCGAAGTGCCGTCGAGGGCCGGCGCGTTGTGGGCGTAGGTGGTGCGGTACCAGCCGAGACTCTTCGCCACGTAGGAGCCCGTGCCGAAATCCACCAGCCACGGGATGCCGCCCGCGTGCAGCGTGAGGTTGAGACGATCCGGGTGCCCATGCGCACCGCCGCCGTCCCCGTAGTCGAGGCCGACGTACGTCCGGCCGGCGTCGCGCCGGAAGACCGCGAGGCCCGTCGCCTCGAGGTGCGCCGTGCCGGGACGCCAAAGATCGGGGTCCGCGTCCGGGAGGTCGCTCGCGGCCCAGGCGAGCCCCTTCCACCCGAGGCCGTCGCGGCGCACGCCCGCCGCCGGCTCGCTCCGCTCCACCTCGGTGATCGTGCGGACGCCGTCGTCCGCAGGAGGCACCGACGGATCGTAGAGGAACCGCAGCAGGGACGCCGTGCGCTCCTCGCCGAGGCGCGCCCACGCCAGCTCCCAGAGTTCGGCCATCCGCCGCTGGCGCAGCGACACGCCGAACTTCGCGTCCCGCCGGGCCGGGAAGGTGAAGTCGGGGAGCGCCGTCAGGAGGGGGGCCTCGAACGCGGCGCGGAACTTCACGCCGAGGTCGCCCCGGTCATCCCACAGGTCGGTGTCCCCGGCGGCGCGCAGCATCTCCGCGCCCCAGACGAGGCCGCGGAGCGCGAACCAGTGGTAGTTCTCCCCCTCGAACCAGAGCCCGTCGGCGTGAAGGCCGGCGTCGAGCGTCGCGAGGATCCCCCGCGGCCCGTGCGCGGCGTCGTCCGTCCGCGCGGCGTCGCCGAGGACGGTGCCGAGCGCGTAGCGGGCCGCCGCGTGCCACACCTGCCGGTTGGCGGTCTCGGGGAAGTCCTCGATGAGCGCGGCGCTCGGCGCGAAGAGCTGGTCGGCGAGGCGCCCGCGGAGTCCGTGCGGGAGCGCGCCCGCGTCGTCGAGGAGCGCGGTGGCGGCAGCGAGCTGCAGGACCCACACCGACTCGACGTAGGTGGAGAAGAAGGGGCGCGAGGGGCCGAGGACGTTGTCGAAATCGGGATACCGCGGATACGCGTCGGCCAGCGCCGCGAGCGCCTCCGCGGCGCGCGCCCCCGCCCGCGCATCGCCGCCCAGGGCGGCCAGGTGCGCAGCGACGAGGATTCGCTCGGCCAGCCAGAGCTGGTACCAGTAGACCCACCAGCGGTGCGCCTGCTCCGTGGTCCACACGCGCCCGCACCGGGTGCAACGCTGCGCGCCGGGGGAGAACGGATCGAACGCGAGCTCCGCGCCGTCGTCGCGGCACAGGCTCCCCCAGCGGGAGAGGAGCGCCTTCTCCTCCGGGACGTAGAGGGGGCGGTCGAGGAAGGGCGCGAGGTCCCGCGCCAGGTGGCCCTGGATCGCGCCCAGCGCGCCGGAGCCCGCGATGGCGCTGCGCCGCGCCTTGAGGCCGGCGGCCGGCAGCAGCAGGCTCATCCCGTCACCGTTCCTGGCTCGTCCACGCTTCCACTCCCGTCACGTCGAAGGTGTACCGCAGGATCGTGCCGCCCGCCTCGCGGAGCCGTTCCGCGAGGGCGTGCTCCTCCCCCGTCGGCGCGAGGAAGAGGAGGCAGCCGCCCGCGCCGGAGCCGCAGGCCTTCCACGCGGTCGCGCCGGCCGTGCGCGCCGTCTCCGTCAGCGCCCGCATCTCGGGCGTCTCCAGCTCGGGGCCCAGCGCCTTCATGTGGCGCCAGTCCTCGGCGAGCACGTCGCCCACGGCGCCGACGTCGCCGCGCAGCAGCGCATCCCGCATCGCGAGGCCGCACGCCTTGAGGCCGTCGAGGGCCGCCGTCACGCCGGCGTCGCCGGCTTCGTAGCGCCCCATCACGCGGGTGATGGTGCGCCCCGAGAACCGCGACGCGCCCACGTAACAGAGCACGAGATGGTGCTCCAGATCCCGCGCGCAGGCGGCGGGCACCGCGAGGAGCGTCGCCCGCACCGCGGGATCCTCGAACTCAAGGAAGGCGAAGCCCCCCAGCGCGGCGCAGTACTGGTCCTGGCGCCCGCCGGGGATCTTGGCGTCCTCCGTCTCCAGGAGGTGGGCCTGCTGCGCCACCTCCGTCCGCATCGGGGCGGCGCCGCGTGCCTGCGCCAGCGCGGCCACCACCGCCACCGCCATCGCGCCCGACCCGCCGAGGCCGGATCCCGGCGGATAGTCGGCGTGGGTGACGATCTCAAAGCCCCCCCGGGGACCGTAGCGCTTCGCGGCCGCGGCGAGGAGCGCGAGGTCCCCTTCGACCGGCAGCTCGCTGACGCGCCGCGCCGAAACGTGGGCCCCGTAGTCCAGCGCGTGGAGCCGCACGCCGCCCTTGCGCCGCCGGACCAGGGCGTGGGCGTAGAGGCTGATCGCCACGCTGGTGACGGCGCCGCCGGCGCGCGCCGAGTACGGAGGCACGTCGGTGAAGCCGCCCGCCAGGTCGAGGCGCGTCGGGGCGCGCGCGCGGACGATCACCGCGCCGCGGGCTCCAGGCGCCAGTCGTGCACCGTCACGAGCTCCCCCCGGAGGTCCATCCGGACGCCGCGCAGCCGGCGGCTCTCGCCGTGCAGCCCGCGGGCGTGATAGAGCCAGGTCACCGGCAGGTCCGCCGCCACGAGCCGCTGGACGGCCGCGAGGTCCCCGGCGTCGAGCGCCCGGTCCACCGCGGCGTTCGCGTACTGCGCGTACTGCTGCGGGTCGCCACGGCGCCGCGAGTCGAAGAGGCCCCGCAGGTACCCCAGTCCGAGGTCGCCCGGGATGCCGGTCACGAGAGCATCATACTCACGCCGCGGGCTTTGCGCGGTGGCGAGGAACGCCCCCATCTCGAGCTGGCGGATCCGCACCCGCACCCTGACCGCCGCGAGGTCCGCCTGGATCAGTTGCTCGAGGACGTTGTCGGACGAACCCACCGTGAGCAGCGTGAACGCCAGCGGTACGCCTGCGCGCTGCCGAACGCCCTCCGGCCCGACGAGCCACCCCAGCGAGTCGAGCAGGGCCCGCGCCGCGGTGAGGTCGAACGGGACCGCGGGGACCGCCACGGCGCCCGGATGCGAGGGCGGCACCGGGCCGTCGGCCACGGTGCCGAAGCCGTACAGGTACGCCGCGACCATCCGGCGGCGGTCGAGCGCCATCGTCAGCGCGCGGCGCAGCCGCGGGTCCGCGAAGAGCGGCCGGCCGGTGTTCCAGAAGAGGCCGTAGGCGAGGAGCATCGGCGTGTCCGACACCGCGAGCCCCGGCACCTTCCGCACCAGCGCCGCGTGCATCGGCTGGATCCCCGCCACGTGCAGCTCGCCGCTCGTCAGCCCCGCCAGCTTGGTGCTCGGCTCGCTCACCACCGCGATCACCAGGCGACGGACCTCGGGAGGGCCGCCGAGCGCGGCGGGGAAGCCGGTGTCGGCGGCGAAGACCCATCGCCGTCCCGGCTCGTGGGAGACGAACTGGAAGGGCCCGTTCCCGACCGGGTGGTCGTTGAAGGACGCGGTGCGCAGCGATTCCGGCGGCGTCGCGCCGAGGAGGTGCTCGGGGAGGATCGCCAATTCCACGAGGATGTTGGGGATCGCGGGCTGCGGGCGGCAGAACCGGAGACGGAGCACCGCGGCATCCACGGCGTCCACGCTGTCGAGGCAGGCCAGATCCGACGCGCGAGGGTAGCCGGTGCGGGGATCGCGTGCCCGCCGCAGCGTGAACGCGGCGTCCCGCGCCGTCGTGAGCGGCCCGTCGTGCCAGCGGACGTCGCCGCGCAGGGTGAAGGTGAGGGTGCGCCGGTCGGCCGACCACGTCCACCGTTCGGCGAGATACGGCTCCGGCCTCAGCAGAGAGTCGTACCGGACCAGCGTGGTGAAGAGGACGTACCGCTGCACCTGGTTGGCGAGGGTGTGGACCGTGAGCAGGGGATCGATGGACTGCAGATCGGCGCCCGAGGCGTAGAAGACGGTGCCCGGCGGCGCCGAGGGGGCGCAACCGAGCAGGAAGGCGAGCGCGGCGAGGGACGGTCCCCGCATAGGGTGGAAAGGTGCCGTGCGGACGGTGCGGTCCGCCAGGGGCGACACAGGGGCCAGGAGCCAGACGCCAAGTAGTCCAGGGGGGGGCGCACCTCTGCCTTGGCGTCTTGGCCTCTGGCCGCTGTCCTTCCGTACTTGGCGTCTGGCCCCTGGTCCCTCTTCCTTGGCGTCTGGCTCCTGGCTCCTGCACTATTCCCTCATGCTGCGCTACGCCGTGCGGCGCCTCCTCGCCGCCGTGCCGATCGTCGTCCTCGTCCTGACGGTCACCTTCGCGGGACTGCACCTCGCCCCCGGCGATCCCGTGCGTCTCTACCTCGGGCCCGAGGCCGACGCCGCGGCGGCCGCGGCGCTCCGCCACGCCTGGGGACTCGACCGGCCGCTGGCGGTGCAGTACGTGGCGTGGCTCGCGGACTTCGCCCGCGGCGACTGGGGCACCAGCCTCGCCCAGCGTCGCCCGGTGACGGCGGTGTTGGGGAGCGCGCTCGGCCCCACGCTCCTCCTCACCGGAGCGAGCCTGGCTCTCTCGTACCTGTTCGGCGTGCTCGTGGGCGCCACGCAGGCGATGCGTCGCGGCACCGGGCTCGACGCCACCCTCACGGCCGCGACGACCGTCGCCCAGGCCCTGCCGTCGTACGTTGTGGCGCTCGGCCTCGTCCTCGTCTTCGCGTACGGCGCGACGCTCTGGGGCTGGCCGCCCGCGCTCCGACTCCCCGCGCTCGGCGCGGAGAGCGTCGGGGCCGACTTCCTCGCCCCGGGGGCGCGGCTGGCCGACCGGCTGCGGCACCTCCTGCTGCCCGTCGCGACCCTCGCGCTGATCGGCGCGGCGGGCGTGGCCCGGTTCGCGCGGGCGAGCATCGCGGGCGCGCTCCGGCAACCGTTCGTGGCCGCGGCGCGCTCGCGCGGACTCGCCGAGTCCCGCATCCTCGTGCGGCACGGGTTGCGCAACGCGCTCCTTCCCCTCGTCACGCTGCTCGGCCTCCAACTCCCCGCCCTCTTCTCGGGCGTGGTGTTCGTCGAGACCATCTTCGCCTGGCCGGGGATGGGCCACGTGGTGGTCCAGGCGGTCCTCGCCCGCGACTACCCGGTGGTGATGGCGACGACGGCGATCTTCGCGCTCCTCGTGGTCGCCAGCAACCTCCTTGCCGACCTCCTGGCCGCCCTCGCCGACCCGCGGGTCGAGGTTGCGGCGTGAAGGGGGGAGCGGGCGCGCTGCTCCTCCGCGACCGGCGCGCGATCGCGGGCGGGGGCCTGGTCCTTCTGGCCGCGGCGGCGGCGCTCGCCGCCCCGGCCCTCCTCGGCACCTCGGGCG
>Ga0208716_1001148_pt1 | contig 10251 bp, 7 predicted proteins | sample NGESurdeep092012_8_FD_184482 | JGI IMG/M metagenome (GOLD analysis project Ga0208716, IMG submission 184482) | Arctic peat soil microbial communities from Barrow, Alaska - NGEE Surface sample 415-3 deep-092012 (SPAdes) | ecosystem: Environmental > Terrestrial > Soil > Wetlands > Peat ...
AAATGTGGATCGCCTCCGACGAACCTTCCGCACGCATCCGCGGTATCGGGCCCACTCCATCACGTCGCATCGAGCACCTGCCGCACTTTCTCGCCCAGCGTCTCCGCCGTGAACGGCTTCTGCACGAGCGCGATACTGTGTTCCCGCAGCCCTTGCAGGATGGTCACGTCTTTCGTGTAGCCGGAGACGAAGAGCACCTTCAAATCCGGCTTCACGGCGCGAACGCGATCCGCCAGCACCGGCCCGCTCATGCCGCCCGCGAGGACGACGTCGGTCAAGAGGAGATGGAAGTTTTCGTGTCCGTCCTCGATCATCCGCAGCGCCTCCTCGCCGCTGCTCGCGCTCACCACGCGGTATCCCTGCGCCTCGAGCAAGCGCACCTCCACGCGGCGAACGGCAGGCTCATCCTCCACCAGGAGAATCGTCTCCACACCGTGCATTGGTGTTTTCCTGTGGCGGCGCGCTGCGGGCTCCGCAGCCTCGCCATGTCGCGGCAGATAGATCCTCATGGTCGTGCCCTTACCCTCCTCGCTGTGCACGGCGATGTCGCCTCCGGCCTGCTTCACGATGCCATAGCTCGTCGCGAGCCCCAGGCCTGTTCCTTTGCCGCTCTCCTTCGTCGTGAAAAAGGGCTCGAAGACGTGCGCCTTGACCTCCTCGCTCATCCCCAGGCCCGAGTCGCTCACCGCGAGCATCACATAGTCGCCGGGCGTCACGTCGGCATACACGTCCGGGTAGTCCGCATCCAGGGCGACGTTTGCGGTCTCAATGATGAGCCTTCCACCGAACGGCATCGCATCACGCGCATTGACGACGAGGTTCATCAGCACCTGCTCAAGCTGGCTCCGGTCCATCTTCACGGTGCCGAGCTGCGGGTCCGTGCGCGTTGCGAGTGCGATGTCCTCGCGCAGAAGCCGGCGAAGCATCTTGTCCATCTCGACGACGAGAGCGTTGACGTCGAACACGGTGGGTTCCACCACCTGCTGTCTCGAGAACGCCAGCAATTGCCGGGTGAGGGCGGCGGCTCGCTGACCGGCACTCAGGACTTCCTCCAGCGACGGCCTGACCGGATGGTCCACCGGCAGGTCGGACATCACCACTTCCGTCCAGCCGAGGATTACGGACAGCAGGTTGTTGAAGTCGTGGGCGATGCCGCCGGCGAGCCGGCCCACCGACTCCATCTTCTGCGACTGCAGCCGTCGCCGCTCGAGTTCCACGCGCACCGTGACATCCTCGACGAACACCTCGAACGCCACCAGGTCGCGACCCGAAACACGGAGGGGCCTGCCCGACAAGTGCACCGTGAGCGGTGTGCCGTCCTTGCGTTTCCAGCCCACCTCCACGCCCTTGAAATCATCGCGCGCGCCGAAGTGCTCCACGAGCTGGCTGCGCTCGTCGACTCGCTGGTACAGCGCGGCGAGGTTGCTTACGCCGAGGAGATCCCGCACGGAGTCGTAGCCCAGCATCCCGGCCAGCGCGGAGTTGGCCATCAACAAGCGGCCGTCCGGCGTGCTGCGGTAGATACCGACAGGCGCGCGCTCGATGAGGCCCTGAAGTTCGGCTTCGGAGCGCCGCAGCTGTCGCTCCGTCACCTTGAGCGCGGAAACGTCGTGCACGACGGCCATCACGATGCGCGCAGCGTCCGTGCCCACCGCGCTGATGGAGATCTCGGCGTCGAATTCCTCGCCGTTCTTTCGCCGGCCGATCATGGCCGGGCGGTCGCTCATCCGTCGCGGGGCCTCGCCGCGATCGACGAACCCGCGCACGTGCGCCGAGTGCAGGTCACGCACGGATTCCGGCAACAGGGTTTCCAGCGTCTTGCCGAGGATCTCCTGCTCCAGGTAACCGAACATCACTTCCGCACCGCGATTGAAGACCACGATGCGTTGTTCGTTGTCGGCGCAGATGATCGCCTCGGTCGTCATCGCGAGGAGATTGCGGAGAAGTTCCGCGTCGCGGAGCCGAGCAGCGACCGAATCCGAACCGGAGTTCGTACGCATGGAGGTCCCTCGCTCCCGCACCGATGACTGCGCGGACACAAGACAGGCAGAAGTATGAAGACGGGTGTCAGGTCGAATGTAGTATCCGCCCGCCACTGATGTGGACGCTTTTAGGACACGTCCGTTCGGCATCGGCGGGAATCCCCGGCAAAACAAATGGGACGCTCCGATTCGAAGCGTCCCATTCTGGCGCCGGCTCTCGGCTACGGTTTCCCGCGCCCGCGTCCCGGGTTCTGGCCCTTATTCTTCGCTCGCCCGCGATCGTTCTCACTGGGCTGACGCTTGTAGTTATACCGTTTGTCCTTGCCGACCCACGCGTTGTCCTGCGGCGGCAGGAAGTATTCGTTGTTGCGCGAGTAAACAACAACGGCACGCGAGCCCTTGACGGACTTGCGATAGTAGTGGCCGTTGTAGTCGTAGATCGTCACCGGCGTCCAATTCCGGTAGCTGGTCCGCCAATCGCCGTAGTCCTGCTGCGAGTAGGCGAAGATGCTGATCTCGGGCCCGAGCAGTCTGCCGAGGTTGACACTGACACTCACTTGTGCCGGCGCCCGAGCCGGCAGAGCGATCGCCGCTCCCAGGAGCAGTATTCCAAGCGCGTTTGAAATTCGCATTTTGATACTCCGGTAGAAGAACTGTGTGAGATTCTTCCGATCAGCCTGAAATTGGGGAGCAACGACGGCTCAAACAATCGATCAAACGTGCGACCTTGTTTGGCACAAGCGTGTTAGTGCTGCTGTCAGGGACTTCCTTAGAGCGACGCTCACGGGAGTGCACGCGGGTTTCCCACCCCGGACGCGTCCAACACGCCCGTGTAGTACGACATCAGCGCCTGCTGGAACACAAGGCTCGAGCGCGCGGTCACCACGGCGCTCTGCCCCTGCACAAGGGTCGCGCGCGCGAGCGTGACTTCGACGAAGGTCGCGAGCCCCACGCGATAACGGGTTTGCATCGCCTCCAGGGCGAGCGCCGCGGCCTTCTGCTGTGCGTCGGCCGCATCCAGCTGCTCCTGGGCAGATTGATAGTTCAGGTAAGCGCGTCGCACATCGAGCGCCGCGCCCTGCACCTGATCGCGCAGCGCGAGCTTCTCATTTTCCAGCTGGATCTTCGCCCGCTGCCGCGCGATGGCCACCGCGCCGCGATCGAAGATGGGCAGCGAGACGCCCACGCCCACCGAGCCGCCGCGGCGCTGGTCGAGCTGGGTCGCGAAGCTCGCGTCGGCGGGCGTGGTCGCCGCGCTGCCGTAGCCGATGGTCGCCGACACGACCGGCAGGCGCCCGCCGTCCGCCACCAGGATTTCGCGCTCGGCGGCCTGCACGCGCAGCGCCAGCGCCTGGATGTCCACGCGCTGCCGCAGCGCGAGGCCCATCAGGCTGTCGAGATTGAAGACGGGCCGCTGGGAGGAGTCGGCCGCCGGCGATTCGAACGCATAAGTCAGTCGCGGGTCGAGCACCAGCTCCTGGATCAAGTCGACCTTCGCGAGCTCGGTGGTGCGGCTCGCGTTCGCGACGGCGAGCCGCGCGGCCGCCGTGGCCGACTGCTGCTGGTACAGGTCGCCGATGTTCTTCGTGCCCGCCTTGGTGAATGCCTCGAGTTGGGTGAGTTGATCCTGCTGCGCGGCGAGGTTCTGCTGCTGCACGCGCAACAGTTCCTGCTGCGTGATCAGTGCGAGGAAGTCGGTGGCGACGATGAACACGATCGTCTGCCGCGCTCGTGCCAGGTCCTGTCCGCCCGCGCGTAAGTTGAGCTCGGCCTCGCGCAGCGCGTTGATGTTCTGGTTCCCGTTGTACAGGGTGACGCCGCCCGAGAGGCCGACGTTGGTGTTGAGCGAGTTCGTTCCGGCGGATCCGCTCGCGAACCCTTGCGACGACTGCCCGCTCGCCGAGAGGTTCGGCAGGAACTGGTTGCGGAACTGCCGCACCGTGATCGAGTCGAGCGACACGTTGTTCCGCGCGAGGCGCACGGCGCTGCTCGAATCGAGCGCGAGGCGGATGGCCTCGCCGAGCGTGATGACGCGGACCGGCTTGGCGCGCGATGCCGTGTCCTGTGCGCGGAGTGGATACGCGGCCGGCGCGAACAGGGCGACCACGGCGAACAGCGCTACGATCCGCACCCGGCGCGGCGCCGACGATCGCCCGGATCCCGCGCGGAGCATCGTCATTCGTAGCGAAGCGCCTCGATCGGGTTGAGCGCGGCCGCCTTGCGTGCGGGATAGTAGCCGAAGAACACGCCGACTCCCGCGGAGAAGCCGACCGCGATGAGCACGGCCGAGGCGGGCACCGCCGTACTCCAGCCGGTGAAATGGGCGAGGAGCAGCGAGCCCGCATATCCGGCGATGAGTCCGCCGATTCCGCCGAGGATGCTCATCACGACACTCTCGACCAGGAACTGCGTCAGCACATCCGACCCTCGCGCGCCGATCGCCATGCGGATTCCGATTTCACGCGTACGTTCGGTGACGGACACGAGCATGATGTTCATGATGCCGATGCCGCCGACGACCAGCGATATCGACGCGATCGCCGCGAGCAGGCCGGACATCACCGACGTGGTGGCCGTCGCGGCAGCCGCAATTTCCGTCTGGTTGCGCACAGTGAAGTCGTCCGGGGAATCGCCGAGCTTGTGCACATTGCGCATGATGTCCGCGATCTCGGCCTGAGCCGCCGGGATGTCGCCCGGCGAAAAGGTGCTGACGAGAATCTGCCCGAGCCGGACATTGCCACTCAGCCGGTTCTGCGCGGTGGTGTATGGCATGAGGATCACATCGTCCTGATCGGCGCCGGTGGAGTTTTGGCCCTTCACGGCAAGGACGGCACTGACGATGAACGGCACGTGCCCGATCTGGATCTGTGCGCCGACCGCATCCACGCCGGGAAAGAGATTTTTCGCCACCGTCGCGCCCAGCAGCGCGATCTTGCGCGCCGCCTTGACGTCGCTGTCGTCGAAAATGTCGCCCGACGTCACCGACCAATCCCGAATGGTGAAGTAATCCGGCGAGACGCCGTTGATGGACGTGCGCCAATTGCCTGCCGGTCCGATCACGACGGCCCGCGTCTGGATCACCGGAGAGACCGCCGAGAGCATCGTGCCGTCGAGCTTGAGCTGTACTGCATCGGCCGTCGTCAGGCGGTTGAATGTGCCGGCGCCCTGGCTGACCCCGCCCTGCGCCGACGAGCCGGGAGAGACTACGATGAGATTGGTGCCGAGGCTGGTGATCGACGCTGCGATTTGCGACTGCGCGCCGTTGCCGACGGCGACCATGACGATCACCGCGCCGACGCCGATCACGATGCCGAGCATCGTGAGCAGCGTGCGCATCTTGTTCTTGAGGATGCTTTGCCAGGCGAGCTTGAGCAGCGTGCGCTGTTTCACGCGGCCCCCACCGCGACGGGCGTAGCATCGGTCACGACGACGGGATCGACCTTGCCGAGGGCGAGGAGATCCTCCGCGGCGCTGTGCCGCTCGGTGACGGGATCGTCATGGATGATCTTCCCGTCGCGCACCTCGACCACGCGCTTCGCATACTTGGCCACGTCTGGTTCGTGGCTCACGATCACGATCGTGATGCCCTGCGCGTTGAGGTCCTGGAAGAGTGCCATGACCTCGACGGTCATGTGGCTGTCGAGGTTGCCCGTAGGCTCGTCGGCGAGCAAGATGGTGGGCTTCGTGACGAGAGCGCGCGCGATGGCAACGCGCTGCTGCTGTCCGCCGCTCAGTTCGCTCGGCTGGTGATCGAGCCGATCGCCAAGCCCGACCCGGCCGAGCGCCTCGACGGCGAGCTTTCGCGGATCGGTCCATCGTTTCTCGCGGTCATACAGCAGCGGCAGTTCGACGTTCTCGACGGCGGAGGTGCGTGCGAGGAGATTGAATCCCTGAAAGACGAACCCGAGCTTCTGATTGCGCAGGTCGGCGAGTGCGTTCCGGTCGAGTCCATCGACCGCGATTCCGTCGAGGACGTAGTGACCGGTAGTGGGGACGTCGAGGCAGCCCAGCACATTCATCAATGTGGACTTGCCCGATCCCGACGACCCCATGATGCAGAGCAACTCGCCCGCGCGAACGGTGAGATCGACCCCACGGAGCGCGAATACCTTGTTCGTGCCCATGCTGTAGACCTTGGTCACGCCCGTGATTTCGATGACGGCACGGGCGACGTCAGCCGGCGCGCCAGGGCTCGTCACGGTCCACCCCGCCCGCCCCGTTGCGGTGTCAGCGGGTTGGTGCTCGGCGCGGTGGTCGATGCGGCCGCTGAGCCCGGCAATGCGGCCCCAACGATCACCTGCATCCCGACGGCGAGGGAATCACCGGTCACCTGCGTACGCTGCCCATCCGAGATCCCGACGCGCACGTGGATCGCCTTCAGCTTGCCTGCGGGGTCGAGTGTATAGAGCGTTCCGGCCGAGCCGACGCCGCCGGTCAGGTTCCGCTTCGGACGGGCCGTTGCGGCGGCGCCGACCGGCGGGGCGGCGGGATTCGTCGTGTCCTTTGCCGCGGGATGTCGCACGGTATCGGACGGTTCGATGCCCGCGGCTAAGAGCTGGGCCGCCGTCGGTTTGTACCGCAGCGCCAGATTCGGCACGGTGAGCACGTTCGTCGCCGATGCCGTGATGAACAGCACGGTGGCGGTCATCCCGGGCAGCAGCGCGCCGTCGGCGTTGTCGAGCGTGACGACCACAGTGTAGTTCACGACGTTGTCCGTCAGCTTCGACTGCAGCCGCACCTGTCCCACGTTGCCGACGAAGGTGCGCCCCGCGTACGACTGCACGGTGAAGTTGACCACCTGGCTGTCCTTGATCGCGGCGATGTCGCTCTCATCGACCGCGGCGAGGATCTGCATCTGCTTGAGATCCTGCGCGATCAGGAAGAGTTGCGGCGCGGAGAGACTCGCCGCGACGGTCTGGCCCACGTCCACGTCACGCTCGACCACCACGCCATTGATGGGCGCGAAAATGTTGGTGTACGAGAGATTCTGTTTCGCCTTGTCGAGCGTGACCTGCGCGGACTTCTGGCCGGCAAGCGCGTTGGAGAGCGCCACGTCCACCAGGCTGAACTCGCTCGCGCTGATGAACTGCTGCGCGAAGAGCGGCTGGTTGCGGTCGTACTCGGCTTTCGACTGCGCGTACTGCGCCTGCGCCTTCACGAGCTGGGCCTGCGCGTCGGTCACGGCCTGTTGCTGCAGCGTCGGGTCGATTCGCGCGAGCAGCTGGCCCTTCGTCACGCGATCGTTGAAGTCCGCGTGGATCTCGGCTACTTGCCCCGAGACCTGCGTGCCGACCTGAACGGTCTTCACGGCGCTGAGCGTGCCCGTGGCCGACACCGTTTGCCGGATGTTCGCAGTTTCGACGGTGGCGAATCGGTATGCCGGCGTCGTGTTGGTGCGCGACCGCACAACGAACCAGATGATGGCGATCACGACGATCAACGCTCCGGCGATGATCGCGATCCGCTTCTTGTTCACTGTCTTCACGATCGGCGCAGGCGGAACGTTCACTGTCTTCACGATCGGCGCAGGCGGAGCGGTCATCGCTCCTCACCACCGCGCGTTGCCGACGCGGCAACCGCGGTCGGCCGGCTCATCGTCAGCGGCGTTGTCTTCGTCGGCACGACGCCTCCACTCAAGGGCATGAACACACGTTGACGGAAGCTGGGCCGGAGGGCGAGCCGCGGGTATCGCACACAGGGGTGAGAAGAGGCCTACACCACGGGAGGTAGGCGAAGAATGCCCTTGGCGTCGAAAACGATGTGATCGCTGCGGTTACGGTTGATCATGATCGTCGGCACCGTCCCAACGTGCCGAGCGGCATCGGGCGCGCTACATTAGCGCATAGTGATCGCACAACTCGCTGCAGCCTTGGCCCTCGCGGGCGCGCCGGTTTCCGCGCCTCGGATGCCGGCACCTCCGCCGCCCAAGGTCTACCACGGCCGCCGGCACCAGCTCGAGGCGAGCATTCCGCGATTCAACGCCGACCTCACCGTCGACGGTGTCCTCGACGAGCCCGAATGGAAGCAGGCGGCCGTCCTCACCGGCTTCTCGCAGTATTCCCCGGCCGACGGAATCGCCGCGGAGGATTCGATCGAGGTGCTGGTCTGGTACTCGGCCACGGCCATCAACTTCGGCGTCCGGGCCTTCGAGGCCCACGGCGCGGTGCACTCGACGCTCGCCACGCGCGACAAGATCGACTCGGACGATTACGTGCAGCTCCTGCTCGGCACGTTCAACGACGGGCGGCAGGCAATGCTGTTCGGCGTGAATCCGCTCGGCGTGCAGCAGGACGGCATCATCACGGAGACGGGCATTCTCCGCGGCGGGAGCGGATTCGGTTCGGCGGGCGGCGTGCGAGAGGCGCCCGACCTGAACCCGGACTTCGTCTTTTACTCGAAGGGACGGCTCACCGAGTACGGCTACGAAGTCGAGATTTCGATTCCGTTCAAGACGCTGCGATTCCCGCGGAGCGCCGAACAGAACTGGGGACTGCAGATCATCCGCAAGGTGCAGCACAACGGGCACGAGGAGGTGTGGGCACCGACGAATCGCGCCGCCGCTTCGTTCCTCACGCAGTCCGGCCGGCTCATGGGGCTGACCGACATGCACCGCGGGCTCGTGGTGGACCTCACGCCCGAGCTGGTCGAGCAGGCGACGGGCGCGCCGGCGGCCACCGGAAGCGCCTGGAAGTATTCGGCCGCGCAGCCGGGCGTGGGCGGCAACGTGCGCTGGGGAATCACCCAGAACCTGACGCTCAACGGCACGGTGAAGCCGGATTTCTCACAGGTCGAAGCCGACGTCGTGCAGCTCTCGTACGATCCCCGCCGCGCGATCGCCTATCCGGAGAAGCGGCCGTTCTTTCTGGAAGGCACCGAGCAGTTCAACGTTCCGAACACGCTGATCTACTCGCGCGACATCGTGCAGCCGGACGCGGCGGCAAAGCTGACGGGCAAGATGGCCGGCACGAACATCGCCTTCCTGTCGGCGCTGGACGGCCGCGCGTACTCGCTCGACCACGCCCAGCCCCTGTTCAACATCCTGCGCACGCAACACGACTTCGGCGCGTCGTCGCGGCTTGGCGTCGCCTACACCGACGTCGAGGACGGCGGCGACTTCAATCGCGTGGCCGACATCGACACGCGGCTCGTGTGGCAGAAGATCTACTCGGTGCAGGCGCAGTTCGCCGAGAGTTTCGACCGCACCGCGGGCACGTCGACGAACGCGCCGATGTGGTACGCGCGAATCGACCGTGCCGGGCGCGCCCTGCAGCTGCGGTTCCTCACGAACGCCGTCGCCGACGACTTCGTGACGCGGAGCGGTTTCGTCGCGCGCGCGGGCATCGGCCACATGAACGGGAGCGCGCGTTATGTCTTTTTCGGCGAGCACGGCTCGCTGCTGGAGAGCGTCGCGCCCGACGTCTCGCTCGACGGCACGTGGGCGTACGACAAGTTCGTGCGGGCGGGCGACGTGCAGGACCTGAAATGGCATTTCGGCCTCACCGGCGCATTGCGCGGCGGATGGCAGCTGAACGCCGCGCTGCTCGTGGAGACATTCGGATACGACTCGACGCTGTACACGACGTATCGCATCGAGGAGCGCAATCCGGGCGGCGTGGGACTCGACACCGTGCGCTTCACCGGCACGCCGCACCTGCCGAACTTCGACTACTCGCTGAATCTCTCCACGCCGATCCTGAAGTACGTGGACGCGAACCTGAGCGTCATCTGGGGCAAGGACGACAACTTCTACGAGTGGTCGGGCGCGAACGTGGACATCGGGACGTTCACGCTCAACGTGCGGCCCACGGAGCAGTTCCGCATCAATTTCATCTATAAGGAATCGCGCTACCTGCGGCGTACCGACGGGAGCACGGTGGACGTGCTGCGGGTGCCGCGGCTCAAGGTGGAGTACCAGCTCACGCGATCGATCTACGTGCGCTACGTGGGCCAGTACACGGCGTTGCAGACGGACTCGCTGCGCGACGATTCGCGCACCAACGCGCCGATCCTGATCTGCACGGCGACCTGCGCGCGCTCGGCCGCCGTGAACAGCAACACGTTCCGCAACGACCTCCTCTTCTCGTATCAGCCCGTGCCCGGGACGGTATTCTTCCTCGGATACGGATCCACGCAACTGGACAACGACGCGTTCACGTTCAACTCGCTGCGGCGCACGGCCGACGGGCTGTTCGTGAAGTTGAGCTATCTGTTCAGGCTGTGAGCCGCCGCGGCCGCTGCGAGGGCGCTCGAACTCGCGCGCGGCACGCTG
>Ga0208716_1001149_pt1 | contig 10247 bp, 8 predicted proteins | sample NGESurdeep092012_8_FD_184482 | JGI IMG/M metagenome (GOLD analysis project Ga0208716, IMG submission 184482) | Arctic peat soil microbial communities from Barrow, Alaska - NGEE Surface sample 415-3 deep-092012 (SPAdes) | ecosystem: Environmental > Terrestrial > Soil > Wetlands > Peat ...
TACTACCCCACCTGCGCGCGATCATCGGACCCGGCCGCCGTTGCACGGTGGTCTTTGACCGCGGCGGCTACTCCCCGGCAGTGTTCACCGAGATCATCGCCGCCGGGTTCGACGTGCTGACCTACTTCAACGGCTCCTGGGCCCGCTCCGCCAGCGAAGCGTTCACCACGGTGGACTACGAGAGCCCCGACGGGACCGCGCACACCTACGAGCTCGCCGAACGCCTCATCGACCTGCCCGTCCCCGCCCGCCCGCAAACCGGCGGCCAACCGGCCAGCACGTTGACGTTGCGGCTGATCGTGCGACGCAGCCCCGGCGGGCACCAAACCCCGATCCTGACCAACCGCACCGACCTAAGCGCCGCGCAGGTCGCCTACCGGATGGCCGCCCGCTGGCGCCAGGAGAACTACTTCAAATACGCCCGCGAACACTTCGCCGCCGGCGCCCTGGACAGCTACGCCGACCAACCCGACGACCCGACCCGGATGGTCCCCAACCCCGCCAAAGCCCGCGCCGGCGACCAGATCAGCGACGCCCGCGCCCAGCTGGCCGCCGCCCACGGCGGCATCGCCGACGCGATCGACGCCGCAGGGATTCGGGCCCGCCAACCAGGAAGCGGCGGCAAGGCCACCGTCGACCCGGCCGCCGGCCGAGCCCTGAGCAGCGCCACCAGCGACCTGGCCGCCGCCAAAGAGGCTTCCCGCGAAACCCCCAGCCACCTACCGCTGGGGAAGGTCCGACCAGGCAGCCGCCTACTGGAGACCGAACGCAAACTGCTGACCCACGCCATCCGGATGAGCGCCTACAACGCCGAAAGCGCCCTGGCCCGACTGTTGCGCCCGCACTACGCCCGCGGGGACGACGAAGCCCGCGCGCTGCTGCGTGAAGCGTTCACCCTCAGCGGCGACCTACAGATCACCGGCGACACCTTGCACGTACGCCTCGACCCTCCATCGGCGCCCCGACGCAGCAAGGCCCTCGCCGCCCTATGCACCGAGCTGACCGACACCGCGACCCGCTATCCCGGCACCGACCTGACCCTCGCCTACGGCATCAAGGGCCACTCTGACCCTGCATGAACTAACTCACCGTGTCATGTTCTGGTGCTGGGCAGGCACCATCTCAGCGACGCCGTGGTCAGCCCCATCAAAGCCTCGGCCAGCGCGGCATTTGGGCGCGGGTAGCTTGAACCACCGCGGCGGTGACACCACCGGGCTCATACTTAACTCGCCAATGCCTTAGCAGCTACGAAGCGCACAACCCTGAAGAACATCCGAGGGAGGGAGTCAAGCATTGCGAGACGAATCCGCCGAGGCATCCGACCACCGGCATGTCGGCAGTCGAGTCCTACACACTCTGGACCGGTGGGCGACCAAGCCCACGCTGGCTCTCAGCGTGGTCACAGCCGTCGTGGTGTGGGTTCTGTACAGTGCCGTGTTCGGGTTTCCCGCCCGGTTGGAAACTATCTTCCAGACGCTTGCAGCAGCAACGACACTGGCCATGGTGTTCGTCATCCAACACACACAAGCCCGCGCGCAGGCGGCCACGCAGCGCAAGCTCGATGAGATTCTCCTGGCATCACCTGAAGCTGACAACACCCTGATCACCTTGGAAGAGGCGCCCGACAACGAGCTGAAAGCGGCGACCGACGCCCACCGTGATGCGCGCCGTGACGCAAGCCAGGAGTCGCCTTCCTGAGAGGCCCAATTCGCCTGAGGTCCCTTTCCCGGTCGTCGGGGCTTGTAGGCAGAATTCGTTCCTCGGTCCACGCTGCACACCTCGATGGCGGGCGTCTAACGGGTCGAGGGATTTCCGCGCTCCCACGAGGTCAGGAACCACTGTGTCGCAGGCACACTCGATCCCTCCCGGTATCCCAGCTCCGCACATCCATTGCGGCGGGTGCGCATTGACGTAGCGTCGATGGGGCCTGACCCTTAGTCCTTCTTAAAGGCGTCCTTGACTTTCTCGCCAGCCTGCTTGAGGTTGCTCACGGTCTGGTCGCTCTGGCCTTCACGTTCCATCTGCTCGTCGTCCGTTGCTTTGCCGAGGTTCTCCTTGGCAGCGCCTTTGGCCTCGTCCTTCTTGTTCTTCAGCTTGTCGTTCCAGCCCATCGTCGGCTCCTTTCGCGTGTGCTGAGTCCATGACGTGTTGTCGCGGGTTGGACCTATCGTGCCAACTGCTGGGAGCACCACGGGCCGGCGAGGCGAAAGTCGGGAACATTCTTGGGGCGAAGGTTCACCTGCCTGGACAGCCTGGAGGTCGCCGTCGTGCTGGTGCCGGCCGATCGACAGCTTATTGGTGGCGGCGAGCCCCCTAGGGCTGAACTCGCCCGGCGTTGGGATCGCCCAGCCGTCAGTGGCCGACGGTGCTCATCGGAGCCTCGTCGTCGGACGACATGTCCTCGGCCTCGGCCATGATCAGCTCACGCACCTGGTCGCCGCCCAGGGCCAGTTTCTCGGCGACCTCGTAGATGACGATCGCGAACACGGCCACGAGCACCAGGTCCCACCAGTTGGGGATCGCGTTAGTCCCGCCGTACCGGCCTAAGTAGCCGATGGCGACGAGTCCGAGCAGCCACGGCACGATCCACACGGCCGAGCGCACGTCGAGCGGACCACGCTCGGCGGCGGGTTGCCGCATCCGGGTGGCCGCAAAGATGACCAGACCCACCACAAGCGCGAGGCACAGCTTCCAGATCGCTTCAAAGCTTGACCAGTAGATGATGAGGTTCGCCGATACGAACGCGGCGGGAGACAGGATGCGGTAGGCCGGCAGCCGGTAGGGCCGTGGGCGGTCGGGGTCACGCTTCCTCAGCGCGTACAGGGACACCGGGGCGAACGCGTACATGAGGGCTGTCGCCGAGGTTATGAGCCCCACCAGTGACTGCCAGCTGGGGAACGGCAGGAATGCGATCAGACCCACGACAAACGCCAGCAGGATCGAGCGCACAGGCACGCCCCGCACGTTCACCCTGGCCAGCGAGGGCGGCAGCTCCTTCTCCTCCCCGAGTGCGTAGGAGAGCCTGGATGACGTGGCGACATAGACCAGCCCCGTGCCGGCGGGAGAGATGACTGCGTCGATGTAGAGCATGATCGCCAGCCAGCCGGCGCCCGCCGCCACCGCCAGCGTGGCGTACGGGCCGAAGTCGCCCTTGCCGACCGGGTTGGCCCAGCCGTGCGCCAGATTGGCCGGGTTGAGCGCGCCGATGAAGGCGACCTCGAGCAGCAGGTAGACGATGGTGCCGACCGCCATCGACGCGATCACGGCGCGGGATACGTCGCGCTGGGGATGTCTGGCCTCACCGGCCATCTGGATGGCCTGCTCGAAGCCCTGGAGCGCAAACACCACCCCGGCCGGTAGCGCCGCGAACACCCCGTGTGCGCCGTACGGCATGAACCCGCCGCCGGCGGTGAAGTTGGACGGGTGGAACGCCAGGAGCACCAACACCACCACGGTAAGCAGCGGAACGGTGGTCTTCCAGATCACGGTGACACCGTTGGTCTCCGCCATCGCTTTGACGCCCACCAGGTTGATGACGGTAAACGCGAGCATGAACAGGGCAGCGATCAACAGGCCCGAGGGCGTCAGCGTGCCGTCAATCCGCAGGATGCTGACGTGTGACTTCACCCAGGAGATGTGGTCGACGTACGACAATGTCGCCTCCACCTCGATCGGGGCGATAGTGACCGCCTGCAGCCACGCCATCCAGCCCGCGGTGAAACCCGCCAGCGGCCCGAACACGAATCGGGGGAAGCGCGCGGTGCCTCCGGCGGCCGGGTAGGCGGCGCCGAGCTCGGCGTGCACCAGCGCCAGCAGCGCCAGCATGAACGCGGCCAGCACCCACGAGATCAGGGAGGCAGGTCCAGCCAGCGTCGCCGCGGTAAGCGCGCCCAACAGCCAGCCGGAGCCGATGATCGAACCGAGCGAGACAAACATCAGGCCCCAGAAGCCGACGTCCCTTGACAGATGTCCGCTGGGGCCGGGTCGGGGGCCGTTGGTGGTAGTGGCCATGGTGCGTCCAATCGTCATGCTCGTCAGGTGCCCGGCACGGGCGCAGGCGGTGGTGCGGTCGCTCGGCAGTGAGGCCGGGCCCTAGGAGCGTGGGTACGTAACACGCTCGTCGGGGTGCTTCGCTGATCCGGTGACTGCTGGGAGACTTCGGTGTGCCAGCGAAACGGGATGATGAGTGATTTCCTTCGGAATGGCGACCCGCATGTTGTTGTCCCTCTCATCGCTCAGATGGCCCTGCCTCGTGCACGAGCGCTTTTCACGTCGTTCGTGAGAGCGCGCACTCGAGCACACAGGGCCGACATGCCTTTTCTGCAGCCGAGAACGCCGCGCGCTCCGGCCTGAGCCCCATGCTATAGACCAGCGATGTTTCTCCTTCGTTTCTGATGGGTTAGGGGCGCGGTACCTGCCGATCGGCCAGACCAGTGCCGGCGTGTCCAGCGTCGCTGAGGTTACGGTCAGATGGGACCGGGACCGGGCGTCGAGCGTGCGCGTCAGTTCTTGCGGTTCGCCTACCCGCTGCAGTCCAGGGGTCTGGACTGGAGTGATATTTCGTGTGTGGCCGTGTGCCATGAACGCTGGAGCCGGGGTTCGGTAGGTGGGTCCGGGTGATGGCGGTGCTGTGCAGTGGATGAAGGTTTTGTGGCCCTTCGGAGTCGCCCTGCGGGGGGAGGCTTCAAACCGCCTCATGCTGCGTCGGTTGAATGCCGCACCTCATCATCATCAGGCAGGGCTCCACCGCCAGCGGCCCGGCGACGGTGGGCGTCCTCGACGCTCAGGCCTTTTGCCCTCCATACGCGGTCCTCATACGTGAAGACGTCGACCTCGGTCCAGGCTTGCGCATGCGCCGGGCTGAACCCGGGCTCCACGCAGCCAAGTCGGGCATCGGCGGCGATCCCGACCTCTTCGCGCTGAAGCCTGCGAAGACTGGGCGACTCGTTCTGGCCAGGCGACTCTCACATTCAGGCGCCGTGCCATTAACGTGCCATTACGGCAGGCATCCAAGGGACACTCCAGGCCGCTCGGGACCGCGAAACTCGCCAAGAACCAAGCACAAACCCCCTGAGTTCAAACAAAGTTCCCAAGCTGACAGTGCGGGTTCGATTCCCGTCACCCGCTCCAAACGCGAAAAGCGTTGCCATACATACGAATTGGACGCTATTTTCCATCTGGATGGGCGCCCGTCGGCATCAGAAATCAGCACTCGTGCCATTACCGCGTGCCATTAACCATGCGGGCCGGACTGTCAGCGAAGCAGCTTCCCCGTCGTAGTTCGGGCTCATGCTTCGGCTCAGTCATTGCGAGGTTCCCGCTCGTCCCGCACACGGGGCCGTTGCGATCGCTCTTGCTCCTTGCGTGACAGCCCGGTCAGGAGCACTCGCGCCCCCGCTCAGCAGTTCTCCATTACGCTTACCGCCGCCGATCTTGGGCTTGCAGGATGGGTTCGATTGTTCCAATCACCCACCGGCACGGGAGCAGTGCCGCAGCGAAGTACCGCAACACCACCGCGACCTGCTATCCAGCCGGGTTGGGTACCGCCCCTCCGTGCTCAGCGACCAATATGGTTGCGGCTGAGTGGAGTTCGGGTCAATGACGACGCAGGTTCAAATCTTGTCAGCCCCGACAGTCTCGGGGACAATCCAGATCCGTACCCGCACGCGACCCGGCGGAACTGACCGCGGAATCGCCAACGGTCTGGACGACCAGCTGGGGGTCGGGAGTCAGTTTGACGAGGACCTGGCGGCCGCCACGAGCCGCCCAGTAAGGCACGCAGCTGCCCGGTGGTGGACATGAGAACTGCCCGCTAGGTTTGGTGGCGGGCCGGTCCGACAGAATGTTGGGACCATTTAGGAGTCGTGGAGGTGGCCGTGCCTGACTTGCTGCCTTCTGAGGCCCGGGACGGCCGGCGGCGGCGTTTCAGAAGCCGTGGGATGCTGGTCCGCCAGTCGGTGAACTCGTCCTTGGTCTCCGTCGCGGGTCTGATTGGGGCCCCTGTTCGCGATCTTGAGTCCCACGACGTGGGACATCTGGTCGACGTGGTCGTTCGTTGGGATCGCGGTGTCTACCCACAGGTGTCGGGATTGGTGATCCGGATCGGGTCTCGTCGTGCGTTCGTCCATGTCGCCGACGTGTCGGACATCGGGCGACGGGCGGTCCAGCTTGGATCGACTCGCGTGGATCTGAAGGACTTCGAGCGACGCCCGGGAGAGCAACTTCTGCGCAAGGACGTCATCGACCATCAGCTTCTCGATGTTGACGGCGCCCGGGTGGTGCGGGCGGCTGATCTTTATGTGGCCCACGTCGGCTCGCGCTACTGGGTCGTCGGAGTGGACGTCTCGTTTGTGTCATTCCTGCGACGGCTGCTTCCCGCCCGGATGAGCAGTCTGCCCACCGCTGAGCGGGTGTTGGACTTCGCGTCGATCCAGCCATTCGGACGTCCTGGGGCACCTGTGAAGCTGCGCAAACCGCACCGGGGTCTGGAACAACTTCGACCTGCGGACCTGGCAGACCTGTTGGAGGACCTCGGCCGCCCGGAACGACGCGAGCTGTTGTCGCTGTTGCCTCCGGAGAGCGCGGCTGACGTCTTGGAGGAGATGGAACCCCGAAACCTTCGCCTCTTGCTGCAAGACGTGCCGATAGATCAGGCGGCAGGGCTCCTGGCGATGATGGAACCCGACGAAGCGGTGGATGCCCTGCGTGACCTGTCCGAGGAAGACCGCGTCAGCTTGCTAGCGCAGATGCCCGCGGCCCAGGCGACTGAACTCCGCGGGCTGTTGACCTTCCCCGAGGGCGTCGCTGGCGGAATCATGACCACCAAGATCGTGGTCCTGACCACGAACGAGACGATCCGGGACGCCCGCGAGAAGGTGCGTGCTCGCCGGCGAGAGGAGGACGTCGACGGTCTTGTGGTCATCGACGGGGATGGACGCCTCATCGACGACCTGTCGCTGATGGATCTGCTCGACAACGATCCCGACACACCCATCGCGGCTGTTGTCGGCCCCCCTTACCCTGGCACCGTGCTGCCTGACGCGGACCTAGACGACGTGGTTGAGCAACTGACCGGCAACCGCGGGTCATCCTTGGTCGTGGTGGATCTTGAGCATCGACCCATCGGTCGAATTCTCGCTGATGATGTGGTCGACGCCCTGGTTTCGACCGACGTCCAACGACGCTGGCCCTGGCAAGCCAAAGGACCGGGGGGATGACCGGCCCGGAGAGCGCGGCGCACCACGAGACCCTCGTGGCTGTGGTGCCCGCTGGCGGGAACTCAGACAAGAATGCGCCGCGCACCCGGTTGCGCAGAATCCAGTTGGCCACGATGCTCGGCGTTCTCGGCCCAGGACTGATCGCGGGTTTGTCCGACGACGACCCGGCCGGCATCACGACCTACTCGGTGCTGGGCACTAAGTACGGCTACCAGATGCTCTGGGTGCTTGGCGTGTCCACCATCGCGTTGGTCATGTTCCAATCGCTGGGCGCCCGCATTGGCGTCGTCACCGGTCAGGGCCTCGCGGGGCTGATCCGGCAGAAGTTCGGAGCCCGCTCCGCCGTCGTCGCGATCCTCGCGCTGCTATTGGCGAACATCGGCACCACCGCCGCGGAGTTCGCCGGGATCGCAGCAGGATTCGAGTTGTTCGGAATACCACGCCAATTCGCGGTGCCCGTCACCGCACTCCTTGTGTCGGTACTTGTCCTGCGGGGCGGGTTCAAGGGCATCGAGCGCGTACTGCTCGGCTTGTCCGCGATCTTCATCTGCTACGTAGCCGCCGGGGTCCTCGCCCACCCCGACTGGGGTGCCGCGTTCACGGGACTCGTGGTGCCCACGATGCCGCTCACCCGTGATGCCGTCGTCATCGCCACTGCCACACTGGGCACGACCCTTGCCCCCTGGGGCCTGGCCTTCATTCAGTCCTACGCCGTCGACAAGCGCCTGACCACCGAGTCGCTGCCCTACCTACGCGTCGATGTGATCACTGGCGCGCTGCTCACCGGGATCATCGGCTTCTTCGTCGTCGTGTCGTGCGCGGCGACCCTTCACGCCCACGGGCTCTCGATCAACGATGCCGCCGACGCGGCCGCAGCACTCGAACCTCTCGCCGGGACGCTGGCCAAGGACCTGTTCGCCATCGGACTCATCGGTGCGGCCGTCCTCGCCGCCTCCATCCTGCCGCTGTCCACGGCGTACTCGGTCAGCGACCTCACCGGCAGCCCCGCCGCCCTTGACGACGACCTTCGGTCCGCGCCCCTGTTCTACGGAACGTTTGCACTGGTCACCGTCATCGGCGCCGGCCTCGTCCTGATCCCGAGTGCGCCGCTCGTCGCCATCCTGGTCCTCACCCAGGTCCTCAACGCGGTGCTTCTCCTGCCGTTGCTCTGGTTCATGTATGGGATCGCCCGCGACCGCGATCTCATGGGGGACTACAGCGCAGGTCGCGGCGCGGCCAGCGGATATTTGGTTGCCATCGCCGTCATCGCCGTGTGCGTCATGGCTCTTGGCGCTTTGTCCGTTCGGTCCTGACCAAAGCACACCCGGAAACCCGGCAAGACGTCAATCCACACCCTCCGCCCCAGTCCGTGGCCCGCCCCGCCTTCGCGCGCCCCATTCGCGCGCCCGCTAGCTAGTGCCGTTACCCAGCAGGTCGGATGTGTCCGCACCTCAGCCGCACGGTCCGCAATGCCAGGCAACTTGGTGCGGGGACAGTCCCTCCACTGCCCGGCACGACCCTGGAGTCGGTAGCAGGACGGGGAAGGACTGCTCCGTCGGCTCAACCCGCGCCCGACACAACGCACAGGACGCAACGAGCAGGTCCTATCCGTTCTGGAAGACGACCACGGTGCAGGGAGAGCAGAGGCTGGTGGCCAGGCTATTGAGCGTTCAGCTAGCCGTCTTGGCACGCGGCCCCGGCCTCAGGATGGGCTCAGAGAATCTCGATAGGCCGGGACCCTCTCTCAGGGGAGAGGGTCCCGGCCTTTCTACGCACCCGGCCAGCAGGACAGATCCGAGGAGCTAGAGGATCCCAGCAGCGGCCGAGCACTGCAGGTTGGCCCGGTTTGTGGTTCTGTCTCGGTCCCTACTGGTCGCTGTGGTGCCGGGAGTCTTGCGAAGAGCCGGTGAAGAGCAGTCCCTTGGGCGAGATTGCAGCCAGCTGCGTAATCGGGGTGAGGCTTCCATCTGTGAGGTTCAGTGTTGCCAGGTAGCTGCGGCCCACGTCCGGTGTCACAGCTGACAATGCCTGCCCGGCTTTGAATGCGCCTGTGACGCGGTAGAGCATGTTGGCGGTGGGGTCACTCACCCACAGGGTCCGCTTTTGCGAGGTTGCGAATACTGTGTCGTCCACAGGTGTGTTCACGGTCAGTACCTGGAGCGGCTTGTTGGCGTGGTCTAGGGCAAAGACCAGCTGCATGTCGCCTTGGCCGTCCAGCATGAAGTCGCCGCTGAAGCGCGGGGCGGCGGCCGGCACGACGGTGTTGGAGTCGGGGTCGGTCAGGGCCAGGGTCAGGCTCTGGCCCGCATTGGCACCATTGGCGGCGATCGCGCTGGCGTTGTCACTAAACACGGGGGTCAGGTCTGCGGTGCTGCCGGCAAGGTGCACCGCGTAGACGGCGGGGCCCGTGGTATCGGTCGGGGCGGAGGCGCTGATGAGGATCTTGCCGTCAAAGACGGAGATGGCGTCAGTCCCGCCGCCGTGGGTCAACCCCTTGTAGGTGTAGCTCTTCAGCGGCTGCTTGTCACCTGGGGTGAGGGTTGAGAAACCAGAGTTGCCGTCTTCGTTGGTGGTCAGCAGCAGTCGGTGCTTGGACGGGTCTGCGCTGAGGCCGTCGACCTTGCCCTGTACCTGCCAGGACTTACCGGGGGTTCCGTCGAGGCGGTACTGCTGAATGGTGCTGCTCGTGGTGCCCTCGCTGGCGGGTTCGCCGAGCGGGCCGACGCCGTTCTGGAAGGTGACATAGATGGAGTTGCCCAGGCGGGTAACGTCATCGGGCTTTGACTCGGTACCGACCGCAGCAAATGCCTTGACCGTGTACCCGGCTGGTGTCTTGGGGTCCGCGTGCACTGCCGCTGAAGCGGGCATCGCGGTTGCCGTCAGCGCCGCGACGGTGATCGCGGCGCCGAGGGCCACCGCTGCCTTCAGTTCTTTAGGTGTATGAGACACGGATCAGTCCTTACTCGAGGGAAGGTTGCCCTCACGACGGTAAGAATCCGGTCTGGGCGCAAGGCCCCCTCATCGCTAACT
>Ga0208716_1001153_pt1 | contig 10233 bp, 10 predicted proteins | sample NGESurdeep092012_8_FD_184482 | JGI IMG/M metagenome (GOLD analysis project Ga0208716, IMG submission 184482) | Arctic peat soil microbial communities from Barrow, Alaska - NGEE Surface sample 415-3 deep-092012 (SPAdes) | ecosystem: Environmental > Terrestrial > Soil > Wetlands > Peat ...
AAGCCCGCCGATGCCGCACCCCAATGTCAACGACAAGGTGGTGCGGGTGATCGTGAGCTGGGTGCGGGATAAATAACTTGTCATCACCGGGCCGCCGCGAAGCGGCGTGACCCGGTGATCCCGTTTAGGAGAGCAATGTCCGTCCCTAAGCGGGATGGCCGGGACAAGCCCGGCCATGACAAATTATTTGCTACGCCAGCTTCGGCAGGTCGGCGAAATATTCCGGGTGTTCCTTCATGACCGCTTCCATGAAGTCCGGCCGGAACAGCTTCGGCACGTTCAAGCGCGCCGCGCCCGGCAGTGTGTTGACGAGCACCTCGTCCTCCGCGTTCTCGAAGGCGCGGATCACATTCGCCGACACGCGTGGGTCGAACTTGATGTTGCGAACGGCTTTCTTGCCGACGGCGACATCGGTACCCGGCACCCATTTGGCGAAAATTTCCACCGCCTCGTCGGGATTGGTGCGCGTGAAATGCGAGGACTGCGCCAGCCCGGCGGCAATGCTCTTGATTACGCCCGGATTGCTTTCGACCGTCGGCGCGTTCGCCACCGCCACCATCACATAAGACATGTGCTGGCCGCCGCGGATGACTTCATACGAATCCGGGACATGCATGAGCACTTGCGACACGAACGGCTCCCACGACACGATGGCGTCGACCTTGCCCTCGGCCAACGCCGGGGCGAGGGCGAACTGCGACCAGATGTTCTCGATGGTGAGGTCGGCATATTTGATCTTGGCGCGGCGCAGCACCATCTTGAAATATTCGTCCGAGGTCTGGCCCTTCGCGAGGCCGATCTTCTTGCCGATCAGGTCGTTGAGCTTGCCGGGCGCGATCCCCCGGCCCTTCTTGGTGATGATGGCGAGCGGATCGTCGCAGTTGTCGCGGGCGGCGTCGTTCATGATCAGGCCGATGATGAGGAACGGATTGCCGGCATGCACCGCCTTCAAGTAGGTGGTCGTGCTCATATCGCCGACTTGCGCGAGGCCGTCGTGCAACGCATTGACCATGTCGGTGCCGGTATCCACCACCTTGAAGCTGGCGTCGACGCCGTGCTGCTTGAAGTAGCCCTTCTCCGCGCCGACGAACATCGGCAGATGGCCGAAGTTGTTGGCAATCACAACGTCAAGCTTGGGCAGATCACTCATCGCACATCTCCTAGTATGGCATCCGGCCGGCGCCGCATGCCTGAATAGTCAAATCCCGAGGCGGCCGGCTTGCAATTACGTAGTTGCCCTCAGGACGTTTTAAGATTTTCTCGCGAGCACCTGCGGATTGACGCAATTCGGCGGCACGCGGCCCTCGATCAGCGCCTCAATATTGTCGATCACGATATTCGCCATCTTGTCGCGGATTTCCATCACCGCGCTGCCGAGATGGGGCGTGAGCACCACGTTCTTCATGGCCTTCAGCGCCGGCGGCAGCTTCGGCTCGTGTTCGAACACGTCGAGGCCGGCGCCCGCGATCTTTTTCGATTTCAACGCGCGCATCAGCGCCTTCTCGTCGATCAGCGGCCCGCGCGCGGTATTGATGATGAAGGCGCCCGGCTTCATCTTGGCGAATTCCTTATCGCCAATCATGTGCCGGGTCTCGGCCTTCATCGGCGCGTGCACCGACACGAAATCGGATTCCGCCAACAGCCGATCGAGGCTGACATATTCCATGCCGATCTCAAGTTCGGCGTCGGGCTTGCGGCGCGGGCCCCAATAGAGAATCTTCATGCCGAAGCCGCGCGCGCGCCGCGCCGTCGCCTGCCCGATGCGGCCGGCGCCGACCAGGCCGATGGTCTTGCCGTAAACAAATGCGCCGGCCAGATGGTTCGACTGCGAGCCGGGGAACTTGCCGGCGCGCACCATACGGTCGCCTTCGATCATGCGGCGCGCCACCGCCAGCATCAGTCCGAAATGCACGTCCGCGGTCGCCTCCGCCACGATCGGCGGCACCACGGTGACCACGATGCCGCGCTTGGTCGCTTCGGCGACGTCGATATTGTCGGGCGTGATCGACATCGAGGTGACGGCGCGCAATTTCGGATTGGCCGCCAGCACCGCGCGATCGACCTTGTCGTGCAGCAGCGAAAACAGAATGTCGCATTTGCGCACCGCCGCGATCAGCTTGCTCTTGGCGATGATCTTGCTCGAGTCGGTATTGATCGTGACGGCGGCGACGGCGCGCAGCCGCGCCAGCGCGCTCGGCGCGATCGGCTGGGTGACGAAGATGCGCGGGCGTTCCGTCAACGCTGCCACCGTACGATACCGGCGACGCCATCGACCGCGCATTGCGCGCCGTCGGGGATCTTGCGGGTGGCATCGAGCACGCCGAGCACCATGGGGATGCCGCGCTCGCGCGCCAGTGACGCCATATGCGAGGTCGAGCCGCCGAGCTCGGCCACCACGCCGGCGACCCGCGACAGGATATGGCTGAGCGCAGGCCCCGCCACCTTGGTCACCAGGATGTCGCCGGGCGCCACGCGCTCCATCTCGCATTCGCAGTTCACCACCACGGCGCGGCCGGAACCCCAGCCGATGCCGGCCGGATGGCCGTAAATGCCAGGATGCTTCAGCCAGATTTCCTCGGGCACGATTGGCGCCTCGACATGCAGCGGGCGCGACTGCAGCAGCTTGAAGCCGCGCTCATCCTGCGCCCATTCGATCTCGACCGGAGAGCCGGCGAGCTGCTCGCATTTGCGCAGCAGGCGACCGAGCGTCACCGCCTCACCCGGCGACAGACAGGGCGCGTTCACCAGCTCCGCGGGCACGAGTTGCGGCGCCGATTCGCCATGCGCGCAGGTGTCGCGATGCTTCTTGCGGCCGGCCTCGACCGTGCGCAGGAAGCCGTTCTTGCTGAGCACGACGCGGTCGGGCACCACTTCGCCCTGCGCGATCGCCGAGCCGAGGCCCCAGGTCGCGGAAATCAGCATATGCCCTTCCGCGGTCTCGCTGAGGCCGCCGCCCGAGGCTTTCGCCGCGATCAGCGGCTGGATCAGCACGCCCATGGCGGTGTCGGCGGGCGACAGGCCGTGGTTTTCCATGTAGCGGCGGGCATGCGAGGTCCACAGCGCCGCCCAGCAGGCGCGCACCGCGGTGAGGAATTCGGTTTCGTCGGAGAGCCCGAGGAAGCTCTCGAACTGGCCGGCGAAATTGGCGCCCTTGCGGTCCTCGATCAGCGCCGAGGAGCGCACCACGCCGAGCGAGCCGTCCGCCAGCATCGCGCGCCAGGCCGCCAGCAGCGGTTCAAGAATTTCCGGGGCGATCGGCTGCTGATAGATCGCCAGACGGATGGCGATCGACAACTTGCGCGAGGTCGGCAGATCGGCGTCGTTGTACTGCGCCAGCATCTCATCGATGCCGATATGGCGCGCCTGATGCCGGTAAGCCTCCGCCGTGAGCGAAAAGCCGCCCGGCGTCGGCAGTCCGGCCTGCGTCAGGCTCGCCAGATTGGCCGCCTTCGGCCCGACGTTTTCAGGATCGATCGCGGCGGGATCGGAGAGCGGGAGGATGAAAGCGTTCATGCGATTTCAAATTCCCGGCGGTGCCAGAGGATCGCTGCACTCCCTCTCCCCGCGTGTGGGGAGAGGGAAGCATCGAAAGCGCATGCGCGCTACTTTACGTGATCGCCGTAGCCCGGCAGCGGATCGACGACGGTGATCTGCTTGACGGGGAAGTTCGACACGATCTCGATTTCGTTCTTTTTCACGATCAGCATTTCTTCGATACGAACGCCGTAACGGAAGCGCTTGCCGTGTTGAGTCTCGAGCGCGAAGGTCATGCCTTCCTGGATATCGATCGGATGATCGAGCGACCAGATGCGTGAGATCACCGGTGGGTCATACTGCGCAAGACCGAGACCATGGCCCCACAAGTTGGCGGCGGCCTGGTCTTCGTCCTCGTAACCCCAGGTTTCCTGCGCCGACGGCCACTTCAGCGCGATGTCGCGCGTGGTGGCGCCGACTTTCACCGCGCCCATCGAGTCATAGAGCCAGCCGAGCGCAGTGCTGTAGGTGTCCTTCTGCTCCTGGCTCGGCTCCTTGCCGACGCAGTAGGTGCGGTAATAGCAGGACTTGTAGCCGTTCCAGGTGAGCGCGGCCAAATCCATGAACACGATGTCGCCGGGCTGGATGATGCGGTCGGAGAAGTTGCGCCAGTTCGGCCAGGTATTCGGGCCGGACGACACGATGACGTCCTCGACGTCCTCCATGCCCGGGATGTTGTAGAGATATTGCATCAGATGCGCGGTCACCTGGTTCTCGGTGACGCCGGGGCGCAGGAACTTCATGCACTCCCAGTGGGTGGCGTCGCCGATGGCGCCGACGATGCGGAAGCATTCCTGCTCGTCCAGGCTCTTGACCGCGCGCGCTTCCATCATCGGGGTCATGCCGTCGACCCAGTGGATGCCCTTTTCCTTGAACACCTGAATCATGTTGATGTCGACGAAGTCGACGCCGAGCTTCTGCCCGGCGACGCCATTGTCCTTCATCGCCTGAAGGACGGCGTTGGCGAACTTGGTCACCTGCATGATCGATGCCGGACCGGCGGCGCCTTTGATCCAGGCGAACGAGTGGCGCACGTTCTCCTTCGGAATCCACGGCGAGTGGCGCTCGACCTGGAATCCGATATCGCCCTGCTCGAAAATGATTGGCCGACCGTCACCGCACAGCATGGCGTACCGCAGGCCGGGCTTGAGTCGGCACCAGCCGGGCGTCAGCGTGGCGGTGATGTAGCGCACGTTCTCGTCGTACATGCAGAGCACGGCGCCGAGGCCGTGCTTCTTCATCATCGTGCGCGCGCGCTCGATTCGATATTCGCGCAGCCGGTCCCAGTTGACCCGCTGCTGCCAATCCATTCCGGCGATACCGAAATTCGCACCCATAGCGTTCCTCCGACTGGCGCGTTGGACGCGCGCCATTCCCGTTGAATTGACGAAATCCTATTCCGGTTGGCAGGGCAAGCCAAAATAATATATTCTGCGTCTAATCATTAGATTTTCTAATAGTGCTCGTCTAAAGGACTTTCATGGCCAATATCCCGCTGCGACAAATTCGCGCCGTCATCGCGGTCTGCGAGGAAGGTTCCTTCACCCGCGCCGCCGAGCGGGAACACGCCACCCAGTCGGGCATTTCCCAGCACGTGGCGGCGGTCGAGCGCACGCTCGGCGTGCAATTATTCGAACGCTCGACCGGCAGCGTCAAGGCGACGCCGGCCGGCCTGCGCTACTACAAGCGCTGCGTCGAGGCGGTCGGCACGCTCGAACTGGCCGCCGAGGAGGCGCGCTCGCTCGCCGGCCAGGTGACCGGCGAATTGCGCATCGGGCTGATGCCGACCTTCACCCGCGCCGTGCTGGCCCCCGTGCTCGACGATTTCGTGCCGCGCTGTCCGGAAGTGCGCCTGCACATCGTCGAGGGCTATAGCGGCCTGCTCACCGAAATGGTGCTCAACGACGAACTCGACTTCGCGGTGGTGCCGGCCTTCGAGGGCACCATCGGGCTGAATTCGCGCCTGCTCGTGCGCGATCGTGAGATGCTGATTTCCGGCCCGCGCGGCGGATTTACGCCGCTGGCGCCGGTGCGGTTGTCGGAATGCAAGCCGCTCAAGATCGTGGTGCCGGGGCCGGACAATATCCGCCGGCGCAACCTCGACACTTATTTCCAGAGCCACGGCGTCGAGGTGGCAGCGATGCTGGAAATGGACGCCATGATCGCCACCCTCGAATTCGTCGCGCGCTCCGACTGGGTGACGGTGCTGCCGAGCGTGATCTCGGTCAACGACATCGGGCGCGGCGAACTGATCGTCAATCCGATCGTCGATCCGGAACTGCACGCCGAATTCGTGGTGATCCAGCCGACCCGGCGCACGCTGTCCACCCAGGCGCGGCTATTCCTGCAACGCTTCGAGGACGAGGTCGCGCATATTCACGAGCGGTGGGCCGCGGCGATTGCGGGGACTCCGCCAAAGAAATTGCGCGCCTGATCACACCGCCATCCACGCCCCGTCGGCATCGACCGACTTGAACACCGCTTCCAGCGCCGAGGCCGTCTGCAAGATGCCTGCGGGCGAGATCGGGAACGCGCCCTGCCCGAGCGCGGCCTTGGCGAAGTAATCCAGATTGCGGCCGAGGTGATTGTCGGCCGGCCGGTCGATGACTTCCGCTTCCTTGCCGGCGTAATGCACGATCGCGCGCGTCTCGCTCACACTCATCGCGTGGCAATTCTCGCCATAAACCGCGATGCGCCAGTCGAACGGCGTCTTGATGGTGGTGGCGAGCGTGCCGGTGGCGCCGTTCTCGAACTCGATCAGCGCCGAGGTGGTGTCGCCGGTCGGCAGATGCAGGGCGCGCGCCTTCGACAGCGCGGCGATGCGCTTCATCGGGCCGACCAGATCGCGGAAGCAGTCGAGCACATGGATGCCCATGCCGGTCATGCCGCCGGCGCGGCTTTCCGATGCCGCCATGCGCCAGCTGTCGGCGGGGTAATTCGCCAGCCAGTCGTGGCTGTAATTGCCCTCGACATGCATGATGGTGCCGAAGGCGCCGGCCTGTTTGAGCTCGGCCAGCACGCGCATCGACGGCATCAGCCGGAAATGATGGCCGACGGCGATCAACACGCCGGCGCGCTGGCAGGCCGCCAGCATGGCCGCGGCATCGGCTTTGCTGAGCGCGAACGGCTTCTCGCAATAGATCTGCTTGCCGGCCGCCGCCGCCGCTTCGACTTGCGCGCGGTGCTTGCTGTGCGGGGTCGCCAGGATCACCGCCTGCACCTGGGTATCGGCAAGCACCTCCTCGAACGAGGTGCCGAGCGTGAACTGTTGCTCAGCCGCGAAGTCGCGCACCGTGTCGGGCTCCAGCGTGACGCCGCGCACGAAGCGGATCGGCGCGCCGAAATCGCGCGCCGCTTTCACGAGGTTCTTGCCCCACCAGCCGAGGCCGACGATCGCGGCGTTGAGCATGACGATCCGTCTACGCCGCCGGCGCGCCGGGCTGCTTGAGCGGATGGGCGCGCGCGAAAGCGTCGTTCTTGGCGCAGGCCGCGGCGATGCGCGCGACGGTCGGATACGGCGCCAGATCGACCTTGAAGAAATTCGCCCCCGCCACCTGACTGGCCAGGCAAATGTCGGCAATGGTGATCTGCTCACCCTGGCAATAGGTGCCGGTCTCCTTCTCGGTCGCGAGATGCTCCTCCAGCCCGCTCAGCGCCGCCTTGTGCCAATGCTGCGCCCATTTCAAAATGCCCACCTCGTCGACCTTGAATTCAGCGCTGAGATATTCGCGCACGCGCGGCACGATCAGCGGATGCGAATCGCAGGCGACGATCTGCGACAGCCCGCGCACGCGCGCGCGCGCTTTCGGATCGCTCGGCAGCAGCGGCGGCTTGGGGTGGGTCTCGTCGAGATATTCGATGATCGCCAGCGACTCGAACAGCGCCGGACCTTCGCCGTCGACCAGCGCCGGCAACGCCATCATCGGATTGACGTCGCGAAATTTCGGATCGCGCTGATGGCCCTGCATCAGGTTGACCTCGATCACCTCGGGGTTAAGGCCCTTGAGGTTGAGCGCGATGCGCACGCGGTAGGTTGCCAGCGACCGCCAGAACGAAAAAAGTTTCATGGTTGTCTCCCTGTGCCTTGTCATGCCCGGCCTTGTGCCGGGCATCCCGCTTAGGTTGGCAAGGCTGTGCGTTCCTGATCGAGATGGCCGGGACAAGCCCGGCCATGACAACCGTTGTTATTTTTTGCTGCCGCCCGGATCGGCTTTCAGTCCCGCCGCCTCGATGCCAATGACGGCGATGATTTCGTCATTGTCGGCGGTGTCGCCGGAGATGCCGACCGCACCAATGATCAGATTGTTCGCATCGCGGATCAGCACGCCGCCGGGATTGGGCACCAGCCGCCCGCCGCTCGCTCCGACGATGGCGGAGAGGAAGTTCGGGTTTTGCGCCGCCCGCTCCATCATGGTGCGCGAGCCCCAGCCCATGCCGAGCGCGCCATAGGCTTTGCCGACCGCCACCTCGAAGCGAATGATGCCGGAGCCGTCCTCGCGCTTGGCCGCGACGACGTGGCCGCCGCTGTCGAGCACGACCACGGTCTGCGACATTTGATTCAACTCGCGCGCCTTCTTCAGCGCGGTATCGACGATGGTGGATGCTTGCGCGAGCGTCACGGACATGGCCGCACTCCTTCAGGATGACGTGGTCAGGATTTCTTGCGGCTGGCCCAGTAGACCGACATGCGGGAACCGTCGCCGCCGCCGAAGCCATGCTTGGTCGCGTCCTCGAAACCGGCGAGCGCGGCCTTGGTCGCCAACATCTCGGCCCCTTTCGATTCGCCGGTCTCGACCATCGTGCGCAGGTCCTTCACGGCATTGGCGATGCTGAAGGTGGTCGGGCCCGGATCGCGACCTTCGAACATGGTGACGATCATCTCGGCGCGGTTCTTCAGCGCCGGATTGGCGCCGTTGGTGTCGACGAACAGGTCGAGCAGGCGCTTGGGCTCCCAGCCGACATCGCGCGCGATGGCGAAGGCTTCGCCATAAGCCTGCCAGGCCACCATCAGCGGCAGATTGATCGCAAGCTTCATCGCGGAGCCGGTGCCGACCGCTCCGCAATGCTCGAGCCGTCGGCAGAGCTGGTTGAGGATCGGCTTGGCGCGCTCGGCGTCGGCCGGCTCGGCGCCCATCAGGCCGAGCAGCTTGCCCTGGCGGGCCGGTGCGGTCGATCCGCCGACCGGGCATTCTACCATTGACGCGCCCTTGGCGCGCACCTTGCCGGCGAGTTCGATCGGCACTTTCGGCGGCACCGTGCTCATCTCGATCAACAGCTTGCCCTTGACGTCGCCCGACAACAGCCCGTTCGGCCCATTGTAGACGGCGTCGATGGCCGCGCCGTCGGTGAGGATGGTGATAACGGCCTCGCAGGCGCTCGCGAGTTGCGCCGGCGTCGCCGCCAGCTTGGCGCCGGCGTCCATCACGGGCTTGGCCTTGTCGGCGGTCCGATTCCAGACGGTGACCTGGTGGCCGACTTCCATCAGCCGGGCGGCGATGGCCGCCCCCATGGCACCCAAACCTGCTACACCGATATGCATGCTTCCTCCCAATATGCTTTGGCGGCGACGATAGGCGATCACGGCGCGGCATGAAAGCGCGTTGAGCAGTTGCCCACTCGACAGGCCCGGGCCCGACCGCTTAAGAGAAACCAAGCAAAACGCGCTTCGTCTATACGATTCGTTTTCGGTATCGGGAGAACTCGGAATGGTTGCGGCCAAGAAGAACAAGGGCACGGTCGGCTTGATCGGCCTCGGCATCATGGGCGGCGCGTTCGCCAAGAACCTCGTGGCCGCCGGCTGGCGCGTGGTCGGCTACGACATCAGCGCGGCGCGGCGCCGCGAGGCCCAGCGTAACGGGGTCGAGATCGCCAGCAGCGCCACCGAACTCGCCCGCATGGTCCCGACCGTGCTGACCAGCCTGCCCAAACCGCAGGCACTCATGGAGACGGTGCGCAAGATCGCCGCCGCCAAGCTGCCGCGCAAGGTGGTGCTGGTGGAAATGAGCACCTTCGCGATTTCCGATAAGGAAAAAGCCGAGCGCGTGCTTGCGAAAGCCGGCCATGCGATGCTCGACTGCCCGGTCAGCGGCACCGGCTCGCAGGCCAAGAACCGCGACCTGGTGTTCTATGCCAGCGGCGATGCCGCCATCGTCAAGCGGCTGCGCCCGATGTTCGAAGCCTTCGGCCGCCACGTCTACGACGTCGGCGCCTTCGGCAACGGCAGCAAAATGAAATACGTCGCCAACCTGCTGGTCGCCATCAACAACGTCGCCACCGCCGAAGCCATGGTGCTCGGCATGAAGGCCGGCCTGCCGCCGCAGCTAATCTTCGACCTGGTGAAAGCCGGCGCCGGCAATTCGCGCGTATTCGAGCTGCGCGCGCCGATGATGGTGAAGGGCAAATACAACGACGTCACCATGAAGATCGACGTCTGGGACAAGGACATGCAGGTGATCGGCGACTATGCCCGCAAGATCAAAGCGCCGACGCCGATGTTTAACGCCTCCAAGCCGGTCTACATCAAGGCGATGAAGAGCGGACGCGGCGCGCAAGACACCGCCGCGGTCTGCGCCGTGCTGGAGAAACAGGCCAAGGTCAAGCGGAGCAAATCAAAGACGCGCTAGTTTTCGTCATGCCCGGCCTTGTGCCGGGCATCCACGTCTTTGTACCCTCAAGAAAAATAAGTCGTGGATGGGGGGG
>Ga0208716_1001154_pt1 | contig 10219 bp, 6 predicted proteins | sample NGESurdeep092012_8_FD_184482 | JGI IMG/M metagenome (GOLD analysis project Ga0208716, IMG submission 184482) | Arctic peat soil microbial communities from Barrow, Alaska - NGEE Surface sample 415-3 deep-092012 (SPAdes) | ecosystem: Environmental > Terrestrial > Soil > Wetlands > Peat ...
TGTCTGTTTCGACAGCAATGATCTCTACTTCATCGACACCGCAACCAATCAAGTGGAGGGATCGGTGCCGGTAGGCACCAACCCGCAGGACGTCACCTACGCACCCGACGGGCGCTACCTGTACACCTCGAATGTCGGGGCCGGGACCGTTTCTGTCGTGGACACCCAGACCAGGACCGTCACCGCGAACATCCCGACCGATTCCCCGACCAGCGTCGCCGTTCTGCCGAATGGACGTAAGGCCTATGTGACCAACCTCAACGCCGGGACGCTGACGGTCCTGAACACCGGCGGATAACTCCAGCACGGCGAGATCGCGGCCGATACGGGGCCGGGACGTGGTTGCCCCGCCTGTACACCTCGGAGCATCTCAAGATGACCAGGGCAGACCCCAACTCCACGGGCGCGTCGAAGGCCATGTCGCGGTAACACCGCGCGACCTCTGGTCCACGGTCGGCGCAACCTGCTCACCCTGGCGCGCACCGGTGGACCGGACCGGAGCCTGATCTGGCAGCGGCTCACCGACTTCGACACCCACTGCGCGGACTCCGGGATCGCCCAACTCCGGCGGCTGACGTGGACCGTGAACGCCTGGCAGCCCTCCGTCATCGAAGGCCTGGTCACCGGCATCAGCAACGGCCGCACCGAGGGCTACAACAGGATCGTCAAACACGTCGGAAGGATCGCCTTCGGATTCAGGAACACCGCAAACCAGAAACGCCGGATACGCTTCGCCTGCACCCGCGCATCACGCCGGGCGCCAACCAGAACTCTCAATCCCTGTTAAGTCCGAAGACCCGACAAACGAGACCCACTCGAGGACTCCGCAAGTCCGACCCAGCCGACAGGCAAAGAACATCACGTTCACCGCCGTAGCGAGCATCTTCGAAGTCTGGGCCGCAGTATCGAATGCGGACTCAAAAGTGATGACACCTTTCGCGAAATACCTACCGAGACTGGGCCGCCGCCTCCTGACACCAATAGGAGCAGCAGTCGCCCACGAGCGGTGTCGTAATGCGGTCAGGACCTGATCGCCAGTAGAAGGTGCGGTCCCTGCAAGGCCGCCACGCGGTCGGGAGTCACACCTAGGTGGCGGAGCCCTACACCTTCGGGGAGCCCCAAATCACTCTTGGCTCCCTAGAGGTAAAGGGGTGGAAGCCGACAGGCTTGGCTCATCAAGTTGGGCAGATGCAGGGGGGCGAGGCGATGAACAATCAATCCGCGCCCGGCGTGATGCGAACTTGTCGTCCGGGTGCGGCACTGGAACATCAGCTCTGATGAACCGGGCGGCACCACCCGGAGCCCCGCAAACACTCAAATGCTCAACGGTTGACATATCGGTGATGCCGCCCAGCCGATCAGTCTTATGAAGGTGGTCGACGCCCGACTGCCCTGCTAGTACCGAACGGCCTATCCATCCCATCGCCGCGAGGCGGTTGACGCCCAGCCGCCGACGATGGTCAGGCGCGCCGTGCAGAAACTCATCGAGACCATGTCGATTCATCAGGCAGCCTGTCCCACCTCAGCTCCAGGGTGCAGGTCGCTCTCCAGGACGGCTGCATTCAGTTTGCAGATCGAGATGAATCAGTGCGCGACAGCGCATTCGACGCATGGGCCCCCGATGGGCCGCGCCGCCGTAAAGGATCCAAGGACACGTTTCTCGTCGAAACGCGAACCGCCCCGTGTTCGCCGCCGTATATCCGGGCAGTTGTGCCGTCTCAGTCGATTTCAGATGAAGGGAGTGGTCGGAATGGCACCCAGGCATCTGCGGCGTTCGACGATCGCGCGACCCATGGGGACGCTGTTCGTCGGCATTGTTCTGGCGCTCGGACTCGGCACCTTCCTGCGGGTACACCAGCCGACCGGAGTCTTCGACCAGGAGCAGTTGACGAACGGGGTCGCCAGTGTGTTGGGCGGTGCGCCGCCGGCCGGCTATGGCCTTGTTGGCGTCACCAACGTCGAATGCCCCGCCGAGGTCACCGTCGAAGCAGGCACCAGCTTCCCGTGCAGCCTGCAGATCGACGGGTCCGCCGAGTCGGTGACCGTCCTAGTCACCGGTGATAACCAGACGGCCCAAAACGGTGGACCAGCAAGCGGGGTGTACGAGGTGGCTGCCCCGGCCTGAGTTCCCCTGCGCGACAGCGGATCCGGCGCGCCCGATCCGATCGGATTGGAAACCTCATTTCTCTCGAACGCGAACCGCCCGGCGTTCGCCGCCCAATACCCGAATATGTTCACCTGCCCGACGTCCGTCGTCGCCTCCGACCGCGCAGCAGAACCGTTGCCAAACAATACGTGTCGGCCACTCGATGCCCTTCGGTGGGGCCCACACACGATAAGGAGAACATCACTATGGACGTCGAAATAGATCCGAACCCGTCCCCCAGGACGCAGCCCGGTGATCGGACCGAGCCTCATTCGGCCGAATTGGTTTCCGCTTCCTCCGGCGAATTCGATGTCACCTTGGTGATTCCCACCCGCAATGAGGCCGGCAATGTCGATGAATTGTTGAGGCGGCTGGATGACGCGCTGGGGTCGATCAAGGCGGAGGTTCTATTCGTCGATGACAGCGATGACCAGACGCCCGCGGTGATTCGCGCCGCGGCTGCGCGGTCGCGGCGCGACGTCCGCTTGTTGCACCGTGAAGCGGGCCGGCGGGACGGACGGTTGGGCGGCGCGGTCATCGCGGGTTTCCACCTGGCTCGCGCCCCATGGGCGGTGGTCATCGACGGCGACCTTCAGCATCCGCCGGAGATCGTTCCCGCCCTGATCCGGGCCGGATTGTCCCCGGAGGTTGACCTCGTCTACGGCACCCGTTACAACGAGTCCGGCGACGCCGGTGGATTGAACGGGCGGGGCCGGGAGTGGATATCGACGTTGTCCACGGCGTTGGCTAAAGCGGTTTTCCCCCGAAAGCTCCGGGGCGTCAGCGACCCGATGAGCGGGTTCTTCGCGGTTCGGCTGAGCGCCCTGAATCTGCCCGAGCTGCGGCCAGCGGGCTACAAGGTGCTGCTGGAGATCCTGGCGGAATCCCGACTTGGCGGGACGGTCGGCGTCCCCTACTCGTTCCAACCCCGTTTCTCCGGCGAAAGCAAGGCCTCGCTGGCCGAGGGCGGCCGATTCCTTCTGCAACTCCTGGCGTTGCGGCTGGGACTAACGGTCGGCCGGCTCACCCAGCTCGCGGCCTTCCTGGCGGTCGGCGTCAGCGGTGTCGGAATCAATAGCTTGGCGCTGTGGTGCTTGTCGGCGCACTGGTTCAACATGCCCTATCTGTCGGCATCCGTGCTGGCCACCAACATCGCTATCATCTGGAATTTCACCTTGCTGGAAACCTGTGTTTTCCGAAAGGTTCGGCGCAGGTCGTTCACGGCGGGTCTGGCCCGCTTCTGGTTGGTGAACATGGCTCTGTTGCCCGTTCAGTTGGGGCTGCTCGCGCTGCTGGTCGAGGGGCCCGGTCTGGATCCCGTGGTAGCCAACGTGGTGGCGCTAACGGTCGTCTTCGTCCTGCGGTACGTGCTCACCTCGACGTGGGTATACAGCTGGAGCGCTGCCCCAACCGACGTGTTGCCCGCCCCTTCACAGCGCGGGCCGGCGCACTCCGCACCGCGTGGTGGTCGGCATCGGTCGGCGCCCCCCGCACCGGGCATTGTGAATGATGGCGCCGGCAAGGGAGCCGCCGGCACCAGACCCGTCAGCCCACCCAGCGATAACGAGAAGTATCACTACATCAAGGGACCACAGCATCGGTGGTTCTTCTGGGCCCATGTGGCCGCGTTCATTGGCATCGCACTGAGCCTGTACGGATTCTCCCGCATGACCTACTGGACGCTGGTCCTGCTGCTGCCGTTGGGCGTCTATCTGTTCGAATTGATCCTCGGCGCGCGGTCCTCCACCTTCCGGCGCACCGTGACGTTGATAGACCACCAGCTGCTCGTCGAGTTCCTGCAGCCGGCAGTGCTGCCATCGGTTGACGTCTTTCTGCCCACGGCCGGTGAGCCGCTGGACATTCTCCGAAACACCTATGGTTACGTGTCCGGCTTGACCTACGACGGTCCGTTGACCGTCTACGTCCTGGACGATTTGGGCAGGGATGAGGTTGAGCAGGCGGCAAGGGCGCATGGTTTTGGCTACTTCGCCCGGCCAGGAAATGAGTTCAAGAAGGCTGGCAACCTGCAATACGCGTTCGAACGCACCGAAGGCGACCACATAGTGATCTTTGACGCCGACTTCGTTCCTCGTCCTGAGTTCTGCACCGAGTTGGTTCCGTACATGGACGACGAGACCGTCGGCATCGTGCAATCACCGCAGATATTCGAGACCCCGAAAGAAATGCATTGGCTCGAACGGGCGGCGGGCGCGACCCAGGAACTGTTCTATCGGTTCATCCAACCCAGCCGCAACGCCGTCGGTGCGGCGATCTGCGTGGGAACCTCAGCCATCTATCGCCGGAAGGCGCTCACGGCAATTGGCGGTTTCCCGCAGATCTCGCACAGCGAGGACGTATACACCGGGTTTGAGATGGCCAAGATCGGTTACCGACTGCAGTACGTGCCAGTCAACCTGAGCCGAGGAATCTGCCCGAACGACATCGACAGCTACATCAGCCAGCAGTACCGCTGGTGCGAGGGATCCATGGCGATGGTCAAGGACGCCGAATTCCACACCGAGCCGGCAATCACGATCGACCAGCGCGTGTCGTTCTGGTCAGGCTTCACGTACTACGCGTCCACGGCGATGAACGCTTTCTTCGCCCCGATCCCGGCGATCCTCATGTTCTGGGTGTTCCCCGAGCACGTCCTTCCCAGCAACTATGTTCCGTTGGCCGGGCTGGCCGCGCTGTGGTTCATCGTTTACCCCAGCCTGCTCAAGTCCCGTTGGCGCCTGGACGTGCTGCGGGTGCAAGCAATCTATTCGTTCACTCACGCCGTGGCGATCTACGATGTGTTCTTCGGTAAAACCTCCGAATGGATACCCTCGCACGGCAAGTCGAACGGACATCCGACTCCGCTGGCGACGCGGGTGCGCACGCTGATGGTGAGCTACATTGGCCTCACACAGTTCGCTATCTTCGCTGGCCTGGTCGTTCATATGCTCCAGTACGACACGTACGCGTTCGTGGACTGGTCGGCAGCGCTGGCGTTCTCATTCATCAACGCCTACATCTTCCTACCGGTCGCGTGGCTGTGCATCAAGGCATTCCATTCGGCTGGGACGGCCCGCCGCGAACCGCACGTCAGCCCTGCGCTCGAAACGGTGAGCGCGCCATGAGCACGGCAGCATCGACCCTGGGGGCGGAACAGCGGACTCGATCGATCCCCACGTGGCAGCTCGTCGTAGCATCGTTCCTGCCGGCGAAGAGCCGTGACGGGGCCCAACGCTGGATCAGGTTGATCCCGATCGCCCTGGTCCTGGCGATCCAGGCGGCATTCACCCTGCGGCTGTCAAACTCAGCATTCCGGGACGAGGGCCTATACATTTGGACTGGGCATCGGGAAATAGCCCATCTGTTCCACGGCGAGGTGTTGTATGACAACCCCGCTGGGTACTTCTCCGGATCACCGGTTGTGTACCCGTTGATCGCCGCGACGCTCGATCGGGTGGGCGGCCTAACGCTGGTACGGCTATTCAGCTTGGCGTTAATGCTGACCGCGACCGCCTCGATCTTCACCTTCTGCAAGCGACTGTTCACGCCTCGAGTCGGTCTCGTCGCGGCGGCTGCGTTCGCCGCCGCCGGGCCAACGATGCATCTCGGGAACTTCGCGACTTTCGATGCCATGGCGTTGAGCCTCATCGCAGTGTCCATCGCCCTGGGAGTGCGGGCGGTGCAAAACCGGTCCATGGGCTTGGCTGTCGTGGTGGGCGTATTGCTGACCGCGGCAGTGGTCACCAAGTACGCGTCGCTGCTGTTCGTTCCCTTTGCCCTGGGCGTCATGGTGCTGACGCCGGCACGTCGCGGGCTGGGCCTTCGACTCGCCGTCCTGTCCGGGGTCATCACCGCAGGTGCACTGGCCGCGCTGACCACCATTGGCAACGCCGAACTGGACGGTCTTCGGTACACCACCACGAACAGGTCGGCGATCGCCCAGACCCCGGCTGGGACGATCGCTGCCCAGGTGTGGGATTTTGTCGGACCCTGGTACGTCGTCGCCCTCATCGGGCTGCTGGTGGCCATAGTCACCCAGCGCCGGGTCTTCCTGCCGCTCCTGCTCACGGCCGCGGCCCTCGCGCCCGGGATGTATCAGGCGTATATCCACGAGAGCGTGTCCTTGGACAAACACCTGGACTTTGGTTTGGTGTTCGCTGCGCCGTTGATCGGACTGGCTGCCACGGTGACCAGAACGACCTGGCAGCGAGCCGCGCTTGCGGCCGCAGCGACGTGGCTGGTGATCTCCGGCTTGTTCTCCAGTCGGTTCCTGTTCGACGAGTGGTCGAACTCCACGCCGTTGACCGACGTCATGACCTATGCCTTCCACGACGCACCGTACATTCGGACCCTGGGTGATGTGTACGAGCCGGCGCGGTATCACTTCGAGGACTCCACCGAGTACTGGCAGTGGGACACCACTGACAGCATCTTCTACCACGACCCGGTGAAGGGCGACCTACACGGAGTCGAGGCCGGCCAGGCAGGGCTGCACAACCACTACTGGCAGTACGTGTACTTCGACGGGTCCACCGGCCCCAGCCAAACGTTGACACCGCTGCTGAGTTCCTACGGCTACGAGCTGACGGACACGGTGACTCTGACCAACAACCGCGGAAACGACGTCTACCAGATCTGGCAGAACTTCGACCCACCACCGGCGTCCTAAACCCAAAAAAAGGCAAAGCGCACGCCGCGAAGTCCACCAGTTCGTCAGCATCGCGCCGCCTCCGTATACCCGTGGCTGTCCACAGCGACATGGTCGTCGAGATCAGCGCCGACATCACCGGCAACAGTCAGCCGCCCGTCGCGTGGGAGCTGTTCGACGACCTCTGGAGTAGCGCCATGCATCCAATCGACGACCGGTCGGGGCCATCACGACGTCAAGTACTCCTCGCCGTTGCCACCCTGATCCCTGCGTCGCTGATAGCGGTGCTGTTGTCCGACCTGAGGACTGGTCCCACCGTGACATGCACTGTGGACCTCACCACCATCAGCCAGGTCACGGACCCCACCTGCGCGGGCGTCGCGCTGTCCACCTTCGGGCGACTGCCCACCGATCCACAGCAAGGCCAAGCCGAAAAGACATTGGATACGCGGTACTTCCGCATCCCCGTGCGGTGGGACGGTTCGGCGATCGTGTCATCCGCCAACGGTGGCAACAACCTGCCTCTGGAAGCGAGCCTGCAAACGTACTACTCGTGGCCCGGCGTCCGCATGCTTCTAGTGGTCGCCGGACGAGACAGCGACTGGCATGGCTACCAGAATGGCGATGCCGGCAACATCGCCCGACGCCTTCAGACCCTCGGGATGACGGACATGAGCCGGTTCGATTTCTCCGGAGCGAACGAGCCGGACCGAAATGGTGCCAGCTCGATGACCGAAGTCGCGGACCGCTGTGCGCAGATCGCCGACGAACTGCGCGCAGCGGGCGCGGCCGGCACGGTGTGGGGACCGGTATGGTCCGCGCCACCCGGAGACTTCGCAACGTTCGCCAAACAGCTTGGTGCCCATCGACTCGGTGGCATTGACTGGCATTACTATCCCGACGGCGCGGGGTTGAACGGCCGTTCGGTGCAGCAGGTGCTATCCGCCGTCGCCGATCACGGCAGAGTGGTCAGCGCCGTCCGTACCATGCTCAAGGAAAACGGTCTGCCGGCGAACACGAACATCGACGAGTTGAACTGGTCGTGGCAGATGGGCAACGCCCCACCTCTGTTCACCGCCGCGAACACCGTGATGATGGCGTTGGGCTTCTGCACAATCCTGAGCACCGGCGGCCGGTGCATGGCGTACGCCACCCAGAACGGCGAACTGTCGGTGATGGCCGACAGCTACGGCAACCCCGACGCCCGACCGCAATCCAGCCCGATGCCGGCGTACTGGGGAATCGCCACCCTGACCGGCGCCAACATGCCAGGCCAGCCGCCCCTATTCCCGCACTACAAGGATACGTTCTACAGCAGCACCTCGGACGACCCGACAGTGAAGGTCTTCGCAGTCAACAATGAGGGCGGCGGGGTCAATCTCATCGCGATCAACACCAACGAGAACACCGACAGATCAGTCACGTTGTCGATATCAGGAATGAGCACCGGCTCCTACGACGTGTTCCAGACCCGCCGCGAACAACCCTATGACCCTCCGCAGAAGATTCTTGCGGCGGCCACGTTCTCGTCCACGCTCTCCGTCAAGAGTCCCGCCTTGACGGTGAGCGTGATCGTCCTCAAACCCCACCCGGGATAAACAGCACCGACCGCGGACCAGATCGCGCCAGGAACCGGCGATGGGATCGACGCGCCTCGTCGTTCACCGCTGAGGAGTGCTGGCCAGGCCGACCGGACTTCGCGGTAGGCCCGGATTTCCAGACCACCGCCGAGTTCCTGCCCGTGCACCGGCAGCAGGCGCAGCTCACCCGGGAACTGCTGGACGCCGCGCAAGCCACCGGCCGGCAACGGCAGGCCGACAACCACCGCACCGTGCCGGTCAACCTCGACAAGATCATCGCCTCAGTTGCAGGCACTGCAACCGACGGGAACCGACAATGCCAGACCGGGTTGATCGTCTCCGAGAAGGGGCGCAAGCCCGGCACGACTCGACGATCAGCCTGCGTCTCCGCACCCGTTTCGACAGCCAGGACCGCGCCGACTGGCTCTCGGTCAAACGCCTCACCGCCTGGCTGACCTCCGTCGGCTACAGCGGCCGCACCGACCCGGCCCCTGCTGCATGCGCGGCTCGTGGCCGCACCGCGCGGGGCGAGCGGCGACGACGGCGTCGCCAAGGCCCACATCACCCGCGCTTTGCTGACCGTGCTGACCAGCCTGGTCGAGCAAATCAAGGCCTTGTCCGAGCAGATCAGCGAGCAACTCGCCGTGCACGTCGACACGCACATCTTCACCAGCCTGCCCCGCTCCGGGACCGTCCGAGCCGCCCGGCTGCTCGCCGAGATCGGCGACTGCCGAGCACGTTTCCCCACCCCGGCAGCTCTCGCCCGCCTGGCCGGGGTCGCACCATCGACCCGCCAATCCGGCAAGATCAGATCCGTCGGTTCCGCTGGGCCTGCGACAAGCAACTCCGCGACGCCGTCTGCGACTTCGCCGGCGACTCGCGCCGGGCCAACCCCTGGGCCGACCACCTCTACCGGCAGGCCATCGCCGGCGAATGCATCGGTGTCAGCTCCCGGGTCAGCTGTTGATCGCCCGCACGACGCCGCAGGCGGCTCGGTCGCCGGCGTCGCCCGTCGCCTGGGTCTTTGCATCGGGCCCGGATGGTGCGTAACGACTCGGTATGTTGGCGAAGTTGTCAGGCCCGGTATGCACGATGACGGCGCTGCCGTCGGCGTCGAGCACCGCATCCATGTCGAATGCGTCCGTGGTTGTGACCAGCTCCGCGGAGCCGTCGCCCCGCACCTGTAACGAGGTCAGGTCGCCGCGGTGACCGGGATGCGCGGCGTCGGCCGCGCCGAGATGTCCACCCGCGGAAAGGAAGTCACCGGTCTTGCTCGGGTCGTTGGGATCGGCGCTGTGAGGTTCGCATCGTCCGATCGAGTGCAGGTGGAATCCCTTGAATCCCGGCGGCAGGTTGTTCACGGTCGCGGTGATGGTGATCACCGACCCATCGACCGCGAAGTCCACGGTGCCGATCCGTTCTCCGTTCGGTAGGCGCAGTTCGGCTTCGGCTATCGGGGAAGCCGGCTGTGCCCCGCTGGGGCTCGGCACCGTTGATGACGTGTCGTCGGCCGACAGTGTCGTTGATGCCGTCCCGGTTGAATCACCTGTCAGGACTGCGGTGCTGGACGCAGTTCCGGCGCTTCCACTCCCGCTGCCGCATCCAACCAGCAACAGGGCTGCCATGCCAGCCGCCGCGACCCCGAGCGGCCGCTGATGAGCATACTTCTTCATGTTGTGCGCTTCTCCTGCCTCGCGTTTCCGCTTCGGCCCTCTTCTGTCGCTGGCCGGCGTGACGACTACCGGGTTGCTAGAAACTTGCGGGATCCCGATCGACAAAAGGTTGTCGATCGGGATCCCGCGCACCCTCACACTGTGAAGTGCATCTACTCATGTGTAGAGGGGAGGC
>Ga0208716_1001155_pt1 | contig 10217 bp, 7 predicted proteins | sample NGESurdeep092012_8_FD_184482 | JGI IMG/M metagenome (GOLD analysis project Ga0208716, IMG submission 184482) | Arctic peat soil microbial communities from Barrow, Alaska - NGEE Surface sample 415-3 deep-092012 (SPAdes) | ecosystem: Environmental > Terrestrial > Soil > Wetlands > Peat ...
CCGCCGTGACCTCCGATCAACTGGGTGAATTCGAACCGCGCCACGGCTCGGATTGTGCCCGGCCATTCCTTCGGGTAGGCATCGCCCAGGTACGGCAGCCAGCCGTGCACCAGGTCGCCCGTGGCGATCACCTTCTTCTGCGGGCAGTACACGACGACGTCGCCGGCTGTGTGGCCGCGGCCGCGGAAAGCCAGATGCAATTCATGCGCCTTGTCGTGCAGCACCAGGTTATCGGAGAAGGTGAAGTTCGGCAGCTCCGGCGCCCACCCGCGCATCTCGCCGAGGTAGGCGCGCATCTCCGACGTCATCCTCTGGTAGTAGGCCTTCTCCTGCGGCGTTCGGGCGGCTGCCAGCTTTTGTTGCCAGCTCTCCAACGACGTGGCGGTCGATTCGAGGGACGCCTTCAGCCGCGCGGCGCCGAACTCGGCGATCAGGTTGCGGGTGACAGTGCTGGAGATAATCTCGGCCGCCGGTGCCAGTAGCTTGTACTCTGGCGCGCCTTGCGTATGGTCCCAGTGGAAGTGCGTGTTTACGATGTAGCGGATCGGTTTGGGGCTGACTTCCTTGCCGATCTGCGCCGCGAGCGAGGCCACCGCCGACAGCTTTGAGTGCGTGTCGACGACCAGCAGATCGTGGGCGTTTTCGAAAATGGCAGCGTTGCAGTTTGTGACGCCAGCCGGCCGCGCGACGGCGGCATATACGCCATCGGCGACCTTCTCGATGTCGAACACGTTGGCGGGCGCTCCGGGGGCCTGCGCGCGCGCCTGCGCGGCGCGGAAGAAGGCCTGCTCAATGAGGGAAGCGCCCAACCAGCCGGCGCCGAGAGTCCGCGCGAAAAATCCGCGCCGCGAGTGCAAGTGCATGAGCACCTCCGAAACCCTATTTTCCGAAACCCTAATTATAGTGCCTGCGCGCGGCAGCCGAGTTGCACATCCGAAGCCCATCGGCGCGCCGCACGGAGAGGTTGCCAGTCTCTCCGCGAGTGTTAGGACCAGGCCCGTCGATGGGGAGACGCCCGCGCGAAGATCGTCAAGCACCGAATCGCGGAAGCAATACAAGACCCGATTTTCGCTACTCCAAGAGGCCTGGTCCGCCCGCGACTATTGGGCCAGTTCGAACGCACCTTTCAGGCGGATGTCGCGCGAAGACGCGCCGATCCACACTTCGAACGCACCCGGCTCGGCGACCCACTCGTCTTTTGCGGTGCTGTAGAAGGACAGCGCGGAGTGGTCCAGAGTGAACGACACGCTTCGCGCCTCCCCCGGATTGAGCATGACGCGCCGGAACCCTTTCAGCTCTTTGAGGGGGCGATCCACACTCGATTTTACGTCGTGAACATACAACTGCACGATCTCGGCGCCGGCTCGCGACCCGCTATTGCGCACCTGCATCGTCACCTGAACCTGCTTGCCGGCAGCCACTTTGGCCGGCGTGATCTTCAGACCGCTGTAATCGAATTTCGTGTAGGAGAGCCCGTACCCGAACGGGAACAGCGGCTCGACGTTCCGCTTGTCGAACCCCCGATAGCCGACATAGATGCCTTCTGCGTACGCGGTGTGCAGATTCTCGCCGGGATAGCGCCCAAAGGCCGGCGAATCGGGCCACTGCTTCGGGAATGTCACGGGCAGCTTGCCGGACGGGTTTTGCGCGCCGAAGAGGATATCGCCGATGGCGTGCCCCGCCTCCTGGCCTCCATACCAGGCCTGCACGACAGCCGGAACGCGCCCGATCCACTTCGTCATGGTGACCGGCGCTCCCGCGACAATCACTACGATGGTGTTCTTGTTGGCCGCGGCGACCGCCTCGATGAGCTCGTCCTGACCGGCAGGCAGATCCATCGACGGGCGGTCGAAACCCTCCGACTCGAGCTTGTAGGAGTAGCCGACCACGACGATCGCGGCGTCGGATTTCCGCGCGAGTTCGACGGCCTCATTACGAAGCATGACGCGTGCCCGCGGTGTTTCCTGGCCCGCTTCATCGCCTTGCATGGCGACCCCCAGCGCGTAGCCGACCCGCACCTCGGAGCCCGCGGTCTCCTTGACGCCGTCGAGCGCGGTGACGGCGTACTTCGGCCGGACCAGCGAACTTCCGCCGCCGCCCGTTCTCGCCACCGCGGCACTCGGACCGATCACGGCGACCGAGCGGATCTTGGGAGCGCCGAGCGGAAGCGCCCCGCCTTCGTTCTTCAGGAGCACGATGCTTTCGGTCGCGGCCCTGCGCGCCACCGCTCTCTGCTCCGGCGTATCCACCTCACCGCCGCTGGCGGGAGTGGCGTCGAACAACCCCGCGCTGAACATCACGCGCAAAATGCGCCGCGCAGCGTCGTCCACGGCCTCCTGTTTCAATTGGCCGGCAGCCACCGCGGCCAGCACTTTCTCCCGCGTCAGCCAGCCCGCCCCGTTTCCGTCCTTCTGCGTTTCGGGCTTGGCGAACCAGGTTCGCATCGCTTCTCCACCGGGCATCTCCAGATGCATGCCGGCAGCAACGGTCTTAGCCGTGCTGTAGGTGCTGCCCCAGTCGGAAATTACAAATCCTTTGAAGCCCCAGCGCTTTTGCAGCGTTTCCGAAAGCAGCATGGGGTTCTCGGCGCACCACAACCCGTTTACCTTGTTGTAGGCGTTCATCACGGACCAGACGCCGGCCTCCTGGACGGCCGCCCGAAACGCCGGGAAGTAGATTTCGTGCAGCGTGCGGACGTCGATGGTTTCGTCGATGCGATGGCGCTCAAACTCCTGGTTGTTGGCTGCGAAATGCTTGACCGACGGAATCACGTTCTCGCCCTGCACGCCTTTGATGTACGCCACGCCCATGCGCGCGGCCAGGTAGGGGTCCTCGCCGTAGCCTTCGAAGTTCCTGCCCCACAGCGGCTGACGACTGATGTTCACCGTCGGCCCGAGAATCATGTTCCGTCCGAGAGCCTTCACTTCCTGCGCGACTGCCTGGCCCTCCCGTCGTACTAATTCCTCATCCCAACTCGCGCCCATGCCGATACCCGCCGGGAATGCCGTGGTCAGAACCGGCGACGTGGCCGCTGCGTTTGTGATCGCTGAGGAGCCGCGCCAGTTGCGCACGCCCATCGGGCCATCGGCCATCCTGATCGTGGGAATGCCCAGCCGCGCGTTTGGCTGGCTCTCCATCCAGCCGGAGCCGCTCAGCATCTCCGCCTTTTCCCGCGGAGTCATACGACGTAGAAGATCTTCCACGCGCTGTTCGCCAGGCAGTTTGGGGTTCTTGTACGGAGCATCCTCGGGCTTCTGTGCAACGAGTATGTCCGGGGCACTTACGAGCAGCATCGACAAGAATGACAGACGAGTGAGTTTCATAGTTCCACCTCGTAAACTTCCTATTGATCGTAGCAGAGGGCAGCCTACCGCCCGCCGGTCGCGCCGCAGGGTCGAAAGAGATGAAGAGAACTGTCCGGCGCGCCGGCGCTTGCCGTACCGGCACGTTCTTCTATGGGCGTGGATCGACAATATCCGGGATGTTTGCAGCCGGAAATTGACACGGTCGTTCCGAATATTCAGGGAGAGACATGACGGATTACAAAGCGCAGGCAGAGGAAGTCCTTTCGCAGCTCAGCCTCAAAGAGAAGATCGCGCTGATGTCCGGCAGCACGCCGTTCTGGAGTGGGCTCAACGATATGATGGGCGGGGGCTACAGCCGCCATCCCTGGCCCGCCGCCGACGCGCCGCGGCTCGGCGTTCCTGGTATTCGTTTTACGGGCTCTGCGCAGGAAACTGTAAAGGCTTGTCCTTTCATTGGGTTCGGGCTTGAACGGTTTTGTCCGGGTGCTCTGGGATGCCAGAGATGGTCTTCCGGGCCTCAATGTTTCCGGGCTGAGGGGCCGTGTTTGATGGCAGCATTCCGGATTCTTCAAACGACGGGGAATTGATGGGTTTTCCCCATTCGGCAACCATGGGATGCCTGCGGCCTTGGTTGGTACGCTCCTTCCGAGCCAGGGAACGCGGTGAGGAATCCCGGTTCCTCCAAGGGTTCCGGCAATGAGCCTTGCAGGTGTGCCAAGCCAACTGCTATCAATGGGATGCGAGGATTCTTTCCAACTTCTGCGGCTTGCGTGAAATGTCCGCCCCCACAAGACAGGTCGCCATCGCTGGATCTGCGGTTCCGAGTAAAGCGATTGGCGGGCCAACCGGCACCCCGCCGCCGGGCGCAGACGCTCAAGTCCCCGCCAAATAGGGCATTTTACAGATTCTCGCTCAGAGCCAGTATTGCAATCCCCCGCTGATATTTGCGCAATCGAGCCAAATCGCGGTCCGTGACCTCGGTTAAACGACTCAAGTCGCTATTGTCTTCCAGGTCGGCCAGCTTCACACGGCGGCCAATCGAATTCTTGGATGCTCGAACTATAAACTCGTTATAATCCTCGTCTGGCCGCCGTGACACAGCGTCAATGGCCTGAAGGATGATTTCCGAGAATCCTTCGTTCCGCAGGCGTTCGAGTGTCCAGTCGGAGTCCTCAACGACGTCGTGCAGCACGGCGACGATCCGCTCCTCCATTCCCTCCAGGCGAAGCATTACCCGCAATGGATGAAGAATATAAGGCGCACCCGCCTTATCGACTTGCCCTACATGGGCGAGCGCTGCTAAGGCGATCGCACGCTCAATGGTACTCACACCGGATCCTCCCTTTTGTAGCCTCCAGCAGCCCCGCCTGGCCCCGCCCACTGCGGATGCGCCAGAGCCAATGGTAGGCGCGTTCCTTGCATAGATTGTTTTCGCTTCTTTTGTCTGGAGAACTACAATCTTAGCCGGTTAAACGGGCGCGGTCCAGGTCCCCCGCACTGTGGAAGCGACGCTGTGCTTCGGCGCTCCATTTGGATGAACTTTCAGCCGCGCTGTGACCTCCGGTTTGCGCTGCACCCCGGACGAAAAGCAAACACCGCTCCGCGCGCGACCTCCCGCACCGGGCTGGTACGATGATACCGAGGGGTCCCATCCACGCGCCGCGGCAAGCGCCGGCGCTTGATTCCAACGTTTTTCAACGGCAAATCCTTTCCGGTGCTGGGCCATCTTCCCGGCCAGGCCAAGTGACCTGGCCAGGACGACTAGCCTACTCCATAACATTTCACGAAGGAGAGATCGGCTTACCGATCTCGTTACGCTTGACGTAACGCATCATGGAGGGGTATACTACTGAATGATCGTCAGCTACCGGGACAAGCGTACCAGAGACTTCGCCGCCGGGAAATGGGTGAAAGCGTTGTCGGGAATCGAGCGGCCGGCGCGCTTGAAGCTCGACCGGCTGGAAGCGGCCTCGGCGGTCAAAGACCTCGCAGCCTTGCCCGGCAATCGTTTCGAAACGCTGGCCGGCGATCGTAGGGGACAGTACAGCATCCGCATCAACGACCAGTGGAGGATCTGTTTTGGGTGGCCGGACGGAGCGCCGGGACCGTCGAATATAGAGATTGTTGACTATCACTAGGGGGACGCTATGGCAGTGACCGCGATACATCCTGGGGAACAACTGGCCGAAGAACTGAAAGAACTCGGGATGAGCGCCGCCGAGCTAGCGCGGAAGCTGGATGTGCCGACCAACCGCATCACCGGCATTTTGAACGGGCAGCGGGCCATCACGGGAGATACGGCCTTGCGTCTGGCGCATTTCTTCGGCACGAGCGCGGAGTTCTGGATTAACCTGCAAAGCCTTTACGAGCTGCGCATCGCCCAGAAGAAAGTAGGGAAATCGATAAAGGCGCTTCCCCGGTTGAAGCACCCCGAGCGCGTTCCTGCGTGAACGGCAGGCGAAACCGCCTGCGCCACCACCGCAAGTCGGCTTTTTCCGATGGTGGGGCAGGCATTCAGCCTTACCCGGCCCGCGTCCGCGCGTGCGCGGCGCACCGGGCTGGTACGATGATACCGAGGGGTCCCTTCCACGCGCCGTGGCACGCGCCGGCGCCGGATTTCAATCATGCATACCAACCGGCTGGCACAAGAGAAGAGTCCCTATCTGCTGCAACACGCGCACAACCCGGTGGATTGGTACGCCTGGGGCGAAGAGGCCTTCGAAAAGGCGCGTCTGGAGAACAAACCCATCTTCCTTTCCATCGGCTACTCCACTTGCCATTGGTGCCACGTCATGGAGCGCGAAAGTTTCGAGAACGAAGCCATCGCGGCGCTCATGAACCGCGATTACGTGGCCATCAAGGTGGACCGCGAAGAGCGCCCCGACGTGGACCGCATCTACATGACGTTCGTCCAGGCCACCACCGGCAGCGGCGGCTGGCCGATGTCGGTCTGGCTGACGCCGGAGCTCAAGCCGTTTTTCGGCGGCACCTACTTCCCGCCGGAGAATCGCTGGGGGCATCCGGGGTTCGGTTCCCTCCTGACCCAGATCGCGCAGGCGTGGGAGAGCGATCGCGAGAAGATCGAGGAATCCGCGCGTACCGTGGTGGAGCAGCTCAAAAAGCAAGTGGAGGTGGCGCCCACGCGCGCCGGCGCGGCCTTCGAGCCGGGCACGATGGAAAGCGCCTTCTCCACCTTCCGCCACAGCTTCGATTCGCGCCTGGGCGGCTTCGGCGGAGCGCCCAAGTTCCCGCGCGTCTCGGTGCACCATTTCCTGCTGCGCTACTACGCGCGCACCAAAAACCAGCAAGCTCTCGACATGGTGCTGCTCACCCTGCGCGAGATGGCCCGCGGCGGCATGAACGATCAGCTCGGCGGCGGATTCCATCGCTACTCCGTGGACGACCGCTGGTTCGTTCCCCACTTCGAGAAAATGCTCTACGACCAGGCGCAGATCGCCATCTCCTACCTGGAGGCCTTCCAGGCGACCGGCGACCGCCAGTACGCCGAGGCCGCCTGCCGCGTCTTCGATTACGTGCTGCGCGACATGACCGATGCCGGCGGCGGCTTCTACTCGGCCGAAGACGCCGATAGCGCGATCGCGCCCGACCACCCCGGCCTGAAGGGCGAAGGCGCGTTTTACATCTGGAGCCTGGAAGAGATTCACGCCCTGCTGAGCCAGCCGGCGGCCGGCTGGTTCTGCTACCGCTACGGCGTCCGCCAGGGCTCCAACGTGGAAAGCGATCCGCACGGCGAGTTCACCGGCAAGAACATTCTTTACCAGGCGCACACTGTGGAGGAGACGGCGCGCCATTTCAGCCAGCCGCCCGGCGAAGTACAGGCCGCGCTCGATCGCGCTTGCAGCCTTCTCATGGCGGCCCGCGCCCAACGCGTGCGCCCACTGCTGGACGACAAGATCCTCACCGCCTGGAACGGCCTCATGATCTCGGCCTTCGCCAAAGGCGGGGCGGTGCTCGATGGCGCCCACAATGCCGCCCGCTACGCCGAGGCCGCGCGGCGCGCCGCCGAGTTCGTCATCGGCCACCTGTACGATGCCCCCAGCGGCAGACTGCTGCGGCGCTATCGCGAGGGCGGCGCGGCGATCCCCGGCTTTCTGGACGACTACGCCATGTTCGTCCAGGGGCTGCTCGATCTCTACGAAGCCCAATTCGACCGGCGCCACCTGGAACTGGCCGTGCGGCTTACCGAAAAGCAGCAGGAGCTGTTCGAGGATACCGCATCGGGCGCGTTCTTTAGCTCCGCGGCGGACGACCACCGGCTGGTGCTGCGCGTGAAGGAAGATTACGATGGCGCCGAGCCTTCGGGCAACTCGGTGGCCGTGATGAATCTGGTGCGCCTGGCGCGGATGACCAATCGCGCCGCGTTCCGCGAGTCGGCGGAGCGAACCCTAGCCGCCTTCGCCAGCCGGCTGGCGGTGGCGCCGGTGGCGATTCCGCAGATGCTGACGGCCTGCGAGTTCCTGCTCGGCGAGCCGCGCGAGATCATCCTGGCCGGCCGCCGCGATTCCGTGGAAATGCGGGCGCTGCTGCGCGAGCTGCATACCCGCTTTGTGCCCAGCCGCGTGGTGCTGCTGGTGGATTCGCCGGAGACGCGGCAAGCGCTCGCCGCCGGCATCCCCTCCATAGCGTCCATGAACCCGCTGGAGGGACGTGCGAGCGCTTACGTTTGCCGTAACTACACCTGCCAGTTGCCTGTGTGCGACCCGGCTAAGTTCGCCGAGTTGATACAATAGTAAATTCACTCACAACATAAGGAGAAATTATGGAAAGAGCAGGAGCAACCACAATGAAGGGGAAACCCATGACGCTAGTGGGACCCGAACTAAAGGTGGGCGATGCCGCGCCGGATTTCAACGTGGTGGACCTGGGGCTCAAGCCCGTCACCCTGAAGGACACCGGCAACCGGGTGCGCATCGTCAGCGTGATTCCGTCGCTCGATACGCCGGTTTGCGACGCGCAGACCAAGCACTTCAACGAGGCAGCGGCCAACCTGCCGGGTGTGGACATCATCACGGTCAGCATGGACCTGCCGTTCGCCCAGAAGCGCTGGTCCACCGCCTTCGCGGTGGATAAAGTGAAGATGCTCTCCGACCACAAAGATGGGTCCTTCGGCTCTAATTACGGAACGCTGATCAAGGAATTGCGCATTGAAAGCAGGGCGATTTTCGTGCTGGATGCGGACAACCGGATTCGTCATGTCGAGTATGTCAAGGAAGTAGCCGATTTCCCGAACTACGAAACCGCACTCGCGGCGGCCCGCGCCGCGGGCGCACCAGCGGCGTAGACGGCGAGCGAAGGCGGCCGCGCCGGCGGGAAGCGCGGCCGCTGCTTTGAGGTCTGGACTGAATTCCACGGAATCATCGGCGGCCGTCAACGCGGCACGCGTGAGCACCCGCGCGGTGGATAGCCCACTGCTGCGCGGCGGCCTGACGATTGTCGCCGGCGTCCTGACCGGCAACGTGCTGGGTGTCGGCCGCGTGGCGCTGGTTGCGTACCTGCTGGGCACGCACAGCTATGCCGATTCGCTGGCCGTGGCCATGGGCCCGCTGGATATGTTCAATTCGGTGCTGATCAACAGCATCATCTTCGCTTTTGTCCCCCTGCTCACGGCCGCCCAGGGCGCGGAGCGCACCGCCCTGTTTCTCAAGCTGACGCGCGCTTTCGTCTGGGTCTTTTCGCTGATTTCGTTGAGCGTGATGCTGGCCGCGCCCTGGCTCATGCGCGTTCTGGCGCCGGGCCTCGATCCGCAATACTACGGCACTTCGGTCAATATCCTGCGGATTCTGGCGCTCTCCACGCTCTCCGGCGGCGTGGCCGCGGTCCACTGCGCCATGCTGTACACCCACCGGCGCTTTGGCCCGGCGGCGTTCTACCAGGCCGCGCTCAATGTCTTCACCATCGCGGCCGCGCTCTGCCTGTGGAAGTTCGTCGGCGTCTACGCCTTCGCCATCGGCTATACCGCCGGCGCCGGGGCGCAACTGGCCATCGTCTATTTCGCGGCGCGTTCCGGCCTGGGCACCAAAGATCTTCCCCCCTGCCAGGTACGCTGGCGGGAGATTCTGACGAAGCCCGCGTTTTTCGTGGTGTATGCCGCCGGCATCGGCCTCAACATCACCTTCACCCGCGCCTATGCAACCCACGCCGGTCCGGGAATGGCCGCGGCGCTGGATTATTGCATGCGCGGCGTCGCGGTGCCGCTGGCTCTCCTGGTCCAACCGATTTCGAATTCGTTGCTGCCCGAAATCGCCCGCCTGCGCAGCCTCTTCCGCCTGCGCGAGGCGCTGCGCCTGATCGATAAGACGATCGCGCTGGCCGCCCTGGTGGCGGTGGGCGGATGCGCTTTCGCCCTGGTCTTCCGCCAGCAGGCCATCGCGCTGCTCTTCCAGCACGGCAGTTTCACGGCGAATTCCACCCGGCTGGTGGCTGCGGCGTTCCTGGCGCTGGGACCCAGCCTGATCGGCTGGAGCCTGATCGAAATTCTGGCGCGCTCGCTGTTTGCCCTGGACCGTCCCTGGCCGCCGGTGATCGCGGCCCTCGTCCCCGTACTCATCAACGTGACCATCACATTGCGAGTCGGTCCCTTCCATCCGGAATACCTCGGCCTGGGCGCGTCGGTCGGCCTGATTTCCGGTTTCGCGGTGTTGTTCGTGATGGCCCACACCAACCGCAAGCGCTGGCTCGCGCAGGGCTGACACCGCCGGGGGTCGCTCCTAACGGATCTCGAGGCGACCGTCAGAACGTGAGAATAAAACAAATGGCCGCCGATAAACGCCGATAAACGCGGATAAGCATTATTGTTTTTCTTATCGGCGTTCATCGGGTACACCAGGCTAAGCCTGGCTGATCTTGTGAATTGAAAGGAATTCACCATGTAAATTGCTCGTTCGTGCATGT
>Ga0208716_1001157_pt1 | contig 10213 bp, 8 predicted proteins | sample NGESurdeep092012_8_FD_184482 | JGI IMG/M metagenome (GOLD analysis project Ga0208716, IMG submission 184482) | Arctic peat soil microbial communities from Barrow, Alaska - NGEE Surface sample 415-3 deep-092012 (SPAdes) | ecosystem: Environmental > Terrestrial > Soil > Wetlands > Peat ...
TTACTTTGCAGCCGAGGGACGCGCTGAAGATGCGCCGGGCCGAAAAGCGCGCGGTCTCGTTCGTTGACACGGCGGTCACCCCGTCGATAATAGATTCTTCCGGAAGGAGTTGTGCACGCGGCGGTGGCGGTTGCCCCCGTCCTCAATCTCGGCATGAAATTTCTGCTGATCGAATACGAGCCGCGCTATCTCGAGCAAATCCGCCAGTACCTGGCGGGTCAGTCGCAGACGGTCGAGCTCGTCATGGCGCGCGACGGCGAGGAAGGCCTCGAGCTCTACCGCAAGTCGCGTCCCGACCTCGTGCTCATTTCCTCCATTCTCCCGAAGCTCCGCACGCCCGACGTGATCAAGGGCATGCAGGCGCTGGGCCCGACGCCGCCCGTGCTCCTCATGATGTCGGGCTACAAGGGCCGCAACAAGCGCGCCGACGCGCAGCGCGTGGGCGCGACGAGCATCCTCGAGAAACCGTTCTCCCGGGACGTCTTCCAGGCGGAGGTCGCGATGGCGCTGGGACTCAGGCCCGCGATCGAGATGCCGTCGTCTTCGGGGCCGCCGTCCGATCCCGGCGCGCCGCTCCTCTCCGCCGAAGACATCTTCTCGGGAGTCCTGACGGAGCTCGACGACGAGCCGCCGGCTCGTCCGATCTCGCGCGAGATGCCGGTGCCGGTCCCTTCTGTCGAGAAGCTGCTCAGCGACACGCTCTCGGGACTCATGCCGCCGAAGAAGACGCCGAGCGGAGTATCGGCCCCGTTTCCCGCGGCCGAAGTGCCGGGCGAGAGGCTCGACCGGCCCGTCGAGCGAACCGCGCGCGTGAACGTCGCCGAGGTGATGGCGAGCCTCAGCGCGCGGCCGCAGCCCGCGCCGCGCGCGGCCGAGCCCGCGTCCCGGGGCGCATCTTCAACCTCCTCCGTCGACAAACTCCTCCACGACACGCTCTCGGGAATCCTGCCGCCCCCGAAGACGATTGAGCCCGCGCCCCCGACGCGCCCGCGAGAGCCACGAGAGCCAAAAGGAGTCGCGCGCGAAGTCTCCGGGGAGACCGTGCGCATGAAGGCGTCGCCTCTTCCCCCCTCCGTCCCGCCGGCGTCCCCCCCGATGCCCCGGCCCGTCGACGCGACGCATCCGGTGCCGGCCGCGCGGCCGGTTTCGTCTCCGGGCGCGTTCGGGCGCTACCAGCTCTTGCAGAAGATCGGCGCGGGCGGCATGGCCGAGGTCTTCAAGGCGCGCATGAGCGGCGAACAGGGCTTCGAGAAGATCGTCGCGATCAAGCGCATCGTGCCGCACATGGCGACGAATGCCGACTTCGTCACGATGTTCGTGGACGAGGCGAAGCTCGCGGCTCAGCTCAACCACAACAACATCACCCACATTTACGACCTCGGCAAGGTCGACGCCTGGCATTACATCGCCATGGAGTACGTCGAGGGCAAGGACCTGCGCACGCTCCTGAAGCTCGCGAAGGAAAGAGGTTTTCCGCTGCCCGCCGAGCTCGCCCTCTTCATCGCGTCGAAGATCGCGAACGCGCTCGACTACGCGCACCGCCGCCCGGCGGCGGACGGCAGCGAGCTGAATCTCGTGCACCGCGACGTCTCGCCGCAGAACATCCTCATCAGTGACGAAGGCGACATCAAGCTCTGCGACTTCGGCATCGCGAAGGCCGCAAGTAAGGTCTCGACGACGATTTCGGGAGCGCTCAAGGGAAAGCTGCAGTACATGTCGCCCGAGCAGGCCTGGGGCAAGAGGCTCGACCGGCGGAGCGACATCTTCTCCCTCGGTTCGGTGCTCTACGAGATGCTGACGGGGGCGCCTCTCTTCGAGGGCGACACGGACATGTCCGTTCTCGAGAGCGTGCGTGAAGGCGAGGTCGCGATGCCTTCGTCCCGCGGCGCCGAGGTGCCGAAGCGCGTGGACCAGATCGTCCTCAAGGCGCTCGCGAAGAATCCGCAGGAGCGCTACCAGAACGCGTCCGAGTTCGAGAAGGACCTCCACGCGGTGCTGTACACGTTTCAGCCGTCGCCCGGGCCCGCGGATCTCGCGATCTACATGCACCGGCTGCGGGAGGCGCCGCAGGCGTCCGACGACGAGATCGACGCCGTCTTCGACAAGGCCCGCGACATGCCGGGGCCGGTCGGCCCGGTCCCCGCACCCGGGGGTCCCCCGAAGAAGGGGAAGGGGCTCGTGATCGCGAAAGCGCAGACGGGCGAGTTCGCATGGCCCTCGATTCCGCCGCTCAAGTCGCGGCCGGAGCCCGCCCCGCGCCGCGCGGTGGGCGAGAGCGCGGCCGTGCTGCCGGCGGCCGGTGAATCCCGGAAGAGCCGCACCGGCCTCGTGGCCGGCATCGGACTCGCCGCTGTCGCGCTCGTCGCCGGCGGCCTCTACGTCACGAAGGACCGCTGGTCGGGCACCGGGCCACCCGTGACGGCAAGCGTGCCAAAGACGGAATCCGCGGCCGCGAATGCGGCCTCCGCGCCACCTTCAGCTCCCGAGCCGGCGATGCTCGAGCCCGCGAAGGTCGTCGACCCCCGGGCGGTCGAGGCCGAGGCGCGCCGTCTCGGGGCAGAGCGCGAGAAGGCGCTGCGCGAGGCGGCGAAGCAGCCCGGGACCGCGGGGAAGCCAGCGACGGCGTCCGAGCCTCCTTCGGCCGTCGTCGGGCTTGCGCCCGTGAAAGTCGCGGAACCTCCGCGTCCCTCCGAAGTCCCCGCCGCCGCCCTGAAAGGCCCCGAGTCCGCCTCGACGGCCGTTCCGGTTCCCCCCGCCCCGGAACCAAAGCCCGCCGAAACCGTGGCCGAGGCGCCGAAATCCGCGGCGCCTCCCCCAGTCGAGGTCTCGGTGCCCGACAAGGCGCCCGTGATCCCCGTCGCGTCGAGCGCGCCGGTGAAGGAAGGCGACCTCGTGGGTCCCGGCGAGGGTGTCGTCGAGCCCCGCCTCGTGCGCCTTGGAAACATGAGCAGCCTTCCCGTTCAGGCACGGCAGGTCAAGCGTGGGGCCGACGGTTCGATCGGGACGCCGTTTCTCATGGCGCTCGTCGACGAGCGCGGCGCCGTTCAGGAGGTCCGTGTCCTCAAGCCGTCGAGCTACAAGTTCGTCGACGATGCCGCGGTGCGCTCGCTGAAGGGTGCGACAATCCAGCCGGCCACGAAGGATGGCGTGAAGGTGAAGATGTGGAAGACCTTCCCCATCACCGTGAAGCCCTGATCCCGAGGAACCCGATTTTCGAGGAGAACGCATGAATCTTTCCGACGAACAGAGAAAGTTCTACGAGAACACCCTGAAGGTGACGAAGGCGGAGATCGACCAGCTCGAAGGCGACATCCAGGCCGAGCTTGCGAAGGTCAAGGAACGTCTCGCGGATCTGCAGAACGCGCAGAAGGCGGCGCGCCAGATGTACGGGGCGGCGTGCCTTCGGCTGGGAATTCCGAACGACCTCGAGGAAGCCGAGGAACCCTGAGCGGACGTCTCGGACTTCTCTCTCTCGGTCTCGCTCTTCTCGCCTCTCCGGTTCCGACCCGTCTCCCGGCACCGCCCCGGCGCATCGTCGCGCTCGCTCCGTCCGCGGCCGAAATCCTGTTCGCGCTCGGAGCCGGGCCACGGGTCGTCGGCGTTCCTGATTTCGCCGTCGACCTTCCCGAAGCGGCGGGAAAGACGCGCGTCGGAGGTTTCGTCCCGGATCTCGAGCGCGTCGTGTCCCTCGCGCCCGATCTCGTCGTCGTCTCGAAGGACGGCACGGATCGCGCGGCTTTCGAGAAGCTCGAGGCCTTGGGGCTTCCGGTCGTCGTCACGGCCGGCACAACGCTCGACGGCGTCCTCGAGGACGTCATCCGGGTGGGGCACGCGCTTGGCGACGACGAGCGCGCAGCGGACCTCGTGGCCGCCCTCACGAGGCGCATCGCGGCGGCAGAGGCCCTCGGCCGCGCGCGCCCGCACCGGCGGGCGGTCGCTCTCATCTGGCCCGACCCTCCGGTCGTCGCCGGAGACGGCACGTTCGTGGGGGACGTTCTCTCGCGCGCCGGTTTCTCGAACGTCGTGCCGAGATCCGCGGGCGACTGGCCCCGCGTCTCGTTCGAGACTCTCGCGTCCTGGAATCCAGACGTCGTGGTCCGTCCCGACACGCCCGAGAATGCCGGGGCCTTCGCGCGGGCGTTCGCCGACGCGCGCTGGCGCCTCGTTCCCGCGGTCAAAGAAGGCCGCGTCGTCGTCCTGCCTGGGGACCTGCTCGAGCGCCCGGGCCCTCGGCTCGTCGAGGCCTTAGAGCGCCTCGCGGCGGTACGCGTGCCGTGAATCCCCGTCGCCCGGCGTGGGCGTGGGGCGTAGTGCTCCTCGGCGCTCTTCTCGCCGCGCTTCTCGCCTCGCTCCTTCTCGGGAGCGTGTCCTTGGCGCCGGCCGACGTGCTCCGCGCCCTCGCGGGCCGGGGGGACCGAGAGACGGTCTCGATCGTGCGCGAGCTGAGACTTCCGCGCGCGCTGCTGGCCGTGCTCGTGGGCGGCGCGCTGGCCCTCTCGGGCGCCGCGCTTCAGGCTCTGCTCGGAAACCCGCTCGCCGATCCCTATCTCCTCGGCGTCTCCGGAGGCGCCGCGTGCGGAACGCTCGTCGGGTCGCTCCTCGGTCTCGGCGCGTCCGCCGGAATGCGGGCGGGAATCTTCGACGCGCTCGCGTTGCCTTTCGCGGCGTTTCTCGGCGCGCTGGCGGCCGTCCTCATCGTCGGCATCGGGGCGTCGGCGGGTGGCCGGCTGGACCGCGGTCGACTCCTCCTCTCGGGTGTCGTCGTGAACGCGCTCGCCTCGGCGATCCTGCTGTTCCTTCTTTCCTTTGGCGACCCCTCGCGCACGCAGACGTTCGTGTTCTGGATGCTTGGCTCGCTCGCGGGCGCGACGCCGGGTGCGGTCGTGGCGCTGTCCGTCTACGTGGCCCTCTCGCTGGCCCTCCTCCTGCCGCTCGCTCGCGCCTTCGACGCGCTCACACTCGGTGAGGAGACGGCCGGGACGCTCGGAATCCGCGTGGAGACGGCGAAGCGAACGGCCTACGTCGCGGCGTCGCTCCTCGCCGCCGCGGCCGTCGCGTACGCCGGCATCATCGGATTCGTGGGCCTTCTCGTGCCGCACGCCGTGCGTCGCGTCACGCGCTCGCACCGCGCCCTGCTTCTCCTGTCCTTCCTCGGGGGCGCGGTCCTTCTGGTCGTGTCGGACGTGGTCGCGCGGTCGCTCTTCGCGCCCGCGGAGATCGCGGTGGGCGCCATCACCGCCCTCCTCGGAGCGCCGGCGTTTCTCTTGCTCCTGAGGGCCAGGCCGTGACGGTCCCGCTCGCCGCCGAGGAGCTCGCCGCGGGATACGGAGCCCATGACGCCATCGCGGAGATCTCGCACGCGTTCCCAAAGGGCCGCGTCACGGCGCTTCTCGGCGAGAACGGGGCGGGGAAATCCACTCTCCTGAAGGCGCTCGCGGGCATCGTGCCCGCCCGCCGCGGCACCGTGCGGCTCGGCGGGCGTCCTCTCTTGGGCGTCCCGCGCCGCGAGGTCGCTCGCGCGCTCGGTTATCTCCCGCAGGGCTTCGAGCCGCTGTTCCCGATTCTCGCCCGGGATCTCGTTCTGTTGGGCCGCACGCCGTGGCGCACGGCATTCGGCGCGCCTTCCGCGCGCGACCGCGCGGCCGTCGACGCGGCGCTCTCTGAGATGGACGCCGGCATGTTCGCGGAGGTCGATCTCGGCGCGATGAGCGGCGGCGAGAGGCAGCGCATCCTGCTCGCGCGCGTTCTGGCCGGCGAGCCCGAGGTTCTCCTCCTCGACGAGCCGGCCGCGAATCTCGATCCGCGCCACCGGTTCCTCGTCATCGGCGCGATGCGGCGCCGTGCGGAAGCGGGCGGCGCCGTCGTCTTCTCCACGCACGAGCTGGACGTCGCGTCTCACGGCGCGGACGACGCGGTGCTCCTCTCGGGCGGGCGCGTGCTCGCCGCGGGCCCGATCGCGGACACGCTCACCGAACCCCTTCTCTCGGCGCTTTTCGGGGTCTCGGCGTGCGTCACGCGCGGCGCCGGGGGACGGCCCCTCGTTTCCATCGGGCCGGCGCAGGCGCGGTAAGATCCCCGATTCACGCCATGTGGTTCCGAAAGGACAAAGCCCCCCGGGCCCCGCGGGATCCGAAGACGACGTCCTCGCTCGGCGAGGGTCTCTTTCTGAAGTGCGACGGGTGCCGCGAGGCGCTCTACGTGAAGGAAGTGGAGCGCAACCTGCGCGTGTGTCCCAAATGCGGATTCCACTTCCGCCTCCCGGCGGTCGAGCGCCTCAGGCTCCTGCTCGGAGAGGGGGGCGGGCAGCCGCTCTTCACCGAGATCCGGCCGACCGATCCCCTGAAGTTCAAGGACAGCAAGCGCTACCGCGATCGCCTGAAGGACTCCGAGGCGAAGACCGGCCGGCCGGACGCGATCCTCGCGGCGAAGGGCCTGATCGACGACGTCCCGGCGATCGTCGCGATCCTCGACTACGCTTTCATGGGGGGCTCGATGGGCTCCGTCGTGGGCGAGGTCCTGACGCGCGCTGCCGAGCAGGCGCTTGTCGAACGCACGCCGCTCGTGATCGTCTCGGCCTCGGGCGGCGCGCGCATGCAGGAGGGGATTCTTTCCCTGATGCAGATGGGCAAGGTCTCGGCGGCGCTCGCGCGCCTCGGCGCCGCGCGCGTGCCGTACGTCGCGATTCTCACGGACCCGACGACGGGCGGCGTGACGGCTTCCTTCGCGATGCTCGGCGACGTGACGCTGGCCGAACCGAAGGCGCTCATCGGCTTCGCAGGCCCGCGCGTGATCGAGCAGACGATTCGCCAAACGCTGCCCGAGGGCTTCCAGCGGGCCGAGTTCCTGCAGGAGCACGGCTTCGTGGATCTCGTCGTGCCGCGCGCCGAGATGCGCGCGACGGTCGCGCGGGTGCTGCGGCTGCTCCACGCCGCGTGAGCAACGGGGGCGGCCTCGCCTGGCTCGACGCCCTCGGCCCGCAGAAGATCCGCCCGGGCTTGAGCCGGACTCTTGCCCTTTTAGCCTCTCTAGGAAATCCCCAGTCTTCGTTTCAATCGATCCTCATCGGTGGAACGAATGGGAAGGGCTCCACCGCTGCGGCGATCTCGGCGATCCTCACGGCTGCCGGCGTTCCGTGCGGGCTCTACACGTCCCCGCATCTCATGTCCGTGACAGAACGTATCCGCATTGCGGAGTGTGACGTTTCCTTCGCCGCTCTCGACGACGCGCTTTCTCTCGTCGCCCGGATTTCCTCGCCTGGCGTCCGCGGCCCGACGTACTTCGAGGCGCTGACGGTCGCGGCCTTTGAGCTCTTCCGCCGCGCGCGCGCGGCCGTCGCGGTCGTGGAGGTCGGGATCGGAGGCCGGCTCGACGCCACGAACGTCCTCGAGCCCGACGTGTCGGTCGTGACGAACGTCGCGGCCGACCACCTCGACCTCCTCGGCCCGACATTGGAAGACGTTGCGCGGGAGAAGGCGGGCATCTTCCGGAAGGGCCAGCCTGCGCTCGTCGGCAGGGCGGGCACCGAACCCGGCCCGCGCGCCGCCTTGCACGCCGAGGCGCGGCGGATCGGGGCGCGGCTCGTGGAGATTCCTCCGCTCGAGGCGCCGGCCTTGGGGGGCCCGCTGCCGGGCGCCCACCAGCGGCAGAATCTCGCTCTCGCGCTCGCAGCGGCGCGTGCGGTCGCGCCCCTCGACGAGGCGGCGGTGGCGCGCGGCCTCGCGGCCGTGCGGTGGCCGGGCCGGCTGCAGACGCTCGAGCGGTCGGGTTTCCGGACGCTTCTCGTCGACGGTGCCCACAACCCGCCCGGGGCCCGCGCGCTCGCCGCATATCTCGACGCGAGCGGTCTCTCGGGCCGGGTCGACCTGCTGTTCGGCGGCATGGCCGACAAGGATCTGGCCGCCGTGTTCGCGCCCCTCGCCGCGCGCGCCTGCCGCATCGTCCTCGTGGCTCCGGTTTCACCACGGGCCGAGACGCCGGAGACCCTGCGGGTCCGCGTCGGGCGGCCGGAGCTCGAGACGGCGTCCTCCGTCGCCGAGGGGCTCCTACGGCTCGAAGAGGCGGGCGGTGACGGTCCCATCCTCGTCGCCGGATCGCTCTATCTCGTCGGCGAGGTGCTGCGGCTAAGATCGGGAGAGTGAGCACGCCCTCTCTCGTCGTCACTCCTGTCTCCTCTCTCGTCCCCTTTCTCACGAAGAAGGACCTCGAGGCCCAGGAAGACGCGCGGCTCGCGGTCTACGCATCGCGTGCGTCGCGCGCCGTCAGGCGGTATCCGGTCGCCGAGGAAGGGAAAACGTACGACTACCGGACGGAGTACCAGCGCGACCGCGACCGCATCATCCACTCGCGCGCGTTCCGCCGCCTCAAGCACAAGACCCAGGTTTTCATTCCGTTCGAAGGCGATCATTACCGCACGCGCCTCACGCACACGCTCGAGGTCACGCAGATCGCCCGGACGGTGGCGCGCACCCTCGGGATCAACGAGGACCTCGCCGAGGCCTGTGCACTGGGCCATGACCTCGGACACACGCCGTTCGGGCATTCGGGCGAGAAGGTGCTCAACCGCATCCTCACGGGCGGCGAGACCTCGATCGCGATCGAGCCGCGGATCGCCGCACAGGTCGGGGCGTTCAAGCACAACTACCAGTCGGTGCGCGTCGTCGACGTCCTCGAGAAGCGTTACGAGCATCCCGGCCTCAACCTCACGAACGACACGCGTGAGGGCATTCTCAAGCACACGAGCTGGCGCCGGGATTTCCCGTTTCCCGACATCGACGCCGAGGGCCTGAACCTCTCGTCCGGCGGCCACCTGGAGTGCCAGGTCGTGGAGTGGGCCGACGAGCTCGCGCAGCAGGCGCACGACCTCGAGGACGGCCTGAAGATCGTGGATTTCAACAAGGTCCTCGCGCTGCCTGTCGCGCGCGCAGTCGTCGAGGCGCTCGGGCCGGCCTACACCGCCACGAAAGACACCACGGTGCGCCAGGCCATGCTCATCCGCGGGATGATTCACCTCCTCGTCACGGACCTCATCACGGCCTCGCGCGCCTCGATCGGGAAGTGGCTCGACGCGAAGAAGGTCACGACACCCGACGAGTTCTACGCCCAGCGCCGCAAGCTTCCGGGCTCCCTCGTGGCTCCGTCGAAGACGGGCGACCGCTTCTATCAGGAGCTCAAGGAATTCATCTATCAGCACATCATCCACAGCTACCGCGTCGCGCAGCACGACGGGCGCGCGCAGCTCGTCGTCACGACGCTCTTCGGGGCCTGGTACAGGAACCCGCGACTCCTCCCGGATTACGTGCTCCTCCGGTATCGCGATCTCGCGGGCGTCTCGTACCTGAGGGACGTGCCGCTGAAGCGCCTCGACGCCGAGATCGCCTCGAACTACACGAGAAAACCGCTCTTCCTCCGGTCGATCGCCGACCACCTCGCGGGCATGACCGACAGCTACGCGCTCGCCGAGTACGACGGGATGGTGTCGGCCTATCCACGTCACGCCTCCGGCGGCCCCTGACCCGGGGCCGCGATACGATCCGCGAACCCGGAGGATCAGATGCCGACCGCCATCCGCCCCGCCTCTCTCCTGAACCGATCCCTCGCCGAGGCCGATCCCGACATCGCCCGCATCGTGGCTGCCGAGACCGCCCGCCAGAACGAGGGGCTCGAGCTCATCGCCTCCGAGAACTTCACGTCGCGCGCCGTCATGGAGGCCGTGGGGTCCACGCTCACGAACAAGTACGCCGAGGGCTATCCCGGCAAGCGCTACTACGGCGGATGCGTCCACGTGGACGAGGCCGAGTCCCTCGCGATCGCGCGCGCGAAAGCGCTTTTCTCTCCGGGCAACCCCGACGCGATCCACGCGAACGTCCAGCCGCACGCGGGATCGCAGGCGAACACGGCCGTGTACCTCGCCTGCCTGAAGCCCGGCGACACGCTTCTCGGCATGTCGCTCGCGCACGGCGGGCACCTCACGCACGGCCATCCTCTCTCGATCTCGGGCAAGCTCTACCGCGTCGTCTCGTATGGCGTCACGAAAGAGACCGAGACGATCGACTGGGACGCCTTCCAGGCGACGGCCGAGGCCGAGAGGCCGAAGCTCATCATCGCGGGGGCCTCGGCGTACCCGCGCACGCTCGACTTCCCGCGCTTCCGGAAGATCGCGGACTCTGTCGGTGCGCTCCTCATGGTCGACATGGCACACATCGCGGGCCTCGTG
>Ga0208716_1001159_pt1 | contig 10185 bp, 9 predicted proteins | sample NGESurdeep092012_8_FD_184482 | JGI IMG/M metagenome (GOLD analysis project Ga0208716, IMG submission 184482) | Arctic peat soil microbial communities from Barrow, Alaska - NGEE Surface sample 415-3 deep-092012 (SPAdes) | ecosystem: Environmental > Terrestrial > Soil > Wetlands > Peat ...
GCAGTTCCGCTCGCGCTCGGGGCGGTTTCCTACTTCTACATGGAGCATTACGGCCATATCGTGACCGGCATGGACAACCAGATTGTCTGGGGCATGCCGCATGTGTTCGCCGTTTTTCTCGTTGTCGCCGCCACGGGCGCGCTCAATATCGCCCTGGCGGCTTCGGTGTTCGGCAAGACCACCTACAGGCCCGTGGCACCGCTGTCGGCGCTGGTCTCCCTGGCACTGCTGGTCGGCGGCCTCGCGCTCCTGATGCTCGATCTGGGCCGCTCCGACCGCATGATCGTGGCGATAACGCGTTTGAATTCTCAGTCGATCTTCGCCATGAGGGTCATTCTCTACGATGGCTTTATGGCAAGCGTGGGGGTCTATTTGTGGTTCCTGCTCGAGCGGCGCATGAACCGCTATATCAAGCCGGCGGCCATCCTGGCTTTTCTGTGGCAACTGTTGCTGATCACCGGCACGGGCCTGGAGTTCGGCTTCAATATTGGCCGCGTAGCCTACGACTCGGTGCTGTACGCGCCGATGTTCATCGCGTTTTCTTCGGCTTACGGCACCGCGGTTTTGGTTCTGATCCTGTTTGCAGTTTGCCGCTGGGAAGAGCGGCCTGTTTCCGACGAGTTATTGCGCCGACTCAAGAACCTGCTCGGCATTTCCGTCGGGGCTTCCCTTTTCTTCGCCGTGCTGTTTCTGTCTTCCAAGTACGAGCTTGCGCGTTCCCGCGACGTTGCGCGGTTTCTGCTTTTCGACGGCGGCGTGTACACGGCGCTGCTCTGGCTAGGCCAGCTCGCGATCGGCGGGATTGTTCCGCTTGCATTGCTATTGCGCTCGCAGGTCTCGCGCGCCGGCGTCGCCGCGGCCTGTGCGCTGGTGGTGCTGGGAGGGCTGGCGCAAATGTATGTCACGCTCATCGGCGGGCAGGCGTATCCGCAGATCCTGTTCCCGGGAATGGTCGAATCGAGCAGTTTCTTCGACGGCGAAATCCATCCCTACACGCCGAGCGTGGCGGAAGTGCTGCTCGGCCTTGGCGGCATGGCGCTTGCGGCGGCGATCGTCGCCGTCGCGCTGCGCGCGCTCGCGCTCTTGCCCGAGCGGTTCGACCAGACTGCCGGTCCGCAGGCCTGAGGGCGCGGCGGCAAGGGCAGACGAAAAGACGCATGCACCGGTTCCTCGTTTCCGCCGCGCACAAGTCTTCGGGCAAGACCACCGTCAGCATCGGCCTGGCAGCGGAATTGTCGCGGCGCGGCCTCGCCGTGCAAACGTTCAAGAAGGGCCCGGATTACATCGATCCGATGTGGCTCTCGGCCGCGACCGGACGCGCCTGCCGCAACCTCGATTTCAATCTGTCCACGCCGGGCGAGTTGCAGCTGGAGTTTGCGCGCCACGGTGCCGGCGCCGACGTGTGTCTGATCGAGGGCAACAAGGGGCTGTACGATGGCCTCGACCTCCAGGGCAGGAACAGCAATGCGGCGCTCGCGCAGTTGCTGGACCTGCCGGTGGTGCTGGTGCTCGACGCGCGCGGCATGACGCGCGGGATCGCGCCGCTGATCCTCGGCTATCAGGCGTTCGACCGCTCGATCCGCATCGCCGGCGTGATTCTGTCGAGGTTGGGTGGCGCGCGCCATGAAGCCAAGCTGCGCGCGGTGATCGAGCATTACACCGACGTGCCGGTGCTGGGCGCGCTGCAGGAAGATCCGCGCCTGGCCATCGCCGAGCGCCACCTCGGCCTCACGCCCGCGAGCGAAGATGATGTGGCGCAGAGCCGTATCGCAGAGCTCGCCGCGGCCGTCCGCAGGCAGGTCGATCTCGAGCGGCTGCTCGCGGCCACGGTGAGCACTGCGCCGCTGCCCTCAGCGCCGCCGCTTGCGCGGCCCGCCCGAGCGGACGTGCGCATCCCGCAGGGACTTTCCCGTCTCCCCTCAAGGGGGACCGAGGAAGCGGGATCGAGACCTCTGGTCATCGGCATTGCGCGCGACCGCGCGTTCGGTTTCTATTATCCCGACGATCTCGAGGCGCTCGAGCGCGCCGGCGCGGAGTTGCTTTTTTTCGACACGCTGCGCGATGCGCGGCTTCCCAGCATGGACGGCCTCATCATCGGCGGCGGCTTTCCGGAAATGTTCATGCGCGAGCTGGAGGCGAATGCCGCCTTGCGCGGCGAGATACTGGCGGCGATCGAGGCCGGAATGCCGGCATACGCCGAGTGCGGCGGGCTCATGTACCTCGCCCGCTCGCTCAGCTGGCGCGGCGACACGCGCCGCATGGTGGGCGCGATTCCCGGCGACGTTGTGATGCGCGAGCGGCCGGTCGGCCGCGGCTACGTCAGACTCGCTCCGACCGAAGCTCACCCTTGGCGGAATCGCGGCGACGAGCCTGCAGAAATCCCGGCGCACGAATTTCACTACTCGAGCATCGAAGGGCTAGCCCCGAATACGCGCTTCGCCTATCGCGTGGCGCGCGGGTTTGGCGTAGACGGGAACTCCGACGGCATTATCGTCAACAACCTTCTGGCCACGTACTCGCATTTTCGCAGCGCCGGCAGCTACGACTGGGCTGCGCGCTTTGTCGGTTTCGTGCGCCGGCGCGGGCGGCACGCCGCCGCGCCGGCGCCGCTAAGCGCAGTATACTGACGCGATCGTGACGCTAAACACTTCAGGCGCCCGCGCCATGCGCGGCGGGACGGTCTATCTGGTCGGCGCAGGCCCCGGCGATCCCGAGTTGCTGACGCTGCGTGCAGCGAAACTGCTGGCCGAGGCCGAGGTCATCGTCTACGACCACCTCGTCTCGGCGCCGATTCTTGAGCTCGGTCGCAGCGAGGCGCAGCGCATCTACGCAGGCAAAGAGCGCGGCGAGCACACGCTCACCCAAACCGAGATAAACGCGCTGCTGGTACGACTGGCGCGCGCGGGCAAACGCGTGCTGCGGCTAAAGGGCGGCGACCCGTTCGTGTTTGGCCGCGGCGGGGAGGAGGTGCAGGCGCTCGCCGCGGCAGCGATTGCCTTCGAGGTCGTCCCCGGGATTACCGCAGCCTGCGGCGTCGCCGCGTACAGCGGCATACCGCTCACGCACCGTGATCATGCCAATTCATGTTTGTTCGTCGCCGGCCACCTCAAGAATGGCAGCATGGATCTGGACTGGGATTCGCTCTACCGACCCCGGCGCACCCTGGTGGTGTACATGGGTCTGCTCGGTCTGGCCACGCTGTGCCGTGAACTGATCGCTCGCGGCGCGCCGGCTACGACGCCGGCGGCGATCGTAGAGCACGGGACCACACCGCGCGAACGCACGGTGGCGGGGACGCTGGCCACACTGCCGCAACTCGCGCTTGCCGCGCAGCTCACGCCGCCGACGCTGATCATCATCGGCGAAGTGGTGCGCTTGCATGCCCAGCTTGCCTGGTACGAGGCGGCCCCGCCAGCAGTGGCTGCGGAAGGGCGCGGCTAGTTTTTCCGCGGCTCGGAAGAGCCTTGCGGTCCGCCTCTTTGCTCGACCGCGAACACTGCCGCCTCGACGCGCGAGGTGAAGTTGAGCTTCGACAGGATGTGGCGCACATGCAGCTTCACGGTGTCGTAGCTGATGTCGAGCGCGCGCGCGATCGCCTTGTTCGACATGCCCTGCGCCAGGTGATTGAGGATCTCGCGCTCGCGTTCGGTGAGTTGCCCGAGCAGGTTCTCCTTGGTCTTGCTCTGCCGCCCCGGCTGCAACAGGTCCACCAGTTTCATCGTCATGGCCGGCGCGACCACGGTCTCGCCGCGCACCGCGCGCAGGATCGCATCGATGACGTCCTCCGGCTCCATGTCCTTCAGCAGGTAGCCGCGCGCCCCGGCGTGAAGCGCGTTGGCGAGATCGTCTTCTGAATCGGAAACGGTCAGGATCAGCGTCGGGCCGCTCCAGCCGTAATCCTGCAGGGTGCGCAATAGCGCGAGCCCGCCGTGCGGCGGCAGGTTGAGATCGAGCAGCAGCACGTCCGGCTTGTTCTCCTGCATAAGGCGCGCGGCTTCGGTGGCGCCGGCGGTGGCCGCCACAACCTCGATGTTGTTGCGCCCATGCAGCAACTCCGCCAGGCCCCTGCGGAACAATGTATGGTCATCGACCAGCATCACGCGCACCGCGTTCATGCCTTTGCTCCGCGCTGCGCCGGAAACACCAGGCTGACGCGCGCGCCGCCCTCGGGCAGATTGACGATCTCGATCGCGCCGTTAAGGCGCTGCGCGCGTTCGCGCATGATGTTGACGCCGAGGTGATGGCGCAGGTGCGAATGCTGCTCTGCGCCGCCCAGACGCCGGCCGAAGGCGAAAAATCCCAGCCCGTCGTCCTCGACTGCGAACCGGTACTCGTCGCCGGCGAGTTCGAGGATAAGACGGGCGTGCTTGGCGCCGGAGTGCCGCGCCACGTTGGCGAGCGCCTCCTGCATGATGTGGAACACCTGGCCTTCCTCCTCCACGCTCAAGTCGAGGTCGGTGGTGCGGTTGTCGAACGCGAGCTCGATGCCGGTGCGGTCGTAGAACTTCGTCTTCAGTTCTTCCAGCGCGTGCACCAGCCCGAGCGGATCCATGCGGTTGCGGAACTGGGACAGAAGCTCCCTCAGGTCGGAGTAGGCCCCATCGAGCGCCTGCTGCACCTCGGCGGCGTGCTTGAGCGCGCGCGGCTGTTCGCTCGCCTCCAGCGCCTCCTGCATCATGGCGAGCCGGATCTTCATGTAAGCCATGGTCTGGGCGAGCGAATCGTGCACTTCGTTGGCGATCAGCTGGCGTTCGCTCATGAGCGTCATGCGCATGTTCTCGCGCAGCAGGCGCGCATTTTCCAGAGCCATGCCGAGGTGCTCGCTGATGGAGCGGAACAGCAGCCCGAGCTCCTCCGGCGTGTCGCGTTTCTCGGTGAAAAACAGGGCGTATGCGCCGAGCACGCGGCCTATATGGCTTAACGGGACCACCAGCGTGGCGCCGAGGCGTTGAAAATATTCCGAGCCGGTTTGCGCCGCGCAGTGCCGCGATTCGAAGCTCTGGCGCACGGCGTCGTCGCTCACCGCGGCGCCGCAGATGCCGCAATCCATGGGCACCAGTTGCTCCTGCGCAAGCACATCGGCGGGCAGCCCCTGCGAGGCGACGAGCCGCATGTGCGCTCCGTCGCTGGTCACCACGCGCACTACGCCGGCCTGGGCCCCGGCAAGCCGGATCATGGTGCCGAGCGAGCGCTCGAGCAATTTTTCCGGGTCGTGCCCTTCCGCGAGCACGGCGGTGAGCTCGGAAAGCGCGCGCAATGCCTGCAGGTCGGTTTCGCGCGCTAGTCCGATGGGCTGCAACGGGCGTATGCCCGGCTGGTTCATATCTTGCTCCGCTCCCGCCGGCGGCACAGCTCGCCGGCGCTGTTTCCTGTTCCGGAGAAATACTACCACGGTCGGCAGCGCTCGAACGCGCAGTGGGTGCGGATAATGGGCAAGGCGAGACAGGCGTGTCAGAGGCGCCTGGCGTGGTTACAATGACGAAGGCAACAAGATCAACCCATCACAAGGAGGAGCGATCATGAATTTCGATAAACACCTGGATGCGCGCGGTTTGAATTGCCCTCTGCCCATATTGCGCGCGAAAAAGGCGCTGACCGACATGCAAAGCGGCCAGGTGCTGCGCATCGTTTCGACCGACCTCGGCTCGGTCAAGGATTTCCAGGCTTTCTGCAAGCAGACCGGCAACGAACTGCTGTCGGGTACGGAAGCCAACAACGAATACACGTTCTTTCTGAAAAGAAAGTAACCGCGCCGCCCCAGCCGTGGATGCCGAGAAATACGCCGTTTGCAGCCGGCCGATCGGGCGAGGCTGGCGCTAGCGGCCGGTATTAGCCAAAGCTATTGGCGAATAAGATAATTCCGATGGGACAAAGTCGGAATATTCGTGCATTATTACTGCGATTCAAAAAAGATCCTTGGGCAGCACGCTGCGAATGAGGGCCAAATACGGAGGAAATAATGGGTACCACCCCTGACATTACACTGATCGAGGAAATCGTCCGGCAGCGGCTTGACGAAATCCTGCCGAAGAAACTCGAAGAGAAGCTGGCGGAGATGAAGGCGAACAAGACGCCTTCGATGACCATCATCGCCACCAAGGGTACCCTGGACTGGGCCTATCCGCCCTTCATCCTGTCTTCGACGGCGGCAGCTTTGGGCTGGAACGTGTCGATCTTTTTCACCTTCTACGGCTTGCAGCTGCTGAAAAAGGACATCTCGGACCTCAAGATCAGCCCGCTCGGCAATCCGGGCATGCCCATGAAAATGCCTTTCGGCCCCGGCTGGTTCAAGAGCATCAACTGGAACATCCCCAACCTGGTTCAGGCCGGGATCCCCGGTTTCGAGTCCTTCGCCACCACGCTCATGCAGCAGACGATCAAGAACAACGGCGTGGCCGACATCGCCGAATTGCGCTCGCTGTGCCTGGAGGCGGGCGTGAACATGATCGGCTGCCAGATGACGGTCGACCTGTTCGGCTTCACCCACGAGGATTTCATCCCCGAGGTGAAGGAATACTGCGGCGCGGCCTCGTTCCTGCCGATGGCGCAGGAGGCGGACGTCACGCTGTTTATCTGAAGTAGCCCAAGAAGATCGTTTCAATCACAAGAGGAGGAATGAAATGAAACGCACAGTACTGACATCGGCGTTGTTCGCCGTCTTTGCCATCCCGTCGGTAGCGCTGGCGACGGACGGCTATTTTGCCCACGGCTACGGCATGAAGGCCAAGGGCATGGGCGGCGCATCGACGGCGATGGCGGACGACGCCTTCGGCGGCGCCAATAACCCGGCGAGCATGGTCTGGGTTGGTTCCCGGCTCGACGTCGGCGTGGACCTGTTCAGTCCGAGGCGTCAGGTGGAGCGCAACGGGGCGGCCCCTTTTTTTGGAAGCACCCTCAACGGCAGCGTGGATAGCGGCAGCAACCTGTTTCTGATTCCTGAGTTCGGCTACAACAGAATGCTGGGATCGGACAAGTCCGTCGGTGTCACCGTCTATGGCAATGGCGGCATGAATACCAACTACAGCGGGGGCCAGATTCCCGCGACCAACGCTCTTTGTGGCGGTTTCAATCCGGGACCTGCCGGAGGAGGTTCCGGCCCATACAACCTGCTCTGCGGCAGCGGCAAGCTGGGTATGAATTTGGAGCAACTGATCGTTGCTCCGACCTTTGCGATGAAGGTGAACAAGGATCACTCCTTTGGCGCGTCGGTGCTGCTTGCCTATCAGAAGTTCAAGGCGGAAGGACTCGATGGGTTTTGGCAATATACCCAATATGGCACAGGCACACCCGCCAACTGGGCAGCCAATAACAACCTGACCAACCGGGGCAACGATACCTCATTTGGTTATGGCCTGCGCCTGGGCTGGATGGGCAAGGTGTCGAATACGATGACGCTGGGCGCGAGCTACACCAGCAAGGTGAGCATGGGCAAGTTCGACAAGTACAAAGACTTGTTCGCGGGGCAGGGCTATTTCGACATGCCGGAAACCCTGAATCTCGGCATCGCGGTCAAGGCAACCCCGGCATGGACGATCGCGGCCGACTATCAGAGGATCAACTACGCCGGTATCAAGTCGGTTGCCAATCCGAGCACGAATGGCGGCCTGACGATCCCGGGTACTTTGGGGTGCGATAGCTGCCGCGGTTTCGGCTGGAGCAGCGTGAATGTGTTCAAGATCGGCGCCGAGTATCAGTACAACCCGAACCTGATCCTGCGTGCCGGCTACAATCATACCGACAACCCGATCCAGGGCCGCGATGTGACCTTCAACATCATTGCGCCGGGCGTGGTCAAGGATCATGTGACCTTGGGATTCACTTATAACGTGAGCAGGGATTCGGAACTGACCATGGCCTACATGCATGCCTTCAAGAACTCGGTGGAGGCGCCCAGTCTGTTTACTGGCTGGCTCCCCCCTGGTACTGCCGGTACCGAGAAAATTCAGATGTACCAGGACTCCCTCGGCATCGCTTACAGCGTGAAGTTCAAGTAAGCCGAACCGGCTGGGAACGTGCCAAGCAGGAGAAGGGCTGAGGGCGACAGCGCCCTCAGCCCTTTTTCGTTGCAGCGGAGATTACGGTTTCCTCATCGATCCGCGCCGTTGGACGCGGCATGCCGATTCACGGAGAACCGCGTGCCTATTGGCTCCTGGGCCGACCCTCCCCCGATCAGCCGCGCGGCGATTGCGCCAACGGCGCTATTTCACCAGGCTCATGCGCTTGTACACCGGCGTGATGGCGGCGCACCGATACGGCTCGCGACGGAGCCAGCGATGAAATTTCCCAGCGGCGGCGGGCCGAGGAAACACATGCCGTAGATGCCGAGGACGCGGCTGCTTGACAGTCGCAACGGTGCGGTGGAGACTGCAACAATAAAGTTGCCCGTGGAAAAAGAGGCCGACGCGGCGATGCCGCAAGGATCCGGTATACCCTTCAGAGGAGACAGCCCATGCGAATCCCGCTCGTTCTAGCCGTCATGCTTGCGCTTCCGCTGACCGCGGTAGCGCAGGGCGCTGACCCCAACCTTAGTCGCAACCTGGCCGCGACCTGCTCCGGCTGTCACAACATCACCGGCAACGCCCTCGCGGGCATGCCGCCACTTACCGGACAGCCCAAGGAAGCGCTCCTGAGGACGCTCAAGGATTACAAGGAAGGGAAGCGGCCGGCGACGGTCATGCATCAGCTCGCCAAGGGCTACACCGACGGGCAGCTTGAATTGATCGCCGCTTACTTCGCGGCGCAGAAATAGGGGAACGCCATGACCGGATTCAGCAGACGCGAGTTTCTCAAGATGGCGGCAGCCGGTGCAGCGAGCACTGCGTTCGCGGGATGCGCCGCCGTACCGGAGGCCAAAAAAACGATCGGGCGGGTGGTGGTCATCGGCGGCGGCTTCGGCGGCGCGACGGCCGCCAAGTACCTGCGCATCTGGAGCCAGGGAACGATCGAGGTATTGCTGGTCGAGCGCAACACCGATTTTGTCTCCTGCCCGATGTCCAACCTCGTGCTCGGCGGCAGCCGCGACATGACCGACATCACCCGCAGTTACGCCAAGCTTCGGGACTATGGAGTGCAGGTGATACGAGACGAGGTCACCGGTGTGGATGCGGGCAATAAGCGCGTCAAGCTGAGCCGGAACCAGGACCTGCCTTATGACCGGCTGGTGCTGTCGCCCGGAATCGACTTCATGCACGATGCCATCGAGGGCTATAACGCCCAGGCGCAAAAGACTATCCTGCATTCGTGGAAGGCAGGGCCCGAAACGGCGGCCCTGCGCAAGCAGCTCGAGGAGATGAAGGACGGCGGCGTTTACGTGCTATCGATTCCGCTGGCGCCCTACCGTTGCCCACCCGGACCGTACGAGCGCGCCTGCCTGGTCGCCTCCTACTTCAAGCGGGCCAAGCCGAGATCGAAAGTCCTGATCCTCGACGCCAATCCGGACGTGACATCCAAAGGGCCGCTGTTCAAGGCCGCCTGGAAGGACCTTTACGCGGGAATGATCGAGTACCGCGGCAATGCGGCCGTCAAGACGGTGGACGCGAAGGCCGGAACGGTGGCGACGGACTTCGACACCTTTCGCGGCGATGTGCTGAATGTCATCCCGCCGCAGCGGGCCGGCGACATCGCCAAGGGCGCGGGTCTCATCACCGCCAACAACCGCTGGTGCGGCGTCGACTGGCTGTCGATGGAATCGGTGGCGGTAACGGGGGTTCACGTGCTCGGCGACGCGACGCTGTCGGCGCCGCTGATGCCGAAGTCGGGCCAGATGGCCAACCAGCACGCCAAGCTCGCCGCCGCCGCGATCATCGAACTGATGAACGGACGCCAGGCAAGTTCGACGCCGCTGATCTCCAATACTTGCTACAGCTACGTGTCGGACAAGGAAGCGGTCCATGTCGCCTCGGTGCATACCTACGATCCGAAGGACAAGACGTTGAAGACGGTGCCGGGAGCAGGCGGCCTGTCGCCTGCTCGCAACGAGGCCGAGGCCTTCTACGCCTGGGGTTGGGCGCAAAACGTCTGGGCCGACATGCTGGGCTGATTCCGCGCCTTATAACAAAATGCAGGTCCAGGACCGGCGGTAAGGGTTCGCACGCCGCCGCCGCTCAGTCTTCCCGCAGCAAGCGCCAATACTGGATTTTCATCGTCAGCGCCGCACCCGCGAGGATCGAAAACCAGGCCAGGAAC
>Ga0208716_1001160_pt1 | contig 10179 bp, 9 predicted proteins | sample NGESurdeep092012_8_FD_184482 | JGI IMG/M metagenome (GOLD analysis project Ga0208716, IMG submission 184482) | Arctic peat soil microbial communities from Barrow, Alaska - NGEE Surface sample 415-3 deep-092012 (SPAdes) | ecosystem: Environmental > Terrestrial > Soil > Wetlands > Peat ...
GGCGCCTCGAACAGCAGTCGGTCGGTGTCGACGGCCGACTTGATCTCATCGATCAGGCCCTCCTTGACCTCGCCGCCGGGTTGGTACACGCCCACAGTGCCCGACTCGCGCCCCTCGGTGATCACCTTCCAGGCGCCGGCGTCGAGCTCGCGTTTGATCGAGTCGACCCATTTGAAGGGGGCGATGACGACCGTCTCGTCCTTGCTGCCGACCTCGCTGAGCACACGGAACTCCTTGGCCAGGCGGCGGATGAGAGCGAGCTTGTCGGCCTCCTCCATCTTGATCGTGCCGTCGGAGATCTCGATGCACTCCATACCGAACTCTCTGACGACGCCGACGTACTCATCGAGCTTGTTCTGCAGCACAGCCGCCTCGAGCAGCGTGCCGCCGAAGCACACCGGGATGCCGAGCTCCTGGTAGAGCGCGACTTTCTGCTTGAGGTTCGGCGTGACGTACGCCGTTCCCCAGCCGAGCTTGACGATGTCGACGTAGCCGCCGCAGATCGCGAAGAGGTCGCGGATCTGGGAGAGGCCCATGCCCTTGTCGAGCACGTGCGTGATGCCGCTCTCGCGCGGTTTGCTGCTCCGCTCGGGGAGTGTGAGGAAGTCCATCAGTCGCGCCTCCTAACGGCGAGTCGAACGGCCTCGGTCGTCAAGGCCATATCCTACCAGAACGGGCGCGAACCCCCGGGGGGGCTCGCGCGTCTCCCCGTGTGGCAAAGAGAGGGTGTGGACATGCGCAGTCGGATCGTGCTTGGCGGCCTCATGATCGCGCTGGTCGCGGCGGCCGTCGCTTGCAGCGGGCCGCCGCAGGATAGCGGCATCAGGGGCATGGTCACACTCGGCCCGCTGCAGCCCGTGCAGCGTGTCGGCGGGCCGCCCAACGAGCGGCCGTATGCGGCGCCGATCGACGTTCATGTGGCGCCGCACGGCTTCACCGCCGTGACGATCGCCTACGACACGGGCATCCGCTAGCATTGTCACCCCTCCGCCGAGTGGCTTCGCCCGCGCTGGCGTCCCGTTTCCATTCCCGACAAAATGGATATCTGTAGTCAACAATAGCCATAGTGAAGGGGAGCGCCAGTGAAGATCGCAGACAACATCACCGAGTTGATCGGCGGCACGCCGCTGGTGCGGCTGCGCCACCTGTCGGAGGAGACCGGCGCGACGATCGTCGGCAAGCTCGAATCGTTCAATCCGGGAGGCAGCGTCAAGGACCGCATCGGAGTGTCGATGATCGATGCTGCCGAGAAGGCCGGCGTCATCGCGCCCGGCAAGACGACGATCATCGAGCCGACGAGCGGCAACACCGGCATCGCTCTCGCGATGGTCGCGGCGGCGCGAGGCTACGACATCGTCCTGACGATGCCTGAGACGATGAGCGTCGAGCGCCGTAATCTACTCCTTGCGTACGGCGCCAAGCTCGTGCTCACCCCCGGCGCCGACGGCATGAAGGGAGCGATCCTCAAGGCCGGCGACCTTGTCGCGAGCACGCCGGGAGCGTTCATGCCGCAGCAGTTCGAGAACCCGGCCAACCCCGCCGTGCACCGCGCCACCACCGCTGAGGAGATCTGGGCCGACACCGACGGCACGGTCGACATCTTCGTCGCCGCCGTCGGCACCGGCGGCACGGTGACCGGGGTCGGCGAGCTCCTGAAGGAGCGCAAGCCCGACGTGAAGGTCGTCACCGTCGAGCCGGTCGACTCGCCGGTGCTCTCCGGCGGCAGTCCGGGGCCGCACAAGATCCAGGGTATCGGCGCCGGTTTCGTGCCCAAAGTGCTCAACACCAAGATCTACGACGAGATCATCAAGGTGAGCAACGACGACGCTCTCGAGGCAGCGCGCCGGTCGGCTGCCGACGAGGGCATCCTCGTCGGCATATCTTCCGGCGCCAACGTGTGGGCGGCGGCACAGGTCGCGGCGCGCCCCGAGAACAGCGGCAAACTGATCGTCACCGTTCTCTGCGACACGGGTGAACGCTACCTCTCTACCGTGCTCTTCGCCGAGCCGGAGACCGGCGGCCGTTGAGCGGCGCGAGCCGGCGAGACGGCTAGAGATGCAGCACGTGCAGCAGGTTGATGCCACTCTTGTTGAGCAGCGCCAGACCGCTGAAGAAGAGCACAGTCGCGAGGCAGATCTTGAGCAGCCTATCGGGCGTTCTCGCAGTCGTGTGCGAGCCGATCACGACGCCGGGGATCGAGCCGAGCAGGAGTGACGCCACCGCCCAGCCCTTGACGTTGCCGATGCTGAGCTGCGCGATGCTCGTGGCGCCGAGCAGGATGGCGGCGTGGAACACGTCGGTGCCGACGATGCGCCGCGCGAGCATCGGGTAGCAGAGTATGAGGAAGAGCCCGAGGAACGTGCCGCTGCCCACCGAGGTGAGACCGACGACGAAGCCGGTGCTGGCGCCGAGCAGCACCGTCATCGCCTTGCGCAGCGGCGACAGCGGGATGTTCTCCGCGCTGTGCTCCCGGTCGATCTTGACGAGGACCTTGATCACGAGCGCGACGCTGGCCACGAGGAGGGCCCCGCCGATGGAGCGGTACATGATCGTGTTCACGATGTCGCCGTAGTGGTGCTTGATGTAGTTGATGACGCCGACGCCGAGGATCGTGCTGGGCACGCTGCCGATCGCTAGGTACATGACGACCCGGAGGTCGACGTTGCGCCGGCTGAGGTGGCGCCAGCCGCCGAACACCTTGGTGATCGCGCTGTAGGTCACGTCGGTGCCCACGGCGAGAGTCGGCGGGTAGCCGAAGAGCAGCACGAGGATCGGCGTCATCAGGGCGCCGCCGCCCATGCCGGTGAGGCCGATGAGGACGCCGATGAGGACGCCTGTGAGGCTGAGCTTCGGATCGAGATGCGAACCGGCGGAGAGGAAGTTGATCAGGTAGGCCAAAGCACAGCCGAGGCCGCCGCCGATCCAGAAGATCGGCCAGCGGCGGCGGCGTATCAACTTGCGGGTCTTCTGCACGAACGTCATCGGCTCGCCCGCGATCGCTGGCGCCGGTCCGATGGCGATCGCCGCGGATTCTGTGGCGAGCGTCACGGCCGGTTCGGCCATCGCTTCGGTCTCCGCCACGCCGCTCCCTTCGTTTGCGTTCGGTTCAGGTTCACTCGCGCGGAACCGGCCCGGCGCCGCAGCGGTGCATGAAGGGCAGCGTAGACGGCTAACGCTTATGCGTCCAATAAGGATTCGTTATATCTATCGAAGCGGGTTCGGCGCCCGTCTGCGGTGGATGCGCGAGGGGGCGGATCATTAGACCCGCCCCCTCGCGCATCCTTGCCTTCCGTCGTCGTAACGGCAGGCGCGGCCTACCTCACGGAACCGTCCAAGCGGTCAGGAACTCGTCCCAATGCGTTCGTGCAGACAGGGCGATTTTCGTCTGGTAGTAGAGGAAGTCGTTGTCGGTCTTGGGGTTGTACGGGAAGTCGAGGCTGGTCTTCGGCCACCAGATGGCGATGCCGTGGGCGCGCGCTTCCTTCCTTGACCCGTTCGTCCAATTCACCGGCGTGTCGGCGACGACGGCGCTGATCACGGCGTCACAGGCCGCTTTGATCGTGGCATCGGTGACTCTCGCCTTGATCTGGTAGGCGGCGTCGTAGAGATCCTTCTCGCTCACGTCGGCAAAGCCCTGGGTCGCCGTCCACGCAGCCGTGTAGGCGGCCTTGTTTGCCGGCAGGCCGTTCTTCAAGGCGACCGACCACGTATCGATCGCGGTGACGAGGCTGTCGAAGCGCGTGTCGAGCGCCGTAGACGAGTACGTCATGCCGTCGCCCTGGGCCGTGCTGGCCATGGTGTCGGCTACCTGCTGTGCGGTCATCGTGGGGTTGGCCTGCAGGGCCGTGACGACGGACGTGTAACGCAGACCGTCCCAGTTCACGGTGTCCTCAGACGCGCACATCGCCTTGGCGAAGGGCTGCCAGTTCGACGCCACCTCGGCCATCGCCTGCTGGCAGGCGTCCCAGGCGACGACGTCGACGGCGCCGACGGCCTGCATGGCGGCCGTCTGCTCGTCGGGGTTGAGCGCGTCGCCGCCGCTCGTGTCGTCACGGATGTTGTAGTAGTCCGGGTACCAGCAGTAGCTGTGGTCCCAAAACACGAGCGAATAGTGGCTGGCCGGGTAGTTCGTCTTGGCCCAGGTGACGAAGTCGATCAGCGTCTGCGGGCTGCCCATATCGCGCTCGCCCCAGTCGGCGACCGCGTTGGCTGGCGTCGCCGTCATGCCCGGAGTGCAGTAGAAGACCTTGGTGCTCGTCCAGCCGCCGTCGGCGTTGTCCTTCTTGGTGCCGCGGTCGGCGATGCAGACCACATTGACGTTGGCGTTTGAACCGGGATTGGTGAGCTCATTGTCGATGTCTTTGCAGACGTACGACTCGAGCGTGTTGTCGCCGTCGATGTAGACCATGATCGTCCACGCCTTCGTCAGCAGCGGCGCCTGCGAGGCCGCCGGCACGAGCGGCTCCGGCCCCGGTGCCGGCGGCTTGGCGAGCTGGGCAGCTCCCGGCGCCCGCGGTCCGCCCTTGGCGGTCACCGCCGTGCCGCCGGTGAGCGTGACCACCACCACGGCGATCACGATCAATACGGCGACGAGGCTCAAGCCTGCGGCCCTCTTGCGATTCATGTCTCCCCCTTCTCTCTCGATCTCGAAGTACATCGGCAAGATCCTGCCCGCGAAACGGGGCAGTGGCAGCTGGTCGCGGCGGAGGCTGAGCGGGCGGGACTAGAGGCCGGCGGGGAGAAGTACGGCGGTGATGAAGCGCAGCAGCGAAATGACGTAACCCTGCATAGGAATCACTTTCCCCCCTCGTTCCCGGGCGTGGCAGGCACGTCCGCGGCTGGATCCCTCGTGCATCAAGATACACGTGTGGAGATGGGGCGCAAGGCTTGGGTCGCAAGTGATAAGCCTTGCGCAAGTTCTGGTGTTGTCACCGCCGACAACGCGTGGCGACAGGCGGCCAGCCGAGTCGCCGACGTTCGCGCTGCTGCTCGGCGAGCGCAGCCTGCCCCAACCGCTAGGAGAGCGCGTCGTACTGCTCGCCGAGATAGGCGAGAAAGGCCTCCGCCGCCTTGGAGAGCACCTTGTGACGCGAGTGGATGTAGTAGAAATCGCGGAGTATCCGGAAGTCGCGGACGGACACAATCGCGAGCGTGCCGTGCTCCACTTCCGTGCGCACGGCGAAGCGGCTCATGAAGGTGACCCCGCCGCCGGCCATCACGGCGTGCTTGGCCGACTCGTTGAGACCCATCTCGAGCGCCACGTTGAGGCTGTCGAGCGAGACGCCGCGGGCGCGCAGGTGCTCCTCGACGACCGAGCGCACGCCGGCGCCCTGCTGCTGCAGCACGTGGGGCTCGGCGAGCAGCTCGTCGAAGGAGACGGTCTCGCGTCCGGCCCAACGATGCGACGGGCTGCACACAACGACGATCTCGTCGCGGGCGAGCGGCTTGACGACGATCTCGCGCTGATGCGCGAGGGCGCCGACAACGCCGACCTCGAACTCGCGCGCGATGACGCGCTCGATGACCTCCTTCGTGCCGGCGACCCAGAGCGAGATCGAGACCGCGGCATGGCGCTCTTTGAAGCGCGCCATGAGCTCCGGCAGGATGTGCTCGCCGGGGCCGGTCGACGAGCCGACGGAGATCTTGCCGCCGATCAACTCGCCGAGATTGCCGATCTCGGTGCGCGCACGCTCGTCGAGTTCGAGCATCGCGCGCGCGCGCCGGTAGAGGACCTCACCGGAGTCCGTGGCGATGATGTCGCGGGTGGAGCGGTCAAGCAGCTTGGTCTTGAGCTCGCGCTCGAGACTGCGGATCTGCAGGCTGGCGGCCGGCTGTGTGATGTGCATGTCTTCGGCCGCCAACGAGAAGCTGCGGCGCTCGACGATGCGGCAGAAGAGCTTGAGCTGGCGGATGTCCATTGCGCTCCTTCGCTCCCGTTGTCGTCGCTCAGTCTACAGCTTCGCGACGGACGCGGGTCAGAGCAGGCGGTCGAGGCGCGAGCCGGCGTGCCGACGGCGGGCGAGCGCCAGGATCTGGTCGACGAAGAGCTGCGGGTCGCGGGGTGGGTTGGGCGCCGTGCGCGTGTCCTTCTTCCTGGTGACGACGTCGGCCGCCGACGCGGCCTGCCGCAGGCGCCTTTCGGCGATCAGGCGTTCGTCAACGGCCCCCGGCGGCTCGGTGGAGAGCGTGTACGCCGGCGTGCCGATCGCCGCCGCCTCGCGCATCATCACGCGGCCGGTGCCGACGACGAAGTCGGCGGCGGCGATCAGACTGAGACCGTCGACGGCCTCTCCGGGCACGACGACGTTCTTCAGTCCTAGGCCGAGGAAGTGCTGCCGCTGTTCGTCCGAGCGCGGGATAACGACGAGTGTGAGGTTGCGCGTGCCGGACAGCTCGTTCAGCAGGTGGTCGACGGTGCGCGCCCGGGCGCTGTAGTTCGGCAGCGCGGCGTTGGCCGGCCGCACGACGCCGACGATGCGGCGGCCGGTCACGCCGATCTGCTCGAGGACCTGTGTGTCGGGCTCGAAGTCGTAGAGGTAGTACTCCTCCTTGAAACCGGGGAAGCGCAGCACCTTTTCGGGGCCGACGCCGAGGCGGTGGAGGCGCGCGAGAGGGATCGCATCGGGGGCGGCGACTGCGTCGACGAGCCGCAGGTTGAGATGGCGGCTGCGGCTAGGACGTTCGTCGTCGAGCACCGCGAGCTGCGGGATGCCCAGCGTCCACGCGGCGAGCGCGAGGTCGTTGGCGTCGTGGCCGACAGCCACGTCGAACTCGCCCTCGCGCGCCGATGCGATCAGGTGGGCGGTGCGCCCGGCGAGCCCCACGACCCGGGCGGCGAGGCCGGAGCCGCGGTGGTGGCCTGTGATCACGGCGCGCAGACCGTAGCGTTTGAGCAGGAGCTCGGTCTGCGCGAAGCGTCGCGCCGTGACCGTGACGGTGTGGCCCTCACCCTCGAGCCGGCGCACGACCGGCGCGAAGAGCAGCACATGCGATGGGTCCGTGATGTCGACCCAGACCCTCACCGGTGCTCAGCGCCCCCTGCGGTCAAGGCCGTCGTCGCCTTAGGCGAGGCCGGCCGCGACGCCCGCCGCGACCTCCTTGACGGCCGCTTCGGTTAGGTTGGGGTGCATCGGCAGGGCGATATTCTCGGCAGCCGCTGCGTCGGTGACCGGGAACTCGCCCGGCTTGTGACCGTAGGCGGCGAAGACCGGCTGCAGGTGGAGCGGCGTTGCGTAGTACACGGCGCAGTCGACGGCGCGCCGCTTGAGCGCCGCCGCGATCGCGTCGCGCTTGGGCGAGCGTGTCACATAGAGGTGATACACATGCGTGGACCCCTGCGGCACGGCCGGCCGCCGCACCTCGCGCGGCAAGTGGGCGTCGTACCAGGCGGCGACCTGGGCGCGGCGGGCGTTCCAGGTGTCGATCACCTCGAGCTCGATGCGCAGGATCGCCGCCTGCACTTCGTCGAGCCGCGAGTTGAAGCCGATGAGCTCGAAGGTCTTCTTGTCCTTGCTGCCGTGGAAGCGCAGCAGGCGCACCTTGTCGACGAGGGCGGCGTCGTGTGCGGTCACCAGACCGCCGTCGCCGAAGCCGCCGAGGTTCTTGGTAGGGAAGAAGCTGAACACGGCGAGGTCGCCGAGCGCGCCGGCGCGGCGACCCTTGTAGCTCGCGCCCCAAGCCTGGCAGGCGTCCTCGACGACTGCCAGGCCATGCCTGGCGGCGATCGCGGCGATCGCATCGGCGTCGGCCGGCAGACCGAAGAGGTCGACCGGCACGATCGCTTTCGTCTTCGCCGTGATCGCCGCTTCGATCTTTGCGGGGTCGATGTTCAGCGTGTCCGGCTGGATGTCGACGAACACCGGCCGGGCGCCCGCTTGCACGATCGCCTCGGCGGTCGCGTAGAAGGTGAACGGCGTGGTGACGACCTCGTCGCCGGGGCCGATGTCGAGCGCGCGCAAGGCGATCGTGAGGCCGTCGGTGCCGTTGGCGACACCGACGGAGCCGGCGGTGCTGATGAAGGCGCTCGCCTCGTCTTCGAAGGCTTTGACGTTGGGGCCGAGGATCACACGGCCGCTACGCAACACATCGAGCACCGCGGCCTCGACGCGCTCCTGCAACTCGGTGTACTGCCCCTTGATGTCCATCAAGCCAACGGCCATGCTCAGAGCCTCCTTGAGCGATTCCCGGTGGGCTCAACGTACCACAGCCATCCGGTGGCGGCCACCACTGCGCCGCCGCCCCAGCACCTTCGCGCGGCGCGCCGGTAACGGTGGCCGCGCCGTGTGCGGTACGCTTACGGCCATGTCCCACATCGTCAACGATCTGGTCACCTTCTGCACCGACTTCATCAGCAGCGTCGGCCTCCCAGCCGTGTTCCTGCTGATGGTCCTCGAGAGCGCCTGCATTCCCGTGCCCAGTGAGGCGATCATGCTCTTTGCCGGCTTCTCCGTGAGCCAACATCACATGTCCTTTGTGTGGGCGGTCGTCGCCGGCGTCGCCGGCAACCTGATCGGCTCGTGGCTCGCCTACGCGGTCGGGCGTTATGGCGGACGCCCGTTCATCGACCGCTACGGCAAGTACGTGCTCCTGCGCCACCACCACCTGGAGACCGCCGAGCGCTGGTTCGCCCGGTACGGCACGCCGGCCGTGCTCTTCAGCCGCGTGCTGCCGATCGTGCGCACCTTCATCTCGCTACCGGCGGGCGTCGCTAACATGAGCTTCCGGCGCTTCAGCTTCTACACGGCGATCGGCTGTATCCCGTGGGTGATCATGCTCACAGCGGTGGGCGTCAAGGTGGGCGACAACTGGGAGCACATCCAGAAGCGGCTGCACTACCTCGACTACGCTGTTCTCATCGCCGTCGCCGGGCTGATCGTCTGGTGGCTCGTGCGCCGGCGTACGGCGCGTGCCGCGGCCGGCGTCGGCTCCGGCGACGAGACCTAGGAGGTCGAGGCAGCTTGACGGGCGATGCGACGATGAGTGACCCGACCGCAGGTGGAAGGACCGTGCGCGTGCGTGTGCCGGCGACGACCGCCAACCTGGGGCCGGGCTTCGATTGCCTCGGTCTGGCGCTCGGTCTCTGGAACGAGGCGACGTTCACGCTCGGCGGCGACGGCCTCACCGTCGTGAGCGCCGGCGAGGGCGCCGGCACTCTGCCCGACGACCCAAGCAACCTCGTGGCGCGCGCGGTGCTGCGGCTCTACGACAGTGTCGGAGCCGCAGCGCCGCGCGGCTTACGGATCGTCTGCGACGTCGGCATCCCGCTCGCGTCGGGGCTCGGCTCGAGCGCGGCGGCGGTCGTCGCCGGGCTGCTCGGCGCCAACGCGTTGCTCGGTAGGCCGGCGAGCGACGCCGAGATCATCCGCCTCGCGACCGAGTTCGAAGGGCATCCCGACAACGTCGCCGCAGCGCTGTGCGGCGGTCTTGTGGTCGTCGTGCGCAGCGGCGACGAATTGCTCACAGAGCGCATCGACATGCCGCCGGTCACAGTCGCGCTGGCGGTGCCGGAGATCGAGTACTCCACTCGGGCCGCTCGCGCCGAGCTGCCCACCTACGTGGCGCTCACGGATGCCGTGTACAACATGGGGCGCACGACGCTGGTCGTCGAGGCGCTGCGTCGCGGCGACCTCGAGCTGTTAGGCAAAGCGATGCAGGACCGGCTACACCAGGAGCGCCGGCTGCAGCACGTGCCGGGTGGGCGGCAGGCGATGGCGGCGGCGACCGCGGCAGGCGCCGCGGCGGTCGCCGTGTCGGGCTCTGGTCCAAGCCTGATCGCCTTCGCCGCCGAGCCCCCTGCGGCGCCCGCCGTGGCCGCCGCCATGGTCGCCGCGCTCGAGGTTGCCGGCGTGCGCTCGCGACCGCTCGTGTTGCGCTCGTGTCCCGACGGAGCGGTCGTGACTACGGAAGGATAGGCCGCCGCCGGCGGCCTATCCCGCGAGGCACTGGTCAGCCGAGGCGGCGCGCCTCGTGCTGAGTGACCTCGATCAGGTGCCTGTAGATTTCGTGCAGGGCGTCGCGCGAAAGGGGACCCTTGTTAGCGCGGTCGGCGTAGGTGAGCAGCCACTCTTCCTGGGCCGGCGCGTAGACGTCCAGCTCTTGCGCACGCTTGTACTCCCAGAGCTTGGTGACCAACTTCACGCGCTTGTTGATGAGCTCGAGGATCTTGAGGTCGTTGTCGCA
>Ga0208716_1001161_pt1 | contig 10174 bp, 10 predicted proteins | sample NGESurdeep092012_8_FD_184482 | JGI IMG/M metagenome (GOLD analysis project Ga0208716, IMG submission 184482) | Arctic peat soil microbial communities from Barrow, Alaska - NGEE Surface sample 415-3 deep-092012 (SPAdes) | ecosystem: Environmental > Terrestrial > Soil > Wetlands > Peat ...
AGCGGATCTTGCCGGAGACGCCGACCTCGTTGGTATAGTTGGCGGCTAGCGTGTGGGCGTCGATCACCGGCCGGTCGAGTTCGAGGCCCATGAGGGACCAGGTTCCCGAACTGATGTAGCACCAGTTCGTGCCGCTCTCGTTCCCGCCTCCAGCGGGAACGGCGACCACGGCGGCGGCGGTATCGTGGCCCGCGGTGGCGTAGACCGGCGTGTGCGGCGGCTCGATCGTCTTGCCGAGCAGCGTGCCCGGCGGGACGATCGGGCACAGCATTTCGGTGGGGATCTTCAGCCGTTGGAGCAACTCCGTGGCCCACGTCATGGATTCGGGATTGAAGAACTGGGTAGTGCTGGCGATGGTAGTTTCGGACTTGGCCACGCCGGTGAGCCAGTAGTTGAAGAGATCCGGAATGTTCAGCATCCGCGCCGCCACGCCCAGCGCGGGGGCTGCGGAGAGCCGCATGGAATACAACTGATACAGCGTGTTGATCTGTATGAACTGGATGCCGGTGTAGCCGAAGACCTGGTCGCGCGGCACGACTTCGAAGAGCTTCTCCATCACGCCGTTGTTGCGCGCGTCGCGGTAGTGGCGCGGGTTATCGAGGAGCAGGCCGTCAGAGCCGAGCAGTGCGCAATCGACGCCCCAGGTATCGACGCCGATGCCGTCGAGGGTGAGTTTGCGCTCGCGGGTGGCGACGGCGATGCCGTGCTGGATCTCGTGCCAGAGGCGCAAGATGTCCCAGTAGAGCGCGCCGGGCACGCGGACCGGGGTATTGGGGAAGCGGTGGAGTTCCTCCACGGAAAGCTTGCCGCCGGAGAGGCTGCCGAGCAGAGCGCGTCCGCTCTCGGCGCCGAGATCAATGGCTAGATAATGACTCATGAAAACGCAAGTATAGTACGCCGCACGGAAGCGGGGATGGGATGGGCAGGCGCTTTCGCGTGTGCAAGCTTGAACGAGGCCTGACTTGGCCAGCCGGAACTTGTTATGCGCCACTTTTCTTTCGGTCGCCTGGATGGCGGCCCAGTCCACCGCGCCGGTGGCGGACTGACTCAACGATCGCCGCATGACGCGCAGTATCGGCGCCGTACACCCGGACGGCCGGCGAAAATACCGTAGTGCCTTGAGTCCATGTGATCAGCCTAGTGGTGTGCGCCCAAATAGCGCGCCTTATCCAGCGCACCGTAGCGCGAGCGTCGCGCCTGCCATGCCGGTAATCGTACAGGTATTCTTCGAAGAACGCCGGCAAGGACGCCGGCGTGGCAGCCTGAAAGGCTACGCTACGGATGCAGCAAAGATAGGGTGCACTATTTGCGCCGCACTACACTCAATTTGCCAGGTGCGCTTCTCGCAATGCGGCCAGCTTCCGCCGCGCTTCCTCCGGTCCGTAAACCCGGCCGGCGGCGACCTGTTCCAAGGCGCGGTCGATTTTTTCATCAAGCGCGCGGCGTTCTTCGCCGGTGCAACTCTCTTCAGCGGGCATCAGTATTTATTGTCCTCGTGGATCAGGTTTCAACTACTTCGCCGCGGTCAGCCCCAACCCTGGGCCTTTGGGGAGAATCAGCTTCCCCTTCTCCACGCGGACGCCGTGGAAGGGGTCGTTAGAGATCAGGAGATTGCCGTCCAGATCGGAATAATCGACCAGCGGGGAGAGGTGCGCGGCCGCAGTCACCGTCACGGAACTGGAGATCATGCAGCCCAGCATGGTCTTCATGCCGAGCGCTTTGGCGATTTCGAGCATGCGGTAGGCTTCCAGCATGCCGCCGCTTTTATCCAGCTTCACGTTGACGCCATCAAAGCATTCCCTGAGCTTCGGAATGTCGGCGGCGTGCTGGCAGGCTTCGTCGGCAATGATGGGGATGTGGACTTTGCCGCGCACCCAGCGCGTCTCCTCCAGCATTTCGGCGGGCATGGGCTGCTCGATGAACTCGACGCCCATCTTTTCCAGCCAGTTGATCTTGCGGACGGCCTCTTCTTTATCCTTCCAGCCTTCGTTGGCGTCCACCCGCAGGGGCTTCTTGGTGACCGAGCGGACGGCCTCGATGGTCGGCTCGTCGGTGGCCAGTCCCACTTTCACCTTGAGCACCGGATAATCCGCGGCTTCCAGGGTTTTCTGTTTGGTGATCTCCGGGGTGTCGATGCCGATGGAAAAAGTGGTGAGCGGCGCGTCCTTGGGGTCGAGTCCGAAATAGGAATAGAGCGGAATGCCCAGCTTCTTGCCGACCCAGTCCATCAGGGCGATATCGATGGCGGCCTTCGCCGCCCATTCGCCGGGCACGCGTTGGAAGACCTCGGCCATGATCTTGGCGAACTGCATGGGGTCGGCGGCGATCAGCAGGCCGCGCACGCTCTCCACGGCCTTTTGCGCGCTGACCGCGTCCTCGTGGTAGCGCACGATGGGCGCGCCTTCGCCGTGTCCGGTGATGCCGCCGCGCGTGTAGGTGGTGTGCAGCGTGTCGCGGTACGCACTAGAGGACATGGTGGTCGTCCAGGTGTGCTGCAAGTTGAGGCGGACGATTTTGGTGGTGAGGGTGGCGGCGGCGGGCGCGGCCAAGGCCACGGAAGCGGCGGCGGGCGCCACGGACGCGGTTTTCAGAAAGTTGCGGCGGTTCATTTCAGCTCCGATTTATTTTAGTCTTCGGGCGGCCACCAGCAGTTTGGTCCAATGTTCATCGCTGAGGTCGTCGATGCGCACCATCGGGGTCAGGTGGGTGGTGGCGTTGATGAATTTTCCGTCTCCCAGGTAGATGCCGGTATGGGTGATCTTTTTCTCGGAAGCGCCGAAATAGAGCAGATCGCCGGGCTGCAAATTCTGGCGATCCACGCTAGAGACGCCGCTCCATTCGGCCTGCGGCTGGGCGTCGCGCGGCATGGTGACGCCGCGGCGGCGCCCCAGCATCTGCGCGAAGCCGGAGCAATCGTAGCCGTAGCTCGAAGTGCCGCCCCAGGTGTAGGGCAAGCCGAGGAAGCGCTTGGAGAATTCCAGGGTTTCGGCGATGGAGAGCGGCTTGGGATCGAGCGAGACATCGCCCGCCTGCACCCAACCGGCATGGTCGTCGGGCAGGCGCACCTGGAACCAGCGCGCGGCTTCGGTGGGCTCGGCGACCACTTCGAGCCGGCTCTCAAAGGGCACGGTGATCAGGGGGGCGTGTCTGGTGACGCTACTCTCGCGGTAGATGTGGGCAAAGAGGCTCTGCACGCTGGCGACGCGCCCACTGGCGGCATACGGTTTGCCGGGGAGCAAAGCGGAGAGGGGGGTCCAGCCCAGGTAATCGTCGGCCGTGCGGATGTGGGCCCATCCGTCTTTTTGTTCCAGAATGCCGACATTGGCGCCGTAGATGGCCTGCGAGACCACGTCGGCATCGGTGCTGGGACGCGAGTACATGTTGGCCACGGGTTGGAGCACGACGGCGGTGGGGAGGGCCGCGGCGAAGAGCGCAAGCACTGCGAATCCTGGCATACGGTAACTTTAGCAGCCTGACGCAGCCGATTTGAACCAGCCGCGCCGATGTAGTACACTGGTTCTTTACTCCAGCGGTTCCGACGCACTCCGTGTGTTCCGGCTCCCAAGAGCGAGGTTTGCATGCACGCGATTATCGAGACAGGCGGAAAACAGTATCGGGTAGCCCCCGGTGATGTGATCCGCGTCGAAAAACTGGCCGGCGACATCGGCTCGGAAGTCGAGCTTGCCGTCAAGGCATCTTTCAAAGAAGGCGGCGAACTGGTTTCCGGCGGCAAAGTGACGGGCACCATCGTCGGCGCAGACCGGGCAGCCAAGATCCTGGTCTTCAAGTTCAAGCGCAAGAAACAGTACAAGAAAACCATCGGACACCGTCAATCCTACACGGAAGTGAAGATTGGCGAAGTGGTGGTGTAGGTAACGTATGGCACACAAAAAAGGTCTAGGCAGTTCCAAAAACGGGCGCGATTCGAATGCGCAGCGGCTCGGCATTAAGGTCTTCGGCGGCCAGTTGGTACCGGGCGGCAGCATCATCGTGCGCCAGCGCGGCACCAAATTGAAGCCGGGCACCAATGTCGGTTGGGGCAAGGACGACACCCTGTTCGCCAAGGTCACGGGCGTGGTGGAGTTCAAAGATCGCGGACGGATGGGCAAGTTCGTCAACATCCAGGCAAGCGCAACCGCATAACTCTCCTTTGGTTCGAACGGGCCGCCGGCAAGAGCGCAATGCCGGCGGCTTTTCCATGTTTGGCGTTCTATGTTTATTGACGAAGTCAGAATACTCGTGAAGGCCGGCGATGGCGGCAACGGTTGCCTCGCCTTCCGCAGGGAGAAGTACGTCCCACGGGGCGGCCCGAGCGGCGGCGATGGCGGCCGCGGCGGCGACGTCGTCATGGTTGCAAGCGAGCACGCCAACACGCTGCTGCAGTTCCGCTTCAACCCGGAACACAAGGCGGAGCGCGGACGCCACGGCGAAGGCAGCCAGCGCACCGGCGCCGAGGGCGAATCGCTCGAAGTCAAGGTGCCCGTGGGCACGGTGGTCTACGATGAAGCCACCGGCGAGCGCGTCTACGACTTCACCCATCCGGGCGAGAAATTCCGTGTGGCCAAGGGGGGCAAAGGCGGCCGGGGCAACCAGCACTTCGCCACCCCCGTCCATCAGGCGCCCACCGAGCACGAACCCGGTAAGCCGGGAGAAGAAAAACGCCTGCGGCTGGAATTGAAGCTACTGGCCGACGTCGGCCTGGTGGGCTTTCCCAATGCCGGCAAGAGCACGCTGATTTCGCGCATTTCGGCGGCCCGCCCGAAGATCGCCGATTACCCGTTCACCACCTTGGAACCGAGCCTGGGCGTGGTGCAGATGCCGCAGTTCCGCAGCTACGTGGTGGCGGACATTCCGGGCATTATCGAAGGCGCGCACGAAGGGCACGGACTGGGCATCCAGTTCCTGCGCCATATCGAGCGCACGCGCCTCTTGGCGCACCTGGTGGACGTATCGGAATCGAGCGGCCGCGACCCGGTGGAAGACTTCGAAATCATCCTGCGGGAACTGGCGAGTTACAGCGAGACGCTGGCGGCCAAGCCGATGATCGTCCTGGCGACCAAGATGGACGTGGCGCAGGACCGCTTGCGAGTGGACGCGCTACGCCAACTGGCGCAAGAGCGCGGCCTGGCATTCTTCGAGATTTCCAGCGCCACGGGTCTGGGCATCGAGGAGTTGAAGTTCGCCATGGGCGAGCGCGTGCTGACACCCCTCGTCGCGGCGGAGTGATACTGTAGGCAAAAGCCTATGGACGCCTACCCGCTACTGGCGCGCATCGCTCGACTCCTGGAGCGCCATAACCTCGAAGTGGTGCTGATCGGCAACGCCGCCGCCGCGCTGCAAGGCGCGCCGGTGACCACGATCGATTTCGACTTCCTGTTTCGGCGAACTCCGGCGAACGTCCGAAAACTGAGCGCGATCGCCGCCGAACTCCAGGCCGTCCTCATGAAGCCTCACTATCCCGTAAGCGGCCTACTCCGCATCTCGCGCGACGACGACGGACTGCAGCTCGACTTCATGGGCGAAATCGACGGCATACGCTCCTTCGAAGGACTGCGCAAACGCGCCCTGGAAGTGCCTCTAGGCGATGCGCGGATTCTGGTGGCGGCCCTGGCTGATATCATTAAGAGCAAGAAGGCAGCCGGCCGTCCACGCGACCTTGCCGTGCTTCCGGTTTTGGAGAAAGTGCTTGAAGAAGCCACGCGTCAACAGAAAGGCCCGGCTGGAAGCTCTCAAGAAAGAGAGTGATCTCGCCGAGCGCGACCTGATCCGCCGCCTGCTCGCCCTGCCCCCCGAAAAGCGCACGCACTTCCTGCGTAAGCGCGTGGCCATTCGCATGTCCTGCCTCTGAACGGGGCCATGTTACGATAGAGGCTTGTCAGGTCTCGGGCTTCGTGCAACGGACGGCTGCAAACCCCGCCAGGTCCGGAAGGAAGCAACGGTAGTGGTGCGGTTCGTGTGCCGCGGATTACCCGGGGCCTGGCAGAATTGTCCGCGCGGCATCCGGATACCCACCCCATGTACCAGGTAATCGCCAGAAAGTACCGCCCACAATCCTTTGCCGACGTGGTCAATCAGGAACACGTCAAGAACACGCTGGAAAACGCCATCGCGCAAAACCGGATCGCGCACGGCTACATTTTTTCCGGCCAGCGCGGCACCGGCAAAACCACCATCGCGCGCATTCTGGCGCGTTGCCTCAACTGCATCCAGGGACCGACCGCGACGCCCTGCGGGGAGTGCGCCAGTTGCAAGGAGATCACCGCCGGCGGCACCGTGGACGTGATCGAAATCGACGCCGCCAGCAATCGCGGCATCAATGAGATGCGCGAACTGCGCGAGAACGTCCGCTACCAGCCGGCGCGCGACCGCTACAAAATTTTCATCGTCGACGAAGCCCACCAGATCACCAACGAAGCCTTCAACGCGCTGCTCAAGACCATCGAAGAGCCGCCGCCATGGGCCGTATTCGTGCTCTGCACCACGGAAGCGCACAAGATTCCAGCGACCATCGCGTCGCGCTGCCAGCACTTCAGTTTCCGCAGCGTGGATTTCGAGGACCTGACCGAGCGCATGGCATGGATCTGCCAGCAGGAAGGTATCGAAGCCGATGCGGAAGCGCTGGCCATCCTGGCCGCCGCCGGCGAAGGCAGCGTGCGCGATTCGCTCTCGGCGCTGGACCAGGCGATCGCCTGCTGCGGGGCCAAGCTGAACGCCGCGGAGGTGCGCGCGCTGCTCGGCGCGTTCTCCCTGGAATCGCTGGAGAAGGTTACGCAGGCGCTGGCCGGCGGCGATTCGCGGAGCATGCTGGAAGTGGTGGACGAACTGGAACGCAACGGGCAAAACCTGCAGCATTTCAGCCGCGAGCTATCGCGCTACTTCCGCAATCTGCTGGTCACGCGGGTGGCGGGCGCCGATACGCGCCTGGTGGCGGCCAGCGCGGCGCAGCGCGAGAAGCTGGCTGCCATCGCGGGCGGGTTTTCCGAAGAGGACCTGACGCGCTACCTGCAACTCTCGCTGGATCTCTTCAAGGATCTGCAATACTCGCTGCAACCCCGATTTCACCTGGAGATCGGCCTGGTTCGCCTGGTGCAGGCCGGCCGCCTGCTGCCCATCGAACAAGCGCTGGCGAGTCTCGGCGGGGTGGCCCGGAGCGCGGCGCCTTCCGCACACCAGGCGGCGCATTCCACGTCACTTTCCGCAAACCAGGCGCAGGCGCCACAAGCGGCGCCCCGGATGGCGCCGCCCGCTCCCGCGGCATCGCAATCGGCCCCGCGGGAAATGGTCCCACCCCGCGGTTCCGGCCCATCGCCGTTCGAACTGGATCGCGCCAAGAAGGCCGGCGTGCGGCCGCCCGAGCCGCAATCCTCCGGCGCCAACGCGCTCGCGCCACAAGCCGATGCGCCCCCCATGACCGCGGGCGACCCGCGCCAGCGCCTGCACGCCTGGCTGCACGAAAAGGGCAACGCCCACCTGGCCGACGCCGTGGAGAATGCGTTCGTCACCATCACCGGCGAGGACCTGAACGTGGTGGCGCCGAAATCCTACGCGCTGTATTTTAAGGATCGCGGCTTCGAGGATGCCGTCCGCGAAGTCTTCGGCCGGCCGCTGCGCCTGAAGCTCACCACCCCAGAAGCGGCCGCGGGGCCGGCGCCGGTCAGCCTGGCCGCGCCAGCCAAAGCCGAAGCCGAAAACGAAGTCGCGGGCCGGGCTCTTTCCCACCCGGAAGTGCGGCATTTCCGCGAAGTCTTCGGCGGCGAAGTACGCAAAGTTCGCAACCTCAAGGAGTAGACACGTGAAACTACCCGGCAATATGCAGCAGATGATGCGCCAGGCGCAGCAGATGCAAGAGAAGATGCAGCAGGATATCGCGCTGATCAAAGTCACCGCCACCGCCGGCGGCGGCATGGTCACGGTGGCCATGGACGGCCAGAAAAACCTGCTGAGCGTCAAAATCGACCCGGAAGTGGCCGGCGATGTGGAGATGTTGCAGGACATGGTCCTGGCCGCGTGCGGCGAGGCCGTCAAACAGGTGGAGGCGCAGATCCAGCAGAAGATGGGCGGCATGCTGGGCGGGATGGGACTTCCCCCCGGGCTGTTCTAAACCATGCCGGATTTCGCCGAACCGCTCGCGCGGCTGATCACGGAATTCAAGCGCCTGCCCGGCATCGGCCAGAAGTCGGCGCAGCGCCTCGCGTTCCACGTGCTGCGCGCCAGCCGCGACGATGCCGAGCACCTGGCGCAGGCCGTCCTGGACGTCAAGGATAAGCTCGGCCTGTGCCGCATCTGCAACAACATCGCCGACAGCGAGTTGTGCCAGTACTGCCGTGACAGCAACCGCGACCCGAAGGTGGTCTGCGTGGTGGAGGAACCGCACAACATCGTCGGCATCGAAACCACACGCGAGTTTGCAGGCCGCTATCACGTGCTGCACGGGTCGCTCTCGCCCCTGCGCGGACTGGGCCCCGAATCGCTCAAGATCAAGGGGCTGGTGGAGCGCATCGGCCAGGGCGAGATTCAGGAAGTGATCGTGGCCACCAACCCCACGGTGGAAGGCGAGGCGACGGCGGTCTACCTGGCGCGCCTGCTCAAGCCGCTGGGCGTCAAAGTGATGCGCATCGCGATGGGCGTCCCGGTGGGCAGCGATCTGGAATTCGCCGACGAAGTCACCATGTCGAAAGCCATGGAAGGCCGGCGGGAGATGTAAAGAGGGGGGCCATGCAAGTTTCCGAAAAGCCCGTTTGCAAGACAATCTGCCCTTACGTTCGACGCACGACATCATCGACGGACTAATGCAGCTTGAAGTCGGCGGGTTGAATCCAGATTTGCGGCACTTTTACCCAAAGTTCTTTCAAAGCGTTACTGGGTGCTCCTGGTCGACATCAGTATGAGTGGAACATCGGCTGTCTCGGAACTTGAGCGTCTCCAGGTCATCCAATCGATTCTCGCCCCTGACGAGCAGAAAACGATAATCTTGCTCGTGCAAGTTATAACGGGCCAAGCGGAGGCAGATCCGCAAAACTACGGGAGTGACTACGTCTCGGCCATTCGCTGGCCCCCTCCGAACAGGTCGTGGCCGTTGCCCTCCGCAACACTCTCCCCGAATTTCTCGCATCTGCCGCCAAACCCTCAAGCCTCGTGAAATTCATCCGCGACCGCTTGGACCTGTCCAGAACCGAAGGAACCAGCTTGGCGGCATGAGACGAAAACTATCCCATCAAACCTTTAACGTTCCCACAAGATGCTCACCTCGATTTCCCCTCTTTTCAAGCACTTCCAGATCCGGAAGGCCGAAACTGGCCCGGTGCCGTGCTATACCGGTGTTTAGCAGGGGTCTCATGCACCATTGCCTGTCCCCACAACCCGGCGCGCTCCACCACGCGCGCCCGGCGCCACCCAGCGCGAGTGTACGGCCACGATGCGTCTCCCAATTTTGCCCACTCGCCGTAAGCCACAGAAAGAGGATGGTTTAACCTGTATGAAAGAAATGTACGCATCTCGCAAGATGCGTCTCCACACTGCCGCTCGGCGTAATCCGGCCAGGACACCGCCGGGGCCCGGTCCCCGCCGGCCAGTAGCGGTCAGTACAGGGCACGCCCAGGATTGGTTCCTCTGGCGAGCACTTCGACAGGTTCCCCACTTCCATGTCGCGCACCTCCTGCATATCTTCAGGCCTGAATATCGAGTTATACTACAGTCAAACGTGTGGTTCTTTTCTACACACGAGGAGACGTTTTGAATGTACACCCGGCGAGGTTGGATGATCGGTGTGGGCGCCGCGGGGGTTGCCTCCCTGCTGCCGGCGGCACAGGGGTCGGACTGGCCGCAGTTCCGCGGGCCGGACCGGAACAACATCTCCAAGGAAATGGGTTTGTTTCGTAAATGGCCAGCCGGCGGACCCAAGGTGCTGTGGTCGGTCCCGGTGACCCAGGGGTATGCCGCCGCCGCCATCGTGGGCGGGCGCGTCTATCACCACGATTACGATGAGGCGAAGTCGGAGTGGTGCGTCAACTGCCGCTCCCTGGCCGATGGCAAGCTGATCTGGCAGTTCCGCGAAGCGCGCGAAGTCCGTCCCAACCACGCCATCACGCGCACCATCCCGGCGGTGGACAGCCGGTTCGTCTGCTCGCTGGACCCGAAGGCGGTGCTGCACTGCCTGGACGTCAAGACCGGCAAG
>Ga0208716_1001162_pt1 | contig 10168 bp, 13 predicted proteins | sample NGESurdeep092012_8_FD_184482 | JGI IMG/M metagenome (GOLD analysis project Ga0208716, IMG submission 184482) | Arctic peat soil microbial communities from Barrow, Alaska - NGEE Surface sample 415-3 deep-092012 (SPAdes) | ecosystem: Environmental > Terrestrial > Soil > Wetlands > Peat ...
CGATTCCTCACGGCTGACGCCGTGGGCTACTTTCTATCGCCCTTCGGGCTCAAGACCGGCCGCAAACCAATCGCGGAGGGAAGGTTGAGTGTTTCCCGGATACGTGCAAATGGGTTGCCGTCGGCCACACCGCTGGCGTCGCCGTCATCGATGGCCGCGCGCAAAGCGGAAGGCTGCGCCTCGTATGGTTGTTCCTCGCGTTCCAACGGGCTACTCCACCACAGATCCTATCACGGATAACCGGAATGACGGTCGCACCCACCGCCGCCCTCACGGCTTGCTAAACTGGAGACTCGCTATGGCTATCAGCAAAGATTTGCTCGAAATCCTCGTGTGTCCGCTGTGTAAAGCCACGGTCGAACTGAAACCCGACCAGAGCGGTTTGAAGTGCGTCCAGTGCCATCGCGTGTACCCGATTCGCGACGACATCCCGGTGATGCTGGTGGACGAGGCGAAAATCGAAGAATAGGCCGTGGACAGCGTCTTGGAATGTTTGCCGCGGGGCAGCCGGATTGCCATCCTCCGGCTGCGGAGCCTGGGCGATTGCGTCCTCACCACACCCGCGCTCGACATTCTCAAACGCTACCGCCCCGACCTCCGCCTGGCCATCTTCGTGGAGAATCGCTTCCGGGAAATCTTCGAAGGCAACCCCGATCTGGCCGAAATCCACCCTCCCGAACTGGCTTGGCTGCGCCGCTTCCGTCCGCAACTCTGCCTCAACCTCCACGGCGGCACGCGCAGCGCCTGGATGACGGAACTCTCCGGCGCCCGCTACCGCGCCGGCTTCGGCCACTACCGCCAGCAGTTCGTCTACAACGTGCACATCCCGCGCGCCCAGGCAATCCTGCACGTGGACCGCACCGTACACACCGCCGAACATCTGGCCAGCGCGATCTTCTTCCTGGGCGCCCCCGTTGGCGAAATCCCGCGGGCGAAGCTGGTACCGGGCGGGGGTGCCCCGCCCACCCCCGAGCCCGCATACGCCGTCATCCACGCCGTCGCCGCGACACCCGAAAAAACCTGGGCCGCCGCCCACTTCCTCGCCATCGCCGCGCACCTCGCCCAATCCGGCCTCTCGCCCGTCTTCATCGGCGCTGGGGACGACGACCTCGCTCCATTCCGCCAATTCCGCACCCTCCAGTCCTCGCTCTCCGAGATCAAACGGCTGCTCGCCTCGGCGGCGCTCTTCGTGGGCAACGATTCGGGTCCCGCCCACATGGCCGCGGCCTTCGGAGTGCCCTCCATCGTCATCTTCGGCCCAAGCGACCCGGCCATCTGGGGACCGTGGCGCACCACGGGCGAGGTAGTCGCCGCATCCGGCGGCGGCGCCGGCGGTGGCTCCGGCGATATTGCGGATGTCACCGTCGCTCAGGTGCTCGGCGCGCTCCAGCGCTTGCGGGTGCCGGCATGAATCAACTGCTGCGCCTGATGTCGTATGGCCGCAAGTACTGGCCGCAGATTCTCATTTCCGTGGTCCTGATGGCTCTCGCCGGCGCCGCCCAGAGTACCGTGCCGCTGCTCATTCAGCCGGTCTTCGATCGCGTCCTTGTTACCAATGCGCCCGAGGGACCAATCCCGCTGCTGCCCCATCCCGTCCTCGGCAGGCAGTTCTATCTGGACAGCTTCATTCCCTTCCGCGGCAGCGCCTGGACCATGATCGCCACGGCGCTCCTGCTGGCCTTCTTTATCAAGGGTGTCTGCGACTACCTGGGCAACTATCTGGTCAGCTACGCCGGCTTCGCCAGCGTCACCAGATTGCGCAACGCGGTCTTCGATAAGGTGCTCAAACAGGGCGCCGAGTTCTTCGAGGCGCACTCCACCGGCCAGTTGATGTCGTCCATCATGAACGATGTCGACAAAGTCCAGGTGGCCACCTCGCAGATTTTGGCCGACCTGCTGCGCCAATTTTTTTCCGCCGTCTTTCTCTTATACGTGCTCTTCAGCAACGATCCATGGCTCGCCCTGATCTGCCTCGTCGTGGTGCCCGCCGTGATGCTGCCCACCATGCGCATGGGCCGCCGCATCCGCCGCACCAGCCGCCACACGCAAGAGCGCCAGGCCGAGATCAACCAGATTCTTCAGGAAACCCTCAGCGGCCACATGGTGGTCAAGGCCTTCACCGCCGAAGACTACGAATCCAGCCGCTTCCACCAGGCGTCTCGCCGCCTGTTCAAGACCAACGTCCGCTACGTGCTGCAACAAGGTCTTTCCTCCCCCCTAATCGATTTCTGCGCGGCGCTCGCCATTGTCGCGCTGTTGCATTACGCGCGCTTGCAGATCAAGGGCGGCGCCTTCACCGCCGGCACCTTCACCAGTTTCCTCACCGCCCTCCTCATGCTTCTGGAACCGCTGAAGCGCCTGGTCGGCATCTATAACATCTTCCAGCAGGCGCTGGGCGCTTCCCAGAAGGTATTCGAATATCTCGACCACCAGGAAACGGTGGTCGATGCGCCCGGCGCCCCGCAACTCACCGGTTTTGAGAACCACATCGTCTTCGAGAACGCCGGTTTCCACTATCCCGGAACGCCCGGCGGCTTCCACTTCCAGGGCTTGAACCTCGAAGTCAAAGCCGGCGAGGTGGTGGCGTTTGTGGGACCGAGCGGCGGCGGCAAGACCACCATCGCCAACCTGGTGCCGCGTTTCTACGATCCCACCGCGGGCAGCGTCCGGATCGACGGCCGCGACGTGCGCTCGTTCAGCCTGGCCAGCCTGCGCGGCCAGATCGGCCTGGTGGCGCAGGACACGTTTCTGTTCAATGACACCGTGGCCAACAATATCGCTTACGGCCGCGAGGGCGTGGCGCCCGAAGTTATCCGCGCCGCCGCCGAAACCGCCCTCGCCCACGAATTCATCATGCGCCTTCCGGAAGGCTACGAAACCGCGATTGGCGACCGCGGCGTCAAACTCTCCGGCGGACAGCGCCAGCGCCTCTCCATCGCGCGCGCCCTGCTCAAGAACGCGCCCATCCTGATTCTCGACGAAGCCACCAGCCATCTGGACACGGAGAGCGAAATGCTGGTACAAAAGGCGCTGGCCAACCTGATGGAGCACCGCACCGTAATCGTCATCGCGCACCGCCTGTCCACGATCCGCCGCGCGGACAAGATTGTGGTGCTCGAAAAGGGCCAGGTCCGCGAAATCGGCACCCACGAGGAACTCATCTCCCAAGGCGGAATTTATCAGCGGCTCCACGAACTCCAATTCGAGGATGCCGGATCGGTGGTAGACCAGTGAGCGTACGCAGCATGACGGGCTTTGCCCGCGTTCGAAAAGAGTTCCCGCAAGGCGAACTCGTCCTCAGTCTGAAAAGCGTGAACCATCGCGGCCTGGATCTCCACTTCCACCTGCCGAACGAGCTCGATGCGCTGGAAAACGATGTCCGCGCCGTCATCAAGAACGGCGTAGCCCGTGGCCATGTGCAGATCCACGTAGGGCTCACCCGCAACGTGGTAGGCGATGCCGCCCCCTTGAACCGCGCCATGTTCCACGCCTACATGACCGCCTTCCGCGAGGCCGCACAGCTCTACGCCTTGGAGGCGCAGCCCGACTTGAACAGCGCCCTGCGCATCCCCGGCATGCTCTCTACCGGCGATGAGGAGGAACTCGGCGAAGCCGTAACCAAGGCTCTGCTGGAGGCCGCCGCCGAAGCCGTCGCCTCTCTCAACCGCGGGCGCGAGCGCGAAGGCGCCGCCACCGCCCAGGAAATGCGCCAGCGGTGCCAGAACGTCCGCGGCCTGGTTTCGCGCATGGACGAGATTCGCGCCGGCGCCGTCGGCGCCTTCCAGAAGCGCCTGCGCGAAAAACTGGCCGACCTGCTGCGCGGCGCCGGCATCGAGCCGCAGCGCCTCGCCCAGGAAGCCGCCATCCTGGCCGATCGCAGCGATATCGCCGAGGAGTTGATGCGCCTGCGCACCCACGCGGACCAACTCGAAACCATGTTGAACGGCGAGGGCGAAATCGGCAAGCGCCTGGATTTCCTCTTGCAGGAGATGAATCGCGAGTCGAATACGGTACTCTCGAAGACGGGCGGCTTGGGCGATCTGGGTTTGACCATCACCGATCTGGCCCTGAGCGCCAAAAGCGAGATCGACAAGATCAGAGAGCAGAGCCTCAACCTTGAGTAAGACTGGAGGAGTGCTTTTCAACGCAGAGACGCAGAGAGCGCAGAGATAAGCGCAGAGAACACAAATGAGATTGGAAACCCGAGGGAAGAATGCCCCCACGAATGGGGGCATGGCAGCCTGGAAGGCTGCTCTACAATGTTTTCTCTGCGCATATCTCTGCGCTCTCTGCGTCTCTGCGTTGAACATCATCCACCCATGACCACCGTTTTCATCATCTCCGCGCCCTCCGGCTCCGGCAAATCGACCCTGGTGTCTCGCCTCCTGGCTACCGTTGGGGAACTGATGTTCAGCGTTTCCTACACCACCCGCAGACCGCGCGGGGCGGAGGTCGATGGGCAAAGCTATCGTTTCGTCTCCCGGGAGGATTTCGAGGCGATGCTCGCCCGCGACGAGTTTCTCGAATGGGCTCAAGTGTTTGGCAACTATTACGGGACCCACCGTGGGATCCTCGACGACGCCCGGGCGCGCCAGCAAGACCTGGTACTCGACATCGATGTGCAAGGTGCGAGACAATTGAAAGCGAAGATCCCGGAAGCAGTCACGGTATTTATCCTGGCTCCATCGCGCTTGGTTCTGGAGCAAAGGCTCCGCGCGCGCAGCGAAGATCGCGATGACGTGATCGCGCGGCGGCTCAGGGAAGCGGCCGAAGAGATCCGTAATTACGAAGCTTACGACTATGTTTTGATCAACCGGGAACTGGCGGAAGCCGAAGCCACCTTGAGCGCGATCGTTCGCGCCGAGCGCGCCCGGCGGAGCAGAATCGAAGACCAGATCCGGCCCATTTTGGACACATTTCAAGTTTGAGGTATCGACGTATGGCTGAAAACAAACCGCCGCGGAATAACGCTCACTGCACCCTGCCCGACGATCCGGAGCAGAGCACGTACCGCTTCATCATCGTCGCCGCCAAGCGCGCGCGGCAGTTGCAGGGCGGCGCACGTCCGGTGCTGCCTACGTCCTCCAAGAAGCCCACCATCATTGCCATGGAAGAAGTGCGCCGCGGCCTGGTGAAGTACGAACTCACCGGACCGCTGACCAACAGCCACCACGATCCGATGTCCGAAACCATCCTCTAAGCCCGTATGAAGGTCCTTCTCGCGGTCGGCGGCGGCATCGCAGCTTACAAATCCGCGGAACTGGTGCGCCTGTTGATGCAGCAGGGCCACCAGGTTCAGGTGGTGATGACCCGAGCGGCGGAGGAGTTCGTCCGTCCGCTCACCTTCGCTGCCCTTACCGGCCGCAAAGTCCTCACCAACCTTTTCGCCATCGAAAGCGCCATCGAGCACATCGCGGTGGCGCAGGAGCACGAATTGCTCGTCATCGCGCCCGCCACGGCGGACCTGATGGCCAAACTGGCGCACGGCCTGGCGGACGATTTTCTCACCACCCTCTACCTCGCCTTCACCGGCCCGGTGCTACTGGCCCCCGCCATGAACGTCAACATGTGGCAGCACCCCGCCACCCAGGCCAATTTGGCAACCCTGGTGAAGCGCGGCCACACCATCGTCGAACCGGGCAGCGGATATCTCGCCTGCGGGATGAGCGGCCCCGGACGCCTGGCCGACCCCGAAATCATCGCCGCCGCCATCGAGCGCGCGGCCCATCCGCGGCGCGATCTGGAGGGCGAAACCGTGCTGATCACGGCCGGCCCCACCCAGGAGCCGCTCGACCCGGTGCGCTACATTTCCAACCGCTCCAGCGGCAAGATGGGCTACGCCCTCGCCGACGCTGCCGCCGCCCGCGGGGCTCGCGTAATGCTGATTTCCGGCCCGGTCCATCTGGCGCCGCCGCGCGGCGTCGAAGTGGTCGGAGTGCGCACCGCCGCCGAAATGCGCGACCAGGTGATGCAGCATCTCCCCGGCGCCGATATCGTTATCAAGGCGGCTGCCGTAGCCGATTTCCACCTCAGCAAGGTCCCGGATCACAAGGTCAAGAAAACCGCCGCGCGGATCTCGCTGGAACTCGACCCCACGCCGGACATCCTGGCCGAACTCGGCCGCAAAAAAGGCGATTTCCTGCTGGTCGGCTTCGCCGCCGAAACTCAGAATTTGCAGCAGGAAGCGCGCCGCAAGCTGGAGTCCAAGAACTGCGATATGGTGGTCGGCAACCTGGTCGGCGCGAGCGATCCCGGCTTCGAGTCCGACGAAAACGAAGTCGTGCTCACCCTGCGCACCGGCGAAACCATTGCCTTGCCCCGCGCCTCCAAGCGCGCCATCGCCGACCGCATTTTCGACGAGGTCCTGAACCTGCGCCTCGCGCTCCACGCCGCCAATGGACGCTGAACTCCTCCGCCAATATCTCGAGTTCTACCAGGATCTGGGGATCAAGACCCTCTATCGGCAACCCGCGGAGTTGGCAGGCGGGGTACCCTCTGGGTCCGCCTGCCCCACCTCTATGGAACTTCCTTCTCTCGCTCCCACAAACGACTCGCTCCTCAAGATCATCGAGGACATGGGCGATTGCCGCCGTTGCCGCCTCTCGGAAGCCCGCAATAAGATCGTCTTCGGCGTGGGCAATCCACAGTCCCCGCTGGTCTTCGTCGGCGAGGGCCCCGGCGCCGATGAGGACGCGCAAGGCATCCCGTTCGTCGGCCGCGCCGGACAGTTGCTCACCCAGATGATCGAGAACACGGCGAAGAAGGAAGGGATCGAACTGCTCCGCAAGGACATTTACATCGCCAACGTGGTGAAGTGCCGTCCGCCGGAGAATCGCACCCCGGAACCGGATGAAATGGAGATCTGCGGCCAGTTCCTCCACCGGCAGCTCTTGGCGATCCGCCCCAAGGTCATCTGCGCGCTCGGCGGCACCGCCGCGCGCGCGCTCACGGGCCACAAGGAAGGCGTCACCAAGATGCGCGGCAAGTGGTTCACGTGGCAGGACATCCCCGTGATGGTCACGTACCACCCCTCGTACCTGCTGCGCCCCTATAACCAGGACGCCAAGCGCGAGGCCTGGGAAGACCTCAAGAAGGTCCTGCACTTCGTCTACGATTGAGGCGGTCGCGCCGCTGATTGACCTCAGAGCAGGCCGAGGAACTCCTCGACCGTGTAGCCACTCTGTTCGACGATCGATTTCAGCGTCCGGCGCTTCAAGTCCTTGTTGTGCCAGGCGAGCGTCACGCGCGGCACGGGTTTGTCCGGATGCTTGCGGACGTGATGGCTGCCGGTGGTGTGATGGATGAAGAAGCCGGCGCGGATCAACACGCGCAGCACGTCCTTAGGCTTGAGCGCGGGCAGGTGCTGACTCATGCCGATTCGGGCAATAGGACGCGGATCTCCTCTGTTACCGGCGAACGGTCCGCGGGGATCGGCAGATGGTCTTTGTGCAGACTTTCCAGATAGGCGCGTATGGCGTCCTGGGCCATTTCGCGGGCCTCCTCCAACGTGTCTCCTTCAGTGACCAGACCCGGCAGCGCCGGGCAAGTCGCCACGAACCCGCCCTCTTCGGCAGGCTCGAACAATACCGTGTAGTTGTATTCCGCCATCGGGATCGGCCTCTCTTCGATCATACGTCCTTGTCGCCCTGGGCTTCCAGTGCGCCGCTCCCGCTTTCCCGGCTCAATACCAGCCATCCCGCGAATCCGCAAAGCGGGACCGCGGTGGCGATCCAGAATGCCGCCGCATACGAGTGCACATCGAACAGCCTCCCGAATAACGGCATGACCACCGCCACGGCGGCGCTCCAGGAGCCCGCGCCCACCCCAGCGATCAGGCCCGCGTGATCCGAAGCGTAAACGCTGCTCGCATACGCCACCGAAAGCACCACAAATCCGGAGGCTACAAACATGGCCAGAAACATCAGCAGCAGGACCGGAAAAGTTCCCGGCACCAGCGGCGTGGCCGCGAAGGCGAGATTCAGCACCGCGCACCACCCCAGCATGCGCCGCAAGCCCGCGCGGCGGGAACCGCCCTTCCTCAGCCCGCGATCCGTCAGCCATCCCCACACGAAGTAGCCGATTTCCCAACCCAGCGGCGGAATCCACAGCACTTTCCCGATGAACGCTTGCGTTCGCCCCAGCGGATGCGCCAGGTAGAGCGACGAACTGTACAGCACAAACCCCAGCGGCAACGCGCCCAGGGCGTACGCGCAGATGAACGCCCACAGGCGCCGGTCGCTCGGCCGCGGTCCCGCGGTCTTGGCTTCCGCCGCCGGCCGCGCCTTTCGGATCTCCGGCCGTTTCGAAACCACGGCCCACAATCCCAGCCATGCCAGCCCGGCCATTCCCGTGAACCAGAAGGCGCCGCGCCAGCCCCACCACAGAAAGATCGGCGTCACGATCAGCGGCGTCACCACGGCGCCCAGCGATCCGCCGCTGTAGGCCACCGCCAGACCGCGCCCCCGCCGATCCTCCGGCAGGGTCTGCACCACCGTGCGCAGCCCTCCGGGAAAAGTTGCCCCTTCGCCAAAGCCGAGCGCCGCGCGCGCCGCCGCGAAGCTCCACAGGCCACCCGCGAAGGCATGCGCCACCGAGGCCACCGTCCAGCAGGAAACCGCCACCGTCATGCCGCGCCGTAGCCCCGCCCGGTCCAGAATCTTGCCCCACACCGGATTGGCCAGCATGTAGGCAATCGAGAAGGCCGAGATGATGAATCCGTACTGCTCCCCGCTGAGACGCGTCTCGCGGAGGATGGTGGGCGCCAAAAGGGCCAGCGTATTGCGGTCGATATAGCTGATCAGGGAGACCGCCAGCATGGCCCCGGCGGGCGCCCAGCGCCCGATTCCCGCCCTCACCCCGGCCGCTCCAGCCTGGGCCGACCTAACCTCTTCCACCGGCATAAGCTGAGATCATACCTCATACGTGATAAACTACGGGTTCGCGCACACAGCATGCTGCTTGCCAGAGAATTCGTTTCCTACATCTCCAAACAACTCGTAAAGAGTCTGACACCGGGCACCATTGAGACGTCGAACCCGGATCTCGTGGCCGAAAAGATCGCCGAAGTCATCTGCGAAGAGCTGGCGGTCGAAGACCGCCTGAACGACGAGGTGCGCGATCTTCTCAGCCAGTACAGCGAGTACATGCGCCGCGAAGGCGTCAGCTACCAGGAGATGTTCCGCCGCATCAAGAACACCCTCATTTCGCAGCGCAAAGTGGTCAAGGCATCCGGCCGCGACACCGGCGACGCCATGAAGCTCTCGCGCGACAAGGTCAGCGACATCTCCCACAAGATTATTGAGATGCTCCGCAAGAGCCGCGAACTGCGCCTGCGCAACAAGGATAGCAACGCCGTGCGGTTGGAGATCGTCCGCCAGATCACCGAAGTCCTGATGACCGAGGACAAGGTGGATCGCGCCGCCCGCAACAAGATCCGCACCCAGAAACGCGACATCCCCGAAGGCAGCGAGGAGTGGGACATTCTGCTCCGCCGCTATTACTCCGAAGAGCTCAAAAAGCTGGGCATCGATATCGCCGGCCGGTAAGCCCCCTTCCATTTTGCGCGATCCGGGAGCATAATGAGCCCGTACCTGAATTCTCTTTGGGGGTGCCCATATGAGAGCAGTGCTGGGCCGCCTGGGGCTGATGCCTCTGGCCAAGCCGTTAACCTCGAAAGAAGGCCATAAGGTCCTGGAACGCGACCTTTACCGCTGCCAGTATTGCGGGCTGGACGCTATGGCCAATTTCGAAAACTCCCTGGTCATGACGGTGGACTTTGTACTTCCCAGGGCCCGCCAGGGCGGGAAGAAGCAGGACAACCTGGTTGCCGCTTGCCGCCCGTGCAACGTGATCAAAGGCCACCGTATATTCAAGAACCTCGACGAAGCCAAAGCCTACGTCCTCAAGCGCCGCGCCGAACTGCGCACAGAGTGGGAAGCCGACATGGCTCGCATGCCGAGTCCGCCGGTGACCGCACCGTAGGGTGGGATTGGCCGGATCGGAGTAGGGCGCCCCGCCCGCGCGTCATAGGCGTTATAACGAGCGCTCGGCGGGACCTCGCTGAATTGCCGGTGCGCTGGGCTGTTCTCGCCTGGAATCGGTAAATCCTTGGCGACCAGGCAGGATCTACTTCAGCCAGAGGGCGTTTCGGGAAGACTTCCGGATGGCC
>Ga0208716_1001164_pt1 | contig 10158 bp, 6 predicted proteins | sample NGESurdeep092012_8_FD_184482 | JGI IMG/M metagenome (GOLD analysis project Ga0208716, IMG submission 184482) | Arctic peat soil microbial communities from Barrow, Alaska - NGEE Surface sample 415-3 deep-092012 (SPAdes) | ecosystem: Environmental > Terrestrial > Soil > Wetlands > Peat ...
CGAGGACGGCGTGGCGTACTGTTGGGGCGGCAATCGCCGCGGCCAGCTGGGACGAACCACTGGCCTCGCTTCGGATCCCCCGGGCCGCGTCGGCTCGAGCCCGTCTCCCCAGTTCCGCGACCTCGCGGCAGGGCAGTTCCACGCCTGCGGCGTCACCACGGCCGGAACGATTCTCTGCTGGGGCTGGGACCTGTACGGGCAGCTCGGCTCGACCGCACGGATGGCACGCTGCACCACGGGGAGCACGGTGGACCCGTGCACCGATACGCCGGTCCCGGTCAACACGAGCGCCACCTTCAGGACCATCACCGCGGGCGCCGGCCACACCTGCGCGCTCTCGGCGGATGGACGGGCGTTCTGCTGGGGAAGCAACACCCACGGGCAGCTGGGCATCGGCTCCACCCGCGAGAAGGCCCCGTCGCCCGTCGCAGTCTCCGGCAAGCACGAGTTCTCGGCGCTCGCGGCGGGGAGCTACTTCACCTGCGGACTCACGCCGAGCGGCGAGGTGTGGTGCTGGGGGGACAATGCGTCGGGGCAGCTCGGCACACCGCCGGATAGCCTTGGCCAGTCGGCCGACCCCGTCCGCGTTGCGGTCCCCGGACGCGCTCTCTCGCTCGGCGCGGGGGACCGGCACGCGTGCGCCATCCTCGACGGGGACCGGGTGACCTGCTGGGGGAATGACGGCGCGGCTCAGCTCGGCGACGGCCAGAAGGCGGTGACGGAGCTGCCGGTGATGGTGCGGGGAGATGGGGGGACAGGAAAGCCGACGGCCGGGAGCCGATAGCCATCGGCCATTGGCCATTGGCCATTGGCCATTGGCCATCAGGGATGCGGCGTCAGGGCTCCCGCCGCAACGGCCTGCGAGAACTGACGCCAGTCGCTCCGCACCTTCCGGGCGTACTCCCGGCCGTACCGCAACAGCTCGGCGCGCCACCCGGCGCGGCCGCCGAACGCGATCAGCTCGTCCGCGATCGCCGAGCCCTGGCGGCCTCCGCTCCGCAACTCTCCCCACGCCGTCACCCGGCCCATCGTCCGCATCACCTTCTCGACGCGCCCGACGTGCCCGGCGGCTCGCGCCAGGTCGAGGCGGTCCTCCGTCGGCTGCAGCTCACGCAGGATGAAGGGCCGCCCCCCCATCGCGACCGCGTGGAGGAAGGCGGGAGCGACTGCCTGCATTCGCTCCTGCACCGCCACAACGCGCGCCGCCTCGCTCCGCCACGACGGCTGGCGCGCGCCGGCCCGCGGTCGCAGCGCCGAAGGGCGCGCTTCCTTCAGGTCGAGGAGGTAGTTGTCGTCGGGGGAGCCGCGCCCCTCCACCAGCACCACGAACCGCTCCACGCCCAGGCTCCCCGTCCCCGCCACCCGGCGCGCGACGTCCAAGATGCGGAAGAACCTCGGGTCGTCCTCCCCCCGGGCGAAGCCGCGGAAGAAGGCCGTCACCGCGCGACGCTGGGCGGCGGTGGCCGGGAGCGCCCGCTTCCCAAGGCGCAATCGCCGCGTCCCTTCCCGGCTCTCGGTCCGGCCGTCGAGCAGCGCCCGCCGCTTCCGCCCTTCGAGCGTCAGGAGCAGATCCTGCACCATCCCCTCCGCCGTCTGCCGCTCCACGCGCCGGGCCTTCCCATCCCCGAGAGCACCCGCGTACGCCTCGAGATAGGCCCGCGCGAGGCCCGCGGCTCCAGGGTCGCTGACGCCGATCTCCGGCGCGGCCACGAAGACGCTCGTGACGAACCGGGCCGCCTCCCACGTGCAGGGCGCCAGGATCGCCTCGTCGAAGTCGTTGACGTCGAAATACGTGAGGCGGTCGTCGCCCTTGTAGGTTCCGAAGTTCTCGAGGTGCAGGTCCCCGGAGATCCAGGTGCGGGGCGCGGCGTCGAGCGCGGACCGCCGCGGCCAATCCTCGTAGAAGAGGTGGCACGACCCCCGGAAGAAGCGGAACGCGCCGCCCGCCATCGCCGCGTATTTGAGGGCGACGCGCTCGCTCTCCCGCCCCGCGTTGAAGCGGAGAATACGGTCCACCACTTCCGGCGTGCGTGCCTTCACGCGCTGCTCCTGGATGCACAAACGTCACCCCGTCCCCCGGGCTCCGGCAACCCGCCCTGTTGCGCCGGCGCCAAGTCGTAGTCATTCATTCGTCATTCCATTCCCCAGGAGCCCTACGTGTCGGTCCGCCGTGCCGGTCGCCGATCGCTCGCCGTCACCCTCGGTGGCGCCGCCCTCCTGCTCTGGGCCGCCCCCGCACACGCCATCCCCAGCTTCGCGCGGCAGACGCGGCTCCCCTGCTCCGCGTGCCACACGCAGTTCCCCGAGCTGACGGAGATGGGCCGCAACTTCAAGCTGAACGGCTACGTCCTGCGGTCCATCGACGCCATCGAGGTCGCGGACTCCGCCGGGCACCAGGAGCTGCTCCTCAACCTCCCGTCCATCCTCTCGATGATGTTCCAGGCCTCCGTGACCACGACGGCGCACTCGATGCCGGGGGCGAAGAACACCAGCGTCTTCCTCCCCGACCAGCTCTCGATGTTCCTGGCGGGAGAGATCAGCCCCAGGCTCGGCGCCTTCGTCCAGGTGACGATGGACCCGCAGAGCGGGACGCTGGCGATCGACAACACCGAGCTCCGGTACGCGACCCAGACGCACCTCTTCGGCCAGGGCGCGACGGTGGGCCTCAGCATGAACAACAACCCCACCATCTCCGATCTGTGGAACGTGACGCCCGTGTGGGGCTTCCCCTTCTCCTCCTCTTCGATCGCGCCGACCCCGGCCGCGGCGTCGGTCATCGACGGGATGCTGGGCCAGCGGGTGGCGGGGCTCACCGCCTTCGCCTTCATCAACAACACCGTGTTCGCGGAGTTCGGGGGCTACCGGGCGTCGCCCATCGGCGCGATCCAGCCCCTCACCAACGACTCGGCTACGACCGGCGTGCTCCGGGGCGTGGCGCCCTACTGGCGGCTCGCCGTCTCGAAGGGTTGGGGGAACGACGTGCTGATGGTGGGCACGTACGGCATCGCCGAACGGCAGTATCCGGGCGGCGGAGCGGACCTCACGGGCCCCACCGACGGCTTCGCCGACATCGCATTCGACGCGCAGTTCATGCGGATGAGCGGCGACAACGAGATCACCCTGGCCGCGACGTGGATCCACGAGAAGCAGTCCCTCGACGCGGCCTTCGCCAGCGGCGCCGCTTCGGCGGCCTCCCACACGCTCAACACCATTCGCGGCCGCCTCACCTACCACATCCGCCAGCGTTACGGCTTCACCCTCGCGCCGTTCGTCGTGACGGGCGACGCCGACGCGACGCTCTACGCGCCGGCCGCGGTGACCGGGAGCGCCTCCGGCTCGCCCAACTCGAGCGGCATCATCGCCGAGGCGGACTTCATGCCGTGGCAGAACGTGCGCCTCTCGGCGCAGTACACGGCGTACACGAAGTTCAACGGAGGGACGACGAACTACGACGGCTTCGGCCGCAACGCGTCGTGGAACAACACGCTGTATATGTCCATGTGGCTGATGTACTGAGCCGCTGACCGCTCACCGCTTGCCGCTCACCGATGCCCGCCTCCGGAGAGCGGTGCGCGGTGCGCGGTGAGCGGTGCGCGGTGACCGGTGAGCGGTCACGCCCCCTTCGCGTACTCCTGCATGGCGCTGGTGAGCGGCAGCGTGAGGAGGACGAGCCCCGCCGCGATGGCGAAGGGCACCCCGTGCCCGAAGTGGTCCATCACCCACCCCGCGCCGATCGGGAACGCCACCCGCGACACGCCCCCGTACGTCTGCTGGACCCCCATGTAGAGCCCGCGGTTCGCCGACGACACGACGCGCGAGAGGAGCCCCGTCACGCAGGGGAAGAGGAACGCCGTGCCGAGGGGCATCAGGGTGATGGCGAGGATGAGGACGGGCCACGAGCGCGCCACGGCGAACACCGCGAGGCCCGCCGCCAGGCAGCCGATCCCGATGCGCGAGAGCCGCGCCTCGCCGAGCCAGTCCACCATCCTGCCGAGGATGCCCGCCCGCACGATCACGCCCATCCCACCGAAGTACATGAAGATGTAACCGATGGTGTGCTCGGTGACGCCGAGGCGCTCGTGGAGCAGGAGCGGGAACGTGGGGCCGGTGCCGTAGAAGGCGCCGATGGCGATGGCGTAGATCCAGATGAGCCGTGACGCCGGGTCGTGCCACCGCGCCGTGACGCCGCGGATCGCCGCCATCCCCGTGACCTTCTGCCCGACCGGGTGCATCCCCTTCGACTCCGGGAGGTACTTGAGCGCGAAGGCCGCCGTCACCGCTGCGAGCACCGCCGCGGCGAGGCCCGGTGCCGAGCGGCCCGCGACCTGGTCGAGCACCGAGCCGATGGCGGGGCCCACCACCGCGCCCAGGCTCGTCACCGCCGTGAGCCAGCCGAGGGCCTTGGTGCGCTGGTCCGGTTCGCTCGCGTCCGCCACGTACGCCGACACCACGCCGATCGTCCCAGCGCCCACGCCCTGGATCACTCGCGAGATGAAGAGGAGGGGCACCGACCGCGCGAAGGCGAAGACGACGTACGCCACCGCGGTGGTCGCGAGGCCGAAGAGGATGGCCGGCCGCCGCCCGTAGCGGTCGCTGATCCCTCCCCAGAGCGGGGCGCAGAGGAGCTGCGCCAGCGAGAAGGCGGAGATGAGGACGCCCACCATCAGCGCGCTCGCCCCGAACTCCGTGGCGTAGTACGGGAGGAGGGGGAGCACGAGCGTGGCCCCCACCATGTCCACAAAGGCGGTGACGAAGAGGATCAGCAGTTTGGCGGGCGTGGTAACTCCGACTGAATTAGTCGGAGTTAGAACCTATGCTGGCCGAGGCCCCGCCGAAAGCGGGTGTTGGCTATGCCTCCACCACCAGCCCGTCGTACGCCGGCCGGACCTCTGGCGGCAGCTCCGCCTCCAGGGCGGCGTGGCCCGTCTCGTGGGTGAGGTGGGTCAGGAAGGTGCGCTTCGCCCCGATGGCGAGCGCCGTCTCCACCGCCTCGGGGATAGAGAGGTGCGTCGGGTGCGAACGGTGGAAGAGGGCGTTGATGACCAGCACGTCGAGCCCCTTCAGCGCCTCCCGCTCGGCGGGGGGCACTTCCTTCACGTCCGTGAGATACGCGATCGGCCCGAAGCGGTAGCCGAAAACCTCGGTCGGCCCGTGGGAGAAGCGGAGCGGGAGGACGTCCATCCCGGCGATGTTCACGTGCACCCCCGCCTCGACCGGCGTCGTGGTGACCGCGGGGCGCGAGGAGCCGGGGATGGGGCGCAGGTCGGGGCGGAAGATGTAGTCGAACTTCACCGCCATCCGCTCGAGCGCGTCGGCGGGACCGAAGATGGGAAGGGTGCCGCGGTGGTGGCCGGAGAGGGCCCGGAGGTCGTCTATCCCGTGGGTGTGGTCGGCGTGGTCGTGGGTGTAGATCACGGCGTCCACGCCGCGAATCCCCTCGCGGACCATCGCGAGGCGCAGCTCGGGAGGCGTGTCCACGAGGATCGCCTTCCCCCCCTCCTGCACCACGACCGCCGTGCGGCCCCGCTTGTCGTGCGGATCGCTCGACGTGCAGACGGCGCAGCTGCAGCCGATCTGCGGGATGCCGAACGACGTCCCCGTCCCCAGGAAGGTGAGCCGCACCGCCCTAGACCTCCTCGATCTTCATCAGGTTGGTCGAGCCCGGGCGGTCAAAGGGCGCGCCGGCGGTCACGACGACCGCGTCCCCCTTCTTCGCGAGGCCGAGGGCGAGGATGTGCGCTCGCGCGGCGTCCAGCATCGCCTCGTACTGGGGTGGCCGGTCCGTCAGCATCGGCACCACGCCCCAGAGGAGCGCCATCTGCCGCCAGGTGACGGGGTCGTCCGTGACGCCGAGGATCGGCACCGACGGCCGCCCGGCAGCTACCACCCGCGCGGAAGAGCCGCTCTTCGTGAACACGACGATGAGAGGCGCCTGGCGCATCCGCGCCGCCGCGCAGGCCGCTGAGGCGACCGCGTGAGCAGTCCGTGCCGACTCCGAACCCTCCGCGGCGCCGGCACCGGGGGCGGCCAGCTCCGGGTGGCGCTCGATCTCGCGGATGATGCGGTCCAGCGCCTCTATGGCCTGGCGCGGGTACTCCCCCACCGCCGTCTCCGCGGTGAGGAGCACGGCGTCGGTACCGTCGAGGATGGCGTTGGCCACGTCCGACGCCTCGGCGCGCGTGGGCCGCGGGTGGTGGACCATGGACTCGAGCATCTGCGTCGCGACGATGACCGGCTTCCGGTGCGCCACGGCGAGGCGGATGAGCCCCTTCTGCACCAGCGGCACCTCCTCGAAGGGGAGCTCCACGCCGAGGTCGCCGCGGGCCACCATCGCGGCGTCGCTGGCGGCGATGATCGCCTCCGCGCCCGCGAGGGCGGTGTCCTTCTCGATCTTCGCCACGATCCGCACGTGGGGCGGGAGGAGCGCGCGGAGGTCGGCGATGTCCTCCGCCCTGCGGACGAAGGAGAGCGCGACGTATTCGGCGCCGTGCTCGACGGCGAACGCGGCGTCGGCGCGGTCCTTCTCCGTGAGCGACGGCGCGGAGATGGAGACGCCGGGGAGGTTCATCCCCTTGTGGCTCGAGAGGGGCCCGCCGTAGACGACCCTCGCGCGGACCCGCGGCTTCTCCACCGCGGTGACGGTGAGCGTGAGGAGGCCGTCGTCGAGGAGGACGCGGGCGCCGGGCCTCACGTCGTCGGCGAGGGCGGCATAGGTGGTCGGGATCTCCCCCGCCCTGGCCACGCGCTCCGGCGCGAAGATGACCTCCTCCCCTTCCGCGAGCTGGATCGGAAGCGGCAGCTCGCCCACCCGGATGCGCGGACCCTGGAGGTCGAGGAGGATCGGTACCGGCTTCCCCGCGGCCTGCGCGGCGGCGCGCACCGTCGCGATCAGCGCCGCGCGCTGCTCGGGGGTGCCGTGGCTGGCGTTGAGGCGCGCGACGTCCATCCCCGCGGCGATGAGGGAGGCGACGAGCGCCGGGTCCGCGGTGTTGGGTCCCAGCGTGGCGATGATCTTGGCGCGGCGGACGCTCGCGCCGGACGCGGCGGCGGCGCTCAGAAGACGAACTCGATGCCGAGCCGCACGAGGCGCGGCGGGCCGTAGGCGAAGACCGGCTGCGAGAAGTCGCGCGCGGCGGCGAGGAAGAGGGGCATCAGCTCCGTCGCTCCTTCGATGCTCCCGTTGTGGTTGAGGTCCGCCCAGCTCCGGTAGCTCCGCGACTCGTAGGGGATCGCCTCCGGGTGCGCGTTGTACGCCGCCTGGGCCAGGGCCTGCACCTCGCTGCTCGTGAGAGCGGGCCGGCCGGTGTCGCGGCGCACGGCGATGAGGTTACGCGTGTTGAGGAGGTTCCGCACGTCGAAGTAGACGCTCCCCGCGAAGGCGCCGCTCCGGAAGGGCCGCCGGACGAGGAGATCCACCGAGGACTGCGACGGCAGCCGGTACTGGTTCGGCAGGCCGATCAGCGAGTCGCCCGAGGTGTCCACCCGCGAATAGGGGAGCCCCGTCGCGAAGCGCAGCACCGCCGCGGCCTCGATGCCCGCCGCCGGCCTGAAGCCCAGCACCTCGGGACCGCCGCGCTCGGGGACCTTGGCCTGGAGGATGGCGGTGAGGCCGTGGCGGCGATCGTAGTCGAGGGGGATCTCGACCGCGCCCGGGAAGACGGTGTCGGTGGTCCCGGGCAGCACCTTGATGCGGTGGATGAGCGCGAAGGGGTCCGACGACGTCGCCACCGCGCTCTGGAGCGTGTAGGTGACGCGGAATCCCCAGCCGTTCTTGAGCTCGCGCTCGTAGAGCAGCTCCACGCCCTTCACGGTGCCGTAGTCGCTGTTGCCGAAGAACGTCGAGTCGGGGTTGAGGCCGAACGGCACCGACGCGACGAGCCCTTCGAGGCGCTTGTAGAAGACGTTCACGCGCACCGCGGTGATCGTGGTCGGCCGGGCGCGCACGCTGAACTCGTACTGCCACGACGACTCGAAACCGAGGTCGGGGTTGCCGACGCGGAAGCGGCCGGTGCGCAGCGTGTCGTCGAACGCGGCGTCCACGAGGTACTGGTAGTCGGGCGCCTGGACGAAGCGCCCCCAGCTCGCGACCACCGTGGCGCCCTTGAGGACGGTGGACATCCCGAGGCGCGGGCTGATGGCGCTCTGGCGCCGCGAGGTTCGCGTGCCGAAGTCCTGGCGCGCGTCGAAGGCGTCGTAGCGGAGGCCGAAGGTGAAGGCGATATCGCTGGCGCGGACTCGCGACTCGGCGTACGCCGCGGTCGCGAGGGGGGAGAAGGCCGCCGCGATGGCGGGGGGCACCGAGTCGCCGACGGGCCGGTAGCCGAGGATCCGCTGGAAGGTGCGCACCCGCTGCCGGACGATCTCACCGCCGAAGGCGAATGCGGCTTCGTGCCCCGCCGCGACCGTGGCGTCGATCTGCGCGCGCCCTTCCTGATAGCCGTTCCACGCCACGTCGCCGCGGGAGCCGCCGCCAAGGAAGAAGGCCGCGACGCCCCAGGGGGAGTCGCCGCTCAGTTCCGGGAGGGTGAGGCCGGGGATGGGCGCGCGCGCAGCCGCGGTGTCCTGGGCGCGGGCCATCGCCTCGCCGACCACGTGATACCGGCTCGTCGTGAAGGCGCCGAACACCTGCTTCGCCGAGCCGTCCTGCTGGCCGCGGATGAAGTCGCGCGAGAACCAGCCGCCCCGCAGCTCCACCGTGAACGACGACGGGTCGCGCGCGCCCAGGAGGAGCTGGAGCTGGCCGTTCACGAGGTCGCCGGCGGTCCGCTGCACCGGGGCGAAGGCGTCGTCGTAGGTGAACGCCGGATCGTAGAGCTGCCGCTGGTCGAGGGAATGGAGGCCGAAGAGCCGGGCCGTTGCCCGGCGGCCCAGGGGGACGGTGAGCTTGGCCCCGGCGTCGATCTGCTCGCCGGCGTCGTGGGGGAGGAGCGCGGGGTTGGCGGCGCGGCGGCCGAGGGGCTCGGGCGGCGCGGGAGCGTTCACGGGGTCGGCGTCGAGGCGCCCCGTCGCGTCGAGCACGAGGACGAGGCCAAGCCCCCCGGGCAATGGCCCGTCCGCCGACACGACCAGACGGTCGAGACCGTGGTCCCAGCTCCGGGGCATCGCGCGGTCCGACTCGAACGCCGCGTGCCCGTGCCAGCGGTCGCCCCCGTCGCGGGTGACGACGTTGACCATCCCCGAGAGCGCCTGGCCGTAGCGCGCCGAGAAGCCGTTGGTGACGAGCGCCGCCTCCGTGAGGAAGTCGGGAGGGACCCGGATGCCGAGGGTCCCGGTGGAGGCGTCGAGATGGTTCTTGACGCCGAGCCCGTCGAGGACGAACGACTCCTCGCCGATGCGGCCGCCGCGATAGCTCTCCCCCACCGCGCCCGCCGAGAGGGTGAGCGCCTCGGCGATCGAGGAGACGGGGAGCCGCCGGAGGTCCTCGGCGGAGATGTGCTGGACGGTGGAGGTGCTGAGCGGGTCGAGGACGGGATCGGGGGCGGTCGCCACGACGATGCTGTCCACCACGACCGTGACGGGGCGGAGCGCCACGTCGAGGGCGAAGCTCTCCCCGGCGCGGACGGTGACGCCGCGGAATCGCGCCATCGCATAGCCGGCGGTGCGGATCTCCACTACGTGGCTGCCGGCCCGCACCTCGGCGATGCGGAAGGCGCCCGTGCTGTCGGTCTCCGTGGCGAGCCCCGTCCCCGCGACCTCGACGCGCGCACCGCGGACCGGGAGGCCGGTCGCGGCGTCGCGAACACGGCCCTCGATCGCGCCGTTCGTCTGCGCGGCGAGGGGCGCCGCGAGCGAGAGGAGCGCGACGGCGGCGAGCGCGGCACCGGCACGCGCGCGGGTCACCGCGGAACACTCGCGAGGGGGCGCTGCGCGTCGGAGAGGCGGCGCAGCCAGCCGAGGAACCGGGGGTGACGCTGGAGCGCCAAGGCGAACCCGCGCTCGCGCCTCGCTTCCTTCGCGCGGAGGAGGCCCGCCAGCGCGCGGCGCTCGGCGGGGGTCCATCGGGCCAGATCGGGGATGAGAGCGAGGACAGGGACCAGACGGGTAGACGAAGAGGAGCCAGACCAGGCGGCCGGCCCCAGCGCCCGAGCCACGCGACGCGCGCCGTCGCGGAGGGCGCGCTCGCGATCGCCGGCGTAGCGGCCGGCGATGAGGCGGGTG
>Ga0208716_1001165_pt1 | contig 10150 bp, 10 predicted proteins | sample NGESurdeep092012_8_FD_184482 | JGI IMG/M metagenome (GOLD analysis project Ga0208716, IMG submission 184482) | Arctic peat soil microbial communities from Barrow, Alaska - NGEE Surface sample 415-3 deep-092012 (SPAdes) | ecosystem: Environmental > Terrestrial > Soil > Wetlands > Peat ...
CCGCGGTGATCGGCAGCCTGCTGGGCGCGAGGATCGCCACTCGGGCACGCCCGGAAACGCTGCGGATCGCGTTCGCCGTGCTGATCATCGCGGTCGGGCTGTACACCGCGGCACGCAGCATCCCTGCCCTGCTCGGCTGACACTGCCCACGCAGCAAACCCTGGCCCCGTCGAGACCGACTGGTGGACAGGACGTTCGTCCCGGTCGACCGTGATGTTGGATGCTGCCGCCAGCGGCCAGTTCCGGGCTTGGATAGTTGTTTGGGTTTGAATAGTTGTCTGCGAGGAGGCGCCGCGATGATCGGGCACCGGGACCAGCGGCCGGTGAACGGCCAAGACCACACCACCCGCGGACAGCAGGCTGTTCACCCGCGACCGCGTCGCGGGCCAGCCAGCGGACGGACGCAATTCCTGGCCTGGACGGCGTGGGTGGTGATCGCGCTGCTCGGCCTGGAGTACCTGTCCGGGGCCGGCTACCTGCTGGCGGTGCTCGCCAGCAGGGTGCTACTGCACCTGGCGATGGGCGGTGCCCTGCCAGCCCGGGTGGACGTCGACCGCCGGTCCCTGGTGTTCATGGCCGCCACCTATCTGCTGGTGGTCGCCTTGCTGGCGGTGGCCTTCCGCGGGTTCGGCACCGACCACACCGCAGGGCTTTTCGCGTTCTTCGCGCTCGCCCTGGTTACCGGCGTGGCCGGACCGGTGTATTTGACGGTGTGGATCGAGCGCCGCCCGCTGGCCGACTTGGGCCTGACGGTGGGTGATTGACCGCGAGTCCTGGGCCTGGCGGTGCTGTTCGGTGGCACCCAATTCGCCCTGACGCTGTGGGGATACGCTCTGCCCGCGCCCGAGGATTGGGTGCCGCTGCTGGTGATGGCGCTGGTGGTGGGGGTTTTCGAGTCGATCTTCTTCCGCGGGTTCCTGCAGCGCAGGCTGCAACGCCAGTTCGGTGACCTGGCCGGCATCCTGATCGCTGCCGTCGCCTACGGCGCCTACCACGTCGGCTACGGCATGGGCCTGGACCAGATTGCCTTCCTGACCGGTCTTGGTGTGGTGTACGCGGTCGCGTTCGCGTTGGCCCGATCGGTGTTCGTGTTGTGGCCGCTGCTGACCCCGCTCGGGTCGTTCTACGCCAACGTCCAAGACGGTGACATCCCGTTGCCGTGGGCGTCCATCGCCGGCTTCGCCGACGTGCTGGTCGTCATGCTCGTCGTCGTCTGGCTCGCCCACCGGCACCTGGCGCGCACGTCGTCCGCGGCCGCCGGATCTGGCTGATCGATCAGGTCACTCAGGACGCCGCGAGCACGTCCGCGGCCAGCGCGATCTGGATGGTCGGCGGCTCGGTCAGGGTGTTGTGCACCGTGCAGTGCGAGGCCACCGCCAGGAACGCGTCCCTGCGTTCCGCCGGCAGCTCGGTGGGTGGCGTGACGACGATGGCAATCCGGCTCACCCGGGCGGGCCTGCCACCGAGCTCGTAGCTCACCGCGACAGCCAGCCCGTCCGGCGAGAACTTGTGCCGGGCGGCGTAGCGGCGGGCGTAGAAGGCAACGCAGCTGGCCAGGCCCGCAATGAACACCTCGGTCGGCGTCGGTGCGGTATCGGTGCCGCCGGCCTCTGCCGGCTGGTCGACCAGCATCGTGTGGCCCCGCACATCAATGGCGAACCGGTCGCCGTCCAGGTACCGGACTCTCACCTCGTCTGTCATCACGTCGTCCCTTCTCAAGCATCTTTCGGTCGACCCGCGAACCGCCCTGGAGGCATTCCACGAAGAAGCGTGAGGCAGCTCAGATCGATACCCCCTACGGTATTGATCGGGTGCTCGGCCGCGCTACGGACCTAGGTCCCGAACCTGTTGACAAGGGCTCCTCAGAACCACCCGACCCTTGGCGCGTGGAGCACCCGAGGCCGCGATTGGCACCACGCGCTCACGGCAGCTGCACTGGGCACCGGCGGATTAGGAGTCGGGCCCGAGTTTGCGGGCGCGGACCACCGTGTCCAGCGCGGGGACGGTCATTCCCGGCCACCGCACGGGCCGCGCGCTCGGTGCGTTCCACTCTGGCCGAGCAATCGATCGCGCCCAGATCGGCGATCACATCCCGGTCGCTGTAGCACGTCCGGGTCCTGCGGGCCGCCGACGCGTCGGCCAGGTTGTCGGTGTGGTGGGCGATGACCAGCAGAATGCCGCCGGGCGCCAGGCAATTCCAGGCCGACATGATCGCCTTCAGCCGCTCTGCTGCGGGATCGGCATTGATCCCGGGGGTTGATCCCCGGTCTGAAACTCGGCTTGGTTCAGGCGTCGACTCGGCGGAGCCGCCAGGCGGCGATCCCGATCAGCACGGCCGCGTAGCCGCCCAGCACGCCGAATCCGGTCCAGGGCGCCAACGCATGGGCCAAACCGGAACTGCCGCCGGTCTACACTCCGCCGAGGTTGGATGGCAGGTACTGCACGAAGTGGTCCGTCAGCGAGGCGGGGAGCAGGAGCGTCAGTGTCGGGACCACGAAGAAGACCGCAACGAACGTGGTGATCGCGGCCGCGGTGTTCCGCAGCAACGCACCCAAAGCAAGGGCTGTCATGCCGGCCACGGTCACGTACAACGCCGCGCCGACGACCGCCCGCAGCGCACCCGGGTCGGACAGCGACGCGTCCAGGTGCTGCCCTCTCAGCAGCGCCTGGCCCACGAAGAACGCCGTGAAGCTGGCGACCAGCATGGTCAGGAGCACGACGCCGGCGAACACGGCCAGTTTCCCCCAGAGCATCGGCAGCCGGCGGGGCACCACCGTCAGGGAGGAGCGGATCATGCCGGTGCTGTACTCACCGCTGATCAGCAGCACTCCCAGGACACCGATGGCCAACTGGGCGAAGAAGATGCCGGACAGCGACGTCGAGATCGGGGATTGGCCGGGTTCCAGGCCGCCGGGCTGATTCGCGGCGATGGCCGTGATCAGGGCGCCGAGACCGATCATGAACACGACGGCCATCAGCAATGTGTAGACGGTGGAGCGTAGCGAACGGAACTTCGTCCACTCGGACAGCACGACCCGCGGTCCCGTCACCCGCAACCGGGTGCGAGCGGAGCTGGTTGCCGATACGGGGGCCAGTGTGTCGGTCATGACGTCACCGTCGCGGTTTCGATGATCTGGGTGGCCGCGATCTCGGTGGAGCGGTATTCGACGGAGTCGTTGGTCAGAGTCATGAATGCTTCTTCCAGGGAGGCCTGTTGGACGGTGAGTTCGAAGATGGGTATCCGGTTCTGCCAGGCGATCGTGCCGATGTGTTCGGCGGTCAGGCCGTCGACCCCCAGCACGTCGGGTTGGCCGATGTCGGTGGTGACGGTGATGTCCGGGCCGAGGAGAAGGTCCCGCAGCCGGGCCGCTTCCGGTGTGCGGACGGTCACGGAATGATTCGAGGCGCGCGCGACGAACTCGTCGACGGTGGTGTCGGCGATCAGCCGGCCACGGCCGATGACGACCAGACGTGTTGCGGTTTGGGCCATTTCGCTCATCAGGTGCGATGACACGAACACCGTGTGCCCGTCCGCGGCCAGGTCCTTGAGCATGGTGCGCATCCACCGGACCCCTTCGGGGTCCAGGCCGTTGACGGGTTCGTCCAGCACCACGGTCTGCGGGTTGCCCAGCAGCGCCGATGCGACTCCCAGCCGTTGACCCATGCCGAGGGAGAACCCGCCGACCCGTTTGCCGGCGACGTCGCGCAGGCCGACGATGTCGATGACCTCGTCCACCCGGCGGGCTGTGATGCCGTTGGTCTGCGCCAGGGCGAGCAGGTGGTTCCGGGCTGATCGGCCGGTGTGCACTGCTTTGGCTTCGAGCAGCACCCCGAGCTCGGCCATCGGGGCGGCGGCGGACCGGTAGTCACCACCGTTCACGGTGACCCGGCCGGCGGTGGGTTGGTCGAGTCCGGCGATCATGCGCATGGTGGTGGATTTCCCGGAACCGTTCGGGCCGAGGAACCCGGTGACGATTCCGGGTTGCACCACGAAATTCAGGCCGTCCACGGCGAGTTTGTCGCCATAGCGCTTGCTGAGATTCTCTACTTCGATCACGGTTTTGCCTTTCGGAAATTGGTGAAAATGCACCGCTTCGAGGTGCCGCGGCTGCGCTCATCTGGTGCAGCGGGAAGCTTCCGCTCGGAGCTCGGGGTTACATTTCGATTCGATGTGCTCCCTGGGCCGCCATCGGCAAACCGGGCATCGGCTGTCGTGATGATGGTGGAATTGCGGGAGCTTGTCGTCCTCACCGCGGTGGCCGGGCATCGGCCGCCGCGGTGCTGATGGGATGGCGACGAGCGGGAAAGGGATTGCAGTGAAGGGTTTTGGTTTGTCTTGGGAGTGAACCGACATGACCGTTTGGTGGTTAGGCGGTGACGTCGCGGTTGGTGGGCGGGGTGGCGGCTGCGGTCATTTCGGCTGTGATGGCGCAGGGCTTGAAGCCTTTGACGGTCAGGTAGACGCCGAGGGAGAACTCCCACACGGCGATCGGGAGTGCCGCGAGCCCGGACCACACGGAAAGCTCGTCGTAGACCCCGAAGTACTTTGCGATGACGGAGGCGAAGATGATGGGCGCACCGATGAGGCCGAGCACGGGAAGCCACCGGGGGACGAGGCGGGATTTGTACATCAGGGAGCCCAGCAGCACAGCGTTAATTCCCGGCAGGAGTGCTTGTCCGAGGAGGAACGTCCAGTGGTACTGGGCGGTCAGCACCTGACCGGTGACCAGTGCATCTGTTCCGGCGCCGGCCTGTCGCACGGTCACGACCGAGAGCAGGCTCACGACCCCGGCGAAGATGGTGGCGGCTTCCAGGGTCCGCATGGAGACGAATCCCAGCGCGACTCCTTGGTTCTGCCTCTTGACCACCGGGTACAGCGTGACGGCGGTGCCGATGCCGGCCAGGGCCACGATGATTTCCAGCAGGCCGCCGATGAGGACCTGAGTGTCCGGGCCGGAGCCGACGATGTAGTTCGCTTCCTTCACCGGGCTGTAAAGGAACAGGGTCGGGATCGAGACGAAGGTGATCAGGTAGAGGACGCCCGCGGTCAGCGAGGTCTTCCTCAGTGAGGTCATCGGAACTCCTTTCGGTGCTGCGGTTTTCGTGGTGTGAGCGGTGGTCGACATGTCGTTCTCCTGTTCTGGGTTGCTGAGTTAGCGGTGCTCGCTGGTGGAAAGGTCGGGCTGGTTGGGTTCGACCCGGGTGACTGAGATCAGCGGCAGGCCTACGTCCCGCACTCTCTGGAGTAGGCCGTGCAGCGCGGACTGGTCGACGACGAGGCCGTGGATGGTGGTGGTGCCGTCGCTGCAGGTGGTGAGGGTCAACCCGTCGAACCAGGTGGCCCAGCGGTTGTCGAGGTGCCCCTTGAGGCGGATTTCGTACCGCCCGGCCTCGCTGGCGGTCGATATTTCACTCATCGCACTCCCCTCGCTGTTACCTACCCGGATGAATCTCCCGGCCGGATCTCGGACGTTCCTTGGTATTGATCGAAAGGTAGAAGCAGATGTGGTGAGCCGACATCACCACATGTGGTGATTGATGTGGTGACCCGGCGATCGGGATGTGGTAACTGAGGCCGCGATGCCGGGCCGTGCGTCGCCAGGGGCCGCCACTCGGCCGCTTCTTGACGTACGGGTGATCACCGGATGGGTGGCCGGAGTAACCATGGACGGGCGCCGGCCGATGGGCGCCTGCGGCAGCGATCAGGGGTCAGCGGTCGCGGGTGCGGGAGAGGAGGCCCCGCTCCTCAGCTCGACGGACCGCTGCCCGTCGGCTGTTCACTCCGAGCTTGGCGTAGATGCTCTTGGTGTGGGTGCGCATCGTGTTCACTGACACGAAGAGCTGACGTGCGATGTCGGGTCCGTCCAGATCGGTGGCCAACAGCCGCAGCACATCGAGTTCGCGTTCGCTCAGGGGCTCGACGAGGCCCACGCTGACGCGGCTGGCCTGTCCGACGGGGGTCTCCACGGGGACTGTCGCGCCGTCATGGGTACAGGCGGCCAGGAGCCGACGAACGTACTCCCACCCGGCCCGCCGTCGGGCGACCGCTTTCAGCAAGGACGTCATCGGTGGTCCCTCACCGACAAACACCTGGACATAGCCTTCCGGTTCGGCCAGGGTCAGCGCTCGTTCCAGCGGCGCCAGTGCGCCCGGGGTGTCGCCGCCGGCGTGGTGGGTGAGCGCCTGCAGCACCAAGATCTCGATACCGTTGCCCGTTCTGCCGCCGGCGTCGGCGGCCGACAGCAGGCGCTGCAGCAGGCGGGTGGCTTCGTTCAGCGGGCTCTTGTCACCGTCGGTCGTGTACCGCGCCAGGAGCACCTTGGCGAGGGTGATGTGCTCGAATTCGCGGATGTAGGTGAGGTTGTCGTCCACGGACAGGCTCTGCTCCCGGGCCCAGACGAGTGCTTCGCCAACGTTGCCCTGCGCGGCCAGCACACGTGCCCGCAGCGCCGGGACGGGCCGCACATTCGGCAGGAAGTCGCCCAGGTACACGGGCTGCGCTTCGTCGAGCAGGGTGAGTGCGCCGGGCAGATCGCCCTGGGATTCCCGGATGCGGGCCATCGCGACCCGCCAGCGGTAGGGGTTCTGCGGCAGCCCGGTGTGCTCGCCAAGCTCCTGGCTGCGTAAGAGGTGTTGGGCGGCGGCCTCCAGATCGCCACGCTCGCAGGCGATCTGACTCATGCCGACGTACATGTCCGCCGTTCCCCGGAGAACTGTCCCTGTTTCCTGGGAGATGAGCTGCAATGCCTGGTCATAGGTGCGGAGCGCATCGCCCAGGCGACCCTGCGTGATTCGGATGTCTGCCAGCGTGATCGAACATCCCAGGACGTCGGAGATATGCCCGGCTCGTAGCAGCCGCTCGACACAGGTGGAGTACGCGCGATGCGCGGCGTCGAGATCTCCGCGGCCCCAGAACGCCAGCCCGGACAGGGCCGAGGCCCCGGCCAGGGTGAGGTGGTCATCATCGGCCGCGCGGTCGATCGCCAGTTGGGCGTGCCGGAGGGTGGCGGGTGCGTCACCTCCGACCAACGCCAGCGCAGCTCGGTACATCTCGATCGTCCCGGGCAGGCGCGAGAGCTCTGCCTTGTCGACGACGACCATTCCTGCCGATCGCGCTTCCGGCCCCTCGCGGTCGTGGGTGGCCCGCTCCAGCCACCGCTCCGCATCACGCAGACGCGCTTCGACTCCCTCGAACTCGTTGCCGGCCATCAACGCCCCGATGAGGCCAACCGCGAGCACCGGCCGCATCCGAACGATCTCGTCGGGGATGACGTCGAGCCAGCCACGGATGGTGGCTTCTTGCCTGTTCCGCTGCAGCGCCGGGATGGCCAGTTCGACCAGATCCGCCGCCTGCTCGATGTCTCCGGCGGCCAGTGCAGGGCGGATCGCCGGTGACGGCTGCCCATGCTGGTCGTACCAGTGGCTGGCTCGGCGATGCAGGTCGGCGATCTCGTCGGGCCGCTCGTCCTGTAGGTGTGCCTGCAGCATGTCGGCGAAAAGGTGGTGGTAGCGGTACCAGTGACGGCTGTCGTCGAGCGGGACCAGGAACAGGTTGGCGCGGTCCAGCGCCTCCAGGGTGGCCCTTCCGCCGGGTTCACCGGTCACGGCATCGCACAGCGGGCCGCTCAACCGGTCCAGCAGGCAGGTCCGCAGCAGGAAGGTCCGAACCTGGTCGGTCTGACGCTGTAGAACCTCTTCGACCAGGTAGTCCACGATGTACCGGTCATCGCCCGCGAAGCCGGCGATGAAACCGGCGATGTCGTCACGTCCCTGCATGGAGAGCGCGGCCAGCTGGAGCGCAGCGATCCAGCCTTCGGTCCGTCCCTCCAACGCGGCGATGTCCTTCGCCGCGAGGCCCAGCCCAATGACGTCGTTGAGGTAGGCCGCCACTTCGTCGGGAGTGAAGCGCAGGTCGGCGGCGCGGACCTCGACCAGCTCGCCGCGGGCCCGCAGCCGAGCCAATGGCAGGAGGGGGTCAGCCCGGGTGCTGATCACCAGGTGGACGTGCGGGGGAAGGTGCTCCAGGAGGAACACCATGCCGGCCCGGACATCAGGCCCGTCGACCAGGTGGTAGTCGTCGAGCACCAGGTCGACGTCGTTCGGCACGGCCGAGAGCTCGTTGAGCATCGCGGCGAGGACGGACTCGATCGGCGGCTGGGCGGACTGCAGGAGTGGGAGCACACTCGCTCCGACGCCGGGCACTGCTGTCTGCAGGGCGGTGATCACGTAGGTCCAGAACGTGGCAGGTTGGCGGTCGCTCTCATCGAGGGAGAGCCATGCCACCGACCGGTTTTCCGTGACGGTCGCGGAGAGCCACGTGGTGAGCACTGTCGTCTTGCCGAAACCCGCGGGGGCCGAGATCAACGTCAGCCGGGCATCTGACCCACGGCTCAGACGCCCGCTCAGTCGAGGACGGGCGACCAAACTCCGTCGAAGCCTGGGGAGGTAGAGCTTGGTCTCGACCAGCGGGTTTGCCAAGGCAGCTCCCGTCAGGGGCTATCGCAGTGGGGATGCGCACGAGGGTAGAGCACCCAGCCGGACGTCAACCAACTCCTCTGCCGTGCACCAGGCTCCTCTGCCGTGCACCAGGGCGTTCGCTGTCTCCTTCCACCCCACCGCGGCAATGCCGGCCTGCCGGCGGGGCCTTGGTTGTGACGGCAGCCAGCCGGGTTGACCGCGACGGCATTTGCCGTGAAAGCAGGGAGCGGGCACTTCGACGGGATCAGGCTGCCGGAGCCCCACGGGTTCTGACCTCTTGCCCGGGCCGACCCACGTTGCGTCGCTGACGGTAACCACCGGTGGTTCCGCCGGGTTCCAAGATCCAAGGGTCATGATGCGGACTGGCGTTCCACCAGCCGGGCGCGGAGTTGATGGAGGCGCGGCATCAGTGCGTACGTGACGATCGTCACCGCGATCGTGGCGAGGATGAAGGTCCGCAGAACGATCGGGACGTTCGTCAGCAGGCTGCTCAATCCGAGGTTGAGAACGGTGAGCGTGGGGAAGACCGCGAGCCAGATCATCAGCGTCAGCTGGTGCTTGGACGGTGGAGGAGCTGGCGTGGGCCGGGGTGTCGTGCGATCAGTAGACATGTTCGTACTCCTTGTAGTCTTCGGTATGGGGTGGAGGTCGTGGTCGGCTTCGCGGGCGGTGCCCAGTACCCAGACCGGTGATCAGGAGGTCAGGGCGCCCGAGCGCGAGGCTGCTACAGCCAGCTGAACGTCTTCTCCGACGAGGTCTGCGTTGACAGCGATGGCGACCGAGGATCCCTCGCCGGCGGCGGTGATGACCTGGGCGCGGGGATTCGCGGCGTTCCCGGCAACCCACGCTCCCGGCACGCTGGTGCGGCCGAAGGGATCGACCTTGACCCAGCCCATGTCGTCGACTGCGCATCCCATCTCGGCCAAGAGACCGGTGTTCGGGATGAGACGCGGGCGGACGAAAACCGCTGTGCGGGCAACGATCGTGCCGTTGTCGAGTTCGATTCCGCGGAGTTGGTCATCGTCCACGACGAGCCGGGCGACCCCGCCCTCGACGATGCCGATGCCCCGGGCGATGAGTTGTTCACGCTCGTCCGCGGTGAGCGTGTCGGTGTGCGGGAAGAAGATGACGTCCGACGACCATTGGCGCACCAACAGTGCGTGCTGGACGGCGTCGGGTGTTCCGCCCAACACACCGAGTTGCTGGTCGCGGACCTCATATCCGTGGCAGTAGGGGCAATGCAACAGGTCCCGGGCCCACCGCTCGCGGACACCTGGAATGTCAGGAAGTTCATCACGCAGCCCTGTCGCCAGGACGATCCGCCGGGCGGTCAGCTGCCCCCCGCTGGCAAGATGGACTCGTAACCCTGGTCCGGTGCCTCGGTCGACTTTGGCTACCGTGGCCGCGATCAGGTGACCTCCGTAGGCCTGTACCTCGTCGCGTCCCGCAGCCAGCAGATCTCCCGGTGGCATGCCGTCCCGTGAGAGGAATCCCTGCATATGCGCTGCGGGCGAATTGCGAGGCGCCCCGGCGTCCACCACCGCCACACTGCGCCTGGCTCGGGACAGCACCAATGCCGCAGACAGGCCGGCAGCGCCGCCGCCGATCACCACAACGTCGAACTCTTTCCTGTCAATGTCGTTGTCGTTCATGTCGTTCATGTCGTTATGGT
>Ga0208716_1001167_pt1 | contig 10117 bp, 9 predicted proteins | sample NGESurdeep092012_8_FD_184482 | JGI IMG/M metagenome (GOLD analysis project Ga0208716, IMG submission 184482) | Arctic peat soil microbial communities from Barrow, Alaska - NGEE Surface sample 415-3 deep-092012 (SPAdes) | ecosystem: Environmental > Terrestrial > Soil > Wetlands > Peat ...
AGGGCCACCGGTATCCGGTTGACATTCTTCGCCAACGGCGTCAACCACTCCTGGGCCGACCACCAGGTGGAGATGCAGCCGCTGGTGGACAGCGGGCAGATCCAGATCGCGAACCACACCTGGGACCACCCCGACATCCGCACCCTGACCGACACGCAACTGGTGGACCAGTTGGACCGGAACAACCGGTACCTGACCGGCCTGCACGGGGTCACCACGAAACCGTATTTCCGGCCGCCGTACATGGGACACACTCCGGCCACCGACCGTGTCTGCGTCGACCAGGGCTACAAGGTGATCACCTGGTGGAACGGCTCGTTCGGCGATGCCACCCAGCTCACGGCCGACCAGATCCGGCAGAACGCGAAGGACTACTTGCGGGCCGGGAACATCGTCATCGGGCACGCCAACTACCCGGCCGTGACCGCCGTGTACGACGACATCATCGGGTTGATCCACGACCGTGGGTTGACGACGGTGACCCTGGCGGACGTCTTCAGCACCGCCAAAACCTGAGATCCCCCGGCGTGCCCGGACAGCGCCTCCCCTGGGTGGACCCGGCCTTGCACCCGGGCATATCGAAAGGACCCGCGCAGGTCCTGCCCAATTTGTATGGATGCTCCACCGGCACGGGCGTGGAACCAGCCCCCGAGACCGATTCCGTGGCCGTGGCCGTGGCCGTGGATGACGATGACGATGACGAAGCCTACGACGTTGGCGCGGCGGCGAGCTTGGCGGTGAGCCAGTCGGTGGTCACTGTCAGGGCTTCCTGGGCGTGTGACTGGTCGTCGGTGGTGGCGTCGAATTCGTGGTCCGCGCCGTCGATGCTGTGCCTGGTGGTGTCGGTACTGGCCACGGTCTGCAGCAACACATCGGACACCTCGGGCGGCACGACGCCGTCCTCGGACCCGGTGACCGCCAGCACCGGCCCGGTGAAGCCTGCGACGTCATCGAGCGGGTGAGATTCCTCGATGCTGTCGAACCAGCCCAAGGACAACCGGAACCCGCCGCCGACGGCCACGAAGCCGTCGGCCCGGGCCTGCTCGTGGCCTTCCGGGTCCTCGTCGTACCCGTTGTAGACCGCGCCGCTCCACTCCACCAACGCCGCCACCCCGGGCACCGTCCCGGCCAGGGTGGCCGCGATCGCCCCACCGCGGGACAACCCCAGCACCGCGACCCGGGCCGGGTCGAACCGCGGATCGGCCCGCAGGTAGTCCACCGACGCGGCGGCATCGGTGACCATGCCCGGGTAGTCCAGCGCCAGGTCGGGTTCCTCGGAGTCCCCGGAACCGGCGAAATCGATCCGCAGCGACGCGACACCTTCCGCGGCCAGGGCCGCGGCGAGCCGGGTGAACAGATCACCGTTCTCATTCCGGTTGCTCAGGTCGCCGTGCAACAGCAACACCACGGGAATCGCCCCGGCCGGCGGCGCGGCGGGCACCGCGAGGGTGCCCGGCACCCGGTGATCACCGGCCGGCACCCACACCATCGACTCGACGGCGGCACCGGCCGCGGCCGGACTGGTGGGGTCCGGGGCGTCCGCCGGAGCAGCGACCGCCGGGAACACAGTCTGATCGGCAACCTGCTGCGCCGGGTCGGAACCCGCGGCGGCGAAGCCGGTCGGCCCGGAACTGTCGGCGACCGCGGTCAGCGTCCCGACGGCGGTGTCGGTGGACCCGCATCCGGTGAGCACGACCAGCATCGCCGCCGTCGCTGCGGCCACGACAGCCCGGACAATCCGTGTCATCACCACTCCCCCGCATCGCGCCCCGCCCCGTATCCCGCCCTGGTGAGCTGGGACCACAGTATGTGCGTTCTGTATGACGCCCGTGGAAACGGATCATTTGCCTACGGTGGCGTGGCTCACTGAGCGCCGACGATCACCGCGTCGACCCCTGGAGAGTGTCGATCGACGCCGGGCGTCGAACGACGCCTCCTCCCGCCCTTGTTGGAACGTCGCCATCCGAGCGCCGACCGCGGGGTGTGATGTTGGCGGTTCAGGGGTTGACGAGGTGAGCCGACACTACGCGGCCTCAGCTGGTGAGACCGGGCGACAGCGACCTGTTGTTCGATACACCACCAACGGCAACGATCACGAGTCCGACGTGACCCACCGACGACCAAGGCATGCCGAGGAAACGCTGGCAAGTTCCTGCCGACTGGCTACCCCGAACTCAACGCCAGTACGCGCTCCCGACCGCCGCCGGTCACGCCGGCCGCGACGCTTCACGGCGAGAAAGACAACAACGAGCGCACAGGGAGCTCACACCGGTTTCACCGCCAGCTGAACTAGCTGTAAAGAGCACGCACAGCCGGCCTCTACATTGTGACGACCCAGGCGCTGCCCAGCCGCCTGGCCGGGAGTCCGGATGTGCGAACGCCCGGCACCATGAGTGCGTGACGAGTTGAAGGAGTGCCCGCTGGTGGGTGTGTCGCTGACATCGGGGTGGCTGGCGTGGCTGCTGGTCCTCCTGGGTTTGGCCGGGGCGGTCCTGCTGCTCGCCAGGCGGGAACGCTGGTGGTGGCTGTTCATTTTGCCCCTCGTGGTGATGGTGTCGGCCGTGGCGGCATGGGTGATCGGAGAACCTGTCGCTACCAACCTGTTCGCCGAACCGTTGCCACCGGTGATCATGTGCTGGATCGGGGTGGGCATCGCCGGCATCTCATTGGCGGTCGGGTCCCTGTTCCGTATCGGCTGGGTTCGCAGCGCGGGTGCCGTCATAGCCGGAACTGTCGTCGTGACACTCGCCGCCAACCAGATCAATACGTTCTACGCGCAATACCCCACGCTGGGTGACGTCCTCGGTGTGGCCTCCGACCAGCAGATCACCGGCCCGCCGGCGTTGGGCTCGGGTGCCACGTCAACACCGCTGGCGGTGGCACCGGAACCGTTGACGACGGTGTGGACCCCGACCGGGACAGGTATGCCCGCGGATGGAAAGGGCAGGGTCAGTCCTGTCGACCTGCCTGGTGTTCGCTCCGGTTTCCAGGGTCGCACCGGGTGGGTGTACTACCCGCCCGCGTACTTCGCGGACAACCCGCAGCCCCTGCCGGTGCTGGTGCTGCTGGCCGGTCAGCCCGGTGACCCACATGACTGGTTGCTCGGCGACCGCCTGCCCTCGGTGATGAACGATTTCGCCGCCCAGCACAACGGTCTCGCCCCGGTCGTGGTGGTTCCCGATGCGTTGGGCTCGGAGATGGCCAACCCGATCTGCGCCGATTCCAGCCTTGGACGGGTGGACACCTACCTGTCCCAGGACGTCCCGGACGCCATCCGGGCCCAGCTCAGGGTGGACCCGAACCCGCGGCACTGGGTGATCGGCGGCTTCTCCTACGGCGGGACCTGCGCGTTACAGATGGTCACCAATCACCCGACGGTCTACCCGAGTTTCGTGGACATCTCCGGCCAGCTGGAGCCGACCCTCGGATCCAGGAAGCAGACCGTGGACACAGCGTTCGGCGGGGACGAGTCCAAGTTCACGGCGATCAACCCGATCGACATCATGGGCCGCGCGAAATTCCCGACGATCGCCGGCTGGTTCATCGTGGGCTCCCAGGACAGCGCGGTGGATTCCGATCTGCAGCGGGTGAAATCCGCGGCCCAATCCGCCGGGATGAATGTGCAGTACTGGCAGAGCGCCGGCAGCGCCCACGACTGGAACACCGCCGCGGCCGGCCTCGCCCATGTCATGCCGTGGATGGGTCACCGGATGAACATCACCCCGTGAACACCACCATCGAGATCGGCACTCGCAGCCGGTCGCCACTGACAACGACATCCCGGCCCGGCCCGACCGACGCGGCCAGCTTCCTCAATCGCCTCGCCTACCTGACCAACGTCGGCACGATCAGCAGAACATGCGGATCATCGACTGCCGCAACGTCCAAACACGACTCAACGACCGGCGAAACCACAGAAAACGACTGCCCGGCAACCCGGACCGGTGACACCCGGACGTCGTGGCGTACCCGTGGCGTCCACCGGACCGTTGGCCGCCACCCGGCGGCCAGGATCGCATCGGCGATCACCCGCCCCGGCACCGCGTCGCCACCAGCGGGGCTGCGCATGGCACGGTGAGGATCGCGGCCAGCTCAACCCGCTCGCTCACCGGTCGGGCGCCGCGGGTTCGTCGTGCCCCCCGGCGCACTCGACCACGGTCCGCCACCCCCCGGGCCCTCACTCGACGTGACGGGCCGGCTGAGCCGGCCCACCGGAACATCAGCGTGTCCAGGATCGCCCGCTTCGCTGCCACCTCGGAATCCCTCAACTCGACCCCTCCTGAAGTACCGCCGAGTCAGCCGCCGGCGGCACCTCGTTGATGGGTGACACCTCACCCCACACGGTCGCCGAACTCGAGGCCCAGGACCGGTTTCACGGCATCAGGGATACCGGCCAGGCGTTGACCACCGCGCTGACAATTCCCGGCGCCGGCGAGATTGTGATGATGACGCTCTCCGCGGCCCACACACCCCACATTCCGTATGTCTTCGAAAATCCTCGCAGATGACTGGATTACGAACGAGGTTCCCGGACCGACGGAGGTCGCCATGCTCCGGGAACTGGCTTTGGAGTACGACCAAATGAGAGTCGCGAACGAGGCCCTGCTGGTCAGGCTGCGCGGATATTGCCGGCGCGTGGTGGTGGGTGGCGGGGTGGCCGTTCTCGCGTGGGCGGCGCTCGCCTGGCTCGGCGGCTAGGACAAGACTTGGCGGCGCCAAGGCCCTCTAGCTCCGTGAACTCTGACCCCCGCATCGCGTATCCCCGACACGTTGCCAGGCACAGGGAAGACACAGCGGCCGCACGGCCCTCGCCTACCGCCGGCACTGACACTGTGCGGTCATGAGCATCAGCGCACCCTGTTCGCGGCCGACCCGGGGACGTGCCCGGGTCGGGTCCGTCGCGGGTCAGCTGGTGTCGATCGCCCGGGACGACGCGGTCAGCTGGTCCGTCGCAGCAGATCGTTTGCGGGGCACTCGCAGTGACCCACGACGAGGACGTGCCCAGCAGGCTGACGAGCCGGCGGCAGGGAACAGGCCTCGTCAAAGACCCGCCGGATCGGTGGTTGCACCGGTGTCCCCCGACCCCCGGACCGCGTTCTCGGGCCGGGAGGTTTGATCAATGCCACGCGAACTGGGTGATCCACCCGGTGGGGCCGCGGTGACGTCAGCGCATCCGGTGCCTGACGGGGCCGGCGTCGGGTCCGGGCGGCGTCGGTTCCGGCGGCCGCGCACGCTGCGGGCGAGGTTGGTTCTCGGCATTGTGGTGCTGATCGCCGCGGTCTGTGCCGTGGTGGGGGTGGCCACCGAAATCTTCCTCGGCAGCTATCTGGTCGCTCAGTTGGACGGCCAGGTGACCCGGATCCACGAGCCCGGCGGCGGCCCGGATCCATCGAGCGGCCGCGCGGGTGCGCCGCAAGCCGGCTGGACGTGCCCCGACTCGGTGTCCTCGACCGCCCCGGCCAGTCCCCCGGGCTTCGGGTTCGGGCAGCCCAGTGGTGCGTTGACGGCCGCAGTGGTGGCCGGTCGGGTGGTGTCGGCGGGGATCGTGACCCCGACGAGCGCCGCCGGGTGCACCGCGATCCCCGCGGCCGCGGATCCGGCGCTGGTCGCGGTGCCGACCGATGGCCGGCTCTCGACCGTCACGATTCCCGGGGTCGGTGACTACCGGGTGGCCGCCGACGTCCGCGGTGGCGCGACCGTGATCACCGGGCTGCCGTTGAGCTCGGTGCGGGATTCCCTGGCCCAGCTGGCGTTGATCATGGTCGTGGTCGCCGGGATCGCGCTGCTGGCCGGGGCAGCGGTGGTGATCTGGGTTGTCCGGGGTTCCCTGGCGCCGCTGGATCGGGTCGCCGCGACCGCGCGGCGGGTCAGCACACTGCCGCTGGACCACGGCGAGGTCCGCCTCGGTGTCCGGGTCCCCGCCCGGGACACCGATCCGCGCACCGAGGTCGGCCAGGTCGGTGCCGCGCTGAACCAGATGTTGGGCCACGTCTCCAGCGCGCTGGCGGCCCGGCAGGCATCCGAGACCCGGGTCCGGCGGTTCGTCGCCGACGCCTCCCACGAACTACGCACCCCGCTGGCCGCCATCCGCGGTTACGCCGAACTCGCCCGCCGCGAGGAACACCACCCGCTGGGCGTCGCTCACGCGTTGCGTCAGGTGGAATCCGAATCGGCCCGGATGACCACCCTGGTCGACGACCTGCTGCTGCTGGCCCGGTTGGACTCCGGACGCCCGCTGGCCACCGACCCCGTCGACCTGACCATGCTGGTCATCGACGCCGTGTCCGCCGCCCGGATCGTCGGGCCGGAACACCGCTGGCACCTGGACCTGCCCGATCAACCGGTGACGACCACCGGCGACCAGGCCCGGCTGCGTCAGGTGCTGGACAATCTGCTGACCAACGCCCGCACCCACACCTCGGCCGGGACGCTGGTCGGGTGCCGGCTCCGCGCAGAACGCGACACCGCCGTCCTCACCGTGACCGACGACGGTCCGGGTATTCCCGCGGACCTGCAACCGGAGATCTTCCACCGATTCGCCCGCGGCGACTCCTCGCGGTCCCGAGCCGCCGGTTCCACCGGGCTCGGCCTGGCCATCGCCGACGCCGTCATCGCCGCCCACCAGGGCACCGTGTCCGTGCAGAGCCGCCCGGGACAGACCGGTTTCACCGTCCGCCTCCCCCGCGCCGCGGCCGCCGAAACCGACGGTTGCTCACCGCCCAGCGGCTGATTCACAGGCTGCTGCCAGGTTCTCCCGGCGTGCACCGGATCGGTGTCTCAGCGGTTCCCCAGGTGGCCGCGTGATCATGCACGGATGACCCAGGACATCACCCCGCCCGAGCCTGCCGCCCCCGCCCTCCGCGGCGCCGCACCGACCGGCGGGCCGGTCCACGGCGACCCGCCGCTGTCCGGGTCGACACCGCCGCCGGGCGCGGTTCGTTCCGGTGCCGACGGGCCGGATGCGGCGCAGACCGCGGCGTCGGTGGGCGCGGTGGGCGCGGTCTCCGCTGGCACCGACCCGATGCCGGTGATGCACGGGCCGCTCTGGTGGCAACCCGGGCAGGGTGGGGCGATGTCCGGGCCCGGGTGGGACGAGCGGTCCCGGCTGTATGCGGGTTCGGCGCCGCCGCCCGGACCGTCCGGTCACCCCGGCTACCCGGCCGGGGGCCCGGGCAGCATGCCCGGGGGTGACAGGTCTGCGGCTGTTCGGCCCGGGGTGCCGCACCGCCGGCGCCGCGGCACCCTGATCGCCGCGGCGACGGTGGCGGTCGCGGTGGCCGCCGGTTTCGCCGGCGGAACGCTCGGCGCCCGGCTCACCTCCGGGACCGGCGCCGCGGCGACCGCCGCACCGACCCAGCTGACCACCGCCGCGGTGTCGGCCAGCCGCGCGGCCGCCCCCGCCGGGTCGGTGCAGCAGGTCGCGGCGACCCTGCTGCCGTCGGTGGTGTCCGTGCTGTCGTCCTCGTCCTCCAGCGCCGGCGAGGGATCCGGGATCATCCTGTCCACCGACGGCCTGATCCTGACCAACAACCACGTGATCAGCGGGGCGAGCAACCTGCAGGTGCAGTTCCACGACGCCAGCACCGCGCCGGCCACCGTGATCGGCGCGGACGGCACCGACGATCTCGCCGTCATCAAGGCCACCGGCGCGTCCGGGTTGACCCCGGCGACGCTGGGCACGTCGGCGGACCTGCAGATCGGTCAGGGCGTCGTCGCCGTCGGGTCCCCACTGGGGCTATCCGCCACCGTGACCTCCGGGATCGTGTCCGCGTTGGATCGCCCGGTCCGCACCAGCTCCGACCAGCAACAGCCGCAGCAGCAGTCACCGGGCCGGGGCCAGGGCCGGACCCCAAGCCAGGGCAGCAGCCAGGACACCGTGATGGACGCGATCCAAACCGACGCGGCGATCAATCCAGGGAATTCCGGTGGACCGCTGGTCGACCTGACCGGCAAGGTGATCGGCATCAACGCGGCGATCGCGTCCTTGTCCTCCACCGCCAGCAGCCAGGGCGGCTCCATCGGTGTCGGCTTCGCGATCCCCATCGATCAGGCCAAACGGATCGCGAAGGAAATCATCGACACCGGCCACGCCACCCGCGCGGTGCTCGGCGCGTCGGTGTCCGACGCCACCACCGGCGCGAACAGCCTGCTCACCGTGGGCGCCACCATCGGACAGGTCACCGCCGGCGGCCCCGCCGACACGGCCGGACTCAAGACCGGCGACATCATCACCAAGATCGGCGACCAGCACATCGACTCCGCCGACGCCCTGGTCGCCGCCGTCCGCGGCACCCCACCCAACACCGCCGTGACCATCACCTACACCCGCGGCACCGACAGCCCCACCATTACCGTCACCCTCGGAACTGCCACCGCCAACTGACCTGCCGCTGCCCACACCGATCCACCCGGCACCAGCTGCACCGGAACCCGGATGATCATCGACGTGTCCCGCAGCGGGCCCTCCGTCGGCCACGGCAGCACACCGCGGCGGCGTGGTCACCCGGTGGGTTCAGCGTCGACCCGACTGTTGAAACCCCGCCGCAGGTGTTCTGATGTCGTCGCATCTAGCCGGCGGAGCCGCCCGGTCCGGCGGCGCTGCCGCATGGTGGGTTCGTGCCCGATCAGCGCCTCGAACGCCCTCCAGTCCCGGTAGCCGCCGGTGGAGTCGTCGCCGGCGGGGTTGTCGGTGGTGTGCTGTTCGTGGGTGCCGAGCAGCCGGCGCCACCAAGAGGAGGGTCTGGTATCCACCCCGACCAGCACCCAGCCCTGCGGGGTTTCGGCCAGGTCCAGGTCGTGGGCGCGGACCAGCCGGCCCCGGGGGATGTCGATGAGCCGGTGGCCCAGGATGTCGGCGCGCAGCAACACCTCACCGTCCCGGCGTTCGAACTCCCGCAGGTCCACCCGCGCGGTGCCCAGCACGACCTGCTCGCTGTGCCAGTCGGTGACCATCCCGGCGGGCAGGAACACCCGCCGTCCACCCAGGTCGGCGACCAGCCCGGTGACCAGCGGGTAGCCCGCGTCGGGTAACCGGACGATCACGTCGAAGAGCCGACCCAGCTGCTGTCCCCCCGGCCCGATTACCGGGCGGCGCAGCACCGTGGACAACGACAGCGTCGGGCCCGGCGCTGCGGGCCGAGTGGCGGATGCCGCCGCTGGCCCTGCTGACCAAACCCACCATGAGCACCGGTCGGCGGCTCGGCCTGGGCGTGCTCCGCGGCTACCTGGTCATCGCCGCCGCCATGGTCGTGGTCCGCGTCGTCCAACTCGCGCTGCAATGACCCGCCACACCCCACCACTGCCGACGCCGACAGTCCCCGCATTTCATCGCTCGGCTCCCCCGGTCTGTCGGTGGCGGAGCCATCATGAGATGGGCCCCGCCCGGACAGCCCACAGGGCCTGGGTGACCACGGTGCCCGCCGCCGCGCCCCGACCCGCCGCCAACTCCGCGCCCAGACCCGCATCGCCCGGCGCCCTGCGTGCGCCGTCGTCGACGCCGTCGACGGCGCCGCTGTGGTGTCGGTGTTCGGGGTGGGTGTGTTCGCGGTCATCGGGATCCGTCCCTTCCCCGGACCCCCGGCCGGCGTCGTCGCCGCCGCCGGAGGTCCAGCAGGCACCGCCCAACACGGCGGTCATCACCATCGGTCGCGGCGGCTCCGATTGCCCGACGCGGAGCGCGCCGACCCGAGCGGCCGCACCCTGCCGGGTACCCGGCAGGTCAGCCACCCACGACGCCTTCGGGCGGGCACGCGCCCAGCACCTCACGGCCCGGGCCGGCCCCCTGTCAGGGTCAGCCGTGACCGCGGTGGACACGCGCGAGGTAGATATGCGTCACCGCACGGCGTGATCCCGCACCCGTCACCGGGCCGGGCAGCCACCTGAAGTCACCCCGTGAGCCGGGGAAACCGGGCGCGTCTCTCGACGCCCGGGGGGTCGGTGGCCTGTGTCCGTGCAGACGCCTCACCGAACGAGGTGCTGCCAGCCCAGTGCACGCCCCCACCTGGGACTCTCAAACCAACCCGTCAACATGACACCCCGACCACCCGGAATTCACCGTCCCGACGTCCACCGTGCCGCGGCCCGGTTCCCCCACCGGCGCCGTGCCGGTCGGCGGGTT
>Ga0208716_1001168_pt1 | contig 10109 bp, 11 predicted proteins | sample NGESurdeep092012_8_FD_184482 | JGI IMG/M metagenome (GOLD analysis project Ga0208716, IMG submission 184482) | Arctic peat soil microbial communities from Barrow, Alaska - NGEE Surface sample 415-3 deep-092012 (SPAdes) | ecosystem: Environmental > Terrestrial > Soil > Wetlands > Peat ...
CGCACGCCTACATCACCAGGTGCTTGAGCCAGATCAGCGGGCCGAACCAGCAGAACGCGAAGAGCCGCAGCCCGTGTTTGATGTGCAGGCTGGTCACAAACGCGTAGCCGGCGGCCACGTAGAAGAACGTGAACATATAGGGCAGCGGTGTGAAGACCCAGTGGCTCGCCCAGCTCTTCTTGCCGCGCTTCTTGAGCGCCTTGCGCCGCGCCTTGCGCGTGCGCTGCCACCAGGCGACGGTCACCAGGCCAGTGCCGTGGTACAGGCCCCACGCCGTCCACGTGAAGCTGACGTAGTGCCAGAGACCCATCGTGAGCATGCTGGCGTAGAGACCGAGCCAGGCCTTGCGTGTGGCGCCGTAGAGCGGGAAGTACACGTTGTTGCGACACCAGCTCGAGAGCGAGATGTGCCAGCTGCGCCAGAACTCACCGAGGTTCTTGCGCACGAGCGGCCGGTCGAAGTTCTCCATGATGCGAAAGCCGAAGAGCGCCGAGAACCCGATCGCGAGATCGGTGTAGGCGGAGAGGTCGGCGTAAGCGCGGATGAAGACGACGACGACGTAGTACAGCGGCTCGAGGGGGTGCGCCGACGACGGGTGATAGCCGAGATCGCCGACCTTGAGCATCACGCTGCCGAACACCAGGCGGATGAAGAAGTCGACGAGGAACACCTTCTTGAAGTAGCCCAGGGCGATACGGCGGATGCCTTTGAAGAAGAGCTGCCGATCGAAGCTGAGACTGCGCTTGCCGTACATCCCCTGGTAGGTCTCGATGGGACCTGCCTGGAAGGTCGGGATGAAGAACAGGAAGGCGAGCAGGCGCAGGAACGACGTGTCGGTGAGCACGCCGCGCACGTGGTCGAAGACGTACTGAAGGCAGCGGAACACGAAGTAGCTGAGGCCGAGCGGCATGATCAGGTGAGCAGTGACCCAGTCGTTGTGACCCCAGACCGCATGCGCCATCGACTGGCCGTACTTGCCGACGGCGAGCACGATGACCCCCAGGGAGATGGAGAAGACGAGTGCGGCACGCACGGAGACGCGCCGCGCGTGCACGAACACCACCACCTGTCGGACGACCAGCGTGATCGCCACGGCGATCACGGCGAAGACGGGATGGAGCGAAGCAAGCGCCGCGATCGAGAGGAGCGCGACGAAGAGGACGCGCTCCTCGTCGCGGCGCAGGCCGAACCAGTAAATGACCAGCGCCCCGAGCAGGATCGGGATCAGATACGGCGTGAAGAAGATGCTCACGGCGTCGTCCCGCCGACGCCGGTGGCGAGCACGCCCGCCAGCTCCGCCGCCAGGGCGTGCTCGAACTTGACGCGGCCGGGCTCGACGAGGTGGGCCAGATCCTGAAAGTCGCCGTTCGTCAGCCGCGCCCGCGGCAGCGGGTCCATGGAGATGACGCCGTACTGCGCCGCCAGTCGCCGGCAGAGCGCGCGGTAGCGGTCGACCACGTCCTTGAAGCGATCGCCGATCACGGTCTCGTTCAGCGGCAGGTCGAGGAGCACGACGGTGAAGCCGCGCCGTTTCGCCACCCGGACGAGCTCCTCGAGCATCGCCGCGTTGTAGTCATAGTTCTTGGTGAACTTCGGGGCACGCGTCCTCAGCCATTTCTGCACGAGCAGTTCCTTGCGCTTGAGCGGAAGCTGGGTCCTGAGGCTGTAGCGATGCGTGTCGAACACGTGCGTGGGAATGTGACCGGCGCGCAGTTCGTCGGCGCCCTCGTGCGCCCAGCTCACGATATAGCTCATGATCCCGGGCAGGATCGTGAATGCGTACTTGTAGCGACCGTACGCGTCGGCGACGTAGGTACGCAGGTCAGCGCTCTGAAGCAACAGCGGACGACCGACGATCTGGTCCTCGTTGTCGCCCGGGCTGGCGGTGAACCGCCCGTAATTGACGCCGATGATCAGGACGGCGTCCCTGGGCGGCAGATTGGCGGCGATCGCAAGGCTCTGGCCAAAGCTCTGGTTCATCGAGGCGAGGTCGTTGACGTAGACCTGCACGCCGGTCGTCTGGCGGATCGCCGCCGCGAACGATGCCTCGCTTGTGATCAGCTCCCGCGCCGTCGACCCGCCGAGCAGGTAGACGGCGGGCAGCTTGGGCGGCGACTGCTTGAGGTGGCCGACCTGCCAGGAGACTCGACCCCAGTCGTCGCTGGTGCGGCGAAGCAACTCGTCCTGGGAGATCACCCTGGTGTAGGCGCCGCTCGTGACGAAGCTCTGCACGCCGAGCAGGAACAGGACGAGCAAGCCGGCGGCGGCCACGAGCACGAGCGGGTTCGCGTTGCGAAAGCCGGCGGCGAAGGAGCGCCGAGCGGCGCTGCGCTGCTTGGCCGAGCGCCTCACGCACCCGGCTCCGCGAGCAGCGCCAACAGCTCGGCGCGCACCGCCTTGCCCGAACCGGTGCGTGGGATGCGCTCGAGGGCGACGATCTTGCCTGGCAGGGCGGTCGCCGGCAGCAGACCCTTGAGCTGCCGCAGCACGGGCGTGCTGCGGAACGGCTCCGCGGACATCGGCACGACGAAGGCCACCGGCACCTTGCCGAGGATCTCGTCGTCGGCCGAGACGACCGCCGCGTCGCTGAACAGGCCCAGCGACAGCAGCGCCTGCTGGATCTGTACGGCGGAGACCTTCTCGCCGCCGCGCTTGAAGATGTCGTCGTGGCGGCCCTCGATCCACACGTAGCCGTCGCCGTCCTGGTGACCGAAGTCGCCAGTCCTGAACCCGTTCGCCGTGAGCGCGTCGGCGGTGAGCTGCGGCTCGTCGAGGTAGCCCTGCATGATCAGCGGACCGGCGACGAGGATCTCACCGCTCTCGCCGGCGGCCGCAGCGGAGCCGTCCGGCCGCCTGACGGTCACGCTCATGCCGTCGATCGGTCTGCCGACCGAGCCGAGACGCTGGTCGAACTCCGCCGGCGGCAGGATGCAGAGCCGGCCCGAGACTTCAGTGAGGCCGTACATGTTGAAGAGCTCGACCGCGGGCAGCACGGCGCGCGTCTTCTCGATCGTCTTCAGCGGCAGGTGATCGCCGGAGCTCACCCAAAAGCGAAGTTCGGACGCCGGCTGCACCGCGGTGAGCGGTTCGACCACGCGCACGAGGTGCGCGGGGGCGCCGCCAAAGCCGGTGCAGTCCAGCTCCTCCATCTCCGCGAGCAGGCTCTGCCCAAAGAAGAACCCCTGCCGGCCGGCGAGGCTGCCGGTGGCGGCGAGCAGCGTGAGGAAGTGGCAGATGCCACTGGTAAAGTACGGCGGCGTGTTGACGAAGACCCTGTCCGTCGCGGTCAGACCCATCGTGACGGCGACGTGGCCGGCGTTGGCGCTGATCGCGCGCAGCGTCTGGCAGACGCCCTTGGGCACGCCGGTCGTGCCGGACGTGAACATGATCATCGCGAGGTCGTCGGGCCCGATCGGCGTGAATCCCGGACGCACCGTTCCCAGCTCGCCGACGGCGACGCGCAGGCGCCGCGGCCCGTCAAGCGGACAGGCGCTCTCGTCGGGCACGAGCAGGAACCGCGGCCGCGCCTTGCCGAGGAGCCCGGCAACGTCCTTGACCGGCAGGCTCGTGTTGAGCGGCACGACGACACCGCCGGCGAGCCACACCGCGAACATCGTCACGAAGAAGTCGTCGTAGTCCTCCTGAAACAGGGCGACGCGGTCGCCGCGCGCGAAGCCGGCGCCGCGCAGCTGCTCGACCACGGCGCCGGCGCGACCGACGAACCCCTCGTACGTGAACTCCCGGCCGCGGGTGATCAGCAGCGGGCGCTGCGGCTCTGCGCCGGCGACGCCCAACAGGTGCGCGACGGCATCGGCCATCGCCGCGCCCGGCGCCTCAGAAGCCGACATAGCGGAACTCCGTCAGGTGGCCGCCGCTGGCGACGGCGGCGACGATCGCCAGGAAGAGCAGGAACCAGAGGATGCACTGCAACGCCAGGCCGAGGAAGTACAGGAGCCACACCGTGCGCGCTGCGGGCGCGTCGTCCGGCGCCGGGTCGGCTTCGCCGCCGGCGCCGGTCGTGGATCTCTCGTCAGGCACTCGCCGCTCGCTTTCGGGCGATGAAGGCGACCATGTCGCTCACCGTGTCGAGGTTCTCGAACACGATGTCGAGGGCGCCGATCTTGATCTCGAACGTCTCTTCGAGGAATGTGATCAGACTGGTGAGGTTCATCGAGTCGAGCAGCTGCTCACGAAAGAGCGACGTGCTCGCGTCGAGCTCGACGTCGTCGGGCAGCTCCTCGACCTCGTCCCGCAGGAAGTCCAGGATGATCTCAGCATCGCTCATGCAGCCGCTCCTCGGTTTGCGCGATCAGGCTCGTCAGGTGGTGACGGCGGACTCGCCCGCTCTACGGCCTCGTGCCCGACTCATACGAGAACTGCATGGGGCTCGCGTAGTCCAGGGTGTCGATGCCGGTGCGCACGAGTTTGGCGACATTATACACACGATCGGCGACCTGAAAGCCCTGCTCCATGCCCCATTCGTCGCTGAGGATGTGGCCGCGTTTGCCGGCCCATCCGTAAGCCCCGAACTGACAGGTGGCGTCGCCGTTGCCGACCACAAGGCAGCCGTTGCGCACGAACGGCAGCCACGTGGAGATGATCGTCGTTTCGGCGCCGCCGGAGCGCCGCGCCGCGATCGCCATGACGCCGACCGGGCGATTGGCGAGCCTGAAGTCCTGGTGGCGCAGCACACGCGTGCGCATGATGAACTTGGAGAAGAGATCGGACGGCAGGCCGAAGTAGACCGGCGTGGCGACGACGAGACCGTCGGCGGCGACCATCCGGTCGAGCACCTCCTGCACGCCGTCCTTGCCCGCCTGCACGCAGGGCCGAAGCCTGCCGTCCTTCTTCGACTTGCCGCACACCTCACAGTACCGGCACGCCTCGATGTGCACTTCGCGCAGGTTGATGATCGAGCATTCGACATCGCCGGGGTACTTCTCCTTGAGCCTGTCGAACGACGCCCGCAGAAGAGTCTCGCTGTTGCTGTTGTCGCGAGGGCTGCAATTGAGCCCCAACAGTCGCACCGCCATGCGTGCCTCTCCTCTGTGTCCGTCTCCCACTGGCATAGGACCGCCGCGAAGGTGCGCACTCTGCGATCCCGACGTGTACCAGTATATCGAAACCGACTCGCGATGGTCGCGCCGCCACACCCGTTGGGATGGCGCCGACGGCGGCGCGCTCGACGACTCGCCGTTTTCCGCCGATACTGGGGGACAGAAGTTCAGCGCCGGCCCCGGCCGGGCGAGGAAGCCGAGTGAGTGAGGTGGCGCGGTGAGACCGCTCACCAGGAGCGAGTTCCTCAGGATGATCGGTGCGGCGACCACCTACCCTCACCTCACCGTCGCTCACGGCGCCGACATCGCGACGATCACACGCAGGGCGGCGGCGGCCATGGGACTCGGTGTCATGGGCCTGAGCAAGATCACGATCGCCAAGTACAATCTGTAGGCGAGCGGCGGCTTGAGCTGGCATAACGCACGACGGACCCGGCGGCTCGTTCAGTTCGCCGTCTTCGCGTTCTTCGTCTACTTGCTGTTCGCGGCGCTGCAGCACAAGGCGGCGTTCCCGCTCGCCGATCTGTTCTTCCGCTTCGACCCGCTGGCGGCACTGGCGACGATGCTCGCTGCCAGGCAGTGGCTGCCGCACCTCGCGCTGGCCTTCGCGACCGTGGCGGTCACCCTCGTCCTGGGACGGGTCTGGTGCGGGTGGCTCTGCCCGCTGGGCACGGTGCTCGAATGGTTCCGGTTCAAGCAGGCGCGGCGGCGCGCGCAGCGCTTGCCGCCGCGCCTGCCGATGACCAAATACGTCGTGCTCATCGTGATCGTTGCGATGGCCGCCCTCGGCGGCATGACCTTGATGGTCCTCGACCCGCTCGGCCTGCTGACGCGCACGATGACGACGTCTGTCATCCCGGCCTTCGACTACGCCGTCACCAAGACCGAGCGGGCGATGCTGCACGTGAGCTGGCTCGTGCCCAGGGTCGACTGGATCGAGAGCCACCTGCGCGGCACGGTGCTGCCGGTGGTCCAGCCGCTCTTCATGCAGGCGGCGGCGCTCTTTCTCGTCTTCTTTGCGATCCTCGCCCTCAACATGCTTGCCGACCGTTTCTGGTGCCGCTACCTGTGCCCGCTGGGAGCGCTGTTGGGATTGGTCGCTAAGGCCGCGGTGCTGCGACCGGTGTTCGGCGAGTCGTGCGCTGCCTGCAACCGCTGTGCGGCCGCGTGTCCCGTCGGAGCGATCGCGGGCGGCGACGCGGCGCAAGGACTGACCGGCGACGCGGCGCAAAGACTGACCGGCGACGCGGCGCAAGGACTGACCGGCGAAGCGGCTGGAGGCGCAGCCGGCGAATCGAGGCCGGCCCTCGTGAGCTCGGAGTGCACGGTCTGCCTCGACTGCCTCGTCGCCTGCGAGACCGACGGCGCCATGGGGTTCGGGCTTGGGCGGCCGGGGCCGTGGGCGACGTACGACCCCGGCCGCCGACAGTTCGTCGCCGCCGCCGCCGGCGGTGTCGGCGCCGCCGTGTTGCTCGGTGTCGGCGCCTGGAAGCGGCAGCCGTCGTCGTACTTGCTGCGGCCGCCCGGGGCGAACGACGAGCAGACCTTCCTCAGGCACTGCCTGCGCTGCACGCAGTGCATGAAGGTCTGCCCCACCTCCGGCCTGCAGCCGGCGCTCAACGAGGCCGGCCTCGAGGGGTTCTGGACGCCCGTGCTCAAGCCGCGCCTCGGCTACTGCGACTACGGCTGCACCGCCTGCGGTCACGTCTGCCCGTCCGGGGCGATCCCCAAGCTGAGTCTCGAGGAGAAACGCACGAAGGTCATCGGTGTCGCCGTCATCGACCGCAACCGCTGTCTGCCGTGGTCGCAGAACACGCCCTGCATCATCTGTCAGGAGATGTGCCCGGTACCCGACAAGGCGGTCGTGCTCACGCGCGGCAAGATCGTCAAGAGCCCGCAGGGTTTTGAGAACCTGGTCCGCAATCCGATCGTCGTGCCCCACCTCTGCATCGGCTGCGGGATCTGCGAGACCAAATGCCCGGTGCAGGGCACAGCGGCGATCGTCGTCCAGACGACGCCGAGCGCCGCTGCACCGCCGCCGACGCCCCTCGGCTAGCGGTCTACTCCCCGGCGGGTGCCCGGCGGCGGTCGAGCAGGTGCGCGGCGGCGAGCACCGGGTGGCGCGGCGCCATTCGCGGGCCCGAGTAGCGCATCACGGCGCGGATCTGCTCGCGCAGCACCGGTTTGTAGCAGTGCACGGGACAGCGCGCGCAGGTCGGCTTGTCGACACCGTAGCGGCAGTGCACGAGGCGCTGCCGGGCGTAGTCGAGCAGCGCCGCACACTCGCCACACAGATCGGAGGCGCCGTCGTGCCGATTGCGGCAGTACAGCCGGATCATCGCCGCGATCGTACGCTCCTCGCGCCGCCGGCGGCGGGGTCGACCGCCAGACGGGAACATCAGGACCTGGTCAGGCCGAGACGCGCAAGCTCGGCGTCCGCCAACGTCCGGCAGTCGCCGGCGCCGACATCGGCCCAGGGATCGGCGCTGATCGCACGCAAGCGCGCGTAATCGAGATACAACACGGCGCGCCGGGCCAGGTACGCGTCGAGGACCGCCGCCTGGGGATTCTCCGCGAGAGCGCGGCGCACCTCGGCGACCGTGCGCCGCCAGCTGAGCCGCTGCGGCACGTAGAGGATGAGCAGCAGCAGGCCCGGGACGAGGGCGATCGCAACGCCGGCGACCACGCTCAGATGGAGAAGACTTGAGTGCGCATCGCGGGCACCTTGCTGAGTGTCGACCGTCGTCGCGTAGATCTTGTCGACATAAGGGGCGATGAGACCACCGATAAGCGGCACGCTCTCGACTTGGCGCAGCGCCGCGCTCGTGTCACGCAGGGCGGTCGTCGTCTTGACCAGCGTGCCGGTGAGTTTGTCGACGTTGCGGATCTCGTGCCAGACATACACGCCGAGGGCGAACCACAGAACGAGCCACGCGGCGACGAGGATGTCGAGGAGCCGGTAGCCGCGCGCGCCGGGTGCTTGAGGATCGGCCAGTCTCATCGCGCTAGCCTACCACCCCGCTCAGAACTGTTTGATGATGTACTCGAAGGCGCCGAGCGCCGCCTTGGCGCCCTCGCCGGCGGCGATCACGATCTGTTTGTCGTCGCCTTCGGTGGCGTCGCCGGCAGCGAAGATGCCGCGCAGACCCGTGCTGCCGTGGCTGCCGGCGACGATCTCGCCGCGCTGGTTGGTCCCGAGCAGATCGAGCACGAAGTCGGTGTTGGGAAACACGCCGACTTCGATGAAGACGCCGTCCACATCGAGACGTCGCGTTTCTCCGGTGGCGACGTTCCTCACGGTCATGCCCTCGACCTTGGTACTGCCGTGGATCTCCACAGGCTCGTGGCCTTTGAGCACCTCCACCCGCTTGGCGAGCGCCACCTTGTCCTGGAGGATCGGATCCCCGGTCCAATCGCCGAGCGACACGAGGTAGATCTGGCGGGCGACGCCGTCCATTTCGAGCGCCGCCTCGAGCGCGGAGTTGCCGCCGCCCGTGATCGCGATGGTCGCCCCCTTGAAGAGCGGGCCGTCGCAGGTGGAGCAGTAGACGACGCCCTTGCCGGTGAGCTCTCGCTCGCCGGGGATGTTGAGGCGGCGCTTCTGCACACCGCTGGCGACGATCACGGTCCTGGCGCGCAGCGCGCGGCCGGAGGCGGTCTTGAGCGTCTTGATGCGCGCGTCGGCCTCGAGACCGACGATCTTCTCGCCGATCAGCTGGTCAATCGCCTGCGCTTCGACCTGCTCGAAGAGGCGCTGCACGAGATCGGGACCGGTGATCAGATCGAAGCCGGGGTAGTTGAGGATCTCGTTGGTCGTACCCACCTGGCCGCCGACGTCGAGCGCGACGATCAATGTGCTCAGGTTCTTCCGCGCCGCATAGATCGCCGCCGTCATGCCCGCCGGTCCGGCGCCGACGACGACCACGTCGTAGACCTTGGTGAGGTCGATCGTCGACTCGAGGCCGAGGCGGCGGTCGAGCTCGCCGCTCGCGTTCAGACTGGCGAGCCCGTCGTAGCCGCCGATGCTCTCGCCGTCGACGAAGATCTGCGGCACGCTGCGCATGCCCGAGCGCTTCACCATCTCGCGCTGCAGCGTGAGGTCGTTGGTGACATCGATCTCACGGTAGTCCAGCCCTTTGGAGTTGAGCAGCGTCTTGGCCTTGGCGCAGTACGGGCACCACTCCTTGCTGTAAATCTCGATATCGACCACGTCGGTCCTCCGGGGCGAGACTGAGAGTGTGCGTGCCGAAGCAGGTTATCCCCCCGAGCGGGGGCTTTCACTCGCCGACGGGCAAGTAGGGCGGGCCGCCGCGGCGGCCCGCCCTACTTGCCCGTCGGCGAGAAGTGCATGTAGTCCTTGGACTTCGACCAGTACCCTCCCCAGACCCAACCGACCGCCCGGAACGCCTTCACGGCGGCGTCGTCGCTGTGGATCATGCCGAGCACCTGCAGGCTGCGGTCGAGGTAGCGCTTACCCTCGGGCGGGGCCACGTGGTGGTCCCACACATACGGGTTCTGCAGGGGATTGATGTCGATCGCGTGGCCGTAGGCGTGCTCCGACCACACGCCGGGCGCGCTGTACACCCAGCGGCCGTTGTAGCCGCAGGTGTCGTTGGCGCGCATGATCGCGTTCTCGTCGGCGCCGTAGGCATCGACAAGCCGCATGTGCTCGATCGGGTAGCGCGCCGCGTATAGGGCGCGAAAAACCTGAAGGGCGGCGTCGGCAGCATCGGCATTAACGACGATCTGCCCGGTGTGCGCCCGCGCGTCGAAACCCCAGAAGCTCACGGTGAGCAATCGCAGAGCCTCGATCTTCAGCGGGTCTCCCGGCTTCCATGAGCCGGAGGCGATCATCGTCGCGCGCAACGGGTCATCGATCGGCGCGATCGTGCCGGCGAACGGCGTCTGCGTCAGAGCGGGCGACAGCGACGCGCTGTGACTCGGCGAAGCCGAATGCGGTTTTGGCGATGAGCTGCGATGCGGAGTGCGCGCGGCCGTCGTCTTCGTTGCCGCGCCCTTCGGCGCCACTGCGTGGCGCAGGTTCGCCGCGAC
>Ga0208716_1001171_pt1 | contig 10091 bp, 8 predicted proteins | sample NGESurdeep092012_8_FD_184482 | JGI IMG/M metagenome (GOLD analysis project Ga0208716, IMG submission 184482) | Arctic peat soil microbial communities from Barrow, Alaska - NGEE Surface sample 415-3 deep-092012 (SPAdes) | ecosystem: Environmental > Terrestrial > Soil > Wetlands > Peat ...
CCCGCCTGGCGGGCATTCGATGAGCGCCCACGGCCCGCGCCTCCGCCATGTCCTAGTCGCCCACGACGGCTACCGCTCACCCCTTCTGGGGCGGGCCGGCGCGGACCGAGACGGGATCGCGGCAGAGGGCTCGGCCGTCCCCGGCCAGGCCCGTCGGCCCGAGCTCGCTGATGCGTGTGTGGAGCGTGTCCTGTAGGCTGACCACGGCTCCCGCCCGGGTCCCGCCCTCGGGTCCCCGGTTCCCCCCAGCCGGCCAGCCTGGACGGGCCGACGGGAGCCGTACTTCTGCACAAGCGTGTTGGGCCATTGACCCCCGGCTAGCCTTCACCACGGCCCCCGGCTCTGCACCGGGCGCCCAGCTCTCTTCGGAGGATGCGATGCGCACCGGGCGCCAGGTGCGCCCGCCGGCCCGACGCGCCGGCCCGAGAATCGAAAAGGCCTCCGGCAACACGATCGCTGCAGAATCGCGGAGACCGGCCCGGAGCCGGATCGACCGCGGCGATCAGGAGTCGATCGCGGGCGTCCGGCTGCTCTCGCGGACGATGAGCTCGGGTTCGAGGAGCGTCACGTCGGCGAACGCGCCGTCCGGCGCCCGGTGCACCTCGCGGGCCCCAACGATCGAGCCGTAGATCTCCCTCACGGCGAGCGCACCGGCGTCCCGAAGCGGCTGGTGGACGGTCGTGAGGGACGGCCAGAAGTGGGACGCCTCGGCGGTGTTGTCGACGCCGACGACCGACAGGTCCTCCGGGATGCGCCGGCCGAACCCGTGGGCGCCATGAAGGACGCCGAGCGCCATCTGGTCGTTCGAAGCGAAAACCGCGTCGAGCCCCGGCTCCCGCTCGAGGAGGGTGTTCAGGCCATCTTCGCCGCTGTTCGCCGTCCAGTCTCCGACGGCGATGAGGCTATCCTCCGCGACGAGCCCATGGGCCGCGAGGGTCTCCCGCCAGCCGAGCTCGCGCTGCTGGGCCTCCCACCACGTGAGCGGCCCCGTGATGATGCCGACGCGTCGGGCGCCGCCGGCCAGGAGGTGCTCGGTCGCCATCCGGCCGATCGCCCGGTTGTCGATCGCGATCGACGGCAGCGCGGTCTGGCCGTCCATGCCCCCGACGAGCACGACCGGAACGGGGAAATCGGGGCCCACGGTCCGGGACCAGGCGCGGTTGTTGCCCACCTGGGGGATGGCCCAGACGATCCCGTCCACCTGGCGGGAGACCAGGTTGTTCAGGAGCCGGTCGACATCGTCCGTCTCAGGGGCGTGGATGAGGTTGAGCGAGATCGAGTAACCCATCTCGGCGGCCTGCTGCTCGATGCCGGTGAGGACGCGCGACGGCCCAAAGTATTCGAGCCCGTACGCGACGACGCCGAGGTTGTGGCTCCGCCCCTGGGTGAGGCTCCGGGCCAGCATGTTCGGCGCATAGCCCGTGTCCTCGATGATCTGCTGGACCCGCTCGAACGTCTCCGGGGCGACATCCGGACGGTTGTTGAGGACGCGCGAAACGGTCTGCGTCGACACGCCCGCCGCTCGTGCCACTTCCTTGATCGTCAGGCGTCGTCCCGCAGTCATGTCACCCGCTTCACCGTGGATGGCCTGTTTCGCAGATCGTCGCAGATAGCGTCTTGACGGGAGACCGTCGCCGATGCTAGCTTGTTACCGGTCCCGTTACCGCTAACGGGAACGATAACAGGGGCCCGGGCGGTCGGCAACCCCGGGTCTGGAGCCAAGACCAGGCAGTCCGCGGGAAGCACGACGATGGCAAAGTCGTCAGGCGCCACTTCTATCACGCACCGAGCAATGCGCCGCGTCAGCGCGTCCCGGCAGAGCGGTGGCCAGCCCCAGCAGGACGGGGTGCTCCGCTCGCGATGGCCCGCGTAACTCGACCCGCACATTCCCGCCCGCCCGCAGCCGCTGTGGCCGGTCACCAGCCGAGTACCGGGTCCAGCACGGCCATCTTGGAGGAGGTGCCGATGGTGGCTGGAACCGTCTGAAGCGCATCGACCGAACGGCTCTTCAGTCAGTTGCCCAAGGACTGCGTCGGCCCGGTGAAGTGGCTCCCCTTCCGGGCAAGCGCTCCCAGGCGTCCGTACCTCAGAAGACAGACAAACGGAGACCCAACGATGACGAAATCAGGAACATTCCCCCGGATCGCGATGGCGTTGGTTGTGACCGCCCTGGTCGGCGCCTGTTCGTCCGGCGCGTCGCCGTCGCCGAGCGCGGCCGCACCGAGCGTTGCCGCACCGAGCGTTGCCGCACCGAGCGCCGCCGCACCGAGCGCCGCCGCACCGAGCGGGGCCGCACCGAGCGCCGCCGCCGGCACGAAGACCTACAAGGACATGACGGTCGGGTTCATCCAGACCGGATCTGAGAGTGGCTGGCGTGCCGCGAACACGGCCTCCTTCAAGGAGACCGCGACGCAGCTCGGCGTCAACCTCAAGTTCTACGATGCCCAGAACAAGCTCGAGAACCAGGTCTCGGCGTTCCACCAGTTCAACCAGGACCCGTCGGTCAACGTCATCATCCTCGCGGCGCTCGACGTCACGGGATACGACGACGTCCTCAAGGAGGCCAAGACCGCCGGCAAGGTGGTCGTCCTGGAAGACCGCCGCATCGATGCCGACCCCAGCCTGTACTACACGTACATCGGCTCGGACTTCATCAACGAGGGCCACGAGGGTGCCGCCGCCATGTGCGACCTCCTGAAGCCCTTCGCCGCTGACAAGCACAACGTCGCCGAGATCTCCGGCGCCGTTGGCGCCTCGGCCGCCATCGACCGCGCCAAGGGATTCCGCGAGAAGATGGGCGCCTGCGGGATCCCCGACCCGACCAGCCTTGGCCTGAGCCAGACGGGCAACTGGGGCGTTCCGGAGTCCAAGGCCGTCATGGAAGCCTTCCTCAAGAAGACCAAGAACATCCAGGGCGTCTTCGCGCACAACGACGAAGAAGCCATCGGCGCCATCCAGGCGATCAAGGAAGCCGGCCTCGTGCCCGGTAAGGACATCATGGTTGTCGGCTTCGATGCGACCGCAGACGGCTTCAAGTCCCTCATCTCCGGCGAGATGGGCGCGGACATCGAGTGCAACCCGCTGCTCGCCCCGCAGGTCTACGACGCCGCTCTGAAGGCGCTGAACGGCGACACCTCGCTGCCCAAGTGGGTTCCGTCGCAGGAAGGCGCGTTCTTCGCCGCCCAGGGCGCGGCCACCCTCCAGGGGATCCTGGCGACCCGCAAGTACTAGTCACCGCCCGGAGCAGGTGCCCGTCCGGCATCGCCGGCGCGGCACCCTGGGAGGAGAGGTGGCTCTGCACCGCCTCTCCTCCTCGTCCGCCCCACGCTGGCCGCGCGCGTCACGCGCCAGATCCGTGAGCTTGTGATAGAGGTTGTCATGGCCGACCCCGCCACCGACATTGTCGTGATGGAGAGCATCGACAAGTCGTTTCCGGGTGTGCATGCGCTCCAGAAGGTGAACTTCGCGCTCGCCCGCGGCGAGATCCACGCGCTGGTCGGGGAGAACGGTGCCGGCAAGTCGACGCTGATCAAGATCCTGACCGGCGCCGAGCGACCGGACAGTGGAACGATCGCTCTTGACGGCGCACAGGTCACGATCCGCTCGCCGCTGCATGCCCAGTCGTTGGGCATCAGCACGGTGTACCAGGAGGTCAACCTCTGCCCGAACCTGACCGTGGCGGAGAATCTCCTGATCGGTCGCCAGCCAACGAAGCGGGGGCATGTCGACTGGAGCGCGGTGAATGCCCGGGCCCGGGAGATCCTCCGGGGGCTGGACATCGAGATCGACGTGACCCGACCGCTGGGCTCCTATTCGATCGCCATCCAGCAGATGGCGGCGATCGCGCGAGCCCTGGTCATCTCGTCGGCCAAGGTTCTCGTGCTGGACGAGCCGACCTCGAGCCTGACGGTCCACGAGACGCAGCAGCTCTTCCGCGTGATGCGCAAGCTGAAGGGCGAAGGCATCTCGATCGTGTTCATCACCCACTTCCTCGACCAGGTCTACGAAGTGAGCGATCGCGTCACGGTCCTCCGCAACGGGGCCCTGGTGGGGACGTACGAGACGGTGGGCCTGCCGCGCCTGACGCTGATCACCCTCATGCTCGGGCGCAGCCTGACCGAGCTCGACGACATCACCCGGCACAAGGCGGAGAGCAGCCAGCATATCGGGACCGACTCACTGCTCGAGGCCGACGGGATCGGTCTGGTCGGGTCGATGGCCCCGTTCGACCTGGTCCTCCATGCCGGCGAGGTCGTGGGCCTGGCCGGCCTGCTCGGCTCCGGTCGCACCGAGATGGCGCAGCTGCTGTTCGGCATCGACAAACCGACCACCGGCTCACTGACCATGGACGGCAAGCCCGTCAGGAAGTTCTCGCCGATCGGCTCGATCGAGCGTGGTGTTGCCCTGTGCCCCGAGGACCGGAAGGCCGACGGGATCGTCGCCGACCTCACCGTGAGAGAGAACATCATCATGGCCATGCAGGCCAGTCGCGGCTGGTTCCGGCACTTGAGCACCGGCGAGCAGTACAGAATCGCCGACACGTACATCAAACTCCTCAAGATCGCGACTCCATCGGCCGATCAGCCGATCAGGAATCTCAGCGGCGGGAACCAGCAGAAGGTCATCCTCGCTCGCTGGCTGGCGACGAAGCCGCGACTCCTGATCCTGGACGAACCGACCCGCGGCATCGACGTGGGGACGAAGGCTGACATCCAGAAGCTGGTCCTCTCGCTGGCGGAGGAGGGCATGTCGTGCGTGTTCATCTCCTCGGAGCTGGAGGAGGTGTTGCGCACGAGCCACCGCATCGTGGTGCTGCGAGATCGCGCCAAGGTGACCGAATTCCCCGGTGACGTGGATGACCAGGCGATCATGCGTGTGATCGCGGAGAGCGAAGCATGAAGACGCTCCGCCCGTCCATCAACCTGGGTCGGGTCGTCGAGAGCAGGCTCTTCGTCCCCGTGCTGGCGCTCTCGGTCATCCTGCTGTTCGACCTCGTATTCGTTCGTGGCTTCTTCAACCTCGAGATGAAGGACGGCCACCTGTACGGGAGCCTGATCGACATCCTGCGCAACAGCGCCCCGACCGTCGTGCTCGCGATCGGGATGACCCTCGTCATCGCGACAGGCGGGGTGGACCTCTCGGTCGGGGCGATCATGGCAATCGCGGGCTCCGTGGCATGCATCCTCATCGACCCGAGGATCGTCGGGCTCAATCTCCAGGGGAACATCACCGCGGTCGTCGGCGACCCCACCTACAGCTTCGCGCCGATCCCGGTCGTGATCCTGCTGTCGCTGCTCGCAGCCGTGGCGTGTGGCCTGTGGAACGGACTCCTGGTGTCCTTTGGACGGATCCAGCCCATGGTGGCCACGCTGATCCTCATGATCGCGGGTCGCGGCATCGCTCAGCTCATCACGAACTCCATCAAGATCATCATCTTCAACGACTCGTTCGCCTACATCGGAAATGGCTTCATCGTCCTGCCGTTCTCGCTGTTCATCGTCGTGGCGCTGTTTGTGGGTGCCTGGCTGCTGACGCGAAGAACCGCGATCGGTCTGTTCGTGGAATCCGTTGGCATCAGCTTCCGCGCGAGTCTCTACAGCGGCATCAACGAGAAGATGATCAAGCTCTTCGCCTACGCGTTCTGTGGCTTCTGCGCGGGGGTTGCGGGGTTGATCTCGGTGTCGAGCATCAGGACGTCGGACGCTAATCAGATCGGCCTGTACACCGAGCTGGATGCGATCCTGGCGGTCGTCATCGGCGGGACGCTCCTGGGGACGGGCGGCCGATTCTCGCTGCTTGGCAGTGTCATCGGAGGGTTGGTCATCCAGGCCACGCAAACGTCCATGTATGCGATCGGCGTGGCCGCGAGCGCCATCACTGCCGTGAAGGCGGTCATGGTGATCAGCGTGATCCTTCTCTACTCCCAGCAGGTGCAGGACCTGGTCCGCAAGGGCGCTGGGCGGCTCGGACGGAAGCAGGCAGCAGCGTGATGGAGACGTTGAGCCTGCGCCTCGCGAACAAGAGGAAGTTCCTGCCGGTTGGCGCGACTGTCACCTTGTTTGCCCTTGCATTCCTGGCGGGAACGCTGTTGTTCCCCGCCATGCGCGACGGGCAGTCCTTCTTCAACCTGTTCATCACGACCCCGTTCCTGCTCATTCTTGTCGTCGGCGAGGGCCTGGTCATCATCTCGGGCGGCATCGACCTGTCCGTCAGCGGGTTGGTGGCGCTGACCACCGTCGCCTCGGCCGCGCTCTTGCGGGACGGGTGGGACCCGTGGGTCGTCATCGGCCTCATGCTCGCGATGGGCCTCGTGTTCGGCGCCGTGATCGGCCTGTTCATCACGTATCTCAAGGTGCAGCCGTTCATCGCGACGCTGGCGGGCATGTGGCTGGCACGAGGCCTGTGCTACATCATCAGCGACAGCGAGATCAGGATCTACAACCCCCTCTACAAGCTCCTCGCCGGAACGCGGATCCTGATTCCCGGGCTTGCCGATCCCACCACGAAGAAGGGCGACTACGTCACGATTCTCGTCGTGGTGGCGTTGGTGGTGCTCGCGGTGGGCATGTACATCGCCCACTACACGCGATTCGGCCGAACCATCTACGCCATGGGCGGCAACAACGGACAGAACGAGCAGTCGGCCCGTCTCATGGGCCTGCGCGTGAACCGGGCCAAAGTCCAGGTCTACATGCTCAGCGGGTTCTGCTCGGCGCTGGCTGGAATCGCCTACAGCATCTACGTCGGATCGGGCCACGGAACGCATGCCACGGGGATGGAGCTCACGACCATCGCGGCCGTCGTCATCGGCGGGATGGCACTGACGGGCGGCGAGGGCTATCTGCTCGGTGGACTCTTCGGGGTGCTCATCACGGCGCTGATCCAGAGCCTGATCCAGTACAACGGGCAGCTCAGCTCCTGGTGGACCAGCATCGTCATCGGCGCCTTGATGCTCGTCTTCATCGGCGTCCAGGGCGTGCTCGCCACGCTGAACGCGCGACAGCTGACAGCCCGGCGGCTCGGCGGCGCGGGGGGCGGATCCACGGCTGCCGGCCTGCGACGCAGGCCGTGGCGCGACCGGCGGGTGCTGGTCGGGGCCGCCGTGGTCGTGGCGGTCCTGGTCAGCATGCAGGTCGTCGGCGCGCGGAACGCGGCCCCCGGGCCGGGAAACTCGGGCACCGGGCCGGCGTGTGCGATCAAGCCGTTCCGGCAGGATCATGCCGCCGAGCTCATGAAGGCCGGTGCGGTGATCGCATACGAGCGGAATGGCGGATCCGGATGTGTCGACGAGCTATCCGCCATCTACGCCGATGGACGGATCGTCGCGGACAACGGCACGCAGACGGTCGAGAAGAAGGCGTCGCCGGCGGATGTCCAGGCGCTGCTCGGGAGCATCAACGACCTCGGATGGTTCACCGACAACATGTACTCGACCTCGGAGACCCAGTGCGGGCAGTGCTTCACGTACTACACCGCGGTGTCGTACGCGGGCCAGGTGAAGACGGTGAAGGCGGTCGACGGCGGGACGGCTGTGCCGGCCAACTACTGGCTCGTGACCGCCAAGCTGTCCGCCATCCTCCCGACATTCGGTCCAGGTCCGCAATGAGCGAGGACAGCGAAGGATGAACGCGCGGAGGAGGCTGGCCCTGGTCATCGCCTGTGGAATCCTGCTGGCCGGCTGCGGGTACATCGTGACGCCCGAGGACGAGAGCTCGCCCGCACCCGCGGCCTCCCATGGTTGGGGCGCCGTCGCGACGAAGGTGGACGCGGCCGCCGGCGGGCTTCACGTCGACGTCACGATCCGGAACGACACTGGGGCGTGGAGCGCGATGCAGGCCACGCCCGACCAACCGGCCGTCCTCACGACGGGCGACGGCAAGTCGACCAGCTGCGCCACCGTGATCGTCGGGACCGGCGGGACGTCCCTCGCGCCGGGCTTCCAGATCCGGGGCTACACGGGTGGCACCACGGCGAAGCCGGCGACCCAGCTGCTCTACGTCGAATGTGCGGGCGCGGCCGCGGCACCCGGTTCGAAGCTCTCGATCCCGTACACGTACGTCACCGGCGACTTCAACTACTATGCACCGTCCGCCGCGACGAGCGCGAACCTCGCGGTCGACCTCGACAAGGCGGCGGCGGACCTCAAGTACCCGGTCGCCACGCCGGTCGATGGCGTCATCGAAAAGGCGGATGCGAAGATCATCGCGATCAACAAGTGCACGCTCAGCCTGACGAGCGCGAAGCGGACGGCCGACGGCCTCGAGTTCGGGTGGCAAGCGGACAACCCGACCCAGTACCCGACCTATGTGCACATCGGCATCCCGCCCGTCGTCGGCACCGACGGCGTCATCTACGGCTTCTACCAGAGCCCGACTCTCACCGACGCGCCGATCGCCCCGGGCGGCCAATCAGCCAAGTGGACGACCACGGTCGCGGTCCCGCAGGCCGACACCGGGCTCTACATCCTTGCCAGCGTCGAGAGCAAGCAGCAGAAGACCTTCGTGAACCATGCGATCGACATCACCGACAAATAGCACCCACACCGGCGTCCGTCAGGGAGAGCGAGAAGTGACGCGATGAAGCCACTGGGCGAGTTCGAGGTCTGGTTCGTCACCGGCAGCCAGGACATGTACGGCGACGCGACGCTCCGCCAGGTAGCCGAGAACGCACGGCGGGTCGCGACGACGCTCGATGGGCTCGAATCGATCCCCGTCCGGGTGGTCCACCGCCCGGTCGTAACGTCGTCGGAGAGCATCGCGGCGACGCTCCTCGAGGCGAACGCCACGGACGCCTGCGTCGGGGTCATCCTCTGGATGCACACCTTCTCGCCGGCGCGGATGTGGATCGCCGGCCTCCAGGCCATCCGCAAGCCGCTCCTCCATCTCCACACCCAGTTCAATCGCGATCTCCCCTGGGGCGAGATCGACATGGACTTCATGAACCTCAACCAGTCCGCGCACGGCGACCGCGAGTTCGGGTTCATCGAGACGCGTCTGCGGACCGCCCGGAAGACGGTCGTCGGCCACTGGGAGGACCCGGTCGTCGCCGCCCGGATCGGCTCCTGGGCCCGGGCCGCCTGCGCCTGGCGCGAGGCCCGCCACCTCCGCGTCGCGCGCTTCGGCGACAACATGCGCCACGTCGCAGTCACCGAGGGCGACAAGGTCGAGGCCCAGATCCGCCTCGGCGTCTCCGTCAACGGCTACGGCGTGAGCGACCTCGCCGAGGCGATCAGGTCCGTTTCCGATCGTGCGGTCGACGAGCTCGTCGCGGCATATGCCGACGAGTACGACCTCGCGCCCGAGCTCGGTCCCGAGGGGTCGCGACACGCCGAGCTCCGCGAGGCCGCCCGGATCGAGTCGGGCATCCGCGGATTCCTCGCGGACGGGGGCTTCGGCGCGTTCACCGACACCTTCGAGGACCTCGACGGGCTCCGCCAGCTTCCGGGTCTCGCCGTCCAGCGGCTCATGGCCGACGGCTATGGATTCGGTGCCGAGGGGGATTGGAAGACCGCGGTCATGGTGCGGCTCTTCAAGGTCATGGCGTCCGGCCTGCCCGGCGGCACATCGTTCATGGAGGACTACACGTACGACCTCGATCCGGTGGCACCGAAGGTCCTCGGGGCGCACATGCTCGAGGTCTGCCCGTCGATCGCGGCCGGCCGCCCTCGCTGCGAGATCCACCCGCTCTCGATCGGCTCGCGGTCGGATCCGGTCCGGCTCATCTTCGACGCAGCGCCCGGCCCGGCGTTCGTTGCCGCGCTTGTCGACCTGGGCGACCGGCTCCGGATCGTCGCGAATGTCATCGACATCGTGGCGGCCGACCATCCCCTCCCCCGCCTGCCGGTCGCCCGGGCGATCTACCGGCCGCGACCGGACCTCTCGACCGCCGTCGAAGCCTGGCTCGTCGCCGGAGGGTCGCACCACACCGTCCTCACCAAGGCGCTCGATCCGGAGCCCCTCGTCGACTTCGCCGAGATGGCGGGCATCGAGCTGCTCCTCATCGACGAGGACACCCGGGTCGCCGGCTTCCGCAAGGAGGTCCGATGGAACCAGGCGTACTACCACCTCGCCCGGGGCATCTGATCCGATGGC
>Ga0208716_1001172_pt1 | contig 10085 bp, 6 predicted proteins | sample NGESurdeep092012_8_FD_184482 | JGI IMG/M metagenome (GOLD analysis project Ga0208716, IMG submission 184482) | Arctic peat soil microbial communities from Barrow, Alaska - NGEE Surface sample 415-3 deep-092012 (SPAdes) | ecosystem: Environmental > Terrestrial > Soil > Wetlands > Peat ...
CACCGCGCCCGAGGAGACGAAGTCCTTGTTGAAATCCTGTAGGAAGCCGAGATCCAGCTTGCCATCCACGCGCAGGTCGAGCGGGTTCTTCTGCTCCGTCGACACGCGTCCCGAAAGGTTGAGATCGGTGCCGCGCCCCACCAGGTGCGCGCTCTCCACGGTGACCGTGGAATTGGCGAAGCGTACCACGATCGGGCCGGAATTTTTCAACGTGAGCGCGTCACTGGTGACATTGCTGGCGATATCCATCTCGGGCGCGGGACCGAGTTGGAATTGCGGAATGCGCAGTTCGGCCTTCATCGCTTTCCAGTTCAGCGCCGGCCCCTCGATGCGCAGCACGCCTTCCACGGAACCCGCGAATCGTGCCGCGTCCGCGCCCTGCGCCGTCGTCAGCCAGGGCTTCAAGCGCGCCAGATCCACCCGCGAGAAACTCACCGTGGCCGCGCCGGGATACTCGCCCTCCAGACGCCACTCGCCATCGCCCTTCACCACCGAGCCCGCCACGGTGGAATCGAGATGCGCGCGCAATGCCGGCCCCTGCGAACTGGCGGTGAGGTGCGCGTCGCCCAGCGGCTGGCCTTCGACCTGCACGCCTTTGGCGGCGATATCGGCGTGCAGTTCGTCGATGCGGTACCCGGTCTTGGCGGTGGCTTCGAGTTCCACCTGCCCGCTGGCCGTCACTTGCAGCGTGCCTTTCATTCCGGGATGGAGAGCCGCGATGGCGCGGATCTCTTCCAGCGGCATCACGTTGCCGCTCACGTCGAAGCGCAGGCGGCCGGTATCGAAATGGCCGGGCTGGTGCTGAAAAGTTCCGCTCAATCGAACCTGTTTCGTCCCGGCCACCAATTGACCGTTGGTCACGGTCAGGGTGTTGGCGGCGTAGCCGGCGTGCGCCGTGAAGCGGTCGAACGGCTGGTCGCGCAACGTGCCCTTGAGCAGTTCCAGATCGGCCTGCGCACGCGGCGCCGCGATGGTCCCGTTCACTTGCGCCGAAGCGTTGAGCGTGCCGGTGACCGGCAGATCCTTAGTATGCAGCAGCGCGGCGAGGTCGGCCAGGGCGGCATTTTTCAGGGTGGCGGAGGCGGCAATCGGGCTGGTCTCGCCGGTCTTCCACTGGCTCAGGCCCACCGAGGCCTGGAACTGCGCGCGCAGCGGCCCCTGCGCGGCGCTCGCGTTCTGCACGCGCAGATAATCGGCGGCGGCCACCACGTCGGCCTCCAGCGAATCCACATGCTGGTCCGAAAAAGTGAAGTTGCTGGCGCGCAGGTGGCCCGCGATCCGCGGGTTATTGAGATCGCCGGTCACGCTGCCGTCGAACAGGACTGCGCCCAGCGCCTGGCCGCTGCCCAATTTCACCGGCAGGTTGGCGGCGCTCTGGCCCAGCGCGGGCAGCAGGTCGTTGAGGTCGCGCGTTTCCAGGTGCACCTTGAGCTCGCTGTTGATGGCGCCCGAAAAATCCACGCGCGAGTGCGGCAGGGTTAACGTGGACCGCCCCAGGTCCAAAGCGCCGCTGCGCGCGTTGTACGCCACCTGGATTTGCCCGCGCACGGCATCGCCCGAGGGCGCCGGCGCCAACGTGAGATTGCCGCCGGCGCGCAGGTCCTTACCATTTTTCAGCGAGCCTTCCAGCGTCACGCCGCCGAACACCAGCGCGTTCCAGGGCAGCGGCTCGCTGGAGTACATGGCGACCGTGCGCCGCGCGTCCACGCCGCTCAATTCTCCCGTCACGGAATAGCGCTCCAGTTGGCGCAGCCGCGCCTGGCCGCGGAAGGAGCCGCCGAGCAAGCTCAGCGCCACGCCGCCGATCTCGATATCCTTGCCGCGCAAGGTGAAGCTGCCCACCTGGCCCTGCACGGGTTCCCGCCGCTTGTCATGCGCGTAGAAGCCGGAGAGCCGCAGTCCCGCCGCCTCCACGCCCTTGGCACTCACCGACACCGCGCCATCGCCGCGGAAGTCCACCAGGCGCAGGACATCGTCGCGGTACTCCACTGAGCTAGCGTGCAGGTTGCCCGCGAGCGCCAAGCCGTTGGCCGGAGTCCACTCGCCCGTGCCACCCACCTGCGCGTTGCCGGCGCGCAACTGCGGAACGCGGAAGATGCGCGCCACGTCCGCCAGGGTAACGCGCGCCTGGTACTGAAAGCGCGCGCGCGGCGCGGCCAGGTCTTCCAGCGCGCCGTTGACTTCCACGCGGGTTGCGCCGGTGGCGATGGTTCCCGAGTCCAGCGCGATGCGGTTCTTCTCCATGGTCACCGCCAGGTTTACCGCAAAGGGCGCCGGACCGTAATCGTCGTAGCTCAGATACAGGGGCTGGATGGCCACGGTGCCGCGGTAGCGCCGGCCAAGCAGGTCGTACGCCAGGCGGACGTTGAGGTTCTCGCCGCGCACGGCGAACGGAATGCGGGTTCGCGCCTCCACCTCGAAGATGCCGCGCTCCAGGCTGAAGCGGCCGATGGCGAGCTTGAGAATGTCTTCCATGGTGGAACTCTTGCCGGTGCGCCGCACCTTCGGCTCGGGAACGTTGGTGCGGCCGTCGCCGCCGACGATCAAATAGATGCGCGGATCGGATACCGTCAGCGACTGAATATCGACATCCTGGCGCAAGATCGACACCAGTTTGATGCCTACCACCACGCTTCCGGCGCGAAACAGCGGCGGTTTGTCCGGCAGCTCCGTCCCGTGAAGCACGAATTCATGCACCTCCGCCCGCATGTGCTTCCAATCGAAGCGGAACGAGCCCACTGTGACGTGCCCGCCGGTGGCCGTTTCCACCGTGCCGACGATGAGCTGCCGCACCTTGTCGTAAAACCAGGGACTTTGCACCACGATGACCGCCAAGATGGCCGCCAGCACGGCCAGCGCAGTGAGCGCGCCCAGGGCCCGGAAGAGAGTGCGCTTTCTTAGTGGCATAGGTTCCTCAAATACGGAGAGTCATTTTCAACGCAGAGACGCAGAGAACGCAGAGATAAGCGCAGAGAAGAGATGGATAGCTTGGAAGCATGCCCCCGCGAATTGGGGCAGTCCTGCCTGGAAAATCGCTCTACTCGGGGTTGGTCTTCTCTGCGCCTTCCTCTGCGTTCTCTGCGTCTCTGCGTTGAATCCGTCTCCCTCATCGCAGCACCTCCTCATGCAGTACGACGTTGGTCCGCCGGCGCACGTCGCGCAGCCAGATATCCATTTGCTGGTCGGCGCGCTGGCCGGTGAGCGTGCGCTCGATCTGGTCGCGATAATCTTCCAGCGACACCGGCTGTCCAGGATGAGCGGCCTCCGCCGCGGGCTTCACCGTCTTAGTGAAATACTCTTCCACGTCCTGCGCGCTCAACTGCACGCCCGTCTCAAAACGCACCTGGATGAACAGCAGCAGCGTGCGCTGCCAGAGCAGCAACTCCTTGAAGTCCTCCTCGGCGATGCCATACTCGGCCAGCGTGGCGCGATACTGCGGGTCGTCCTTGAAATGCGCCTTCTTGAACTGCTCGATGGCGGGCGCGAGTTCGGCGGGGTCGGGCAGCGGATAGCGGCTGTTGGCCAGTTCCGTCCGGATCAGCTTTTGCTCGATCATCGCCTCCGCCGTGGCCCGCTTGCGCGGTGGGCTGAAATCCGGCTTCACCCCATCCTGAAACGCCGCCACGCGCAGCTCGCGATCCAGATCGCTGGCCGTGATCACGCGGTTGCCCACCGACGCGGCAATGCGGTCGATAATCTCGCCGCGCGCCGCCAGGGCCATCGCCATCGCCATGCCCAGCGCGCCGATCGCTCGAATTGGAACCGCGCTTCTCAAAACGTTTGTCCGATCGAAAAGAAGTATTGAAAGCGGCTGACCCTTTGCTCCTGGCACTTGCCGGATGTGGCACAAGGGTTCACCCCCGCGTTGAGCAGATCCTGCTGGCTGCCCTTGAAACCGAAATAGGACGGACCGTTGATGCTGTACGCCAAATCCACGCGCAGCGGCCCCACCGGCGTGCGGTAGCGTATGCCGAAGCCCACCGCGTGCTCCATGTAGTCGAAATCCTGCTGATCGCGCTGCCGCTGGCGCAGCGAGAAGTTGCTCAGGCTGGAGTAGATGTTGCCCATATCGTGGAAGATCACGCCGCCGACATTGTCGCCGATCAGCGGAAAGCGCAGCTCGGTCTGATTGAACAACAGGGCCGTGCCGCCCAGCGGGAATCCCGTGGTGGCGTCGCGCGGTCCGGCCTGGTTTTCCGGGAAACCGCGATGCGAGGAGCCGCCGCCGCCGAAAAAGCGCTCCGCCAGCGGGATGGCGTCCAGCGGATTGCCCGCGTAGTGGAAGGCGTGGATATCGCCGACCTCCGTGCTGCGGGCGAGCACCAGTTTCTTGCCGATGGGGTGGTAAGTGGCATTGCGCACCAGAAAGCGCACGAAGTTGCGCTGCGACCCGAAGGCGCCCTCCGCCAGCCCGAGATCCACCGTGTTGTAGATGCCCTTGTGCGGCTCCACCGGGTCGTCGCGGCGATCCAGAATCCACCCAAAAGAGACGATTCCCACGCGCACCGGCTGGGAAAGCAGCGGGATCAGGAACGGCGTGATTTTGAGCGTCGCCTGATCCACGCTGACCCGGCGGTAGGTGTAGCGGTAGAAGACCGTGCTGGCCTTGGAGAGCCGCTGCGAAAGCTGTACCGATGCCTCCTCGCGCTTGGAGGAAAACGTGCGCACGTCCCGCGAATCCTGGAACAGGGCGGTGAAGGAGAGGCTCAGGTGGTCGCGGTTGCGGAAGCGCGGCCAGTTGTAGCTCAACACCCCGCGGCGGTCCAGCGTGGAGACGCGCGTGCGCACGCTGACGCTGTGTCCCAGCCCCCAGAGATTGTTGCGCGCCAGGTCCAGCGAGACGCGCGCCGAAAACCCGGTCTGGCCGGCGCCCAGACAACTCTGGCATCCGCCGATGCGCGCCAGTTCGGCGCCCACGCCGCCCGCCACCGAATAACGCGCCGCTTCTTCCATGTTGTACAGCACGTATTTACGGTCGGTTTCGCCATCGGGATTCTCGATCGCCGCGTCCACTCTGGCGAACACTCCCAGGTCATAGAAGCGGCGCTGCGTATCGGTGATCGCGGTGGGCGAGAGCGGGTCGCCCGGATTGATCCGCAGACTGCGCGCCACCATGCCCGGCCGCGTGGTCTTCAGCCCCTGCGGGTTGATCAGCACCTGGCGGACGAACTGCTGCCGGCCCTCGTGCACCACGAAGCGAAGATCCTCGCGATGGGGCTCGGCCGCGGGCTTGGAACTCCACTCGAAGGTAGCGCCCGGAAAGCCGTTTTGGAAGTACTCCGCCAGGATGGTGTCGCGATCCACCGCCACGTTGAATTCGCTGAACGGCTGTCCTGGGGAAGAACTGAGCTTGGCGAGAATGCGCGTTTTGTCCAGCTTCTCCACGCCGTCCACCTGCACACGGTTGACCAGGTACTGCGGACCTTCCTGGATCTCCAGCGTGACGGCGAGATTGCCCTCTTTGCCGAGATAGTTATCGGTCGAGCGGGAGACCACTTTGACGTCGCGGAAGCCATTCGACTCGTAGAGGTTCGCGATGCTGTCCCGGTCGCGGCGCACCAGGCTTTCGCTGTAGCGGCCATGCGGGAACTGCAGGAAACTGGCGGTTTGCAGGTACATGCGCTCGCGGATCACGTCGGCTGCGAAGTAGTGGTTGCCGGTGATGGCGATGGCCACCAGATGGTGGCGATTCCCGGTGTTCACCAGAAAATCCACATTGGCTTTGTCGTTGACGACATTCTGTTGTTTGAACTCCACCTGGGCGTCGAAATATCCCTGGGCCTGGAAATAGTCGCGCAGGTTGCGCGCGCCCTCTACCAGCAGGTCGTGGTCCACCGCGTGTTCTTCGAAAACCGGAATGAGACGCCGCAGCTTGCTCTGCGAGACCTTGGCGCCGACGGTGTTCACTTGGATGCGCGGTCCCGCCTCGATACGCAGGGTGGGGATCGCCTGGTGGGCCGCCGGATCGTAGTTCAGGGATTCGAGCGCCACCTTGGCCTCCAGCCGGTTCTCTTTTTGCAGCAGCGCGCGCACGCCGTCCAGTCCCTGGCGAACGCGCAACTGCGACACCGGCTTCCAGGTATGAATGATCCACCGGCGGAACTTGGTGGCCGTCAACACACGCGCGGGGTCCATCTTGAAATCGCCCAGCAGGACCGGCGTTCCGAAACGGGCGCGCCGTCCGCTATCGATTTCGAAGCGGATGTTCACCTGCTGGTGCGCCGGGTCGTAATCGAACACCGGATGGATGGCGCTCAGGTACAGGCCGTTGCCTTCCAGCAGACGGCGCTGGCCGCCGACTGCCGTTTGCAGATTGTTCTCGATGTACGGCTGTCCCAGATCCAGGCGGGTGGCATTGCTCAACTGGCCGCGGTTGGGCGGATCATCGACGTTCCCCGACACCGACACGTTGCCGATGAACCAACTGTTGGCGGTGATGAATTTGACGATGACGCCGCCGTTGTACGGCTCGGCATCCACCTGGATATCGCGGTAGCGGCCGGTGGCGAAGAGGCGCTCCACGCTAGAGCGCACCACGGACATGCGCAGCGGCTGATCGCGCTTCAGGGGCAGCATATCGAAGAGTTCGGCGCCCTCCAGGGGCTGCTCCGCGGGCTCGAACCGGATGTTGACCACCGGCTGGCCTTCGTACTTCTGATATTGCGCCAGAAGGCTTCGGGGCTGCGCAGCCGCCAGAAGCAGGATGGAATAGGCGAGCAGCGATCGCACCAACCTCATGATAACCGATGAGGCCGGAGTCCTTTTTGCGGAATGGGACGGTTTCGAACAAGGGTGGGACAGACCATCGCTTTTTGTGGTCTGTCAAGCATCGCTAAAGCAAGAAAGCCGACAGACGACACAAAACGATCGTCTGTGCCACCACTTTGCTACCATCCGAATGCATGGACCCCTCCGATCGCGAGCGCTACTCGCGGCAAATCCTGTTCCCGGGAATCGGCGAACGCGGGCAGGAAGCGCTCTTGCACGGGCACGCGGCCGTCGCCGGGTGCGGCGCGCTGGGCAGTTTCCACGCCGCCGCGCTGGCTCGCGCCGGTGTCGGCCGTCTCACCCTGATCGACCGCGATTACGTGGAGCCCAGCAACCTGCATCGCCAGTGGCTCTTCGAAGAGGCCGATGCCGCCGAGGCCCTGCCCAAAGCTGCCGCCGCCGAACGGCACATCGCGCGTATCAATTCGTCCATCCGCGCGCGCGGCGTGATCGCCGATCTCACCAGTGCCAACGTGGCGGAACTGCTGGGCGATGCCGACGTCATCCTGGATGGCACGGATAACTTCGAGACCCGCTACCTGATCAACGATTTTGCCGTGAGCCGCGGCATTCCGTGGGTCTACGGAGCGGCCGTGGCGAGCTACGGCATCACCATGCCGGTGATCCCCGGCCGGACTGCGTGCCTGCGCTGCGTCTATCCGGACCCGCCAACGGGCGTGCAGCCCACCTGCGAAACCGCCGGCGTGCTGAATGCGATTGTCTCCGCCGTGGCCTCGATTCAGGTGGCCGACGCGCTGCGCATCCTCACCGGCGCACAGTTGCGCGCGCGCATCACCACGCTGGACCTTTGGAAGGGCGGCGTCCGCCAGACGGATGCGCCGGCGCGCGACCCCGAGTGCCCCGCCTGCGCGCGCGGCGAGTTTCCGTACCTCGAGGAAGCGCGCCGCCCGCCGGAAAGCCTCTGCGGGCGCAACGCGGTGCAGATCTCTGGCAGGACGCGCCCCATCGACCTGGCGGCGTTGCGGGTCCGCCTGGAACCGCTCGGCCAGGTGCGCGCCAACGAGTACGCCCTGCGCTTCTTCACCGGCCCCTACGAACTCACCGTCTTCCCCGACGGGCGGGCGATCGTCAAGGGAACCAGCGACACCGGAATCGCGCGCAGTCTCTACGCGCGATATGTGGGGTAGGTTTCACCTATCCCAAAATGATTCCTTGCTCGATAGCCGCTACCGCGCGCAGGAAAGGCGCCGGTGCGTCACGAGGTGGATCCAAAGCATGGGGCGCCGCCTGGAATGGGTCATGGGCACTCCTGCCGGGCACTTCTACGGGAAGGGCGTTTATCCGGCCAAATGGCGGTTACGCGGTGCATCAGCGGACGGAAGCCGGCTCTGGCCTGGCATCGTCGCAAAATCGTGCCGGATTTCATTTTAAGGAATGGACGGAGTTGACCGATATGGAACCTGAGGTGTTCACTAAGGCCTTGGGACACAACGTGCGAGCGGAGCGCCTAGGCGGCAGCCCTAGTCGGAAAATGTACCTGCTGTTGATCCGCGATGCACTGGCCTGCGTCGTCGCGAGCCTAGTCTTCTTCGCCGTGCTGTCAATGGAACTTCTTGCGGGCGCTCGCGGGTACACCCAGGGCGAGGCTCTATGGTCGAAGGGACAGAAGGGCGCCGTTCTGCTTCTTCAGCGCTACGCGCATTCACGGTCCGAGACCGAGTATCGACAATACCTCGATGCTATCCGCGTGCCGGCCGCCTGCCGCGAGATCGGCATATTCTCATCCACGGATGAGCCTGGAGACGGGAGCGAAGGGACCCGCCGCCAGGACTCCTTTCCGATTTGATTTTGCGCCGTCCTCCGTGCCGACCAACACTAAGCCCTACAGGGCAACAAGAGCCGGGTCCGTTCTTACAACCCGAAAAACAGATTCTGTTACTCAGAGCGATCACTCGCTCTTCGAGATTAGCTTATGCTGTTTACTCTTAACATCGACCCGTAGGCGGTCACCTAGCTCAGCAAAGTTCAATTGGGCATGCTCTTCAGGTACGTCAAGTTCGGCTGCATATTGGCCTTCGCTGGCCTTCGGGCCGGACCTGGGTCCCCGAAAATCGTACGATTGTGGTAAAGGCACTCCTGCCGAAAGGATCTTGCCTTGGCTATCATATAATACGTTGATTTTCATGTTAGTTTCTCCTTTGGGTCTAACGTCCGTGATGTGTCACAGCCAACGAATCAGAATCTACTGGGCGCGACGATGACTGTCGGTCTGAATATCACGCCCGCGGTGCCATTGTTCTTCCAGTGCACCCAAAGAGTGCCACCTGTGGACCATTCCTCCACGATTTGGATACTCGATCCGGGAGGAGAGTCTGGCAGCGGGACCGCGCTCATCCGCGACCAGTGATTCCCGTCAAAAATCCAAGTGAACCACCACCAGGCATTCTGGCCAGGAGCAAGATATATGGTTCCCCATTCGTTAAAATCCACCTCGACGCTCATATTGTTCTCCTTTCTCTTTCGAAAGCAAGCGATCAGTCAGCATCCTCTTCGCGTTATGCAGTGAGAGAGCCCACTTCCATCCCTGATGCGATCAGGGACGTACTCTGCCTATAGCCGACACGCAAACCCAGCGCCCACAACAGCAGCGCCGTATTCTTGACAGGTGCAGAAAGCAAAGTCAGGAGGGTTGTCTATTTTCCCAAAGCAGACGTTCCGCACGAAACAAAGGGCATACAAACTACTAAAATGGATTGGTACGCCTTCGAATCATTAACAACAAACACAAATCTGAATGCTGCCTAGACAATACTCCCATCTGTCGAGTAGATCAACACCTTTTTGGCCCTCGTACAAGGTGAAATAGTAAACGATCGTACCATTGCAGCCTCATTACTCGTCGCGCCGAACCTCGAAATCTTGTGGTAAGTCCTCGGATGGATGGCATCTTACCGCCCATGCCCGGTGGGCGCGTTATGATCGAGGGAACCAGCCATACGGAATCACGCAAACTCTATGCGCGGGACGGCTGAAGGAGGGCTTCGTGGCAATTGCATTGATCACCGGCACCAGCACGGGCATCGGCCTCGCGACCGCGGTTACCCTGGCGCGAGGCGGGCATACCGTCTTCGCCACGATGCGCAATCCGGCCGGTGGGGCGGGCGAAATCCGGGCCATCGCGGAGGCCGAGAAACTGCCCATCACGGTGCTCCCCATGGACGTCGATGACGATGCTTCGGTGCGCGCCGGGGTGGGCCAGGCGCTGGCGCAAAGCGGCCGCATCGACGTGCTGGTGAATAACGCCGGCGTCGGGGTGCACGGCTCGGTGGAGGAATTGCCGCTCGAGGAATTCCGCC
>Ga0208716_1001174_pt1 | contig 10080 bp, 6 predicted proteins | sample NGESurdeep092012_8_FD_184482 | JGI IMG/M metagenome (GOLD analysis project Ga0208716, IMG submission 184482) | Arctic peat soil microbial communities from Barrow, Alaska - NGEE Surface sample 415-3 deep-092012 (SPAdes) | ecosystem: Environmental > Terrestrial > Soil > Wetlands > Peat ...
CCTCCGTCTGTGCCGGCAATGGCTGGTGGTCGCGGTGATAGCACTCATCGACGACCTTCTGCCACGCGTCGTCGAGCTCCCCCGCGCGCTGCTGGTAGGCCTCGTCGGTCGTCCAGCCGGCCAGCGCCGTGGTCAACGCCTCCAGCGCTGCCTTCGCATCGGCGACGACCATCTCGGCCCCGTGCTTGGCGGCGTCGAAGCGCTGCACATTGATGTTGACGAACCGTACGTCCTCGCTCGCGAAGACCGTACGACTCGCGGTCGTGAAGTCGGAGTACCGCGTCCCGATACCGATGACCAGGTCTGCCTCGCGGGCCAGCGTGTTCGCCGCGCTGCCCCCGGTAGCGCCCACTCCCCCGACGGCCATCCGATGGTCGAAGTTGATCGCGCCCTTGCCAGCCTGCGTGTCGGCGACCGGGATGCCCGTGGCGTCCGCGAACGTGCGCAGGGCCTGCGACGCGTCGGAGTAGACGACGCCCCCACCGGCGACCACGAGCGGCCGCTTCGAGGCCTTGATCGCGGCCACCGCACGATCGAGCGCCGCCGGCTCCGGGACCGGCCGGCCCACGTGCCAGACGCGCCTGCGGAACAGCTCGACCGGGAAGTCGTACGCCTCGGGCTGTACGTCCTGGGGCAGGCACAGCGTCACCGCGCCTGTCTCCGCGGGATCGGTGAGCACCCGCATCGCGTTGAGCATGCTCGACGCGAGCTGCTCGGGACGGTTGATGCGGTCCCAGAAGCGCGACACCGGCTTGAACGCGTCGTTGACAGAGATGTCGAGCGTGCGGGGGTCCTCCAGCTGTTGCAGCACGGGGTCAGCCGCACGCGTAGAGAAGATGTCGGAGGGAAGCAGCAGAACCGGCAACCGATTGGTCGTTGCGAGCGCCGCGCCAGTGATCATGTTCGTCGCGCCCGGACCGATCGAGCTCGTCACCGCCCACGTCTGCAGCCGGTTCTTCTGCTTCGCGTACGCAGCCGCAGCGTGCACACCGCCCTGCTCGTTGCGGATCAGCACGTACGGCAGGTCGGGCGCGTCCTCGTCGCCGTCGAGGTGCTGCAGCTCGGCCTGAAGCAGCGCCTGGCCGACGCCTGCAACGTTGCCGTGCCCGAAGATGCCGAAGCAGCCGGCAATGAGCCGCTGCTCGACGCCGTCACGCTCGCTGTACTGAGCGGCCAGGAAACGTACCAACGCCTGCGCGACGGTGAGCCGGATGGTTGTCGACATCGACGTCCTCTCTCAGGGTGCTGGTACGAGGATGTCACGCACGATCTGGTCGAGCTCCTCGTCCGCGGCGAGGAACTGGCGCAGGGTGCGCGCCGTCGCGCCGTACGTGAGGAACTCGTCCGGTGTGAGCCCGTCGGGCTCGTACGCCTTGACGAACTCGGGCATCGTCTGGAGCGCGTCGAGGATGCGTGCCTCGACCGGTACGTCCATGCGGGGCTCGGCGGTACCGCCGTTCTGGTAGCGCTGCTGCCAGGAGAAGGGCGGCGAGATCACGACGTCGCCGCCGATGAACTCTGAGATCTGGAGCACGTTGCGGAAGGCCGCGACAAGCAGGCGGGCACGCAGACCGCGCGCCTGGAACTCCTCGTACGCCCTCTTGAACGTCGCGATCCCCGCCCACTCGAGGTAGCCGGGGTCGAAACAGAGCTGGTCGCGCTCGTAGATGGTCTTCATCCAGTCGTCGAGACGTCCGACCATGAGCGTGACGACGGGACCCATCGTCGAGACGTCCTTGCCCTCGGCCTCGCGGCGCGTGAGCCCTCGCTCGATCGCTTCGCCGGTGGCCAGCGCCTGAGCGAGCGTGAACGAGACCGTGACGTTGATGCTGACCCCGCGGTACGTGGCCTCCTCGATCGCCGTCACGCCGACCGCGGTGGCCGGCACCTTGACGATGATGTTGGGCGCGAGGCTCGAGAAGTACTCAGCCTGGGCGACGAGCGCGTCGGCGTTGCGGGCCAGTCGCGGATCGGTCTGCATGGAGAGCCGTCCGTTGCGGCCGTGGTGCTTCTCGAACGCCGGCAGCAGCAGCGTCGCCGCGTCGAGCGAGACCTCCTCGACGATCTTCCAGCCGATCTCGGACTCGCTCGCCTGAGGCAGCTCGTGACCCACCTCGGCGATCCGCGCGGTCCAACGCGGCAGGTCCGAGCGGATGCTCGACAGGGCGATGACCGGGTTGCACGTTGCCCCGACCGCGCCCCAGGAGAGCGAGGTGGCCAGCTCGGACTTGGTCGCGGAGTCGTTCCACAGGGCGGTCGGACCGCGCTGCGTCATGATGCCCAGTGGAGTCGTGGAGTCAGTCATGGGATCTCTTCGTCGAGGTACAGGTCACTGACATTCAAGCCATGTCACGATCAAGTGTCAACCTCATGTCCTGACATATTCGCATGAGTCTCAGGGCTTCCAGGCAGACGCACCCCGAGGAGACGGCCGGACGAGGCCATGATGGACCCGTGACCGTACAACCCACGTGGCAGCTCGGACTGGCCCTAGCCCTGCTCGTCATCTTTACGCTTGTCGTGTCGCAGCTCGGCGAGCTGCGGATCGGGCGTCAGACCGTCGTGGCCGCCGTGCGTGCGATCGTGCAGCTCGCGGTGGTCTCGGTGATCATCGTCGGTGCCCTCCAGCATCTCTGGACAGCGCTGCTGTTCGTCGTGGTGATGTTCGTCATCGGTGTCTACACGACCACGAAGCGCGTCGGCGTCACCGCCTGCTGGCCATGGGTCTCGCTGGCGATGGCTGCAGGGATCCTGCCCGTCCTGCTCATCGTGTACCTGACGGGCACGGCGCCACTCAACGGTCTGTCGCTCATCCCGATCGCCGGCATCGTCATCGGAAACATGATGACCGCCCACACGCTCGTGGCCCGGAACTCGTTCACCCACCTGCGGTCGCATCTCGGTGAGTTCGAGGCCGGGCTCTCGCTCGGCCTGTCACGCGCGGAGGCGATCCGGCTCACGGATCCGGACTCGGCGCGGGACGCGACCATGCCCAACAACGACCAGACCCGCACCGTGGGCCTCGTGACGCTTCCCGGCGCCTTCATCGGGGTCCTCTTGGGCGGAGGCTCACCCGTCCAGGCCGGTGCGGCGCAGGTCCTCGTCCTGCTCGGCATCATGGCGGGCCAGGCCGCGACGGTGGCCGTCGCGCACCGCTTCATCGAGCACGCGCGGATCGTCACACCGGACCTCCGTCTCGCGCTGCATCCGTAGACCCCGGACGCGCACAACCTTTGTGGTTCTCCAGGGTGGTCACACGGGTTGTGCGGGCGCCCTAAAGGTTGTGCGCGCCCGGGGTGAGCGGGTCTTCCTGAGAGTTTCTTTGGAAATCTCTCAGGGATCCCTTATCCTGGGCCTCGACCGTGTTTCCAGGAAAAGGACCATCTCTGTGTTCGTACCCAGAAAACTGATCATCACCGGTGTCGCCGCCGTGTTCGCCGTCGGCGGCGCAGGTGTCGCGACGGCATCCTCCTTGCAGAAGGAGGTCACCCTCGTGGTGGACGGCCAGACCGTGCATGTCAACGGCTACGTCAGCACCGTGGGCGACGTCCTCGCGAAGAGGTCCGTGGCCCTCGAAGGAAAGGACACCGTTAAGCCCTCGGCCGAGACCCAGGTGAAGGATGGCGAGACGATCACCGTCACACGCATCCGCGCCAAGCAGGTCACCATGGCCCATGACGGTACGACCTCCACGCTGACCACGTTCTCCTCCACCGTCGCCGGGGCGCTCTACGACGCTGGCGTGTCCATCAACGTCGCCGACCGGGTGTCCCCCGAGATCACCGACCCGCTGGCAGACGCGCAGACGATCACGGTCGAGCGGGTCGTCATCACAAGCGCTCAGACGACCGAGCCCATCGCGTTCACGTCCAGCAACGTGAAAGACGCCACCATCGCGAAGGGCACGCAGAAGGTGACGACCCCGGGCGCCAACGGCGTGAAGACGAGCACCTATCAGGTCGTGACCGTCGACGGCGTCGAGGAGCCACGGACCCTGGTCTCCCAGACCGAGAGCCCCGCCACCAACCAGGTCACCTCGGTCGGTACGAAGGTGGCCACGACGGCCCCCACCGCCACGACGGCCGCCCCCGTCGCTACCTCGACCTCGACCGCGGGCCTCGACCTGTCGAACGCGGCGATGTGGGACAAGGTCGCTGCGTGCGAGTCCGGCGGCAACTGGCACATCAACACCGGCAACGGCTACTACGGCGGCCTGCAGTTCCTCACCTCGACGTGGCTGGCCCACGGTGGCGGTCAGTTCGCCCCCCGCGCCGACCTCGCCTCGCGGGAACAGCAGATCACCGTGGCGAACCGCATCTACGCCACATCAGGCCTGAGCCAGTGGGGCTGCAAGGCCTAAGGCTCCAATCTCGGAGAGCCTAAGGCGCCAATCTCGCAGCGCCTGAGGCTCGCAGAGCCTGAGCGTCACACCTCGCGGACGAGAAGGACGAGCGGCGACTCCGGCCACATGGCCGGAAGAGCCAGTCCCTCCGTCGCGAGCCATGCCCCAGACGCTCTCGTACCCACGAACTCTGCCCCCTGAGCCTCGCCGAACCAGGGCGCCTTGAAGGACGGCAGCGCGCTCGGACCATCGACGACCACCGGTCGTACGGCGTAGTGCTTGCTCGCGTCGAGACCGGCGAGCCGGATCCGCCCGAACGTCATCTCCATGAGGGGCGCGATCGTGGCCGACACGACGTAGGCGGCTCGCGTCCGGTCGGGTGACACGACGCCGGTCAGCCACACGCCATCCTCGTCGCCGCGGACGACCGTGCCCGTCTGGAGCAGGGAACGAAGCCCCTTGTACAGCGCGATCCACATCTTCAGCTCGGCGAGCTCGGCGTCGCTGACCGTGCGCAGGTCCCACTCCACGCCCAAGTGCCCGATGAGGGCGGTCGCGCCTCGGAACGCGAGACTGTGCTGGCGCCCGGTCTGATGCGACGGCGAGCTGCCGATGTGGTTGCCGAGCATCTCCGGCGGCAGCAGCGACATCGTCCACCGCTGGATCCTCACGCGCTCCTGGGCGTCGGTGTCGTCCGAGACCCACATCCGGTCGCAGATCTCCATCACGCCGAGGTCGGCGCGAGCGCCGCCGGACGAGCACGACTCGATCTCGAGACCAGGCTTGTGGGACTTGAGCTCGCGCATCAGCCGGTACGTGGCGAGCGTCTGCTCGTGCACCGCCGGCCGGCCACCCGTGGCAGGACTGCCCGCGTCGACAAGATCACGGTTGTGGTCCCACTTGAGGTAAGCGATCTCGTACTCGTCGAGCAGAGCGACCAGCGCCGTACGCAGGTGGTCGTAGCAGTCAGGGTTGGTGAGGTCGAGCACCTGCTGCTGGCGGCTGGGCGGCGGCATCCGGCCAGGCACCTGGAGGACCCAGTCCGGATGGGCGCGCGCGACATCCGAGTCGAGGTTGACCATCTCCGGCTCGACCCACAGGCCGAACTGCATGCCGTGGCCGCGCACGCGGTCGACGAGCGGATGCAGACCCTGCGGGTAGACGTCCGGCGCGACCCACCAGTCGCCCAGTCCCCTGGTCTCGTCGCGCCGGGAACCGAACCAGCCGTCGTCGAGGACGAAGCGCTCGGCGCCGACCTGTGCGCCGAGGTCGATGAGCCGGACGAGCTCGTCGACGTCGTGGTCGAAGTAGGCCGCCTCCCAGCTGTTGAGCGTGACGGGACGAGGCGTTGTCGCGTACCCCTCCCGAGCGCGGAGAAACGCGTGGAAGCGCCGCGAGAGGTCGTCGAGGCCGTGACCGTACGACCCGTACAGCCAGGGGGACGTGTACGAGTCGCCGCCCTTCAGCACGATCTCGCCCGGTAGCAGCAATTCGCCCCCACCGAGCCAGCGGCCGGCTGCGAGGCGCTCGGCGAGGTGGACGTGGTTTCCGCTCCAGCCGACATGGACGCCCCAGACCTCGCCCGAGCGGAACCCGAACCCGGGCTCGCCAGCGTGCAGCACGGTGGCTGCCTCGAAGCCAGTACGACCGCGACGTCCCTCGCGGACATGTGCGCCGACAGCGAACGGAAGCCGCTGCGGGGTCCGCTCCGTACCCCAGTGGCCGGCGAAATCCAGGAGTTCGGCAGCCCTCTGCGGGACAGGCAGCCGCGGCGTGACAGCGATCAGCGCGTACGGTTCGTCGCGGAGGTTGGTCACGCTCGCACGTGTCCGCACCAGGCCGCTCGGGAGGAGTTCCAGCTCCAGCTTGAGACCCAGTCCGGCGTCATCGTCATGGGCAGTGACCACGATCGCACCGGGGCCACCATCATGGCTGTCGTCGAGCTCGACGCCGTCGACCGTCACCGAGTCCGTACGCCACCGGGGTGACCAGTCACGACCCTCGCGCTGTCCCTCGATACCGGGACGACCGAGGAAGCCGACCCGTGCCTCGGGCAGCACGGACACTCGTACCGGCGTGTCCATCCCGCCGTCCGCGAGCGGCGTGTCGATCGCCAGCACGGCGGAGGCGACATCCGAGTCCGAATGGGGCAACGCTGACCCCCAATGCACGATCTCAGGCAGCGCCTCGCCACGAACCAACACCCACAGCGCGACGCCCTCAGCATTGAGCGCGATCGTCTTGTTGCTCATCCCCCGGTCTCCTCCCGACGCCAGCCAAACTAGTGGTCTCGAGGCGTGGTGTTGTGGAGACCGCGCTGGAGTCGCGTCAGGCGCCGCGACCGATCCCTCGCGGGATGCGAGCGGGGTCCCAGCCAAGCAGCTCGGACGCCGTCTCGAACGCGTAGCGGTCGGTCATGCCGCCCACGTACGCGATCACCGTGGTCACCCATGAGTCGTCGTCGCCGACCGGCGCGGCGTTCTCCGGCGGTACGGATTCGGGGTGCTCGAGGTAGTGGTCCACGAGTCCCCGAAGGACCGCGATCACCGCCTGCGCCTGCGCGACCGACTCCGGCCGGGTGTAGATCCGTTCGTAGTTGAACCGCCGCAGGCCGGCGAGCGCCGCGGCTCCTTCCTCGTCCATCCCGATCTGGCCTGTACGGACGGTGCACGACATCACCGCGTGGATGAACGTACCGAGCTGCTCAGACCGTGTCCGGCCGCACACGGCGGCGACCTCGTTCGGCAGGTCTAGAGGCCGTACGATCCCGGCCGCGACGGCGTCCTCCAAGTCGTGGGCGCAGTAGGCGATGCGATCGGACCACGAGGCGATCTCTCCCTCGACGGTGGCCGGTGCGGGCCGCGACCAGGAGTGGTTCCGGATCCCGTCGAGCGTCTCGCGACAGAGGTTGAGTGGCGCGAGGACGACGTCCGCGCCCCAGGGGCCATGGTCGTACCCACCCGGGAGGTACGGGTCGAACGCGTCCTCCGAGGCGTGCCCGCCGGGACCATGTCCGCAGTCGTGGCCGAGCGCGATCGCGTCCGCGAGCGTGACGTTCGCGCCGACGCCGCGCGCGATGGACGTCGCCACCTGGGCGACCTCGAGTGCGTGCGACAGGCGGGTGCGCTGGTGGTCGTGCGGATAGACGACGACCTGCGTCTTGCCGGCGAGCCGGCGGAACGCAGCAGAGTGGACGATCCGGTCACGGTCACGCTCGAAGCACGTGCGCTCGACGCTGGGTTCTTCGGGCCTGGCCCGGTCGCCTGCTCCCGACGCGCGGGCCGCTCCGGGCGCAAGGTGGGCGTCCTCCCACGCCTCGCGCTCCTCGCGCAGGATCACGCGGGGCGCGTCGAGCTCGGTGTACGTGTCCTGGTGGGCGTGGACGGCTTCGCTCGCCGCGTGACCGGCCATCGTCCCGGCCCAGGTCTTGGCCCGTTCTGACTCACTCACGAGGCCACTGTGGCAGATCAGCCCGCGCGGCGCGTCGTGTGCTTGTCGTCGAGCGGCACGTCCGGCCACAGCGGCGGCGCGATGAGCACATCGAACCGCTCCGGACCGGTGATCACCGTGCCGCCTTCGGTGGATTCCAGATCCCTGGCCTCCACGTCGCCCGTCATGGCGAGATCGAACTCGTCCAGCCAGTCGGAGAACATCGCAGCCTCCGACCGCGGTTCGCGTACAGCCGGGGCTGCCTTGACGCTCTCGGCGATCACTGGCGTTGCCTGCGCAGCGGGTGTCCGTGTCCGGGTCGGCGTGGCGGGCGCACTGGCGACGGCCGGGGCCCGCTTGGGTGTGACGGGTGCCGCGGGAGCGGACGGGGCGGACACCGCCGGTGCGGGCGGCTTGCGCTGCGGTTGAAGCACAGCTGGACGCGAAGACGGCTTAGGCACCCACTGCCTCACGGCGGGAACCTTCGCCACGGCGGCGGTCATCTCAGCGGCCACCTGGTCGGCGCTCATCAGGACGGTGGAAACGACGTCCTCCTCCGAGTACGCGCCGCGCCGAGGCGTCGCGCCACCGCCGACGGGCGCGGTGGGCGGCACTGCCGACTCCTTCACACGGATGCCGGCGAACCAGCGCAGGTCGCGAGCGAAAAGCAGCTCGGAGGTCTGCGCCACCACGTCGAGCTTCGCGAAGACCTCGGCCCACTGGCTCTCGAGCTCGAAGACCACGGCCCACGGCAGGTACGTACGGAAGGTGTCGAGGGCGTCCGTGTACGAGAACTGGTAGCTCCGGGCCTCCTCCAGATAGCGACGCAGGCCGAGCGCCTGGACGCGTACGGCCGTGCCCAGGGCTGTACGCGGTGTGCCACCTCGGACGATGACGGACGTGAGATAGGCGCACGCGATGATCACGGCACCGGCGCCGATCGAGGTCGACGACACGTCGATGAGCGCGATCACGAGGCCGAGCAGACCACCGACACCGAGCACGGCCATCGGGATGTCGGACGTCTGGTTGGGTGCGGCTGGGTACCAGCCGCGGGAGACGACCTCACGGTGAAGGTCGAGCTGCACCAGACCGAGGCGGTTGTCGCTCCCACTGCACAGCTCGCTGAGCGACGCCGTCGCGCCAGGGGACGCAAGGTTGGTGATGAGATGCACTTCGTTCAGGTCGAGGGACGCGTCCAGGGGTTGGTCGACACGGGTGATCGCCCAGTCGCCGTCAGCACTGTCCGTACCGCTCACGTGCGCGAGCTGTAGCCACCCGCGTCTCGCCAGGTCGAGGATCATGGCCGCGATGTCCCGGCCGTCGGCCGACCCGTCGATCACGACGCCCGCCAACCCCGGCGAGACGCCAGCCGGCGGGGTCGACCGCGCCTCCACCTCACCCCAGTACTGCGCTCCCTGGGAGACGAACGTGGTGGGAGCCTCTTCGGGGTCCGCTGGGATCTCTCCGGGCGCCACGTTCGCGAAAATCCGGTCGCGCCGGATCAGCCACAACACGATCCACGTGACGATGGGTACGGAGACGGCTGCGCCGGCGATCGAGGCCGCGACGTACTCGTACGTGGTCATGACCACCCGCTCAAGCGCACCGAGGGGGAGGCGCCTACCTCAACGTGCATCGTTCGCCGCGACCTCGAAGTCGACGGTGAGCCGCACGGAGAGCTTGGTGCTGGAACTCATCGTCAGGCCCATGTCGAGGGGGGCGGCACCCACCCGCATCCGTGCGTCGGAGGCGAAGGACGCCATCTCGACCCGCGGGCTGGGCATGCTCCAGGTGTCGCTCGCCGAGCGGATGCCGGTGACGCGGAGCCCGGCCGCGTCGGCCACGGCGTCGGCCTTGCGTCGGGCCATCCGCATCGCGTCCGCAGTCGCGGGGATGCTGGCCTCGAACTCGTCGTAGGTCCACTCGAGAAGGTCGATGGCCAGTCCCTGACGGGCCGAGAGAATGCCCAGGACCTCAGGCAGCTGCTCCGGCTTCGCGGAGATCTCCAGGGTGATCCGTACCTCTTGAGAAGTGAGGAACTTTCCCGAACCGGTCGCGATCTGAATGCCGGTTACGTCGATGGCTTCGTCCGGAACTCCAACCACTGCTAGCGATTCCACGAGTGCCCGCACTTCGGCGACCTTCTTCGCCGCGGCGGTGGCCGCCAATTCTTTGCCCACGACCACGTCGGTGGGAATCGGCACTTCGGCGCCGCGCGCCTTCATCGCCGCCATGATTTTCTTCGCCTCCGGCACCAGGTCCGCTTCGGCGAGCGACTTGCCGATCGGCAGGCCGGCCGCGAGCAT
>Ga0208716_1001176_pt1 | contig 10076 bp, 10 predicted proteins | sample NGESurdeep092012_8_FD_184482 | JGI IMG/M metagenome (GOLD analysis project Ga0208716, IMG submission 184482) | Arctic peat soil microbial communities from Barrow, Alaska - NGEE Surface sample 415-3 deep-092012 (SPAdes) | ecosystem: Environmental > Terrestrial > Soil > Wetlands > Peat ...
TGGAGCAGGCGCTGATCGGCGACGTGCGCGGCAAGGGTCTGATGATCGGCGTCGAGCTGGTCGAGGACCGCAAGACCAAGGTGCCGGCCGCCGCCGCCGCAGGCTTCGTGCGGCAGTACTGCCTCGAGCATAACCTGCTCATCGGCATCGGCGGCAACTTCGGTAGCGTGCTGCGCATCCAGCCGCCGCTCGTGATCAATCCGGAGCAGATCGACACCACGTTCGACACGATCGCCGCCGCACTGAGGGCCTACAAGCAGGCCTAGCGTGAGCCGGGCGCGAACTCGCGCCACGAGTTGCGCAGCAGCAGCTCGAGCACTTCGTAGGCCTGGGCGACGTCGAAGTGCTCGCGGTCGATGCGCGCCTGTACGCCGAGCCCGTCGATCGCCGCGGCGATGAGCTGCGCCAACCCGCGCAGCCTGCGGTGGCGTTCGGGCTCGGCGTCGTCGGGCACGCCGAGCCAGCCGAGTTCCACGGCGATGTACCACTCGTAGAGAGCGATCAGCCGCTCACGCAGGGCCGGGTCGCGCATCGCGTGCGGCAGGATGTCGAAGAACCCCCGGTAGAAACCCGGCGTCAGCGTCATCGCGCAGATGCCCTGAAGCAGATGGTGGAGGCGCTCCTCGCCGGTCGTGCCTTCGACCTGGGCGGCAATTGCGAGGCACTCGTCGTGGATGATCGCCTCGAGCATCGCCGCCACGAGCCCCGCCTTGTTGCCGAAGTAGTAGCTCACCATCGCCTTGTTCTCGCCGGATTCGGCAGCGATGGCCGTGAGTGTCAGCGCGTTGAAGCCCCTGTCGACGATGATCTTCTGGGCGGCGTCGAGGATCGCGCGAGCGACGGGGGGCAGGTCGTGCTGCGGATCGCCGACGGGCGGCGGCAAGCGGCCGGGAGCCGCCGGTTCGTGTGTGCCGATGTCGGTGACGGCCCCCTCCTCGGTGCTTGTTCCCTTGACAACTCAAAACGGCAGTCTAGCATGCGAGCTAACCATTTGGTTAGCCACTAGAGGGGGAACGGGGTCATGGGAATGCATCCATCAGCCAGGGGCCGGCTGGCGTTCACTGCGGCAGTGCTCGCGATCGTCGTCGTGACGCTGATGATCGGCGCCGGCGCCGGCTATGCCGCCGGTCTGGCGAAGGGCGACGTTTCGCTGACGCTCGGCGCCGACGGCAAGCTCAAGGTCGTCGTCGTCGGCGTCGACGCCGCCGGGGTGCCGGTCGCGACCACGGCAAGGATCGCCTGCGGCACGTCGACGAAGGCGGGCAGCGGGGCGGTCGCCAGCGATGCTGCCGCGACCGCCCACAAGGTCGTGCTGCCCGGCGTGTCCACGGCGAACTCGAGGTACTACTACGACATCGTGCTCACCGGCAACGGCGCCACGCTGTCTTTGCCGGGTAACGGCGGCCGCTACGCGTTCACGTCGCCGCCGGGCGGCGCCGACGTAGCGTTGACGATCGCCGACTTCGGCGACAGCGGACCCGTCTATAACCAGGAGTGGCGCGACGCGCGCAAGATGTTCCTGCCGGTCGCGCAGGGCATCGCCGCCGCGAAAGCCAACCTCGTGCTCGGCAACGGCGACTACATCAATACCTACTCGAGCGACAGCACCGCCGAGGTCGATCTCAAGTGGGAGAACTACTTCGCGGTCGCCAACACCTTCAGCGCGTCCGCGCCGACGATGCTCACGGTCGGTAATCACGAAGGTCTCGGTGACTCGACGGCAATGGATCCCACGACGACGACGCAGCAGGCGTGGGAGTTCTGGAACGACTTCCCCGGAGCGCCGGGCTTCTACGATCGGGTCTACTCGTTCGACTTCGGCAAGTCCGTGCACGTCGTGGTTCTCGACGACAACACCTATAACCCCCTCGGCTTTGCCGGCGACGGCCAGCCCGGCAACTCGCCGATGGCGCAGTGGCTGATCGCCGACCTCGAGGCGAACACGCGGCCGTGGGTGATCGTCGATCTGCACCAGCCGATCGCGGATCCGGCTTCGTGGCAGTTCTGGTCGGGCGTGCCGGCGTCGATCCCGCCGGGCGGTCCCGAGGAGCAGGCGCGTCTCGAGGCCTTCCTGGCCAGGCAGGGCGTCGACATCGTCGTCTCCGGCCACATGCACTACTACAAGCGTCACGTGCAGGACGGCGTCACGTACGTCACCGAAGGCGGCGCCGGCTCATATATCGGGCCGATCACGCAGACTCCGTGGGACCAGTTCGACGTAGCCGGCTACTCGGAGTACGGGTACACGATCTTCAAGTACGCGCCGAAGACCGGCACGGTGGCGCTGACCAGCTACATCGTGCGCGCCAACGGCGGTGCCAACGGCAAGGATGTCACCACGACCGTTGGCGACACCGCGACGCTGGTGAACAACCCGAAGCACTAGAACTGATGTGCGAGCGCGAGCGACTCCGGCGTGTGATCGTCCTGCTCGACGACCTTTATGGGCGGCCCCTCTGGTCGCCGCGTTACCCGCCGGTCGACGAGCTCGTCTACACGGTGCTCTCGCAGAACACCGCGGACGTGAACACGGAGCGCACGTTCGCGGCGCTGAAGGCGCGGTTCCCGGACTGGCGCGCTGTGCGCGACGCGCCTGTCGCCGAGGTCGAGCAGGCGATCGCTCTCGGCGGCCTCGCGCGCGTCAAGGCGCCGCGTATCAAGGCGATCCTCGCGGCCGTCAGCGAGCGCACCGGCGACCCCGATCTGAGCGAGCTCGACGGCATGACCGACGACGCAGCGCTCACGTACCTGCAGTCGATGCCCGGTGTCGGCCCGAAGACCGCCGCCTGCGTGCTGATGTTCGCGCTCGGGCGGCCGGCGATGCCGGTGGACACGCACGTGCATCGCGTCGCCGGCCGCCTCGGTCTGATCGACGCCAAGCTCAGCGCCGAGCAGGCCCACCGGCCGCTGACCGAGCTCGCCGGACCCGAGAACGTCTACGCGCTGCACATCAACCTCGTACGGCACGGCCGGCGAATCTGCCACGCGCGCCGGCCGCAGTGCGGGCGCTGTCCGCTGGCGGTCATCTGCCCGAGCGCCGGCCTGTTTTCCTGAGCGGTGCTCAGGGCATGCGGACGAGTGCGCTCCCTCTGCGCGCGTGCCGCACACCGAACTTCTGTGTGTCACCGACCGCAAAACATTGACGGCCGGGCACCGCTTCTCTATTGTGGGCCAATTCAGTCCTTTTTGTCGGCTGGTCATCCACAGCGTCGGGAGGAGTTGCGTGTCCGCGAACAGGAAGAAGAACCAGCAGCGCGCCAAGGCGCAAGCCGCAGCCAGGCAGAGGAGCCGTCAGGGCGGTCAGACCTCGTCCTCCGGTGGCCAGTCGGCGCGCGAGCGGAAGAAAGCTCAATTCACGACCGCCAAGCGGAGCCGCGCGCCGCTCTACGGCATCGTCGCCGTCGTCGCCGTCGTCGCGCTGACATTGGGCATCGCCGCCCTGGCTCACGGCAAGAAGCAGCAGTTCGCGCAGGCGCCCGTTGTGGCCGGCGGTGACGTCTCCATCCCGGTCGCGCGAGTGAACGACGGCGCCGCCCATTTCTTCTCCGCCAACATCGGCGGCACGACCGTCAAGTACTTCGTGATGAAGGCGCCGGACGGCACCCTGCGCACCGCATTCGATGCCTGCGATGTGTGCTTCCCCTACAAGAAGGGCTACCACCAGCAGGGCATCGCAATGCAGTGCAACAACTGCGGCAGGATCTTCCCGGCCGCCCAGATCGACGTGCAGCGGGGCGGCTGCAATCCGGGACCGATCGACGCCAAGGTCAAGGCCGGGCAGCTGGTCATACCGTACAGCCAGCTCCAGGCCGGTACGCGGCTGTTCCTCTGATCGTCTGACTGAACTGGCATGAACCTCGGCAGCATCGCGCTGAGCAACCTGCGCCGGCGCAAGACCCGCGCCGCGTTCCTGATCGCCGGTCTGCTGATCGGCATCGCCACGGTCGTCGCGCTGCTCACGCTCACCTCATCGCTGACGGTCGAGGCGCAGAACAACATGGAGAATTACGGCGCCAACATTCTGATCACGCCGCAGTCGAACGCGATGACGCTCACGTACGGCGGCGTGACCGTCGGCAACGTGGCGGTCGGCGCCCGCGAACTGAACCAGGCCGACCTCGGCAAGATCCTCACGATCGCCAACCGCAAGAACATCGCGATCGTCGCGCCCAAGCTCCTCGGCGCGGCCACGGTGAAGGGCAAGACGATGCTCCTGATGGGCGTGCGGCCCGACGCCGAGTTCAAGATCAAGCGCTGGTGGGTGCTCGACGGCCGCCCAATGGCCAACGATGCCGAGCTCGTCGCCGGCAGCGCCGCGGCCAGGGAGCTCGGCCTGCAGATGGGCGACTACGTGCGTGTCGGCGGCAAGCGATTCACGGTCACCGGGCTGCTGCACGAGACGGGATCTCAGGACGACAATCTTCTGCTGACGACGCTCGCGGCGGCGCAGTCGCTGCTGCACAAGCCCGGACGAGTCAGCATGGTCGAAGTCGCGGCGCAATGCTCGAACTGCCCGATCGAGAAGATCGTCGCGCAGATCTCCGGCGTGCTCCCCGGCACCAAGGTGACGGCGATGCAGCAGGTGGTCCAGAGCCGCATGCACGCGCTCGGTCAGTTCCGCTCGTTCAGCCTCGCTGCCGCCGGCGTCGTGCTCGGCATCGAGGCGCTCGTCGTCTTTCTCACGATGATGGGGTCGGTCAACGAGCGCACGCGCGAGATCGGTGTGTTTCGCGCGATCGGGTTCCGCCGCGGCCACGTGGTCGGTCTGATCCTGATCGAGGCCGCCGTCGCGAGCGTGCTCGCCGGCCTCCTCGGTTACCTTGCGGGCATGGGCACCACGTACGTCGTGCTGCCGTTCGTCGCCGAGGGCAGCGCGCACGTCGCCTGGGCGCCGCTGCTGGCGCCGGGGGCCGTGCTGATCGCCGTCGCGATCGGCGCCGCCGCGTCACTCTATCCGGCCTTGCACGCGAGCCGCATGGATCCGACCGAGGCCCTGAGGGCGCTGTGAGCGGGCGGTTCATCGAGATCAGCGCCCTCGAGAAGGTCTTCACCGGCGAAGGCAAGGCAGTGGCCGCGCTGCGTGGCCTCGAGCTCAGCGTGCCGGAGGGTACGTTCCTCGGCGTGATGGGGCAGTCAGGCTCGGGCAAGAGTACGTTGCTGGCGATCCTTGGGGGCCTCTGCCATCCCAGCGCCGGCACGGTGTGTGTCGACGGCATCGACCTCTACGGGCTGCCGGGCGAGCGGCTCGCCGACTTCCGCCGCGAGTATCTCGGCTTCGTCTTCCAGGCGCATAATCTGGTCGCTTACCTGACGGCGCTCGAGAACGTGATGCTGCCACTCTCCGTCAAGCGTATGTCGCGAGTCGCGAAGCGCGCGCGTGCGCTCGACGTGCTCGACCAGGTCGGCTTGGTCGACCGCGCCGACCACCTGCCGAGCGCCATGTCGGGTGGCGAGCAGGAGCGCGTCGCGATCGCCCGCGCGCTCGTCAACGAGCCGCCGCTGATCCTTGCCGACGAGCCGACCGGCAGCCTCGATACGGACACGTCGGCGGAGATCATGGCGCTGCTCAAGCATCTCAACGATCAGGGCATCACGATCGTCATGGTCACGCACAACCCGGAGAACCAGCAGTTCTTCCACCGCACGGTCGTGCTGCGTGACGGCCGCGTCGACTGCGAGCTGCCGGCTTGCGAGGCGGGCACGCCGCTGTACCGTCCGGCGCGGGTTTGACCTCGCCGCAGCGGCGGGGATGATGCCGGTGCATCCGGCGACCACGGGCGTGTGGGCGGCGATGCAGGACGGCCGACCGGGGAGAGAGACGCGCGATGGCCAAGCTCAAGAACGAGTTCACGAAGAAGGAGTGGAAGCACTGCTGCGGCAAGGGCTGCAAGAAGTGCGACATCCACAACGCCTACCTCGACGCCTACGGGCACCGCGAGGGCGAGAAGAAGTTCGCCAAGGACCACGCCAAGACGCACTAGGGGCGGGGGCGCCTGCCCCTGGTCGCAGAGGCGGGAGGGGACGGCACATCGCCGCCCCAGTCTCTTCCTTTCAGTACACTTCCGGCACGAACGTCTGGTTCTCGATCGGCGGCCGCACGTACCCGGTATCGTCCCGGCGTTCCGGCAACTTGAACGGCTTGGGCGTCAGGTCCTCGTAGGGGATCAGGCTGAGCAGGTGGTGGATCATGTTCAGCCGGGCCCGCTTCTTGTCGTCGGCGTTGACCACGTGCCAGGGCGAGAGCTTGGTGTCGGTGTAACGGAACATCTCGTCCTTGGCCTTGGAGTACTCGACCCACTTGTTCCAGCTCTCGAGGTCCATCTCGCTGAGCTTCCAGCGCTTGGTCGGGTCGTCGATGCGCGCCTTGAAGCGCCGGTCCTGCTCCTCGTCGCTGACGCTGAACCAGTACTTCACGAGGATGATCTCGCTGCGGATGAGCATCTCCTCGAACGGCGGACACGAGCGGAAGAACTCCATGACCTCGTCCTCGCTGCAGAAGCCCATCACCCGCTCGACGCCGGCGCGGTTGTACCAGGAACGGTCGAAGATGACCCATTCGCCCGCCGCCGGCAGGTGTTGGACGTAGCGCTGGAAGTACCACTCGGTGCGTTCGCGCTCGGTGGGCACGCCGAGGGCGACGACGCGCACGACGCGGGGGTTGAGCGTCTCGGTGATCCGTTTGATGGTGCCGCCCTTGCCGGCCGCGTCGCGCCCCTCGAAGAGCGTCACGACCTTGAGGTGCCTGGTCTTGATCCACTCCTGCAGCTTGACGAGCTCGATCTGGAGCCTGCCCAGCTCCTTGAAGTAGGTGGCGTTGTCGAACTTCGACGGCCTTCCCGGCTCGTTGGGCGCTCGGACCTCCTTGCGGCGGTCGCCCTTGCCTTTGTCGTCCTTGTCTTTGTCGGGCATCGCGTCTCCCTCGCGGTCGGGCGGGCTTTGCGGCGCCACTGATGCACGGTAGTCTACGCCACATGGCACGCGACGGAAGTGGCAGCGGCGTCGACCGGGTCGTCGGCTGCCTGGACATCGGCACCAACGCGGTGCGCCTGCTCGTCGCTCGCGTCCACGCCGACGCTTCCTACTCGATCGTGACCCAGCAGCGCGAGCAAGTGCGTTTGGGAGTGGGCGCGTTCGCGACGCACACCCTCACGCCGGAGGCCATCGAGCGCGCCGTGTCGGTGTGCTCGCAGTTCGCGGCGCTGGCGCGCTCGCACGGCGCCCGACACCTCATCGCGGCCGCCACCTCGGCCACGCGCGAGGCCGCCAACCAGGGCGTGCTGATCGCGCGGCTCGAGCGCGAGGCCGGGGTGCACGTTCGCGTCGTGTCCGGGCGCGAAGAAGCGCGCCTGATCTTCCAGGCGCTGCGCCATCGAGTCGGTCTCGACGAGCGGCCGGTCGCCTGTATCGACATCGGGGGCGGCAGCACGGAGATCGCCGTCGGCGACGCCGACCGCGATCTGTACCTCGACTCACTCAAGCTCGGTTCGCTGCGCCTGGCGGCCGACCGCTTCGGCCTCGACCGCGAGGCGCCGATCCCGGGCGATTCGTACCGCGACCTGAAGCGCAGCGCCGCGGTGACTGCCGTCTACGCGGTGCGATCGGTGAGCGCCCTCGGCGTCACCGCCGCCTACGGCACGTCGGGCACGATCCGCAACCTCGCCACGGTCGCGGCACGTGCTCTGGGCGGCGAGGCCGAGGGCGACGAGACGCTTCTGACCCTCGGCGACCTGCGCAAGGTCGCCAAGCTGCTGCGCAGCGTGCCGCTCGTCGAGCGCCGGCAGGTGTCGGGGATGTCGCCTGAGCGGGCCGACTTCATCGTGGCCGGCGCGGCGATCCTCGAAGCGCTGATGGAGGGCGCCGGGCTCGGCCAGCTTCGCGTCCTGACCCAGTGCGGTGTGCGCGAGGGGCTCCTCGACGAGCAGCTCGAGGCGCTCGAGCCCGGGCGGCCGGTGCATCGCAGGGCGGTTCGCGACCGCAGCGTGGCCAGGCTCGCACGCACCTGCGGCGCCGACGCGCGTCATGCCGCGCAGGTCGCCACGCTGGCGATGCAGCTGTTCGACAGCGCCGCCCGGGCGCGGCTGCACCGGCACGGAGACGCCGAGCGCGAATTGCTCGATCACGCCGCGCGGCTGCACGACATCGGCGCCATCGTGGCCTACAGCGAGCACCACCTGCACAGTTACTACCTGGTGCGCCACAGCGATCTTCTCGGGTTCGATCAGGACGAGATCGCCACGATCGCGACGATCACGCTCCTGCACCGCAAGGCGACGTCGGCGGCCCGCTACCCGCAGCACGCGGTCCTCGACCGGCGCAGCGCCCGGCGGGCCGCGCGGTTGGGGGTCCTGCTGCGCATCGCGGAGCTGCTCGACCGCGGGCACGTGGGCGCCGTGCGCGAGGCGCGTCTGGTGCGATCGGGCGGAGACGCGGTGCGTCTCGAGATCGTGCCGGCCGGCGACTGCCGGCTCGAGCAGTGGGGCGTCGAGAGCCGCCGCCCCGCCCTCGAGAAGGCGTTCGGCCGGACGCTGGAGATCGTCGTGCTCGACGGCCAACGGCTCGCGGCGGCTGACGAGGGGACGGGCGCGGGCTGATGGCGTCGGATGCCGACGCCCGTTGCGTCGGCGTGTTCGACTTGGGATCGAACGCCTTCTCGAGCAGTGGGGCGGCGATCGTCGACGCCGTGATGGAGGCCTGCGCGGTCGCGCAGCTGCAAGTGCCGGACCTGACGCTGCTGCGCGACGGGGTGCTGGCCGACTACGCCGAACGGCTGCGGCGCGGGGATTGACCGGTGGTCAGCCGCGCAACGAGCGCGGCCGCCTCACCGGCGAACCCCGCGCCGCGCACCGTGCGCCAGGTCTGCGGGAAGCCCTCGACCAGCCGGCTCAGTTCGCTCTGGCGTGCGGCCAGGTAGGCCGCCACGCCCGGAGCCATGACGATCTCGGACGGCAGCGTCCGCGTCCTGCGGCCGACGGGCGGTTCCCAGGCGCCGAAGGTGAGGAACGTGCGCAGCACTCCGCAGGCGACCACGGCGTCCTGGAGGTCGCCGAGATGGTCCTGGAGCTGCTCGGTCGTCCGGATCATCGCCTTCGCGTCGGGCCCCAGCGCCTCCTCGAAGAACTCGAGCGTGTAGCGCAGGAACTTGCCGGCGATGCGCAGCCGGTGGTAGCGGACGAGCGGCGCGTCGGGCTCGGCGAGCGGTCCGTCGTAGGCCCACACCGCGGCGAGGCGCTCGTAGAGCGCGGCCGGCAGGACGTCGGCGACCTTCTCGGGCCGCGCCTCCCCGTCGGGGGTGATCGCGGGTAACGCCCCGGCGTGAGCGGTATCGAGAAAGCGTCCCATGTCGTCGACGAAGCGCGCGTAACGCGGCCCGTCGAGGTAGGCGAGCATACGCTCGCGCGCCGCGGCGCGCCGCGCCGCCAGGGCGGCGAGCAGCGGGTCGAGCTCGCCGCGGCGCTCCTCGGGCAGGGCGTCGAGGTAGACCTGCAGCTTCTCGCGAAAGACGTCGAGGTCGCGCACGTCGCCCAGGGTGCGGCCGGTGCGGCGCAGCCCGCGCACGAGCGGACGGGTCGTCGCCGGGTCGAGGTGGGTGTCGAAGATGCGCAGCGCCGCCCGCATGCGTCGGGTGGCCACGCGCATGTCGTGGAGCTCCCCGGGATCCGTGCCCACGCGCGTGCCCGGCTCGTGGGCCAGCATGCGCGCGAAGTGGAAGCGCATGGTCTTGACGGCCGCCTCGGCCATCGTGTCGGTGCGCTTGATGCCCGGCCGTCGTGGCGCGCCCGCTTGGGGGCGCGGCTGTTCGGGCGCCGGCTTCGCCGGCGCCGAGGCCTCGGTCGCTCCCAGCGCCTCTTGGACCTGCGCGAGTAGTCGGCCCGGGAAGATCGTCAGGCCGCGCCTGCGGAACTGCATCAGCCAGTAGCGGACCGTGCGCTCGGCGAGACCGGAGCGCTCGCCGGCCTCGACCTGCGTTCTGCCGTCGTCGAGCGCCAGCAGCGCCTTGGCGCGGTGGGCATAGACGCCCTTGCGGCGGGCGACGCGGCGCAGCACGGCGCGCTGCGCGTCGCCTAAGAGCGCCGTGG
>Ga0208716_1001177_pt1 | contig 10071 bp, 7 predicted proteins | sample NGESurdeep092012_8_FD_184482 | JGI IMG/M metagenome (GOLD analysis project Ga0208716, IMG submission 184482) | Arctic peat soil microbial communities from Barrow, Alaska - NGEE Surface sample 415-3 deep-092012 (SPAdes) | ecosystem: Environmental > Terrestrial > Soil > Wetlands > Peat ...
ATTTGTCCAGATGGAGGTAGTGCCAAGGGCGGGCAAATGGCCAGCCCACTCGTCGTTGGGCGTTTCTTCCCGACGCCGCCAGGGGATACCGTCAGTTTTCACCGCCGAACGCAGAGGCTAGTGGTCAATGTCGACTCTCATCTGGGGTGCCTCGTCGCTCCGTCTCCAGTTCTCCTACGGCACTGACGCGTCAGTCTCGCTGGGTTCAATCAGTACGGCGGCGGGCTTTCCCGCCGAAGCGGACCCGTCGACCGGAGGCCCCAGCGTTGAGCAGCCGCTCGTGGAGCTCTCGGCGATGGGCCACGGTCGCTTCCCCGGGAGCTTCCGCCACGTCGACACCGTGCTCAGCAGGTCGCTGCGCTACATCGGTCACGAGGAGACGCGGGGGGAGGACGTCGCCGAGCTACGCATCATCCAGGCCGAAGAGGCCACGGGCTTGCAGGTCACGAGCGTCTTCGTCGCACGCGACGGGATCTCGGGGTTCCGCACGTGGACCGAGGTCACCGTCGCCGGCTCGGGCTCGTACATGCTCGATTTCGTCTCGACGCTTGCCACGGGTGCCTACCTCGTCGACTCCGCGACCGACGTTGATGGGTTCGACCTCGTCTACGGCGACAACGACTGGGTCGCTGAGGGCCGCTGGCTGACCCGCCCCCTGCGCGAGATGGGTCTGGCCCGGATAGACCGCGAAATCCAGCACCACCCTCCACGTAGCCGCTGCGTCGTGACCAACCGTGGGTCGTGGTCCACGGGCGAGAAGCTTCCGACCGGCGTCCTGCTGTCCCGCACGTTCCCCTACGCCCTCGCGTGGCAGATCGAGCACAACGGGCCGTGGCTCTACGAGCTGGGTGAGACGCGCACAGGCGCCTACCTATTGTTGTCCGGCCCCACGGACCAGGAGCATCAGTGGAGCACCGAGGTCGCCGAAGGCACGGTGTTCATCTCTGTGCCCGCCTCGATCGTGGTCGCCCGCGGTGGCCTCGACGAGGCATTCGCCGTGCTCACGGACCAGCGCCGCGCGATCCGCTCTGTCCGCGCGGCCGACCGTCGTCTTCCCGTGGTTTTCAATGACTATATGAACACCCTCATGGGAAACCCGACGACGGAGAAGCTGCTCCCGCTCATCGACGCCGCCGCCGAGGTCGGCGCCGAGTACTTCTGCATCGATGCGGGCTGGTACGCGGAGGGTCACTGGTGGGACACGGTCGGCGAGTGGCTGCCCGCACCCGGCCGTTTCCCGGGCGGTATCACCGAGGTTATCGATCACATCCGCGAGCGCGGCATGGTTGCCGGCTTGTGGCTTGAGCCCGAGGTCATCGGCGTGAACTCTCCGCTGGCCGCGACTCTGCCCGATGACGCTTTCTTCTCCCGTCGCGGGATCCGCGTCGCCGAGCATGGCCGTCACCTCCTCGACCTGCGCAGCCCGGCGGCCCGCGCACACCTCGACTCGGTGGTCGACCGGCTCGTCGCGGACTACGGCGTCGAGTTCTTCAAGATGGATTACAACACGATGACCGGGGCCGGTTCTGACCTGAATGGTGAGGCCCCCGGCCACGGTCTGCTCGAGCACAACCGTGCCTTCCTCAGGTGGCTCGACGCCGTCCAATCGCGTCACCCGAACCTTCTGATCGAGAACTGTGCGTCCGGTGCGATGCGCATGGACTACGCGATGATGTCGCGGCTGCACATGCAGTCGACCTCGGACCAGCAGGACCCGGTCATGTACGCGTCGATCGCCGCCGCGGCGCCCGCATCGCTCTTGCCTGAGCAGGCCGGCAACTGGGCCTACCCGCAGGCGGGCATGGAGCCCGAGCTCCTGACCCTCTCTCTCGTCAACGCGATCCTGGGTCGTATGTATCTCTCGGGGTACCTCAACCGGATGAGCCCGGACGAGGTCGAGATGGTGCGCGAGGGCGTCGCCGCGCAGAAGGTGGTGGTCGCGGACATCGAGCGCAGTCACGCGTTCTGGCCACTCGGCCTTCCCGACTGGGAGGATTCCTGGGTCTGCCTCGGGCTCGATGTCGCGGACCACGGCGCCTACTTGACTGTCTGGCGCCGTCCGGGGGCAGGGGAGCGGGTCGTTCTCCCGCTCCCGACACTGCTCGGCACGGAGCTCTCTGTGGCTTCGTTCTTCCCAAGCAGGCAAGCGGGCTGGGACTGGTCGTGGGACGCCGCCGCTGGCGAGCTGACGGTGACGGTGTCCGTCGAGGCGCCCTCAGCGCGTGTGCTGAAGCTCGAGGTCGCCAGATGACCATGGGCGTATGGCCGACGTCCGGTCTTTCCTTCGGTGGGGACTACAGCCCGGAGCAGTGGCCCCGGGAGGTGGTGATCGAGGACATGGCCCTCATGCGCGAGGCCGGGGTTAACCTGATCACCCTCGGGGTCTTCTCCTGGATTGTCCACGAGCCGCGCGAAGGTCAGTTCGACTTCACGTGGCTCGACGGGATGCTCGACCTGCTCCACGAGAACGGCATCCGGGTGGATCTCGCGACCCCCACCGCTGCTGTGCCCATGTGGTTGCACCGTCTGCACCCCGAGATCCTCCCGCAGGACGAGTTTGGTCACCCGCTTGCGCCCGGTGGACGCTTGGGCTGGTGCCCGTCGTCGCCTGTCTTCCGCGAGTACTCGGCGCGTATCGTCGACAAGCTGGCCGCACACGTCGCGGGTCACCCTGCGGTAGCGATGTGGCACGTGAGCAACGAGCTCGGCGGTGGCAACGCGCGGTGCCACTGCCGGGTTTCGAACGACTGCTTCAAGGCGTGGGTCACCCACCGCTACGGAAGCATCGAGGCGGTGAACGCTGCGTGGGGCATGGCGTTCTGGGGCAACACGTACTCCTCATTCGAGGAGATCACGACTCCCTCGGGCAGGACGGCTCACAACCCCGGTCAGATGCTTGACTTCGAGCGGTTCTCCTCCGACGCGCTGCTCGGCCAGTACCGCGCAGAGAAGGAGATCATCGCCCGTCACACCCCTGATCTGCCGGTGACCACCAACTTCATGGTGGGTCTCGGTCCCGACGTCGTGGACTACGCCCGCTGGGCGCCCGAGATGGACATCGTCGCGAACGACCACTACACCTACGGCCCCGATCCACTGCGTCACCAGGACCTCGCGTTCGCCGGTGACCGCATGCGCGGGATGAGCGACGGTGCCCCGTGGATGCTCTTGGAGCACGCCGCGGGCTCGGCGAGCTGGCACCAGATCAACCTGTCCAAGAAGCCCGGTGAGCGGATCCGTCACGCGCTGGGCCACGTGGCCCGCGGCTCGGATTCCGTCATGTACTTCCAGTGGCGGGCGTCGCGCTCCGGCACCGAGCAGTTCCACTCGGCGATGCTCCCGCACGCCGGGGCGAGCTCCCGGATCTTCTCGGACATCTGTGCCCTCGGTGGACATCTCGAGCGGATCTCCGAGGTCAAGGGAACCCGGGTGGCTGGCGTACAGGTCGCGATGCTGCACGACAACGAGGCCGGCTGGGCCCTGCGCAGCGGTCTCAAGCCGATCAACAGCCCGAGCTACGCGGACTCGGCGCGCGCCCTGCACAACTGCCTCTTCGAGCGGGCGGTGACCGTAGACGTCCTGCCTGCCTGGTCGCCCCTCGGCGGCTACAAGCTCGTCGTCGTCCCCGGCTTGTTCCTCGTTTCGGACGAGAACGCCCGGGCGGTCGCGGAGTTCGCCGAGGCCGGCGGGACCGTCCTCGTGACGTGGTTCTCGGGGATCGTCGACCCCGTGAACACCGTGCGTACAGGTGGCTTCCCTGGCGCCTTCCGCGAGCTGCTCGGAGTCACGAGCGAGGAGTTCTATCCGCTCGACGTCGACGAAAGCGTCGAGCTCGACAACGGGTGGCGCGCGAAGCGCTGGACTGAGTTCATGCGCACCGACGCGGCCGACGTCGTGGCGGGCTACGCCTCCGGCGACGTCGCGGGGCACCCGGCCATCACCCGTCGTACCGTCGGCGCCGGCAGCGCCTGGTACCTCTCGGCCGATCTCGACGAGGCGAGCCTCGGTGAGCTCGCGGACTTGATTCTTGCCGATTCGGCCGTGAGGCCGGCGGCGCTCGTCTCCCGCGGTGTCGAGGCGGTGCGGCGCTCGTCCGAGTCGTCGTCGTACCTGTTCCTGATCAACCACTCCGACGACGACGGCTGGGCGCAGGCTTCCGGCGTCGACCTCCTCACGGGCTTGGCGCACGTCGGTCGCGTCGAGCTCGAGGCGGGCTCGGTCGCGGTGATCCGCGAGTAGTACGGTCCTCGGCGCCGGGCGCGATCGCGTCCGGCGATTGCGGCTGGCTCGGCCAAGAGCCGGACGACGCGTCAGCTATTCAGCGTGCTACAGCCCGGACGTACTCGGAGCCGTCCGCCGACGTCCACGACTTCGTAAAGTGGTTGTAGCAGATGCTGTTGTCGAGGCTCTCGCGATCAGGAGCAGCCTCGCTCGAGACGACTTTGCCGAGCTTCTCGGGATCCGGTGCCGCGAGGGCAAGGAGGCGGGTGTACTCGTGTTGGGGGTTGAGGATCACATCGTCGGCCTTTCCTCGCTCGACCACGCGGCCGCGGTACAACACGAGGATCTCGTCCGAGAAGTGCCGTGCGGTCGCGAGGTCGTGCGTGATGTACAGCACCGCGAGGTTGTCTTCGCGCTGGAGCTGTCCCATCAGGTTGAGCACGCCGAGGCGGATCGACACATCGAGCATCGAGACCGGCTCGTCGGCGATGAGCACCTGGGCGCCGGGGGCGAGGGCGCGGGCGATCGCGACGCGCTGACGCTGACCACCGGAGAGCTCGTGCGGACGCCGGGCTGCTATGTCCTCTGCAGGGAGCAGGTTGACCCGCTCGAGCATTTCAAGCACGCGCTCGTGGGTTTGCGCGGCCCCCTTGACGCGGTGGTGGATCCGCAGCGGCCGAGCGATGTGATGCTCGATCGAGTGGAACGGGTTGAGCGACGCGAACGGGTCCTGGAATACCATCTGGACGTGCCGACGGTAGAGCGAGCCCATGACAGGCGTGTGGTCGTCGAGCGTCACATTGATCTCGCCCGAGGTGGGCTTCTCGAGCTTGGCGAGCATCCGGGCGATCGTCGACTTGCCCGAGCCGGACTCACCCACGAGAGCGACGGTGCGCCCGGGGAAGAGGTCGAACGACACGTTGTCGACGGCGCGAAAGTTTTTCCGCTTGAACTTCTCGCGAACCGTGAAGTCCTTGGTCAGATTCTTGACCTCGACGCTCGTCATGTCGATCCCTCCTCCTCTTTCTTCGTCTCGACGCCCGTGCGGATGAAGCTGCCACGGCTTCCGCTCAGGCTGGGAAAGGACGCCAGTAGCTTCTTCGTGTAGGGGTGCTGCGGCGACAGGTAGATCTTGTCCGCCGTGTCGAGCTCGACGATCTCGCCCTCGAGCATGATGGCGATCCGGTCACTGATCTCGAGCAGGAGGGGGAGATCGTGGGTGATGAAGATGACCGCGAAGTTGAGCTCATCCCGCAGCCGCACGATCTCCCGCAGGATGTCGCGCTGCACGACGACGTCGAGCGCCGTCGTGGGTTCGTCCATGATCATGACCTGGGGCTCGAGAAGCATGGCCATGGCGATCATGACGCGCTGGCGCATACCGCCAGAGAGCTGGTGCGGGAACGAGTTCAGCCACACGGGGTCGACTCCGACACGCTGCAGAACGTCGACGCACCGCGCGCGGCGCTGCTTCCTGTTGAGGCCGACGTCGTGCGCCACGAGGACGTCGTCGAGCTGGGCCTTGATGCTCGTGACGGGGTTAAGCGCGTTCATCGCACCCTGGAACACCATCGAGAGCTTGGACCAGCGAAAGGCTCGCAGTTCCTCTGCCTCGATCGCGAGGAGGTCGATCTCGCTCCCGTCGCGGTCGTGGAACGTGACCTTGCCCGAGGCGATGTGAGCCGGCGGCTTGTGCAGCCGGTTGATCGCATAGGCGAGCGTTGTCTTGCCGCAACCCGACTCCCCGGCCAGGCCCAGGATCTCATCGGGCGCGAGGGAGATGCTCGCGTTCTTGACGGCGGTCACGGGGTGCTCGACCTCGTAGACGACCGTGAGGTTCTCGACGGTCAGGACAGCGGGACGTTTCGAGCGTGGCGGCACCGTGGGCGTCGTGGGGGAGGTGCTCGACATCATGCGCTCCTTCGCGCGAGCTTCGCGCGCTTGCGGTGCAGGCGAGCGCTCTTGAGCTTCGGGTTGATGATCTCGTCGATCGAGAAGTTGATCAGCGAGAGCCCCATGCCGAACATCGCGATGATCAGTCCGGGAGGTCCGAACCACCACCATGCGCCGAGCGGAAGGGCGAAGCCGTTCTGTGCGTAGAAGAGCATCGTGCCGAGCGTCGAGGAGTTCGAGGCGCCGAGGCCGAGGAAGGACAGGCCAGCTTCGCTGAGGATGGCGAAGATCACGGCGAAGACGAACTGCGAGGCGAGTACGGGAAGCAGGTTGGGCAGGATCTCCACGGAGATCACGCGCCATGGCTTCTCGCCGGCGACGCGAGCCGCGGCGACGTAGTCGCGGTTACGGATCGAGAGCGTCTGGGCTCGTAGCACCCTGGAGGAGGCTGCCCAGCCTGTGAGGGCGAGCACGACGGCGATCGTCCACAGTCCGCGCTGGGCCTGCGGGACGAAGCCCGCGATGACGATGACGAGCGGGAGGCTCGGGATCACGAGGAAGACGTTGGAGATCAGCGAGAAGGACTCGTCGGCGAACCCGCCGATGTAAGCCCCGAAGATCCCGAAGAACGCCGACAGGATCGTCGCGAGCACGCCGACGATCAGACCGATCTCGAGGGAGCCGCGCGTCGCATAGGCGAGCTGAGCGAACACGTCTTGGCCCGTCTGCGTCGTCCCGAGGATGTGTTCGGCGGACGGCGAGGTCAGGCCGATGTTCCGGATGATCGTGGGGTCCTGCACCAACAGGGGCCCGAGGATCCCGAACAGGGCGATGGCAATGACCAGGAAGAGCCCGATGGCCAGCCACGGGGTCATGCTCGGGAGCATGATGCGCCAGGCAGACCGGGGCGGCCTCTTGCCCTGCTCGGCGATGATCGCTGTGGTCTGATCGATGGACTCTGCTACCGACGGCTCAATTGAAGGAGTGATATTCGTCATTGTCGTCTGCTCTCCGGTCAGCTACGGGCTCGCGTACGGGGGTCGATCACTCCGTAGAAGAGGTCAACGATCAAGTTGGCACAGAGCACGGCCAGCGTGATGAACAGGAAGATCCCCTGCATCAGCGCGTAGTCGTTGTTCGTCACGGCGGCGAGCAGCTTGGAACCGATCCCCGGGTAGGAGAAGACCTGTTCGGTGACGATCGACCCCGAGACGACGAACCCGAGGGAGATCGCGAACCCGGCGACCGAGGGGAGCACGGCGTTGCGGGCCGCGTAGTTGCGTAGGATTCTGCCCTCGCTCAGGCCCTTGGCCTGCGCCGTGAGGATGTAGTCCTCCGAGAGGGTCGACACCATCATGTTGCGCATCCCGAGCAGCCAGCCGCCGAGCGAGGCGATGACGATCGTCGCTGCGGGCAGGAACCCGTACCTGAGGGACGACATGATGAACTCCCTGTCCCAGCCAGGATCCAGGACGACGTCGTAGCCTCCCTGGGCCGGGAAGATGTTCAAGGTCGAGGCGAAGACGTAGACCAGGATGAGCGCGAGCCAGAAGTACGGCACCGCGGAGAGCATCGTGGTGGCCGGGACGAGCGAGTCGAGCCACGTCCCTCGCTTCCATCCGACGATCGCACCGAGGGAGACGCCGACGACGGTCGCGACGACGGTGGCGATACCCACCAGCATGATCGTCCACGGCAGCGACGACCCGATGACGTCGGTGACCTTCGCGGGGAAGTACGTCACCGACACGCCGAGGTCACCGTGGACGATGTTGATCAGGTAGTTCCAGTACTGCGCGGGCAGCGACTGCGAGGAATCGCCCCCGAGGAGAAGTTCGTACGACCGGCGGGTGCTGGGAGTGACCACGCCTCCACGCTGTTGGAGCTTGGCGAGCAGGATGTCCACCGGGTTGCCGGGCAACAGACGCGGAATAAGAAAGTTCAGCGTCAGCGCGGCCCACAGGGCAACCAGGTAGAACCCCAGCTTTCGGACGAAATAGTTCACGATTTGCTACCCAGCCTTCGCATGATGGCCTTCTCCTCGGGCGCGACCCGTCCGTTACTTACCGGTCGGGACGAGCTTCTTGTAGATCTGGGAGCTGTCGGGAGACGCCCAGACGGCCGGGAACGCGTACATGTTGTCCAGGGTCGGCCATCCCGTGAACTTCGCGGCGTGGAACTCACTCGTGGTGCCACCGGTCAGGATGGGGATGTATGGCATGTTCTCGACGATCTTCTTCTGGATGATCTCGTACTGACCGTTCCGGGTCTGCGCGTCGCTCGGGTTGGACTGCTCGAGCGCGTTGAGTGCCTTGTCGACGTCAGCGTCGCTGAAGCGACCGATGTTGAGCGAGACCGAGGTGCCCACCTTTGCGGTGTTCGCGGTGCTGAAGTAGTTGAGGTAGCAGAAGTACGGGTCGTTGGACGGGCCCTGGCCGAGAGAGTCGATGGCCAGCTGGAACTGGCCCTTACCCTTCTTGTCTGTCCACTCGTTCCACGAGGACTGCGAGGCGACCATCTTGATTCCGGCGGCCTTGAGCTGCTGCGACATGGTGTCGATTGCGGTGATGTAGTCGGTCCAGCCGGTGACCACCTCGACCGAGAGCGAGAGCTTTTTGCCGTCCTTGGCGTAGTAGCCGTCGGATCCCTTGGCCCAGCCGTCACCTTCGAGGAGGGCTGCGGACTTGGCGATGTCGGGCGAGTTGGGCGCGGTGCGCTCGGTGATGGCGCTCGAGATCGTGTTGGACTGGCTGTGCAGCAACGCGAAGGTCGGTGAGACGTCGCTCGCGGTGTTCTGGAAGGCGAGCGAGTTGACCTGCTTACGGTCGAGTGCGTAGTAGATAGCCTTGCGCACATTCACATCGGTTTGAGGACCGGTACAACCAAGCTTGACGCTCGAGCAGGTGACGAGGACGGCCTGGTTCTGCGGGACCGTGATGGCCTTGTAACCGGGGTAGGCCTTCTCTACGTTGGCGATGTCGGGGACCGGGCCCGTTTGCCAGTCGATCGTGCCGGCCTTGAGGGCGTCGGCGCCGGCCGTGTTTCCGGAAAGCGAAAGGTAGCGGATCGCTTTGACTGCCGGCGCGCCGCCCCAGTAGCTGGGGTTCGCGGAAAGGGTGTACGCCTGAGGTTTGAAGTTGCTCAGCAAGAAGGCGCCGGTGCCGACCGGCTTCGCCATGACGTTGGTCTTCGGGTCGACGCTCTTCCAGATGTGTGCCGGGACAATGAAGACCCGTCCCAGCGCGTTCGGTCCCGCCATGAAGGCCGCGTGGTCCCAGGTGATGACGATGTGTGAGTCGTCGGTGGCCTTGACCTTGCCGTCGAAGCCGCTCGTGTTGAGCGACGGGGTTGCGAGGAGCATGTCGAACGTGAACTTCACGTCCTTGGCCGTGAAGGGCGTGCCGTCCGACCACTTCACGCCGGTGCGGAGCGTGATGTCGAGCTGGGTGCCCTCCTTGTTCCACGTGCTCTTGGTACCGAGCAGCGGAACGGGCGGGGCGCTGTTGACGTTGGTGACGAAGAACAGGGACTCATAGATGGTGCCGATGCCACCGATCTGCGAGGGGGAGTACGGGTTGAAGTTGATCTGGTAGTCACCAGACTGGCCCGTGTAGGCGATCAGGGTGTTGGCAGTGGTCCGGGCTGATCCGGCTGTGGACCCGGCCTTGCTCGGGCTGTTGGTGCAACCGGCAAGCACGAGGGCGGCAGCTGCGATGACTGCTGCTCCCGTGACCAGTGCGCGGCGTCGGGACCTGTGGCCCGCCGAAGCGTCAAGGAACATCGTTGATCCTTCCCGTGCACCGTCCACGTCACGTGGTCAGCACTGACTTGGTGTTGGCGGGCGCGATACGCCCTTCACATTGTTACCTGACTTAATTAAGTAAGTCAAGCGCTTCGACTGACCCGTGAACCACCGGGCGCGCGCGGCGCGTGCTCCTATGACGCTGCGCGCGCGTG
>Ga0208716_1001181_pt1 | contig 10050 bp, 5 predicted proteins | sample NGESurdeep092012_8_FD_184482 | JGI IMG/M metagenome (GOLD analysis project Ga0208716, IMG submission 184482) | Arctic peat soil microbial communities from Barrow, Alaska - NGEE Surface sample 415-3 deep-092012 (SPAdes) | ecosystem: Environmental > Terrestrial > Soil > Wetlands > Peat ...
CCCCGCCGGCCGGCGGCCGCTTCCGCCGCCGGGTACGCGGTCCCCGCGCAGTCCGGCGGCGCCGATGCCGCCGGCTTCGCCGCGGCGTGGGAGGGTCCGCCGGCGGAGAGCGCGCCGCCCGCGGCCGACTCGGCTCCGTCGGAGAGCGCGCCGCCGGCCGAGGGCGCCCCACCCGCGGAGGGCGAGTCCCCAGAGCGCCCCGCGATCCGCCGCACCCGCCCCCCCCTCAGCGAGCTGGAAGCGCTGCACGCGCCGCAGCGGACGCGCCGCGTCATCGTGTACGCCGGCGTGTTCGTCGTCTCGGTCTGGCTCGCGATGGTGGCGCTCCGGCCGGAGTGGGTATTCCCCGTGAACGCCCCCGAGGAGGCGCCGGCGGTCCCGCGCGCCGCGCACCTGCCCGACAGCCTCCCCTGGATCGTGCAGGTCTCGGCGTGGAACGACCTGCCGCGCGCGCTCGAGGCGCTCGACACCCTTGCCGCCCGCCACGTGCGGGCGCTCGTGACGCCGGTCCGGGTCGCCGCGAGGATCAGCTTCCGGGTGCAGGCGGGTCCGCTCGCCACGATGGCGGAGGCGGAAGCGCTCCTCGACACGCTGCGGGCGCACAGCCTCGCCGACCCCAACGGCAGCATCGCCCTCGCCCTGCCCCTCAGCTTCGCGATCGGCGCCGGCGGCGCCACGACGGGGGCGCAGGTGCGCGAGGAGCGCGACAGCCTGCGGGCCCACGGCGTCGCGACGTTCCTCCTCGCGGAGCCCGGCGGGCACCTGCGGATCTACGCCGGCGCCTTCGAGCGCGCCGACGAGGCCGCCGTCCTCGATTCCATCCTCTTCACCCTCGGACGCGTGCGCCGCATCGGCCCGCGCGTGGGATTCGTGCCATGAAGCTCCGCCGTCTCGAGTTGTCCGGCTTCAAGTCGTTCGCCGATGCCGTCGAGTTCCAGATCGGCGACGGCGTGACCGCGATCATCGGTCCGAACGGATGCGGGAAGTCGAACGTGTCCGACGCGGTGCGCTGGGTGCTCGGGGAGCACAATCCGCGCGTGCTGCGCGGCGCGCGGATGGAGGAAGTGATCTTCCAGGGGTCGTCGGGGCGCCGGGCGCAGAACGTCGCGGACGTGGCGCTCGTGTTCGACAACGCCGACCGCGGGATGGACCTCGACTTCGCCGAGGTGGCGCTGTCGCGGCGGGTGTCGCGGTCGGGGGAGAGCGAGTACTTCATCAACGCGGCGCCGGTGACGCGGCGGGAGCTGCTGGCGGCCATCGCGGGCACGGGGCTCGGGACGGACCAAGGGGTGGTGATCGAGTCGCGGATGGTGGACGCGCTCCTCTCCGACCGCCCCGACGACCGGCGCGCGCTGTTCGAGGAGGCGGCGGGGCTCGGGCTCTATCGGGACCGGAAGCGGAGCGCGGAGCGGCGGCTGGAGGAGACGGGGACGGACCTCGCGCAGGTGGACAACCTGATCGCGGAAGTGCAGACACGGGTCCGGAGCCTGGCGCGGCAGCGCGGGCGCGCGGAGCGCCACGGCGAGATGCTGACGCGCCGCTTCCAGGTGGTGGCGGCGCTGACGCGGAGCGATGCGGCGGCGATCGACGACGCGCTGCGGCAGATCGAGGCGCGGCGGGCGGCGCTGGCGGCGGAGCTGCCAGCGGCGCGCGCGGCGCTGGGGGACCGGGACCGCGAGCGGCACGCGGGGGCGGAGGCGCGGGCGGGGGCGGAGGCGCGGCGCACGGAGGTGGAGCGCGGGGTGGCGGAGGCGCGGCTCGCGGTCACCACACTGGAGGGGGACCTCGCTCTGGCCTCGGAGCGGCTGGGGCACGCCTCGCAGCGGCGGGAGCGGGCGCTGACCGAAGGGGGCGAGGCGAGCACCGCGGCGGCGCGCGCGGAGCGGGAGCGGGACGCGGCGGCGGCCGAGCGCGGGGCGGCGGAGCGCGACCGGGCCGCGGTCCAGCAGGAGCTCGCGGCGCGCCAGGCGCTGGAGCAGGCGGCCCGCGACCACCTCGCGGCGCAGCGGGCCGCGGTGCGGGCCGTGGAGGAGGAGCTGCAGCGGCAGGCGGAGGCGCTGCGGCGCCTCGGCGGCGAGCGGGAAGCGCTGGAGCGGGAGCTGGCCGACCTGCGCGAGGAACAGGGGGGCGCGCAGGCGCGTCGCGCCGCGCTGGTGCGGGACCTCGGGGTGGCGTCGGCGGAGGCGGGCGAGGCCGCGACCCGTCAGGCGTCCCTCTCCGACCGGATGGTGTCGTTGGGGCTCGAGGCGGAGCGCGCGCGCCACGCCCTCGCCGAGGCCCGGGAGCGCGAGGCGCGCCTCCGAGCCGACCGCCGGGCCGCCGAGGAGTCGCTCGCACAGGCCTCCGCGCGGCGGGACGCGCTGCGCCAGCTGGAGCGGGACCACGTGGGGCTCGCCCCCGCGTCCGCGGCGCTGCTCGGCGCGCGGGAGCGCTTCGGCGGCGTGGTGCTCGGTCCCCTCTCCGACTTCGTCCGTGCGCGTCGCGAGGACGCCGGGCCGGTGGAGCACGCCCTCGGCGAGTGGCTCCACGCCGTGCTCGTGACGGACCTTGCCGCGTGCGACGCCATCTACGGCTGGCACCGTGAGGCCAATCCCGGCCCCCTCCTCCTCCTGCCCATCCAGCCGGGGCCCGCGAACCCCGCGGACGGCGGTGAGCTGGCCGACCGCACCGGCGCCGAGGGCGCGGCGGGGCGCTGGGTGCGGGCGCTCCTCGCCGGCACCCGCCCCTTCGCCCCCGAGGGGGACGCGATCGTGCGGTCCAACGGCGCGGTGTTCCTCCCTGGCCACGGTGCCGCAGCGGGTCCGCTGCGCCGGCGCGCCGAACTCGAGGCGCTGGCCGACGACGCCACGCGGCTCGAGGCCGACCTCGCCGAGCTGGACCGGACCATCGCGGCCGCCGCCGAGCGCCTGGCCGGCGCGGAGCGCGATGCCGCTGCGGCCGACGCGTCGCTGGAGGCGACCCGGGGCGACGAGCGCACCGCCGCCGCGTCCGCCGACGATGTCCGGCGCCGACTCGCCCATGTCGAGCGCGACCTCTCCGTGGAGGTCGGCCTCGTGACCCGCCTCGCGGAACGCCTCTACGCCGCGGAGGAACGGCTCGGCTCCGTCGGCGCGCAGCTCGCCGCGGGGGACCTGGAGCGCATCCGGCTCGAGGAGCGCCTCGGCCGCGACCGCGCGCGCCTCGCCGAGCTGGAGGACGAGCAGGAGACCACCCGCGAGCGCCGGGTGCACTGGCAGGTCGAGGAGGCGCAGGTCTCCGCTCGCTTCGAGGCCGCGCGGGACCGCGAGACGCGGGCCGCCGCGGCGATGACGGAACTCTCGACCCGCGCCGGCACCCTCGACACCGAGGTCGCGCAGCTCGACGCGGAACGCGCCACCCTCGAGGCGCAGCGCGCCGCCTGGACGGAGGAGCTGACCGAGCGGCACGCCTCCCTGGCGGAGCTGGAGCGCGTCGCCGTCACCGCCGAGCAGGGCGTCGGCGCAGCGACCGCGGCGCTCGCCGCCGCCGAGGGGCGCCTCGACGAGGCGCGCGAGGCGGTGGACCGCCTGAGCGAGGAGGGCCACCGGCTCGACCTCGACGCCAGCGAACTGTCGGCCTCGCGCCGCGTGATGGGGGAGCGTCTCGCCGCCGAGTGGGGGAAGGACCTCGACGGGATCCTCGCCGAGCCCGCGACCGTCTCCGGCGACACCGACGCGCTGCGCGCCGAAGCGGACGCGCTGCGGCAGAACCTCGAGGCGATGGGCCCGATCAACGCCCTCGCGGTGGACGAGCACGCGGAGGAGACGAAGCGGCTCGAGCACCTGACCACTCAGCGCGACGACATCGTCGCCGCGAAGACCAGCCTGTCCCAGAGCATCCGCGAGCTGGACGTCGTCGCTCGCGAGCGGTTCATTGCCACCTTCGGGTCGGCGCGCGAGAACTTCCGCCGCGTCTTCGACACGCTGTTCGGCGGCGGCGAGTGCGACCTCGCCCTCTCCGACCCCAACGACCCGCTGGAAGCCGAGATCGAGATCACGGCGCGGCCGAAGGGGAAGCGGACGGAGCGGCTCCACCTCCTCTCGCAGGGGGAGCGGTCGCTGGTGGCGCTCTCCCTCCTCTTCGGGATCTACCTCACGAAGCCGGCGCCGTTCTGCGTCCTCGACGAGGTGGATGCCCCCCTCGACGACGCGAACATCGGGCGCTTCACGCGCCTCCTCGAGGAGTTCAAGCCCCACACCCAGTTCATCGTCATCACGCACAACCCGCGCACGATGGCCGTCGCCGACGCCCTCTTCGGCGTGACGATGCAGGAGCCCGGGGTGTCGAGCGTGGTGTCGGTGCGGCTGGGCGAGGAGACCCAGGCCGCGTAGATGCTGCGCCGGGCCGGGCTCCTCGCCCTCCTCGCCGCGGGGCTACCGGCCGCCGCCGGCGCCCAGGTGCCGCGCACCCTCTCTCCCCGCCTCGCCGCGCTCGCGGCCCGCCAGGACACGGCGGCCCTCGTCTGGATCATCGCCCGGCCCGGCGCCGACCTCGACGCCCTCGCGGACCGCGTGCGTGCGGCCGGGGGACGCGTCCGCCATGTCAGCCAATTCGTGAACGCCGTCTCCGCCGTCGTGCCCTCGGGCGCGCTGGCCGACCTGGCGCGCGGGCGCGGCGTGGCGCGGGTCCAGCCGGTCGCGATCTTCGTGCGCCCCGCCGACGAGACGTGCGGACGGCCCGGCTCCGCCGCCTGCCGCGCCGCCGAAGCCCGGCCCGCGCCGCTGCCGCCTGCCGTGGCACCGTCGGTCTTCGGCGCGGCACTCGACACCCTCTACGGCCAGGGCGCGTGGGCCTACCAGCAGCTCGGCACCCCGGCCCTGCACGCCCTCGGCCTCCGCGGCGCCGGCGTGCGCATCGCGATGCTGGACACCGGCTTCAACACGCTGCACCCGTGGATGGCCGGCGCGACGGTGGTCGCGGTGCGGAACTTCGTCTATCCCGCCGACACTTCGGTCCGCGACTCCTCGGCGGACAATCCCCCGCCCACGCCCGTGCAGATGGTGCACGGCACGGAGACGTGGTCCCTCATCGCGGCGAACGCGCCGGGGCAGCTCTTCGGCGAGGCGAACCAGGCCCGGTTCCTCCTCGCGAAGACGGAGCAGATCCTGACCGAGACCCGCGTCGAAGAGGACCACTGGGTGGCGGCCGTGGCGTGGGCCGACTCCATTGGCGTGGACATCATCTCGAGCAGCCTCGGCTACCGCGTCTTCGACACCGACAGCACCCCCTACGCGAACCTGAACGGGGACGTCGACGTCGCCAGCATCGCCGCGCGCGCCGCCGCGCGGCGCGGCATCTTCGTGGTCGTCTCCGTCGGCAACGAGGGTCCGGCCCTCAGGACCCTCGGCGCTCCCGCCGACGCCGACTCGATCGTCGCCGCCGGCGCCACCGACCAGTTCGGCGCCCTCGCGTTCTTCAGCTCCCGTGGCCCCACGTCCGACGGGCGCCACAAGCCGGAGGTCGTCGCCCCCGGGGTGGGAGTGACGGTCGCCAGCTACAACGCTACATCCGTGACGACGGGCAACGGCACCTCCTTCTCCGCCCCGCTCATCGCCGGACTCGCGGCGCTGGTCCAGGGCACGCGCCTCGGCCGTCCGGCCGTGGATCTCCGGCGCGGCCTCCTGGGCGCGGGCAGCAACCGCGCCGCGCCGAACGATTCCATCGGCTGGGGCATCCCGGACGCCCTGCACTTCCTGGCGTTCCCCACCGGCCTCGCGGCCACCGGCCCGACCGAGTCGCTGCTCGCGAGCGCGACGCCCACGTTCAGCTGGGACGTGGAGCAGCCGGCGCTGCCGCCGTCCGTGCCCGGGGTGGACACCTTCCACCTGCAGGTGACGACCGACACGCTCTTCGCGCACCGCCTCCTCGACACCGTGCTCACCGGTTCGTCGGTGGCGCTCCCCATGGGCGCGCCCCCGGGCGTGCCCCTCTGGTGGCGGGTCGTCGCGCGCTCTCCGCTGGGCGTGACCGACTCGATCCCACGGCGCGGCCCCCTCGTGCCCCCCACCTGGATCACGCTCCTCACCCTCGCCGACCCGGGCGGGCAGACCACGCACGACTCTCTCCCGACGCTGGCGTGGCATCCCGCGGGCACGGCGCCGTTCCGCTACGACGTGGCGGTCTATCCCGCGTCGGGGACGCCGGCGGCCGCGGTGGCGTCGGCGACCGGGCTCACCGACACGATCTTCCGCGTGAACCACCCGCTGGAGCACAGCCTCCCCTTCCGCTGGCGGGTGGTGGTACACCTCGGGACGGACAGCACGATCGTCGCGAGCCGCGGGAGTTTCGTGGTGGTGGACGACGCGACGCCCGCCACGACGCTGCTGTACCAGAACTTCCCGAACCCGTTCCCGAATCCGCGCACGGGGCTCCTCAACACCTGCATCTGGTTCGACGTGGCGACGGGGGGCTCGGTGCAGCTCGACGTGTTCGACATCCGCGGCCGGCGGGTGCGGCGCCTCGCCCCCGCCGTGCTCGTCCCACCCACGCTGGACCCGGGCCACTACGGCCGCCCGCCCGGGGACGTGCCCGGCAGCTGCGACCCGCGCTTCGCCTGGGATGGGCGCGACGATACGGGGGCGTTCGTACGCCCGGGAGTGTACCTTTACCGCCTGACCGCGCCCGGATTCCAGGACGCGAAACGGATCGTCTTCCTCGGAGCGCCATGACGCTCAGCCTGGTCACGGTGGGCACCGGGACGGTAGCCCCTTCGGCGACGCGCGGCAGCCCCGCCCACTGGGTGGAGCGCGAGGGCCTGCGCCTCCTGATGGACTGCGGGTCGGGCACCCTCCACGGCCTGGCGCGCTGCGGCCTCGCCTGGGAACGCGTCACGCACGTCGCGCTCACGCACTTCCACGCCGACCACTTCGGCGACCTCCCCGCCCTCCTCTTCGCGCTGCGCCACGCCACCAAGCGGACGGAGCCGCTGGTGGTCCTCGGACCCGCGGGGACGGTCGGGCTCTTCCGGCGTCTCGCCGACGGCTTCGGCGCCTGGCTCCTCGATCCGGGGTATCCCATCGGCGTGCTCGACGTGCAGGCGGGGGAGCCCTTCCCCCTCGGCCTCAGCGAGGCGACCCTCGACGTGCACCCGACGCCGCACACCAGCGAGAGCGTGGCGTTCACCGTGCAGGCGCCGGAGGGGAAGCTGGTCTACACGGGTGACACCGGCCCGAGCGAGCCGCTGGCGCGCTGGGCGGCCGGGGCCGACCTCCTGCTGGCGGAGTGCTCCCTCCCCGACGACCAGGCGATCGGCGGGCACCTCACGCCGCGGTCGGCGGGGAAGCTGGCCGCGGCGGCGGGGGCGAAGCGGCTGGTGCTCACGCATTTCTATCCGCAGGTCGAGCAGGTGGACGTGCGCGCCGCGGTGGCGCGCGAGTACGCGGGTCCCGTGACGCTCGCCGGCGACGGCGACCGCTTCGAGATCGGCTGAGGCGGGGAGCGGCGGATGCTGGTGGTGATGGAACACGGCGCCACGGGCGAGCAGGTGCAGGCGGTGGTGCGCCGCATCGAGGAGCTGGGCTACGAGGCGCGGCCCCTCGTGGGGAAGGAGCGCACGGCGGTGGCGGTCCTCGGCAACCAGGGGAGCGTGGACGCCGCCCGGTTCTCCGACCTCGCCGGCGTGAAGGAGCTCGTGCCCGTCACCGAGCCGTTCCGCCAGGCCTCGCGCGAATGGCAGCCGGAGAACACGGTGGTCCGCCTCCCCGGCGGCGTGACCGTCGGCGGCGACGAGGTGGTGGTGATGGCGGGGCCCTGCGCGGTCGAGAGCGAGCGCCAGATCGTGGACACGGCGCGTCAGGTGCGCGACGCCGGCGCGACGGTCCTGCGGGGCGGCGCGTTCAAGCCGCGCAGCTCCCCGTACAGCTTCCAGGGCGTCGGCGAGCAGGCGCTGCAGTGGCTGGCACGGGCCCGGCAGGAGACGGGCCTCCCGGTGGTCACGGAGGTGATGGACACCGAGAGCGTGGAGCTGGTGGCCCGCTACGCCGACGTGCTGCAGGTCGGCGCGCGCAACATGCAGAACTTCTCCCTCCTCCGTCGCGTGGGCCGCGCGGGGAAGCCCGTCCTGCTGAAGCGCGGCTACGCCGCCACGATCACCGAGCTCCTGCTGGCGGCGGAGTACATCCTCGCCGAAGGGAACCCCCAGGTGATCCTGTGCGAGCGCGGCGTTCGCGGCTTCGACGGCGCGACGCGCTTCGTCCTCGACCTCGCGGCCATCCCGCTGGTGCACCGGCTGAGCCACCTGCCGATCGTGGCGGACCCGAGCCATGGCACGGGAGTCCGGGGGAAGGTGGTGCCGATGGCGCGGGCGGCGGTCGCCGCAGGGGCGGACGGGCTCCTCATCGAGGTGCATCCCTCCCCCGAGCGCGCCCTCTCCGACGGCGTGCAGACCATCTCGACGGGGGAGTTCGCGGAGTTGATGCGGCAGTGCCGCGCGATCGCCGACGTGGTCGGCCGGCGCGTGGCGGAACCAGTGGAGGTGGGGTGAGCACGGAACTCCAAGTGACCAGACGCCAAGACGCCAAGAGCGCCGGCATCGCCGCGCTCGCCCTCGCACTCGCGCTCGCGGGGGCGGTCCCCGTTCGCGCGCAGAACGCGAACGCGATCCTCGACCGGACGGTGGCCGCATACGCCCGGGTGACGAGCCTCCGCGCCGACTTCGTGCAGGAGGTCAGCGATCCGATGATCGGGGGGAGCGAGCCCTCGCGCGGGGAGTTCCTGCAGCAGAAGCCCGGCCGGTTCGCGATGCGCTGGACCCAGCCGCGCGGCGACCTCCTCGTCGCCGACGGGGAGTACCTGTGGGTGTATCTCCCCTCGTCCACGCCGGGCCAGGTGGTGAAGACCCGCCTCAGCGGGCGCCCCGGCGAGTCGGGCGACATCATCGCGGAGTTCCTCGAGCACCCGCACGAGCGCTTCTCGGCCGCGTACGTGCGCGCCGACCACTCGGGCGGGCGGGACGCCGATGTCCTCGCCCTCACGCCCCTCGACCGCAACGCCGCCTACTCCCGGGTGCTCGTCTGGGTGGACCGGGAAGACGCGCTGGTGCGGAAGATCGAGATCGGGGAGGCGTCGGGGGCCGTGCGGCGGATCACCTTCGAGCGCCTGCGCCCCAATGCCCGGATCCCCGCGTCCGCCTTCACCTTCACGCCGCCCAGCGGGATCCGCGTGGTGGACGCCAGCCATTAGCGCCTAGCGGGTCGGTCCCTCGCCGAGCGCCGCCAGGAGCGCGGCCTCGGCGGCGTGCGACAACCCCTTCTCCTTCGCCAGCGCCAGGGTCGCCCGGGCGAGCGCGTCGTAGAGCCGCCGCTCCTCGGGACCGAGCGCCTCCCGGTGCCGCCGCATGGTGGCCGCATCGCCGCGCGCGATCGGGCCGGTGAGCGCCGCCTGCGGCCCGAGCGCCTCGACGTTCTCCAGAGTGGCCTTCGCCAGCGGCAGGAGCGCCTCGCGCGCCGCCGCCGCCGGGAACCCCGCTCCCTCCAGCAGCCGCTCCGCCACCGCCAGCGCCGTCACCAGATAGTTCGACGCGAACACGGCGCCGGCGTGGTACAGCGCCTTGGTCTCCGGCGCGATCATCGCCGGCACGCCCCCGAGGGCGCGCACCAGGACGTCGGCCGCGCGCACCGCGTCGAAGTCCCCCTCCAGCACGAAGGTGGCGCCGCGGAAGTGGCGCGCCGCGCGCGTGGGGTCCTCGCTCACCGTCATGAGGGGATGCATCGAGCCGGTCGCCGCGCCCAGCGCCGCCAGGGGGGCGAGGACGTCGCTCCCGCGGGCGCCGGAGAGGTGCAGCACCACCTGCCCGGGGCGCACCCCGCCCGAGCGCGCCAGGTCGCCCACCAGTCCCGCCAGCGCATCGTCCCCCACGGCGAGCAGCACCACATCCGCCTCCGCGAGCCACGGGGGTACGGCGCCCACCGTGAGCCGCACGCCGCCCGGCACGGGGACCTCGCGCCGGCCGTGCACGCCGAGGACGGGGATGCGCGCCTTCGCGAGCGCCAGCGCCAAGCCGACGCCGGCGCGCCCCGGGCCCACGATCCCCAC
>Ga0208716_1001182_pt1 | contig 10049 bp, 6 predicted proteins | sample NGESurdeep092012_8_FD_184482 | JGI IMG/M metagenome (GOLD analysis project Ga0208716, IMG submission 184482) | Arctic peat soil microbial communities from Barrow, Alaska - NGEE Surface sample 415-3 deep-092012 (SPAdes) | ecosystem: Environmental > Terrestrial > Soil > Wetlands > Peat ...
GAGCCAGAAGAGGAGGATGACGAGCGCAAGGCCGACGGCGGCGTCGCGCGCCGCCTGGTACGGGAAAAAGGGCTGCCGCGGGTCGGGCCCAGACGTGGGCCCAGCGTGGCCGTGCTTGCGGAGGAGGAGGAGATGCGCGGCGACGAGGCCGAGCGTCAGTATCGGGAGGAGGACGACGTGTACGGCGTAGAAACGCGTAAGCGTCGCGGCACCGACCATGGCTCCACCTGCCATGACGCGCGAGGCCGCGGGCCCGACGACGGGCAGCGCCGCGGGCACTCTCGTCCCGACGACCGTCGCCCAGTAGGCCTTCTGGTCCCACGGGAGGAGGTATCCCGTGAAGCCGAATGCGAGGATCACGAGGAGGAGCGCGACGCCCACGAGCCAGTTCAGCTCGCGCGGCTTGAGGTACGCCCCGAAGAGGAACGTCCGCGCGAGGTGGAGGACCGCGAAGACGACGATCGCGGACGCGCCCCAGTGATGGAAGCCGCGCACGAGCGCTCCCGCGGGAAGCCGCGTCTGAATCGCCTTCACGCTCTCCCACGCGTGATCCGGCGTGGGGGCATAGGCGAGCGCGAGCGCGAAGCCGGTGGCGAACTGGACGAGGAGCGCAACGAGCGCCGCGGAGCCCAGTGTGAAGAACCACGCCCGCCGGACGGAAACCGGCTCGTCCGCGAACGCGCGCCAGAGCGACGAGAGAGAGGCGCGCGACTCCAGGAATTCGAAGAGCCTCTTCACGCGTCGAGCGCCGAAGCGTCGAGCTGCACGCGTCCGCCGATCACGACGAGCGGCAAGCGTGTGAGGGGCCGCGGCGGCGGGCCGGCGAGCACGGCGCCATCGGGCCCGTAGACGCCGCCGTGGCACGGACAGAGGAACGCGTTGCGGCCGCGGTCCCACGAGACTCCGCACCCGAGGTGGCTGCACGTCGTCGCGAGCGCCGCGAGGCCCGACGCGGCACGGCCGTCACGCACGATGGCGAAGCGCTCCTTCACGCGGCGTGTCATGTAGCCGTCCTCGACGGCGCGTTCGACAAAGACTTCTTCGGGCGGAGACGCGCCCGCGCGCAGCGCCTCGAACGCCGACGCCGGGCCAACATCGAGAAGCGCGGGCTCTTGCAGGGCGCGCCGCCGAAGCGGGCCGAGGACGAAGGCGAGCACGGCCCCCGAGACGGCGGACGCAGCGGCGAGGGCCGTCCCGATCGCTGCGAGCGTGAACGTTCGGCGCGTCGGCATTATTCCATCCCGAGAAGAGACTTCGTCTCGGGAAGGATATTCCGGCCTAGTGCCGTCCGGAGCCGTAAATGAGGGCCGCGCAAACTGCCCCGAGCTTACGCGAACCTCCCGCGCGAGCCGCCGCAGCAGCGGAGTAGCATGGGCGGAGAGAGGGGAATGCCTCCTGACGATCAACTGCTGAGGAGCGGGAACGTCGCCTGCTGCGTGGCTCTCGGCGCCCGTTCGCCCGATGGCCGTGCTTCGGGGCCGCGGCCCTCGCGGTCGGGGCCCTCGTTCTCGCGCTCCGGCTCTGCGATCCAGCGCTCCCGCCACGGGCGTTCTTCGTCTGGGAGCGCGCCGTGCTCTGGGGCTTCGAGCAAGAGATGCGGGACGCGACGGCGCTCGTCCGCTCCTTCCAGGAGAGGCTGACCTGGCAGGCCGGACTCCTGAGTACGGGGGGCGACAGCCTGCTGTACGGCTTTCCCACGCTTGTTTTCCTCACGACGGCGTGGGCGTCGGCGCTTCTTTTCCGGCTGCCGGCCGCCCTTTATCTCGCGACTCTCCAGTACGCGTCGCGCCGGCTCGTCGCGACGGGCCTGCTGCTGGCCTCCCTCGGAGCGCTCGTTCTCCCGGGCACGCCCCGGGGCCGCGTGCGCTCCAGTGCGATCCTGCTTGCGGGCGCCGCGGCGCTGCTCTTCGTCAACACGCGGAGCAAGCCCGCGGACGTGTTCTACGCGGCGCGCGGCGAGAACCTCCTCGCGCTGCGCTCGGAGGAGGCGGCCGAGTATCTGAGCCGCCGCGTCCCGTCCGCGCGGCCGTCCTCCTGCCGTTTTTCTCGCGATGTGAAGCGGCCTCGGGGCGGCGGACCTGGGCACGCGCCTCGCGCGCTCGGTGCCGCGCGCCGCGGCAGCGGGGATCGGCCTCGTCTTCTGCGCCGGACTCCTGTTCCAGATTCACGCGCTCGGCCTCGACGCTCCGCTCCACCGCAGCCTGGCGACGGAGGCGCTGCTCGCCGAGGTGCGGGCGAAACCGGGGCCGGTCCGCATCGTCACGCGGGTGGAGGCGATCGAGACGGCCTGGCTCGAAGCACTCGTGCGCCTGCGGTCGCGTCCGAAGCGCCTTCTCGACGGCTCCACGCACGCCCACGACGCCGTGGACTTGGCGTCCACACTCTCGCGCGACGCCGCGCTCCTGCTTGCCCCGGCCGGCGACTTCTCGGCCCTTCGCCGGGATGCGGAGGCGCACGGCCTCCGTCTCGAGATCAGCGGGACCGCGGCCTTCCCCGTCCTCCGCTTCGAGGCGCGGCGCCTTCAGTGATGCGCCTGGGGCTCCAGGTCCGCCGGCTGGTCGTCCCGCGAGCCGAGCTCCGCCGCCGAGCGGGGCGGGCCCGAGCCGGCGCCTGACGGAGGCTGGAGCACCGCGGGCGGGACGATCGACGCCTCGCCGCCCGGCGGGCGCCAGGCCCATTCGAGCGCCCCGGGATCGCGCAACACGTTCATCGTGAGCGTCACCGGATGGACCCCCTCCTCCAGATCCGCCTCGCGCACGACCGATTGCTCCTCGAGACCGTCCACGTGGAGGACGAGCTCCGCGACGGCAAGGTCGACGGTGACCCCGTGCACGAAGAACTGGAACGCGTAACGCCCGCGGCGCGCGACGCGGATCGAGCCCGTCCATACGGCCCGGTACGGCCCGTGATGCCCGACTTCCTCGTTGAAGCCGCCGCTCGCGATCGTCCCGTCGAGCCGCAGGAGAGGAGGCCGCCCCGGAAACTCGAACCGGCCCAGCAGGCCGCGCGCCGGCGCCTCAGTCGCCTCGAGCGCGGAGCGAGCGATCGGCCGTGCCGCAGCGCGCCAGGCCTCGCGGGAGCCGCCGGGATCCGCCTCACCGAGAAGCAGGAACGGGCGCGTGTCGCGCGCGCCGGCGGCCGCTTCGAGCTGGACCGCGTGATCGCCGCGCGGCAGGAAGACGCTGCTCGTGCTTTCGCGCTCTCCGCCCGGAACGCGGTCCAGCTCGCGCCCGTCCACGCTCAGCCGCCCTTGCCCGCCTCCCGTCACGAAGACGTAGTTCCACGAGCGCGCGATGCGCACCCTCGCCGACCATCGGAACCGCCCCCCGGAGGCCCCGGCAGGCAGCTCGCCGAACGACGACACCGTCTCCGGAGTTCCCGCGGCGGCGCGCCGCACGGCGCCGCGCGTGGCGGACCAGGCCTCGCGCGGCACGCGATACACGGTGACTACGGGCGTCCGGGGGTCGAGGGCGAACGGCCGGACCTCTCCCGCCGGGTACAGATCGCGCAGGTACGGGAGGAAGAAGAACTGTCGCGGATACACGACGAAGGCGAGGTCGCGGTCGGGCTCGAGCGGAACGGGCAGATACGACCCGGGCGTCCGGATTCCGCGCCGCGGTGTCTCATGCGCGAGGAGATCGACCCAGCCCGACTGGACCATGTGGAACATGTCGCCGAGCGAGAATGCCCACACGTTCCGGCCGAGCGACGCGACAGCGCGCCCTTCCTCGTTCGGGTGCGGCCAGAAGTCGCGGGCTCCATCCTTGACGAAGAACTGGTGGCCCTCGCAGGCCGCGATCGCGAGCACCGCCGCCGAGGCGATCACGCCGGGAACCGCCCTACCGCCGTCGGCACCGGCGAACCGCCGGCGGATCTCGTCGAGGGCGAGCGCCGCGATCAGCGGCACGGCCGAGACGGCGCACGACAGGCGCTGCAGGGCGGGTGTCTCGACCGTGAAGACGATTCCCGCGAAGCCCGTCGCGAACCACGTCAGCAGGAGGAACAGCCGGACGTCGCGGAACCTCCAGATCGCGACGATCAGTCCCATGAAGAAGGCCGCGGAGAGCCCCGCCGTCGCCGCGGGCCGGTCCACGGGCCAGAAAAAGTTCGCGTCGCCGAACCGGTTGAACAGCCCGAAGGACCTCTCGAGCTGGGCCGCGATCACGCGGGGAGTGCTCCATTCGGGGCGCAGGTACGACAGACGCGAAAGGTTCGAGCGGCGGAAGATCGTTGTCTCCTGCGCGCGGACCGTGAACTCCCCCGGCTCCCTCCTAATCGCGGCGAAAAAGGGCGTGACGGTCACGACGTAGGCCACGAGGCCGGCGGCGGCCGCCGCGAGGACGCGCCGCCGGAGCCCGCGACCGACGCGCAGGACCAGGACCGCGGCCACGAACAGGTCGAACGCAAGGAACACGCGGCCCGCCGGATAGAAGTAGATCGACAAACCGCCCGCGACCGCCGCCCCGATCCACGCGATCAACCGGTTCGACCGCGCCGCTTCGAGCAGCAGTCCCGCGGCCACGGTCCAGAGCAACGCCGTCGGGCCCGCCTCCGTGTTCTCGCGCGCGAACATTAGGCCCGCGCCCCAGAGCGCGTACAGCCCTCCTGCGGCGACCCCCGCGAACCATCCGAAGTTCCGTATTCCGACGAGCATGAGCACGGCGAGAGACGCCGTCCCGCTCAGCGCCCCGAGCACGCGGGCTCCCGCGTAGTTCGTCCCGAACCACTTCATGAACGTCGCGAGCAGGGCGAAGTAGACGTTGCTGATGTGGTACCAGCCGCGGCCGAAGATCGTGGGAGGGTTCGGTGCCTGCAGGCGCTCGAGGGCGACCGCGGCGCGGTCCCCCTCGTCCGGGTTGATCCCGTTGGGCACGGACGAGAGTCCGATCAGTCGCGCCGCGCCGCCCAGGGCGACGACGAGGAGAAGCGCGGCCCAGAGGATGCGCCGCGTGCGCGTCCCGCCGCGGACGGAGTGAGCGGGCCAGCGCGCCGGGATGCGCAGCCAGGCGCCCGCGAGGAGCCCGCCGCCGATTGCGAGCGCGAGGGCGAGGGCCCAGAGGGCGACGGCCCCTCGCGACTCGAAGTCGCGGTGGAGCAGCCTGAGGATCGCGAAGGCGCACGCGAGCGCGGCCGCGAGGCTCAGCAGCGCCGCCGGACGCGCGCCGCGGCGCACCGGGCCGTCCGGCTCCTCCTCCCGGGGGCGCTCCGGCGCGCGGAAGGCGTCGAGGGCGAGGCAGGAGCCCCCGGCGGCGAGGAGAAGCGCTCCCCATCCCGGAGAGCCGGCGGCGCGCGTGAGCAGCTCCCCCGCCCCGCTCAGCGCGAGACCCGCCAGCGCACGCCAGCCCGGGGTTCCGATTCCCGTTCTCACCGCGTCAGCGCCCCCGCGAGGCGGGAGAGCCGCCCGGGACCGTGAAACTCTCGAACACGAGCTCCCGGCCGCGCGTCCGGTGCTCCTCGAGGACGCCGTCCGGCCACCGCGCCTTCAGGTGCGCGCACGTCGAGGCGTCTCCCGGCGGCAGGATCCACGTGAACGGCGGCGTCGCGCAGGCCTCCGGCGGCGCGCCGATCTCCGCCGCCCTCACGCCGACGGTGCGCCGCGGCCACGCGAGGAACGTCAGTTCCCGCATCCGCATTTCGAACGCGTCCTGCGCCGCGCAAGCCGTCGCGTCGCGCGGAAGCGTCTCGAGGAATCGGCCGATGTACGCGTACGTGCGCGCGTTCTGCGACATGTCGCGCCGGTACACGGCGTACGACGAGATCGCCGCCCAGCGCGAGCGTGAGCGCCGAGAAGGACAGGGCGAGCGCCGGGCCGGCCTCCGTCGCCGCCTTGCCGAAAAGAAAGGGGGGCGACGACGAAGAGGTTCTTCGTCCACTGAGCGGGGCGGAGCGCACCCCAGAGGGCCGCGGGAGCCGAGGCACCCTTCACTCTGGACATCGCTGGCCCTGAGAGTAAACCACCCCGTCGCGTTCGGACGCGTCGCGCCGCCCCGAAGGGGCCTTACGGTACGATGGCCTGAGAGCCCGTCATCGTGCTTCCGAGCGCCCGCTTCCTGGTGGACGGCGATCTCCTCGGCCTCGCCGCCCTCGCCGTCGCCGGCGTTGGCATTCTCGCGGGAGGAACGCTCCGGCGGCTTCGGCCGGCGCGGCTCTGGGGACCGCCGGCCGCCTGTCTCCTCGGATCGGCCGGGTTCCTCGCCGCTGCGAGCCGCCTGCCGGCCGGTCTCGTCGTCGCCGGGCTCATTCTTCTCGCCGTGTCCGGCGCCGCGCTCGTTCCCGGACCCGGACCGCACGGGGACGCGACGCGGCCGGCGAGACGGGGAAGCCTCCTGGCTCTCCTCGCGTCCCTCCTCGCGGCCGCCGGTTTTCTCTTCTACGCTCTCGACAAACCGTCGCAGCTTCTTCAAACGTGGGAATGCTCCGTCCTTCTCGACTTCGAGAACGAGATGATCAAGGGCCCGTCGGCTGCTGCCGCCGCGGCCAGCCGGCTCCTCTGGCAGGAAGGGCTTTTGAGCAGCGGCGGCGACAGCCTTCTCTACGGACTCCCAACGCTTCTCCTCCTGTCCAAACATGCCGCGTCCCTTTTTTCGCTTCGAATCGCCGCCGCCCTCCTCGCTCTCGCGAGCCTGGGCCTCTGCTGGGCCGTCACGCGGCACCTTCTGGGAGGCACGGCGGCGGCATGCGGCGCCGTGCTCTGGCTCCTCGCGCCGCCGTTCCCCGGCCCGCGCGGCCCTGGCGGCCGCGGCCCTCTATGTCGCGACCCTCCAGTACGCCCCCGGACGGATCGTTGTCGTGGCCCTTCTCGGTCTCGTCGCCGTCGCCCTTCCGGCCGCGACGGCCACGTGGCGTACCAAGGGAGTCGCCGCGCTCCTGCTCGTCGCCTTCGTCTCCGCCGTTCTCGCGATCCACGCACGCAAGCACCGGATCGTCGAGTTCTACGCCACCCGGGGCGAGCAGGTCTTCGGCATTCGCCAATATCCCCACGAGGCCGCGAAGTACCTCGGGCATTCCGTTGCGGCGGAGCCCTTATCGTGGATCGAGACGGCTCACCTCGCCCTCCGATTGGCCGAGACGAACCTCTCCACCTTCCGGGCCCACGTTGTCCCCGTCGTCCCGCTTCCCCGGAACGGCGAGGCCTTCTTCGTGGACCCGCCGCCCATTCCGCTCCTCCCCCGAGCGGCCGTCCCCCTCGCTCTCTGGGGCCTTGCGCTTTCCTTTCGGAGCGCGAAGAGCTCCCGGCTCTTCCTGACAGGTCTCTTCGTGGTTTTCGTTCTCGCGAGCCTTCCTCTTCTCCAGACGAACCGCGTGGACGCCGCGCGGGCGGGCGGCCTCCTTCCCTTTCTAGTGATCTGGTGTGGGCTCGGGGCCGCCGATCTTCTCGCCCGCGTCGACCGGGCGGCCGGGCGGCCCGTCGCCGCGGCCGCCGCGCTCCTCTTCGTCCTCGGCGGCGCCATCAGTGTCACGTCGGCGATCCTTCCCACGGAGATGCCGCGGAACGTCGTCGGCGAGAGTCTTCTCGCCGAGATCGAGGCCATCGACGGCCCCGTCCGCCTCGGCGTGCAGGCCCCATACCAGGCGGTCGGGAGCGCCTGGCTCGCGGCCCTCGACCGCCTTCACCGCCGCGGAGAGCTCCTTCCGGCGCTCCTTGACCCGGATCTCGTCGCTCGGCTCGCGTCGGAACCGGAGAGCCACCCCGAGGCCGTGAATGAGGTGGTCGGGATCGCGCGCCTCACGCCTCTCCTCCTCGGGCCCGCCACGGACTTCTCCCGTCTCCATCCCCTCCTGGAGGCCGGCGGCCTGAGCGTGGAGCCGTGCGGAACGCGGGAGTTTCCGCTGCTCCGCGTCCGGGAGGAGACACCGGGGTCCGGCGATCAACGCGTGAAGTAGAGATCCCGGTCCGGCGGCTGCGGTTCCTTCGCCCCGAGCTTCGACGCTCCGAGAGCGGGACCGAGGCCCGCATGTGCGGGGGGCACGAGGACCGAGAGGGGGACGATCGACTCGGCTCCGCCCGGCGGTCGCCATGCCTACTCTGCGTCCCTTCGGCTCCATCCGGTCCGAGAGGACTAATGAACTAGTGGATGACCACCCGTTCCAGATGGAAATTGGTTCGGCGCGGAACGCGGAGACGGACATAGCGCGTTTCCTGGGGGGAAAAGGCCGCCTTCCAGTCCACGAAGTTCTCGTTCCTTTTCGCCACCTCGCGCCACGTCTTCCGGTCCGGGCTCAGCTCGACAACGAGCGGAACGGCCCTCTCGCCGCAACAGTCCGTCCGATTCAGAACCTCGACCGATGCAACCCGCGTGGGCGTCTCCAGGTCGATCTCGATCCAGGGTGACTCCTCTTCCTGCGTGTGGAAGAAGATTGGGAAGGGAAGGTTGCCGGGACCGTCCGTCATCTTCCCGCTTCCCTGCCAGACATCCTTCTGGCTGCTCGCCGTCCACTTCTTGCCGAGCTCCAGACCACTCGAGATGAACGGTACGGCGCCGCTGGCCGGGCCGGCGGCCGGCTGGGTTGTCTTCGAGGCGGTCTCGCCGCCGCCAGCCGGCTTCGGGCTTTCCTTTCCGCCACACGCCGTCAGGGCCAAGAGGACAGCCACACATCCGGCACGAATGCTCGAAGGCAGTGATTTCGTCAACATAAAGACCAGTTTACCCGAAAGGATTCCTGAAGGAAAGCCCGGCGGGCCGCCGTGAAGGCGCGAAGCGTGGTGAGGCTCCCGGCAGGTTACTATCGGTGCACCGGGAAAAGGGGAACCCAGATGCCACGGTCGCCGACGTTCTTGCTCCTCTCCGCGCCGAGCCGGATGGCCGTTGGGACCCGTGACCGTCACGCCACTCTCGGCGTATGAGGCCCCTCGTCACTCCGCCAAGCGCGGCGTTCGCTGACTCCCGGCTGACCCGGGCCGAGGACTCCTACCGACAGGCGCGTCTGGCGCATTGGGACGCGGTTGCTCGGCGCCTTGAGGGCTGGTCGGGTCTGGGAGCAGGATACCAGCGACGACTCATCGAAACCTATAGGTTCCTCGTCCCGCCCGGCCGAAGGATCCTCGAGCTTGGCTGCGGGACCGGGGACCTCCTGGCCGCCCTCGATCCGCACTTCGGCGTCGGCGTGGACTTCTCGTCCGAGATGATCTTGCGGGCCCGTGCGCAGCACCCCCGGCTGACGTTCGTAGTAGGAGACGTTCACAACCTGGACCTCGGTGAGCGCTTCGACGTGATCATCCTGTCGGATCTCCTGAACGATCTCTGGGACGTCCAGGCCGTCCTGGAACGGCTTCAACGCCTCACCCACGACGGCTCACGCGTCATCATGAACTTCTATAGCCGGCTTTGGGCGTTTCCGCTGGCCGTCGCCCAGAAGTTGCGCCTGGCAAAACCGGTGCTGACACAGAACTGGCTCACGAGAGAGGACGTGGGCGATCTCCTCCACCTCGCGGATTTCGAAGTCCTGCGCAGCTTCCAGGACGTTTTGTGGCCCCTTCCGACACCGCTCCTCAGCGCGGCCGCCAACCGGTTTCTTGTCAAGCTCTGGCCCTTTCGTCACCTCGCTCTCACGAACTTCCTTGTTGCGCGTCCGCGAGGACGCACAGGGACGGGGTCCGGCGAGCCCATCGTCTCCGTGATCATCCCGGCCCGCAACGAGGCGGGCAACATCGAAGGGCTCCTGGCGCGCATGCCGGAGATGGGCGCCGGCACGGAGATCATCTTCGTCGAGGGGCACTCCGACGACGACACCTACGGCGCGATCGAGAACGCGATGACTCGCCACCCCGAACGGCGCTGCCAGCTCCATCGCCAGGCGGGGAAAGGAAAGGGAGACGCGGTCCGCCTGGGCTTCGCGAAGGCCACGGGCGACGTTCTGATGATCCTGGACGCCGATCTGACGGTCCCCCCCGAGGACCTTCCCCGGTTCTACGAGGCTTTGCGCACGCTCAAGGGGGACTTCATCAATGGCGTCCGCCTCGTCTACCCGATGGAGGCCGAGGCCATGCGATTCCCGAACTTCCTGGCCAACAAGTTCTTCAGTATCGCCTTTACGTTCCTGCTGGGCCA
>Ga0208716_1001187_pt1 | contig 10001 bp, 9 predicted proteins | sample NGESurdeep092012_8_FD_184482 | JGI IMG/M metagenome (GOLD analysis project Ga0208716, IMG submission 184482) | Arctic peat soil microbial communities from Barrow, Alaska - NGEE Surface sample 415-3 deep-092012 (SPAdes) | ecosystem: Environmental > Terrestrial > Soil > Wetlands > Peat ...
CGCGCGTGACCGTGAGCTTGGAGGCGAAGCCCGGCTATGCCTGCCTCGCGGTCATCGACAACGGCATCGGCTTCGTGCCCGACGAGGTGATGTTCGATGCCGACGGACGCTACGGGCTCGGGCTGCTGTCGATCAAGGAGAGGGCAGAGCTCCTGGACGGCACGGTCACCATCGACTCGGCACCGGGCAAAGGGACCCGGGTGCACGTCGTCATACCACTGGAGGGTGAAACGTCGTGAACGATACGCGCGGTCCGGAGACCGCCCCCATAAGAGTGCTGCTGGTGGACGACCATACCATCCTGCGCGAGGGCGTCTGCTCGCTGCTCGCCGGCGAGCCCGACATGGCCGTTGTAGGAGAGGCTCGCGATGGCCTCGAGGCGGTCGAGCAGGTCGATCAGCTCGAGCCCGATGTCGTGGTCATGGACATGGTCATGCCGCGCATGAACGGGCTCGAAGCGACCGCTCAGATCAAGAAACGCCACCCGGACGTGAGGATCCTCATCCTCAGCATGTACGACGATGACGAGTATGTGCAGCAGATCTTCCAGGCGGGCGCCGCCGGCTACGTGCTCAAGCGGGTGGCGGCGGCCGATCTCGTGCGCGCCATCCGCGAGGTGCATGGCGGATCGTCGTTCCTCTACCCGCCGATCGCCGCCAAGCTCATCGAAGACTACGTTCGCCGCGTGCGCGGCACCGAGGCCAAGGATGCGGATGAGCCGCTGACCACGCGCGAGCGCGAAGTTCTGAAGCTCATCGCCGAGGGCAACACCAATCATCAGATCGCCGAGCAGCTCACCGTCAGCAAGAAGACGATCGAGAGCCATCGCGCCAACATCATGCGCAAGCTCGACCTACACGACGTGACCGAGCTGGTGAAATACGCCTTGCGCAAGGGCTTGATCAAGCTGGATTAATCGAGTGCTGGGGCGGCCGGTGCCGGGAGCGATGAGCTCCCGCCGCCGCCCCAGCACCCTACATCCCTCAAGTGTCCACTTCGCGCGGTCTCACGCTCGGCTCTTGTACACCCTGGCCAAGCTGATGGCCTTCGCTTGTCGCCCAATGCGCCAGAACTAGTGACTCACCCGGTGGCAAATACACATTTCACCTGATGCTCGAATTCGGTGCGCGTTGCTACACTCTTCACAAATTGGGCGTGGAATAACCTGCGGCCCATCGCGCGTCTGCTGTCTGAGCGCGAACCGCATGCGCCACACCGTGTCGTATCGGCAGCGGACGGGAGAGAGGGATGGTCGAGCTCGAGACCACGCAAGGAGTCAAAACCCTCCACAAGATCTTCTTGGAGGATGTCTACAGCATCCCGGGGGGTGAGAAGATCAGGCTGTGCCAGCAGTGCGGCACGTGCTCGGGCTCCTGTCCGACGGCCTATCTGATGGACTACAGCCCTCGCGAAGTGATCGCCGCGTTCCGCGCCGGCATGCTGGACCGGGTGCTCAAGAGCAACACGATCTGGCTCTGCACCTCCTGCTACTCGTGCACCGTGCGTTGTCCGGCGGGCATCAAGGTGACGGACATCATGTACGAGCTCAAGCGGTTGGCGATCAAGTACAAGAGCTGGCCGTCGAGCTCCAAGAACCCGGCGATGTCGAAGATCTTCATCGACCACGTGCACAGATTCGGGCGCAGCTACGAGGCCGGCGTCATCGGTCAGTTCGTGCTCACCCAGAAACCCAGCCTCGCCTGGAAGTTCAAGGGCCTCGGCACCAAGCTGTTCTTGTCCGGTCGCATGCCTCTGCTGCCCAAGTCGATCAAGGGCAAGGACGAGTTCCACAAGATCATCGACCTCCTGGCGACCAAGGAGGTGTCGCAATGACCCTCACGTACTCCTACTTCCCCGGCTGTTCGTCCGAAGCCACGGGCAAGGCCTACGACATCTCCACGCGGGCCGTGTGCGATAAGCTCGATATCGAGCTCAAGGAGCTGCCCGACTGGAACTGCTGCGGATCGACCAGCTACTTCTCGATCCGCGAGCTCGAGTCGTTCGGCGTCTCGGCGCGTAACCTGGCGATCGCGCAGGAGGTCGGCGGCATGGACCTGGTCGCGACCTGCAGCGCCTGCTATACGATCCTCGCCAAGACGAACCGCTACTTCGCCGAGGACCCGGTCCTCCACGAAACGATCAACGAGGCGCTGGAGGCGGCGGGGCGCACGTACGACGGCAACGTCAACGTGCGCCACATCCTCGACGTGATCGTCAATGATCTCGGCTGCGAGACCGTAGCGGAGAAGGTGACGCGGCGCATGACCAAGCTCCGGGTGGCCCCCTATTACGGTTGCCAGGCCACCCGGCCGAAGGGCACCTTCGACGATCCCGAGTTCCCGACCTCGCTCGACCACCTGCTCGAGGCGATCGGCGCCGAGCCGATCTACTATCCGGTGAAGACCAAGTGCTGCGGCGGCATGCTCATGATGACGCAAGAAGACGCCGCTCTGCGCCTCTGCCACGAGCTTCTCAAGTGTGCGCAGGACAACGGTGCCGACGTCATCGTCACCACATGCCCGTTATGCGAGATGAATGTCGAGGCTTACCAGAAGATGGTGAACAAGGCCTACGGTACGAGCTTCAACATCCCGGTCATGTACTTCACCCAGCTGCTCGGCTACGCCCTCGGCGTCGACAGCAAGGCTCTCGCTCTCCAGATGCAGATCGTGCCGGTGGAGAATGTCCTTGCGAAAGTGCCGGCGTGAGCGGCGAGGAGGAGACGAAGATGGCTGACGAGAAGATCGCAGTCTATTTCTGCGACTGCGGCACCAACATCGCCGGCAAGGTGGACGTTGGCGAGGTCGTGAAGTGGGCGGCGGAGCAGCCCAACGTGACGGTCGCCCGGGAGTACAAGTACATGTGCTCCGATCCGGGCCAGGACCTGATCAAGACCGACATCAAGGAGCTCGGCGTGACGCGGGTCGTGGTCGCCGCCTGCTCGCCGACGATGCACGAGCCGACCTTCCGCAAGGCGGCCGCCGACGGTGGTCTCAACCCATTCCTGCTGCAGATGGCCAACGTGCGCGAGCACTGCTCGTGGGTCACCGAGGATCCCGTCGAAGCGACCGAGAAGGCCAAGCGCATCCTCAGCGCGCAGATCCACCGGCTGCCGTTCAACGAGGCGCTGCAGCCGATCGAAGTGCCGGTCAATCCGGATGTCATGGTCGTTGGCGCCGGCATCGCCGGCATCGAGGCGGCGCTCAAGCTCGCCGATGCCGGCAAGAAGGTCTTCGTGGTCGAGCGCGACCCGTCGATCGGCGGCCACATGGCGATGTTCGACAAGACCTTCCCGACGCTCGACTGCTCGGCCTGCATCCTCACGCCGAAGATGTCGGCGCTGGGCAAGCATCCCAACATCACGTTGATGGCGTACTCCGAGGTCACTGAAGTGTCCGGCTACGTCGGCAACTTCAAGGTCAAGGTGCGCAAGAAGGCACGCTATGTCGACACCGACAAGTGCACCGGCTGCGCCGCCTGCACCGAGGCCTGCGTCGTGCAGAAGGTCAGGAGCGAGTTCGACGTCGGTCTCGGCTACCGCCCGGCGATCTACATCCCGTTCCCGCAGGCGGTGCCGCTCAAGGCGACGATCGATCCCGCCAAGTGCCTGACGCTCTCCAAGGGCAAGTGCGCGAAGCAGTCGTGTGTGCCGGCCTGCGGTCCCGGGGCGATCGACTTCGAGCAACAGGACGAGCAGGTCGAGCTCGACGTCGGCGCCATCATCATGGCGACGGGCTTCGAGCTCTTCGACTGCAAGCGCGAGGCGCGGTACGGCTACGGCAGGCTGGCCAACGTGATCACCAGCCTCGAGTTCGAGCGCCTTTCGAACGCCTCCGGCCCGACCGGCGGCCACATCGTGATGAAGAACGGCGAGGCGCCGAAGTCCGTCGCCATCTTGCACTGCGTCGGCAGTCGCGACGAGAACTACCAGGAGTTCTGCTCGCGCGTGTGCTGCATGTACTCGCTCAAGTTCGCGCACCTCATCAAGGAGCACTTGCCCGAGACCGAGGTCTACGAGCTGTACATCGACATGCGCGCGTACGGCAAGGGCTATGAGGAGTTCTACAAGCGTCTCATGGACGAAGGCGTCCACTTCATCCGTGGCCGTGCCGCCGAGGTCAGCGATGTCGCGATCGCGCCGGAAGAAGAAGGCCGGCTGGTCGTCAAGGCCGAAGACACGCTGCTCGGCATCATGCGAAGGCTCCCGGTCGACATGGTCATCCTTTCCGCCGGCCTCAGCCCGCGCAGGGACGCCAAGGAGGTCGCGCAGACGTTCGGCTTCGGCTGCAGCGCCAACGGTTTCTACCTCGAGCGCCATCCCAAGCTCGAGCCGGCGAGTACCATGACCGACGGTGTCTTCCTTGCCGGCGCCTGCCAGTACCCGAAGGACATCCCCGACGCGGTCGCCCAGGCGGGCGCCGCGGCGGCCGGCGCGCTGACGTTCGTCAACAACCCGACCGTCAAAGTCGAGCCGACGATCTCCTACATCGACCCCGAGAAGTGCTCGGGCTGTCATATCTGCGTCGGCCTCTGCCCGCACGCGGCGATCCAGTTCAACGCCGAGAAGGAGGTCGCCGAGGTGATCGAGGCCGCCTGCAAGGGCTGCGGCGTGTGCGTCGCCGCCTGCGGCTCCAACGTGCCGCAACAGCGCGGCTACCTCGACAAGCAGATCTTCGCCGAGATCGAAGGGGCGTTGGCCCTCTAGGCCGCGCGACCGAAGGAGACGAGAGTGAGTACAGACTTCGAACCACGGATCATCGGGTTCCTCTGTCGGTGGTGCAGCTACAACGGCGCCGACCTCGCCGGCACCTCGCGCATGAAGTACCTGCCGAACATGGTGCCGATCAGGACCAACTGCTCCGGCAGAGTCGACCCGACCCATGTGTTGAAGGCGCTCGCCGAAGGCGCCGACGGCGTGCTCATCGCCGGTTGCCATCCCGGCGACTGCCATTACATAAACGGCAACTACCGCACCGCCGGCCGCTATCCGCTGATGGAGAAGCTGCTCGAACAGCTCGGTCTCGAACACGGGCGCGTGCGCCTCGAGTGGATCTCGGCGGCCGAGGGCGACAAGTTCGCCAAGACGGTGACGGAGTTCACCGAGCAGATCCGCGCCCTCGGACCACTGGACTGGGGCAAGCAGTTCGAGGCTGAGGAGGCGAAGACGGCATGAGTAAGCCAAAGCTTGCACTGTACTGGGCGGCGAGCTGCGGGGGCTGCGAGATCGCAGTCCTCGAGATCAAGGAGAAGATCCTCGATGTCGCCGCCGCCTTCGACATCGTCTTCTGGCCGGTCGCCCTCGACTTCAAGTACAAGGACGTCGAGGCGATGGCCGACAAGTCGATCGACGTCTGCCTCTTCAACGGCGCCATCCGCAACAGCGAGAACGAGTACGTCGCCAAGTTGCTGCGCGACAAGTCGAAGATCATGGTCGCCTTCGGCGCGTGCGCGACGATGGGCGGCATCCCTGGCCTGGCGAACCTGTCCAACCGCGAGGAGCTCTTCGACCTCGTCTATCGCGACCAGCCGTCGCTCGACAACGCGGACGGGGTGCGGCCGCAGCTCAAGACCGAGGTCGCCGAAGGCGAGCTCGGTCTGCCGGAGATCTACGACACGGTCAGAACGCTCGACCAGACCGTCGACGTGGACTACTACGTACCCGGCTGTGCTCCCGAGGCCGAACAGATCTGGGGCGTCATCACGGCCGTGATCGAGGCGCTCAAGACCGGCGTGCTGCCGCCCAAGGGGGCGAAGCTCGGCGTCAACCCCAAGACCTGCTGCGACGAGTGCAAGAAGGTCAAGGAAGAGAAGAAGATCAAGGCCTTCCGGCGACCATGGGAGTTCATCCCCGACCCCGAGAAGTGCTTGCTCGAGCAGGGTCTCATCTGCATGGGCCCGGCGACGGTCGCCGGCTGCGGGGCGCGCTGCACGACGGCGAACATGCCGTGTCGCGGCTGCTACGGGCCACCGGCCGACGTGCTCGACCAGGGCGCCAAGATGCTCAGCACGGTGGCGTCGATCATCGACGCACCCACGCCTGAGGAGATCGCCGAGATCGCTGCCACCGTGCCCGATCCGGTCGGCACCTTCTACCGCTTCGGTCTCGCCAGTTCGCTGCTCAGGAGGGCGAGGATCTAAATGAGAAAAGTCAGCATCGATCCAATCACCAGGCTCGAAGGTCACGGCAAGATCGAGATCTTCGTCAACGACGCCGGCGAAGTCGCCAACGTCTACTTCCAGGTACCCGAGCTGCGCGGCTTCGAACGCTTCTGCGTCGGCCGTCCAGTGGAGGAGCTGGCGCGGATCACGCCGCGCATCTGTGGGGTCTGTCCCGAAGCGCACCACATGGCATCGACCAAGGCGATCGACGGGGTGTTCGGGGTCGAGCCCACGCCGACCGGCCGCATGCTGCGTGAGCTGCTCTACAGCGCGTTCTTCGCCGGCGACCACACGACGCACTTCTTCGTGCTCTCCGGCCCCGACTTTGTCGTCGGTCCCACCGCCGATCCGGCCGAGCGCAACATTCTCGGCGTGATCGCCAAGGTCGGCATGGAGATCGGCGGCGCCGTCATCAAGATGCGCGCCGAGGCCAACGAGCTCGTCTCGCTCATCGGCGGCAAGGCGATCCATCCGGTCTGCGGCTTGCCCGGCGGCGTCAGCAAGCCGCTGAGCGCCGAGGAGCGCGACCGCGCCGTCGAGATCGCCAAGGGCCAGGTCGAGTTCGCCAAGGTGGCCCTGCAGATCTTCGACGATGTCGTGCTCGCCAACGCCGACTATGTCGACCTCATCAAGAGCGACGCGTTCACTCACGAGACGTACTACATGGGCACCGTCGACGAGAGCAACAAGGTGAACTTCTACGACGGCAAGATCCGTGTGGTCGACCCGGCCGGCAAGGAGTTCCTCAAGTTCGAGGCCAAGGACTACCTCAGCCATCTGGCCGAGCACGTCGAGCCTTACAGCTACCTCGTCTACCCGTATCTCAAGGGCGTCGGCTGGAAGGGCTTCGTCGACGGCAAGGACTCGGGCGTGTACCGGGCCTCGCCGCTGTCGCGCCTGAACGCTGCCGACGGCATGGCGACGCCGCTCGCCCAGGCCGAGTACGAGCGCATGTACGCGACGCTCGGCGGCAAGCCGGTGCACGCCACGCTGGCGACGCACTGGGCGCGCCTGGTCGAGCTCATGTACGCGGCCGAGCGCACGCTTGACCTGGCGCAGGACCCCGAGATCATCAATCCCGACGTGCGCAAAATCCCGACCGGCATCGTCGGTGAGGGCGTCGGCTGCGTCGAGGCGCCGCGGGGCACGCTGTACCACCACTACAAGACCGACGACAAGGGCATCGTGACGCATGTGAACCTGATCGTCGGCACGACCAACAACAACGCCGCCATCTCGATGTCGCTGAAGAAGGCGGCGATGGGCCTGGTCAAGGGCGGTACGGAGATCAGCGAAGGCACGCTCAACATGATCGAGATGGCGTTCCGCGCCTACGACCCTTGCTTCGGCTGCGCCACGCACACCTTGCCGGGCGAGATGCCGCTCGAGGTCACGGTCAAGAGCGAGCGTACCCGCGAGGTCATCACAAGCGTGAAGCGGTTCATGTAGCGATGAGCCGAACCCTCGTCCTCGGCATGGGCAACCCGATCCTGTCTGACGACGGACTCGGGTTGCACGTCGCCCGCGAGCTGCGGGCGGCGCCCATGCCGGACGGCGTGGAGGTGCAAGAGAGCGAAGTCGCCGGGCTTCGCTTGCTCGAGCTTGTGCGCGGATTCACCAAAGTCGTTATTATTGACGCGCTCAAGAGCGGCCGGCAGCCCGGCGAGATCGTCCGGCTCGAAGGCAAGGACTTCAAGGGCGGCCACCGCTACGGCTCGGCGCATTCGATCGGGCTCGACACGGCGCTCGAGCTCGGTCACAGGTTGGGCTTCGAGATGCCGGAGGAGGTCGTCGTGTACGCCGTGGAGGCGGTTGATGTGGAGACTTTCGGCGAGCAACTCTCTCCGCCGGTGGCCGCCGCCGCGGAGCGCGTGCTCGAGATGATCCGCGCCGAGCTCGGCATCGCCGACAACTGATGTCGCGGGCCACCATCGTCCTCATATCGACGCACGGTGTCGTCACCCTGCGCAACACGCTGCACAGTCTCTGGGAGACCGCGGCCGACGGGTACGACCTCATCGTTCTGGCGCGCCATCGCCAGGAGGACGTCGCCACTTACCTCACGCGCCAGTATCTGCGCGGTCGCATCGCCGGGTTCGGCTTCGACGCGGCCGGGCCGCGCGAGGGTCACTGCGGGCTCGACCGCGCCTTCCCGTTTCTGAGCGGAGAGTACCTGTTCCGGCTCGACGACGACCTCGCCTTCGAGCCGGAATGGCTCGACAAGTCGATCGCCGCGCTGGACGCGCACCCGGAGATCGGCTGCCTCGCGCTCGTGCGCATCAGCGAGCAGCGTCGGCGCGGCCGGCCGCCCAAGCCGCGGCTCGAACCCGAGGTCGTCGATGAGATCAGCATGCGTTGCTTTGCCACTCGTCGTGCGCTCGTCGAGCGCCACCAGCGCGAGCTCATGGGCGAGTGCGTTCCCGGGTCGTGCATGTTCCAGACCAGCCTCAAGCAGAGCGGCGCAACGCTGGCCTATCTTGCCGGTCTGGTGAAGCCCTCGCAGGTCGCCGACCGGGTGATCATCGAAGGCGGCATCGAGCTGGAGGCCGACCTGCCGTTCCACGGTGGCGCCACCGGCGCCATCCAGCGCATCGAGCAGGCATACCAGCTCGGCGACGATGCGCTCATGACCTGCATGTCGTGCGGCAACAACGAGCTCGAAGTCCTCGCCGCCAAGATCGAGTTCTGCTCGCAGCATCAGGCGGCGATAGGGTATACGTACACCCTGCGATGCGAGGAGTGCCACGAACTGCACTACGAGGAGGACCTTCAGTTCCGCTGCGCGCAGTGACGCGGGGCTCACGGCTAGGGGGCCGGCATGACCACCGTCGCTGAGAAGCTACGCGTCGGCGGGGTCGTGCAGGGGGTCGGCTTCCGGCCGTTCGTGTACGGGCTGGCACAGCGCTTCAGTCTCAGCGGTTGGGTGCGCAACACCTCGGCCGGCGTGGAGATCCAAATCGAAGGCGCGGCGATCGCCGTGGCCGCCTTCTGCGAGTCGCTGCCGCGCGAGCTGCCGCCGCGGGCGACGATCGTGCGGTATGAGAGGACTCCGGCGCAGCCGACGGGCACCCTCTCGTTCGCGATCCTCGAGAGCGTCGCCGACCCCGCCGCCTATCAACTCGTCTCGCCCGACATCGCGATCTGTGACGACTGCCGGCGGGAGCTGCTCGACGCGCGCGACCGGCGGTATCGCTACGCGTTCACGAACTGCACCAACTGCGGTCCGCGGTTCACGATCATCGAGGCCCTGCCCTACGACCGCGAGCGCACGACGATGCGCCGATTCACGCTTTGCCCGGACTGCCGGCGCGAGTACGAAGATCCGGCCGACCGCCGTTTTCACGCCGAGCCCAACGCCTGCGCGGTGTGCGGGCCGCGACTGGAGCTGGTCGGGCGCGGCGCCGGCGGTGAGCCGGTGGCCGCGCCTCATGACGCGGGAGGCGGCGAGGCAGGCAGCGCGCGTGACGAGGTTGGCGACGCGCGTGACGAGGCCGGCGGCGTGCGCGTCGACGCTGGCGACGCGAACGTCGCCGGGGACGTGATCGAGCGCGCTGCCGCACTGTTGCGGGGCGGCGCGATCCTTGCCGTCAAGGGGCTCGGTGGCTTTCACCTCGCCTGCGACGCGACCGATGAGGCCGTCGTTTGCGAGCTGAAAGCTCGCAAAGGACGGCCGCACAAGCCGCTTGCCGTGATGTTCGCGGACCTGCGTCAGGCGCGCCGCGAGTGCGTGATCGATGACGTCGAGGCGCGCCTGCTCGAATCACCGGAGCACCCGATCGTGCTGGTCGGGTGGCGCGCCGGCGCCGAGCAGCCGCCCGGCCGCGTCGTCGCCGAGGCCGCCG
>Ga0208716_1001189_pt1 | contig 9994 bp, 12 predicted proteins | sample NGESurdeep092012_8_FD_184482 | JGI IMG/M metagenome (GOLD analysis project Ga0208716, IMG submission 184482) | Arctic peat soil microbial communities from Barrow, Alaska - NGEE Surface sample 415-3 deep-092012 (SPAdes) | ecosystem: Environmental > Terrestrial > Soil > Wetlands > Peat ...
CTCGACTGGAACATCTTCAACGGCATGCGGACTCTCGCGGCGAACATCGCCGTGGAAATCCCCGAGGCGCCCCAGGGCGGCACGCTGTACCGCGTGCTCTTTCTCGCGGCTCTCCTGCTCTTCGTCGTCACCTTTCTCGTCAACACGCTCGCGGAGGCGCTGCGCCAGCGGCTCCGCAAGAAATACACGGTCATTTGATGTCCAGAGCCGCTCACCCCGAAGCGGTCCCGGCGACGGCCGCGCCGCGCCGCACGACGCTCGCCGAGTTCCTCTTCCGGAAGGGCGAGCCGATGATCTGGCTCGCCGGCGCGGGCCTGTCGATCTCGTTGCTGCTCATCTTCGGGCTGCTCGCGCTCGTCGCCGTGCGGGGCCTCGGCTTCTTCTGGCCGCACGCCCTCGTCCAGATCGAGACGAAGGACGGCAGGAAAGTGCTCGGCGAGATCCTTTCGCGCGAACCCATGCCGGACGCGAAGGAGAAGACGCCGCCGATGCGCATCCGCGTGAAGATCGCGAATCGGGACCTGAACGGACTCGACTTTCGCTGGATCGAGGAGAAAGACATCGTCCGGACGGACGCGCCCGCGAACGCGCTCGTCGTCGAGCGCCAGGAGTACGGCAATTTTCATGGATTCCTGAAGGACATCAGGCGTGGAGACGAGGTGCTCGGCGGCGCCGACGCCGCTGGGCTCGCGCGCCTGAAGGAGCTGCAGAGAAAGATCCGGCCGGCCTTCGAGGAGCTGCGTGAGACCGAAAAGAAGGAGGTCGGGGCGATCAACGCCGCCCTCGAGCGCGACCGGCTCGCGCTCCGGCGCGCCGAGCTCAAGAAGGAACCCGGTCTCGCACGGCACCGCGTCGCGAACGAAGCCCATCAGGCCGAGCTCAAGCGCCGGTACGAGGAGATCCGCGAGCGCCTCGAGGTCCGCCGCAAGGAGAACGCCGCGGTGAGCGCCACGCTCGTCGACGCCGAAGGAAAGAGCAAGACGGTTCCGGTCTTCGGCATGGTGCGGATCGTCCAGCCGAACGCCGAATCGGTTGCGCAGAAGATCGGCGTTTACCTCTCGCGCATCCGCGAGTTCGTGTTCGACGAGCCCCGGGAGTCGAACACCGAGGGCGGCGTCTTCCCGGCCATCTTCGGGACGATTCTGATGGTCGTGCTCATGAGCATCGTCGCCGTGCCGTTCGGCGTCGTCGCCGCGCTCTACCTCCGCGAATACGCGAAGCAGGGCCGGATCGTCGGGCTCGTGCGGATCGCCGTGAACAACCTCGCCGGCGTCCCGTCGATCGTGTTCGGCATCTTCGGGCTCGGCTTCTTCGTCTACGGCATCGGCGCGCACATCGACCAGATCTTCTTCCCCGAGGCCTTACCGACGCCCACGTTCGGCACCGGCGGCATCATCTGGTGCGCCCTGACGCTCGCCATCCTCACCGTGCCCGTCGTCGTCGTGGCCACGGAGGAAGCCCTCGCCGCGGTCCCCCCGGGCATGCGCCACGCTTCGCTCGCGCTCGGCGCCACGAAGTGGCAGACCACGTGGCGCGTCGTGCTGCCCGCGGCCGCGCCCGGTATCCTGACGGGACTGATCCTCGCGATGGCGCGCGGCACGGGAGAAGTCGCGCCGCTCATGATCGTGGGCGTCGTCAAGCTCGCGCCCACGCTGCCGGTCGACGGCATCTTTCCGTTCCTGCACCTCGAGCGGAAGATCATGCATCTCGGATTCCATCTCTACGACGTGGGCTTCCAGAGCCCGAACGTCGAAGCGGCCATCCCGATGGTCTACACGACCACGATCCTTCTCCTCGTCATCGTCGTCGCGCTGAACCTCTCGGCGATCGTCATCCGCAACGTCCTGCGCAAGAAGCTGCAAACGTCCACGTTCTGAGGTCGGGAAAAGAAACCAGAGACAGACGGAGAGGAGACCCACGCGAGACAATGGACACGACAATGACAGAAGGCCGGACCGGCATCGAGACGCAGGCGCCCATCGTGGCGCGCGCGGCCGCGTCTTCGGGCGAACCGAAGCCCGACATCATCGAATGCGACGGTGTGAGCCTTTTCTACGGGCAGAAGCAGGCGCTGTTCGACATTTCGCTCCGCTGCAAGCAGAACGCGGTCACCGCGTTCATCGGGCCGTCAGGCTGCGGCAAGTCGACGCTCCTCCGCTGCCTCAACCGGATGAACGACCTCATCGATGGCGTGAGGATCGACGGCACGATCCTGATCCACGGCAAGTCGATCTACGAGCGCGGCGTGGACGTGACGCAGATCCGCAAGCGCTTCGGGATGGTCTTCCAGAAGTCGAATCCCTTTCCGAAGTCGGTCTACGAGAACGTCGTGTACGGTCTCCGCATCCAGGGCATCAAGAGCAAGAGCGTCCTCGACGAGGCGTGCGAGAAATCCCTCCGGAACGCCGCCCTGTGGGACGAAGTGAAGGATCGCCTGCAGGACTCCGCTCTCGGCCTTTCGGGAGGTCAGATGCAGCGCATCTGCATCGCGCGCGCGATCGCGGTCGAGCCCGAGATCCTGCTGATGGACGAACCCTGCTCGGCCCTCGATCCCATCGCCACGAGCAAGGTCGAAGAGCTCATCTTCGAGCTGAAGGAGCGCTTCACGATCGTGGTCGTGACGCACAACATGCAACAGGCCGCCCGCGTCTCCGACGAGACCGCGTTCTTCATGCTCGGCAAGCTCATCGAGTTCGACAAGACCGAGATGATTTTCACGAAACCGCGCCAGAAGACGACAGAGGACTACATTACGGGGAGATTCGGCTGATGACGGGACAGAAGCCCTCCCGACCTTCGACGCACGACGCCACGCCTTCCGGCGCCTCGGGCGCCGTGCGTCAGCGCATCGTCGTCGTCGAAGACGACGACGATCTCGCCTTCACGCTGACGTACAACCTCAAGAAGGACGGGCGTTACGAGATCGAGCGCTTCGCCGGCGGCCTCGTGGCCCTCGACGCGCTCCTCGCGCGGCCCCCCGACCTCGTCGTCCTCGACCTGAACCTCCCCGACGTGGACGGGCTCACGATCTGCCGCGAGCTGAAGAAACACGACGAGACCCGCCGCGTCCCGATCCTCATGCTCACGGCCCGCGTGGAAGAGCGCGACAAGCTGCTCGGGTTCGAGCTGGGCGCCGACGACTACGTGACGAAGCCGTTCTCGATGAGGGAGCTCATGGCCCGCATCGGGGCGCAGCTTCGCCGCAGCGCCCTGCCGCAGTCGCCCGACGACGTCTACGACGACGGCCACCTGCGGATCGACCGCGCGCGCCATACCGCCGAGAGCGAAGGTGTCTCCGTCCACCTCACGAAGAAGGAATTCGACCTCCTCTGGCTGCTCATCCGGAGCGGCGGACGCGTCGTCTCGCGCGAGACCATCCTCTCGCGGCTCTGGGACTACGCCGCCGACATCGAGACACGTACCGTGGACGTCCACATCCGCTCGCTCCGCAAGAAGATCGGCGACCACGTGATCGACACGGTCGTCGGCGTCGGATACAAGTTCGCCCGATGAGCCGCGTCCTGCGCCGCTCGCTCGTCCCGGTCGTCCTCGGAATCGTCCTCGGGGGCCTCTTCGCGTTCCTCCTCGGACGCGTGCTCGATGGGGCGGTGCACGAGAGGAGCCGACAGGCGCTCATCGAGAAGCTCGAACGCCTCGCCCCGGAATTCGAGGAGGACCTGAAATCGAAGGCCCGCCCCGGCGAGCGGATCCGGCTCGCCGCCCGCCAGGCGGGGGCCCGGCTGACGGTCATCGCGGCCGACGGCGTCGTCCTCGGAGACAGCGAGGTCGCGCCCGAGAACCTCCCCGCGGTCGAGAACCACCGCTCGCGCCCCGAGGTCGAGGCGGCCCGGCGCGACGGGATCGGCTTCGGCGATCGTCGCTCGGCCACCGTCCTCGAGCCCTTCGTCTACGTGGCGCGCCGCGTGGGTCCCGAGGCGGCTCCCTTCGGTTACGTCCGCCTCGCGATCAGCCAGAACGAGCTCGACCTGCTCGAAGCGCCCCTCCGTCGCATGCTCTACGAGGTTTCGCTCCTCGCGGGCCTCATGGTCGCGTTCCTCGTCATCGCCATCCGCCAGCGCCACGCGAACGCGCTCGCCCGCGTCGTCGCCGGCGTCACCGAAGCGGCGGAGGGCCGACGGCCGGCTCCTCCACCGGGCTCGTCCGAGGAGACCGAAGAGGTTTTCCAGGCGCTCGCCCGCTTCGCGCAACTCGTCGCGGCGGAGCGCGAAGGCAGCGCGAAGGCGCGTCTCCTCGCCCGGGCCGTCTTCGAGCAGGTTCCCGTCGGCCTCGTCGTCGTGGACCGGACGCTCGCCCTCCTCGACGCGAATCCCGCCGCCCTCGCTCTTTTCCGCGCGCCCGCGGGAGCCCTCAGGCACGCCCTCGTGGACCTCGTCCGCGATCCGCAGACGCTGCGGCTCTTCGAGGCCGGGATCCGGGGCACGGCCCTGGCCGAAGAAACCGCCGTGCTGCGCCTCGGCGGTGAGATCACGCCCGAGCAGGTTCTCGAAGTGAACGTGCGCGCCGTGCCGCACGGCGCGGCTGCCGGCGAGCCGGCCGCCATCGGAGTCGTCCGAGACGTCACGGAGCGCGAGCGCACGGAAACGATGCGGCGCCGCTTCGTGTCCGACGTGTCCCACGAGCTGCGCACGCCGATCGCGGCTATCCGGGCCGCGGTCGAGACGCTTGCGGGCGAAAGCGACCTGCCGCCGGACCTCGCGCGCCTCATGGGCATCCTCGAAAGGCAGTCGTCCGAGATGGAGGCGCTCGTTTCCGACCTCACCGACCTCTCGCAGATCGAGTCCGGCGCCGTGACGCTCGCGATCGAGCCCATCCCGCTCAAGCCGCTCCTGCTGTCGGTCGTGCGCGACCTCGCTCCCGCGGCCGCAGCGCGGGGCGTGACCGTCGCCGTCGAGGCGGACGAGCATCTCGAGCTCCTTGGAGACCGCCGGCGCATCTCGCAGGTCTTTCGCAACCTCGTGGACAACGCCGTGAAATTCTCGCCCTCCGGCCAGCGGGTGGACGTCCTCGCCGAGGGCGGGGCTCCGGATGGCGCACCGGACGGCGGGGACCGGATCTCTCCTCTCGTCGTGCACGTCGTGGATCGCGGCATCGGCATTCCCCGCACGGAACAGGACCGCATTTTCCAGCGCTTCTATCGCGTCGATCCCTCTCGCGCGAAGTCGGTCCCGGGTACGGGCCTCGGGCTCGCCATCGTCAAGCACCTCCTCATCCTTCACGGAGGCACGATCCGCGTGGACTCCGAATCCGGCAAGGGCAGCCGCTTCACCGTCACGCTGCCGGCGGCGGTGCCGCGCGACGTCGCCCTGAAACGTACCAAGGAGACCTCATGAAAAAACATTTTTCCGAGAAGCTCGAAAGCCTGCGCCGGCAGCTCATCGGCATGGGCGCAGAGGTCGAGAACCAGATCCGCCTCGCCGTCGAAGCGCTCGTCGAGGCCGACGCCACGAAGGCGCGGAAGGTCATCGACCGCGACAAGGTGATCGACCAGATGGAGATCAAGAACGACGAGGACGCGATCGACCTCCTCGCCACGCAGCAGCCCGTGGCTAGCGATCTGCGGCTCCTCGTGTCGGCGCTCAAGATCAACGCCGACCTCGAGCGCATCGGCGACCACGCCGTGAACATCGCCGAGAGCGCCGAGCGCATGGCGCGGTTCCGCCCGTTCAAGCCGTGGATCGACATCCCCTACATGGCCGAGATCGCGCGCGGCATGCTCCGGGAGGCGCTCGACGCGTTCGTGAGGAAAGACAGCGAGCTCGCCCTCGCCGTCTGCAAGCGCGACGACCTCCTCGACGACAAGAACAAGTCGATGATCCGCGAGCTTCTGACCTACATGGCCGAGAACCCGGCGCTCATCAGCGCGTGCATCGAGATCATGAGCATCTCGAAGAACCTCGAGCGCGTGGGCGACCTCGCCACGAACATCGGCGAGGAGGCGATCTACATCGCCGAGGGCGAGGTCATCAAGCACAACATCCAGCCGAACCGCGGCGCCGAGCACGCGACCGCCCCGCATCCCGACCGCACCTGACCGACCGCACCTGACCCGCACCCCCGGCGACGGCTATCATCCCGGCGCGATGCCTCGCCAGAAATTCTCCGTCGTTCCTGGCACCTTCGCCGTCTGCCGCCTGCCGGCGGATACCGCCCTGCCGCTCTGGGCGTCGGCTTCAGCCGGGTTCACGTCCGTCACGCGAACAGCTGACGAGCTTTCGATCGTGTGCGAGGAGGCCCGCGTCCCGGCACCCCGACCCGAGAGCCTTCGCGGCGAGGGCGGCTTCGCCCTCCTGAAGATCCATGGCCCCTTCCCGCTCGATACGGTCGGCATTCTCGCAGCCATGGCGAAGCCCCTCGCGGACGCCGGCATCAGCCTGCTCGCGATCGGGACGTTCGACACGGACTACCTGCTCGTGAAGCGCGCCCAGGCGGCTCGCGCCGTCGTCGCGCTGACTCAATCGGGTCACACGCTCGTCGAAGACTGAGATCAGCAGTCCCTGCGATACGCGTCCTAAATCCGTTCGTGTGAAGGCGGGCCGAAGGGCCGTGCCCGCGTATGATCCGCACATGGCTGACTTGGCCGAGTCTCCGGTACGGATGGCGCGCGTTCTGCGCAACGGCGCGCGGGACGACGGGTCTTTTGACATCGAGTTCTGGCGGCGGGTCGGCGCGGAAGGGCGCTTCGCCGCGGCCTGGGAAATGGTTTGCGAAGCCGAGGCGATCCGGGGGGTGCAGAATGTCCGTGAACCCCGACTTCAGAGATCTGTTCTCCGAATTGAACGCCTCTGAAGCGCGATTCCTCATCGTCGGCGCTCACGCCGTAACGTTTCATTCCGTTCCCCGATACACGAAGGACATCGACATCTGGATCGAGCCGACGCGTGAAAACGCCGGCCGTACCTTCTCCGCGCTTTCGCGATTCGGCGCGCCCGTGGAGCGCGTGAGCGTCGATGACCTTTGTTCTCCCGGAGTCATCTTCCAGATCGGCGTGGAGCCGAACCGCATCGACGTGTTGACTTCCATCGCGGGCCTCGAGTTCGGGGAGGCCTGGGGCCGAAAGGTGCCGTCGGCCTACGGCGGTGTTCCCATCAGCGTCCTCGGCCTCGACGACCTGGTCGTGAGCAAGAAGGCGGCCGGCCGTCCCCAGGACCTGCTCGACATCGACTGGCTGGAGAAATCCCGAAGGCAGTAGCTCCACCTGCCGGGGATGCGCGCCCGTCCGCCGGGCCTAAGATCTCCCCGAGATGCAGTCCGGACAGAATTTCTCCGTGATTCCCGGCGCCTACGCGGTCTGCCACCTTCCCGCAAAGGCTCCCCTTCCGGCCTGGCCCGGCAAGGCCTTCACGTCGGTCACCCGCACCGCCGACGAGCTGTCGATCGTATGCGAGGAGAGTTGCCTCCCGCCGGACCTCGGCGGCGTCGAGCTCCAGGTCGAGCGCGGCTGGGCCCTCCTGAGGCTCCACGGCCCGTTCCCGCTCGATGCGATCGGAGTCCTCGCGTCCGTCGCGAAGCCGCTCGCGGAGGCGGCCATCAGCCTCTTCGCGGTCTCGACGTTCGACACGGACTACATCCTCGTCAAGAGGATCCACGTGAAGAACGCGATCACAGCGCTCAGCCTCGCGGGGCACACGCTGGTCGAGAGCTGAATCCGGGTCGCGCCAACGGTTTCTTCATCCAGGTCCACCCTGAATCAGGGCCGGAGCCTCGAGCTGAAGAACTACGTGGCGGGCTGGCCTGCGCTTTGGAAAAGTACTCTGGGCACCCATGAGCCGCCCGAAAGCCGCATAACAGCTCGTGGCCACCCGCTCGCTACGCTCGCCGCTGGGCCTGCCCATGAAGACCCGCGCGAATACACCCACATCAGGGCCGGCGTGACCAGTCGATTTAGGCCAGGGTTGTTTGCTTTAATGAGCGGTCAGGAGTTGGTCGAAAGCGAGTTCGCCTAATCGTGGGCTATCAGTACGGACAGGCCGCGGCACGCCTTTGACCCCCCCAATCGAAGAGTTTTCCTTGAGTACCCAATTCATGCCACCAACGCACCCAAGAAACACCAAATCGCGCGTTTACACGCGCGAAACACACCTCGCACAGGGCCGGCGACTACCAGCCAATTGGTCAGTTATTGGGAATTAATTGTCAGCCGCCGATAGGTGTGGCGTTGATGTTGGTCGCGCCAGGAGCCGAGGCGTCGTCAAAGCGGCTAAATCTAGACCACTCAATGAGATACGAGAAGAAGCCGAAGTCGAAGTTGAAATTCATACGTCCTCCTTGGCGCACCCGACTTAGCGGGTTGCCAACAATTGGTTAGTGCTGGAGTCTTCCAGCTGTGGGCTATATATACGGACAGACGGGGGCACACCTTTGACCCCCTTGGGAGAAAGATTTTTCTGGGGTACCCAGTTCATGGCACCCGCCCTCCTGACCGGTGTACGTTTTCTCTAGACCGTTCAGTAACCGTTCGCCACGAGACGAAACGGCTTGTAGGCGGCTTGCGAACCGCGATCGCGGCCTTCAACGAACCGGGCGACATGGGCCAGAAGGTCGGTCGAGACAGCTTCCTGGTCCACCGTAGCGAAGAGCTCCCGGAGACCCGAATCGAAGCCCGCGGCATCGATCAGCTCCGAATTACGGAGTTCGCTCAAGCGCGCGTTCATCTCTTCGGTGCGCCCTAGCCGGCCAAGGCACTCCGCGATTCGGAGGTCCGCCGAGAGAACGCGCGAGGAGAAGCCTTCGCGCCTCGCGTCGTCGCCAATTCGCTGGAAAAGCGCCAACGCCTTTGAAGGCTGATTCCGAAGGAGATCGATCGTTGCAAGGCCGTAGCGAATGGTGAAGAGCCCGACCTTGAGATTCAGGCGACGGGAAAACACGAGACCCTTGGCGAAGGCGGCCTTCGCCGCGTCGAGCCGGCCGAGACTCACCAGCGACGCTCCGCGGTTGATGACCGTATTCGCGTAGGCCGCTTCATCGTGTACCGGATGAAGGTTCCGCAGGGCACTTTCAAAGAAAAATACGGCCGACTCGTTCTTGCCCCTGCCGAGCATCACGCTCCCGAGCGCGGCGTCGCTACGGCCCTGCCAGTTCTCCTGACCGAAGCTCTGGAATTCCCCACGCGCGGCCTTCAAGAGCTTCCATGCCGCATTGAAGTCACCCTCAAAGGTCGCTGCCGAACCTTCGAAGTAATCCGCTAGCGCCAAGGCGAAGCTGTCCTCGCCGGCTTCCACGAAACTGATCCTGGCGTTCTGCGCCGCCACACGCGCTTCGGAGGGCTTTCCCAGGAAGTTCAGCGCGTTCGACTCGAGGAGCGCGGCCTCCCCCTGCACCTGCTCGCGGCACACGGGCTGCGCGGGACCCTTGTCCTTGAGGTAGGGGAGACTGCGGGTGGCGTCCGCGACCGCCTTCGCGAACGCAACGTACTTCGCCGGGTCACTGGAAACCTTCGGACTCGCCAACTGGCAGGCGTACAGGTACGCGTAGCCACGGCTCGGGTCGGATTCGATCTTCCCGAGCAGTTCCTGCGCCTTTTCGAGCCCGCCTTCCTTCTCTTCCGAAACCGCTTTCACGATCTCCGCCGCGAGCTGCCGGCCGTCGTGAGCGAGGCGGCCGAGGCGGTCGGCGGGGCGGCTCTTCTTCTTGAACTTGAGGAGGAACTCCTCGCGCTCGTCTGCCGGCGCGTCGTCCTGCGGCAGCTCGTCGAAGAACGCATCGAACTCTTCCTTCATCTCGCGCGCCCTCGACAGCGTGCGGATGTCGGCGAGGTGTTTTCCGCAGGACGGGCAGCCCATGGCGACGTGCGCCTTCACGTGGGCGTTCAACTCCGTCGTCCCCTCGGTCAGGAGCTCGAAGAGCTCCCACTGCTCGGGGTGCGCCGGCGACGCCGGGGAGAAAGCCGCGCCCTGGAATTCCGCGCTCACGCGAGCACCTTCCGCATCTTGTCGAGGCAGCCCCAGATGCGCTTCCAGACGGTCTTCTTCGAGTA
>Ga0208716_1001191_pt1 | contig 9981 bp, 7 predicted proteins | sample NGESurdeep092012_8_FD_184482 | JGI IMG/M metagenome (GOLD analysis project Ga0208716, IMG submission 184482) | Arctic peat soil microbial communities from Barrow, Alaska - NGEE Surface sample 415-3 deep-092012 (SPAdes) | ecosystem: Environmental > Terrestrial > Soil > Wetlands > Peat ...
CTACGGCTCGCCGCACGCCGGCACCTGGCCGTACGGACTGCCTGAGATCCCGGGGCAGCGCGACGTGCTGCGCACCGCCAAGCGGATCGCTATCCCCGGCTGCTACCCGACCTCGGTCACGCTCGCCCTCGCCCCGGCCGTCGCGAACGGCCTCATCACCGACGACATCGTCGTGGTGGCTGTCTCCGGAACGTCCGGCGCCGGCAAGGCCGCGAAGGTCAACCTGCTGGGCGCGGAAGTCATGGGGTCGGTCTCCGCGTACGGCGTCGGTGGCGTCCATCGGCACACCCCCGAGATGGTCCAGAACCTCATCGCGTGCGGTGCCGGCGCGCCGAAGGTGAGCTTCACGCCGCTGCTGGCGCCCATGCCACGGGGCATCCTCGCGACATGTACGGCGCCGCTCGCCGACGGGGTCGACCACGACGCCGTACGGGCCGCGTACGCGGCCTTCTACGCCGACGAGCCGTTCGTCCACTACCTGCCCGAGGGCCGCTGGCCGGCAACCCAGTCGGTCGTCGGCTCGAACGCCTGCCACGTACAGACCGCTGTCGACACGACCACCGGCCGCCTCGTCGCGGTCGCCGCGATCGACAACCTCACCAAGGGCACCGCCGGCGCGGCCGTACAGTGCCTCAACCTCGCCCTGGGCCTCCCCGAGACCCTCGGCCTCAGCGACAACGGAGTGGCACCGTGACGTCCCTTATCCAGCCCGGTCGCCACGGCGTCACGGCCGCGTCCGGGTTCGAGGCGTCCGGCGTCGCGGCCGGTCTCAAGTCCGCGGGCGCGCCCGATGTGGCGCTCGTCCGCAACCTCGGCCCCCGGTTCGACGCGGCCGCCGTGTTCACCTCGAACCGAGTCTTTGCCCCGTCCGTCGGCTGGACCCGGGCAGCTATTGCCGACGGACAGCTCTTCGCGGTGGTCCTCAACTCCGGCGGCGCCAACGCCTGTACGGGGGAGGGCGGGCGCCAGGACACCGCACGTACGGCTGTCGTCGTGGCCGAGCAGCTCGACTGCATGCTCACCGATGTCGGTGTCTGTTCGACGGGCATCATCGGCGTACGGCTGCCCATGGACCAGCTCGAGGCGGGCGTCGTGGCAGCCGCCGCAGCACTCGACGTGTCCGGAGGTCCTGCGGCCGCGAACGCGATCATCACGACCGATACGCATGCGAAGACCGCGCAAGCTGCGGGACCGGGCGGCTACGTCATCGGCGGTATGGCCAAGGGGGCCGGCATGCTGGCGCCCGGCCTCGCGACGATGCTCGTCGTCATCACCACCGACGCTGAGGTCGACGCAGTTGACCTCGATACCGCGTTGCGGGCTGCCACCCACGTCACCTTCGACCGCGCCGACTCCGACGGCTGCATGTCGACCAACGACACGGTGCTCCTGCTCGCCAACGGGGCATCCGGAGTCCATCCGGAGGCCGCGGAGTTCACCGGGACGCTGACCGGAGTGTGCGCCGATCTCGCGCGGCAGCTCATCGCCGACGCCGAGGGGGCCGAGCACGAGGTTGCCATCGACGTACAGGGTGCTGCGACCGAGGACGACGCGCTCGAAGTCGCCAGAGCCGTCGCGCGCTCGAACCTGTTCAAGTGCGCGATCGCCGGCAACGACCCGAACTGGGGTCGCGTGGTCTCGGCGGTCGGTACGACGAAGGCCGCCTTCGAGCCCGAGCAGCTGGACGTGTCGTTCAACGGCGTGATGGTCTGCGCAGGCGGCGCGATCGGCGCGGACCGGTCGTTGGTCGACCTGCTCCCGCGCGAGGTGCACGTCACCATCGACCTCCACGCCGGCGCCGAGCAGGCGACGATCTGGACCAACGACCTCACGCACGGCTACGTCTCGGAGAACGCGGACTACCCGACATGACAGACCTCAGCGCGTACAGCGGCACCACCGTCGTCGTGAAGTACGGCGGCAACGCGATGGTGGCTCCCGAGCTCAAGGAAGCCTTCGCGGCCGACATCGCCGAGCTGCGCGCCGCGGGCGTCAACATCGTCGTCGTCCACGGCGGCGGGCCGCAGATCTCGTCGATGCTGAACCGCCTCGGCATCGACTCGGAGTTCCGCGGCGGGCTGCGTGTCACGACGCCCGAAGCCCTCGACGTCGTACGGATGGTGCTCGTCGGCCAGGTCGGACGCGAGCTCGTGAACCTCGTCAACGCCCACGCCCCGATCGCCGTTGGCATGTCCGGCGAGGATGGGGTGACGTTCACGGCCGTACGCAAGGGGCTGATCCTCGACGGAATCGAGGTCGATCTCGGGCTCGTCGGGGACGTCGCTGACGTGTCGCCGCAGCTCGTCCTCGACCACCTCACCGCGAGCCGTGTACCGATCGTGGCCACCCTCGCTCCCGACGCCCACGGTGTCGTCCACAACGTCAACGCGGACACGGCCGCGGCTGCGCTGGCCGCCGCGCTCGGAGCCGTACGCCTCATCGTCCTCACCGACGTCGCAGGCTTGTACGCCGACTGGCCGGCCTCCACCGAGGTCGTCGAGCGGATCACGGCCACCGAGCTGGCCGAGCTGCTCCCCAGCCTCGAATCAGGCATGCGGCCGAAGATGGAGGCCTGCCTCGTCGCCGTACGGTCCGGCGTGCCTCAGGCCACCGTCGTCGACGGCCGCGTCCCCCACATCGTCCTCGCCGACCTCGCCGGCGCGGCCCACGGCACGACTGTCGTGCCCGACGAAGGAGCACAGCCATGACCTGGCAGCAGCACTACTCGGGCAGCCTCATCAACGCGTTCGGCATGCCGTCGCGAGAACTCGTACGTGGCGAGGGCGTCCACCTGTACGACGACCAGGGCGCGCGCTACCTCGACCTTCTGGCCGGCATCGCGACCGCCTCGTTGGGCCACGCGCACCCCGCGTACGTGGCGGCTCTCGCCGACCAGGCGGCCACGCTGTCCCACGTCTCCAACCTGTTCACGTCGCCGAACCAGATCGCTCTCGCCGAGCGGCTCTCGGCCCTTCTCGGGCACGACGCCAAGGTCTTCCTCGCGAACTCGGGCACCGAGGCCAATGAGGCGGCGTTCAAGGTCACCCGGCGCACCGGCCGGACCCGCATCATCGCGGCCGAGAACAGCTTCCACGGCCGCACGATGGGCGCACTGGCCATCACGCACAAGGCTGCGTACCGGGAGCCGTTCGAGCCGCTTCCCGGCGACGTGACGTTCGTGCCGTTCGGGGACGTGGAAGCGCTGACCGCCGCCGTCGACGACACCGTGGCTGCCGTGGTGCTGGAGCCGGTGCAGGGCGAGGCGGGCGTCATCGTGCCGGCTGACGGCTACCTCGCCGCCGCGCGGGAGATCACATCCCGTCACGGAGCCCTGCTGTGGCTCGACGAGGTCCAGACCGGCATCGGCCGGTCGGGTGCCTGGTTCGACCATCAGCGCGAGGGAATCGTCCCCGACCTGGTGACCGTCGCCAAGGGCCTCGGCAACGGCTTCCCGATAGGGGCTTGCCTCGCGACGGGCGCCACGGCCGACCTCATCCAGCCCGGCATGCACGGCTCCACGTTCGGCGGGAACCCGCTGGCCTCACGTGCTGCCCTGACGGTCCTGGGGATCCTCGAGCCGCTGCTGCCCCAGATCAACGCCGTCGGCGACCAGCTGGCGGCCGACCTCACCGGCCTGCCCGGCGTCGTCGCCGTCCACGGCCGTGGACTGCTGCGCGGCGTCCAGCTCGAGAAGCCGGTCGGAGCCGCGATGGTCGCCGCGGGACTGGAGGCCGGCTTCATCCTCAACGCCGCACGTCCCGACCGGATCCGGCTCGCGCCGCCGCTCATCATCACCAGCGACGACCTCGTACCGTTCGTTGCCGCCTGGCCCGCGCTGTACTCCAGGGCGCTGGCCGCATGAAGCACGCCGACCTGCCCAAGGCTCGGCGGCAGGCACGGATCACCGAGCTCGTGGCGACGCACGTGGTCACCTCGCAGACCGAGCTACGCCGGATGCTGGCGAACGAGGGCTTCGAGGTCACGCAACCCACGCTCTCGCGGGACCTGATGGAGCTGCGGGCAGTACGTGTCCGGCGCGCCGGCGGGGCGGTCGCCTACGCGATCACCGACGACAGCGCGTTCGACATGCCTGAGGGCAACTCGCGCCTCGCCAAGCTGTGCTCCGACCTGCTCCTGCGCGCCGAGGCATCGGGCAACCTGGTCGTCGTCCGAACGCCCGCGGGGGCCGCTCAGTACTTCGCGTCAGCGATGGATCGGGCAGGCTGGGACGATGTCCTCGGTTGCGTCGCCGGCGACGACACGGTGCTGCTGGTGACGCGGGACGTCGCAGGCGGCGACGCGGTGGCCGAGAGGCTGCTCACACTGGGCTCGGAAGGAGTCTCATGACCCACGGGGTGCTCTGGGGAGGCCGGTTCGCCGGCGGCCCGGCGGACGCGATGTTCGCGCTCTCGCAGTCGACGCAGTTCGACTGGAGACTGGCGCTGTACGACCTCGCGGGATCACGCGCTCACGCTCGCGCCTTGAATCGTGCCGGTCTGCTCACCGACGACGAGCTGTCGGACCTCCTCGAAGGAATCGACGGCCTCGCAGCTGACGTCGAGTCGGGCGCGTTCGGGCCGTTGCCGAGCGACGAGGACGTGCACGGTGCGCTGGAGCGCGGCCTCACCGAGCGGCTCGGCGCCGAGCTCGGGGGTCGGCTACGGGCGGGTCGGTCACGCAACGACCAGATCGCCACGCTGGTACGGATGTACCTGCGCGACGCCATGTCCCGGCTCCGCGGCGACATCGCGGCAGTCGCCACCGCACTCGCCGACCAGGCGGCAGATCACCTCGGCGTTCCCATGCCTGGACGTACGCACATGCAGCACGCCCAGCCGATCCTGCTGTCCCACCACCTGCTGGCGCACGCGTGGCCGTTGGTCCGTGACCTCGACCGCATCGCCGACCTCGACAAGCGGCTGGCGATCAGCCCGTACGGGTCCGCCGCACTCGCCGGTACGTCGCTCGGGCTCGATCCCGAGGCTGTCGCGGCAGAGCTCGGCTTCGCCGGCTCGGTCTCCAACTCGATCGACGGCACGTCCTCGCGTGACCTCGTCGCCGAGGCCGCCTACGTGTGTGCGCAGGTGGGCGTCGACATCTCCCGGCTGGCCGAGGACGTCATCATCTGGTGCACGCACGAGTTCGGGTTCGCGACCCTCGACGATGCCTGGTCGACCGGCTCGAGCATCATGCCCCAGAAGAAGAACCCTGATGTCGCGGAGCTGGCCCGCGGCAAGGCAGGGCGGCTGCTCGGCAACCTCAGCGGCCTCCTGGCGACGCTCAAGGGCCTGCCGCTCGCGTACAACCGCGATCTCCAGGAGGACAAGGAGCCGGTCTTCGACTCGCTCGACCAGCTGGCGGTTCTGCTGCCCGCGGTCGCAGGCATGGTGAGCACCCTGCGCTTCCATCCCCAGCGGCTGTCCGAGCTCGCCCCCCGCGGTTTCTCGCTCGCGACGGATGTGGCCGACTGGCTGGTACGGCAGCGCGTGCCCTTCGCCCGTGCCCACGAGATCGCCGGAGAGGCTGTTAGATACTGCGAGGAGCGCGGCATCGAGCTCACCGACCTCACGGCCGCGCAGGTGGTCGAGATCTCACCGGAGCTGACGCCCGACGTGATCGCGGTGCTGTCGGTCACCGGTTCCATCGACAGCCGTGACGGTAGGGGAGGGACCGCGACGGTACGGGTCCGTGAACAGCTCGCCGAGCTGCGAGAGGCGCTCACGGCGTAGGCGGGGTGACCTGAGCCGTCGACTCGTGCTCCTGTTCAGGAGCGGCTTTGTTCTTGCGTTTGGGGATGAGCTTCAGCACCCCGACGACGGCGAACCCCACCAGCAGGCCGACGAGGGCGGAGGCCACGGTGTCGACGAGCCACGCGAGAATGCCGCCGACGGCCGGCACCTCGCCGACCGGCTCCTCCAGGTGGTGGACGAAGCCGTACGGCGCGTGCCAGCCCAGCGTGTACGAGCCGGACAGGACCAGGTGGCCGCCGACCCAGATCATGGCGGCGATACCGATGGTCGAGATCACGCGCATGACGTACGGCATCGCGCCGACCAGCCCTCGGCCGAACCGCTGGACTCGGCGGGACTTCTGCTCGGCGAGGGCAAGGCCGATGTCGTCGAGCTTCACGATGAGCGCAGCAACCCCGTACACGAGCACCGTGATGAGCACGGCGACGATGACGAGGATGATCGCCCGCATGAGAATCGGCTGCGTCGCCACCTCCGCCAGCGAGATCGCCATGATCTCGGCGGAGAGGATGAGGTCGGTACGGATCGCGCCGGTGACCATCGCCTTCTCGTGCGCGGGGCTGCCGAGCTCGGAGATCTCCTGCGTGGCTGCCGCCTCGTGGTGACCGCCCCAGAACACTTCGTAGACCTTCTCGGCGCCCTCGAACGACAGGTACGCGCCGCCGATCATCAGCAGCGGCGTCATGAGCCATGGCAGGAACTGGCTCAGCAGCAGCGCGATCGGGAGGATGAAGACGATCTTGTTCCGCAAGGAGCCCTTGGCGATCTTGAGGATGATCGGCAGTTCGCGGTGTGCCAGGAAGCCCTGGACGTAGCGGGGCGTGACGGCGGTGTCGTCGACCACGACTCCGACGGCCTTCGCGCTCGCCTTCCCCGCGGCGGCACCGATGTCGTCGATCGACGCAGCCGCGACCTTCGCGATCGCCGCGATGTCGTCGAGCAGGGCGGCCAGCCCACCAGCCATGAGTCGGTCTCCTCTTCGTGAGTGACCCACAGGGTAGCGACCTCCACCGCGACCGCGCCGCGGAAAGCGCGCGACCGGCGTCGGCGCGGTCGGTAGAGTGCGGCGGGTGACCGGTGTACTGGACGAGTTGACGTGGCGAGGCCTTCTCGCGGAATCGACCGATGAAGAAGCCCTCGCTGAACACTTCGCGGCGGGACCGGTCTCCTTCTACGTGGGTTTCGACCCCACCGCACCCTCCCTGCACTTCGGCAACCTGGTGCAGCTGATCCTGGTACGGCACCTACAGGCGGCCGGACACAAGCCGTACCTGCTGGTCGGCGGCGCTACCGGACTCATCGGGGACCCCAAGCAAGCCGCGGAGCGCGTGCTCAACCCCACGGACGTCGTCGCCGGATGGGTGGAGCGGATCCGGGAGCAGGTGGCGAGGTTCGTCTCGTTCGAGGGGGAGAACGGCGCGACGCTCGTGAACAACTTCGACTGGACGTCGGGGATGTCCACGATCGACTTCCTCCGCGACATCGGCAAGCACTTCAGTGTCAACCGGATGCTCGCCCGCGATGTCGTACGGAACCGGCTCGAGTCAGGCATCTCGTACACGGAGTTCTCCTACGTGCTGCTGCAGTCGATGGACTTCCTCCATCTCTACCGGGAGCACGGCGTCACCATGCAGACGGGCGGCTCGGACCAGTGGGGCAACATCACCGCTGGGGTGGAGCTGATCCGACGGGCGGCCGGTGGCAAGGCGCACGCGATGGCGACGCCGCTGCTCACGAAGGCGGACGGCACGAAGTTCGGCAAGACCGAAGGCGGCAGCATATGGCTGGACGCTCAGATCACCAGTCCGTACGCGTTCCACCAGTTCTTCCTCGCCTCAGAGGACAGCATGGTCGGCACGTACTTGCGGGTGTTCTCCCCGAGGTCCCGTGAGGAGATCGAGGACCTGGAGCGGCAGACGTCGGAGGCGCCACACCTGCGTGCCGCACAGCGCGCGCTCGCAGACGATGTGACCGACCTTGTCCATGGTGAGCCCGAGAGACGAGCGGCCGTCGCGGCCGCCGACGCGCTCTTCGGGAGGGGATCGTTGCAAGACCTCCCTGTGGGGACGCTGAGTGCGGTGGCGCGCGAGCTGAACGCCTCTGCTGTTCCATCGCTGGACGGGCTGAGCGTGGCGTCGGCACTGCAGGCCGCAGGGGTCGTCCCAAGCTTGTCCGCGGGCCGTCGAGCGATCACCGAGGGCGGCGCATACGTGAACAACGCCAAGGTGACCGACGCTGACGCGGCCCTCACCTCGGCGGATCTCCTGCCCGGTGGGTACGTGGTGGTCAGGCGCGGGAAGCGCACGGTGGGGGCTCTCAGCGTGCAGTCCTGAGGTGCCTCCGACGCCGTCGCTGGCGCGACACGCCCGGGGCGCCGGCCCGATTTGACCCTCCGCCTCGAGGTCCGTAGCGTTCACCAAGCCTTGCCGGTGACACGGACGAGGCGAACTGCCCGACACAAGGCCTGATGGCTCGACTCGAGGGCAACGTTCGCTGAGGACGGACTGGCAGACCATCACTCTCCGACGCAGCCGACGGGACTGGTACGCCCAGCCTCGAAGACCTCGTCATGAGCGGTGAAGGACCCTCTAGGACCGAGTTTGACAGGCCCTGGGGGCCCGACTAAAGTAAGTCGAGTTGCCCCAAGCCGCGGTGAAAACCAGAGCGCAGGACGCACCCGAAACTTGAGAACTCAACAGCGTGCTTAAAGTCAATGCCAAAAAATGCACTTTTATTAGTGCCCCGATGGTCATGACTTCTTCGGAAGAAACAGACCTCGGTTCCTTTGATTAATTGATGAAAGACCCAGCAATGGGTCCTACGTCAGGTAGTCGAACCTCATTGAGACGGAAAACGGAGCTTCGGCTCTGATAACCGATAAAATTCAACGGAGAGTTTGATCCTGGCTCAGGACGAACGCTGGCGGCGTGCTTAACACATGCAAGTCGAACGGTAAGGCTCTTCGGAGTACACGAGTGGCGAACGGGTGAGTAACACGTGAGCAACCTACCCTTGACACTGGGATAACAGTTGGAAACAGCTGCTAATACCGGATACTACCTCGATCGGCATCGATTGAGGTGGAAAGTTCCGGCGGTCATGGATGGGCTCGCGGCCTATCAGCTTGTTGGTGAGGTAACGGCTCACCAAGGCTTCGACGGGTAGCCGGCCTGAGAGGGCGACCGGCCACACTGGGACTGAGATACGGCCCAGACTCCTACGGGAGGCAGCAGTGGGGAATATTGCGCAATGGGCGAAAGCCTGACGCAGCAACGCCGCGTGCGGGATGACGGCCTTCGGGTTGTAAACCGCTTTCAGCAGGGACGAAGCAACACGTGACGGTACCTGCAGAAGAAGCACCGGCCAACTACGTGCCAGCAGCCGCGGTGATACGTAGGGTGCGAGCGTTGTCCGGAATTATTGGGCGTAAAGAGCTTGTAGGCGGTCTGTCGCGTCGAAAGTGAAAACTCAGGGCTCAACCCTGAGCCTGCTCTCGATACGGGCAGACTAGAGGAATGTAGGGGAGAACGGAATTCTTGGTGGAGCGGTGGAATGCGCAGATATCAGGAGGAACACCGGTGGCGAAGGCGGTTCTCTGGACATTTCCTGACGCTGAGAAGCGAAAGCGTGGGTAGCAAACAGGCTTAGATACCCTGGTAGTCCACGCCGTAAACGGTGGGTACTAGGTGTGGGGGACATTCCACGTTCTCCGTGCCGTAGCTAACGCATTAAGTACCCCGCCTGGGGAGTACGGCCGCAAGGCTAAAACTCAAAGGAATTGACGGGGCCCCGCACAAGCGGCGGAGCATGCGGATTAATTCGATGCAACGCGAAGAACCTTACCTGGGTTTGACATATGCCGGAAAGGCCTAGAGATAGGCCCCCCCTTGTGGTCGGTTTACAGGTGGTGCATGGCTGTCGTCAGCTCGTGTCGTGAGATGTTGGGTTAAGTCCCGCAACGAGCGCAACCCTCGTCCTATGTTGCCAGCGGATAATGCCGGGGACTCATAGGAGACTGCCGGGGTCAACTCGGAGGAAGGCGGGGATGACGTCAAGTCTTCATGCCCCTTATGTCCAGGGCTTCACGCATGCTACAATGGCCGGTACAAAGGGCTGCAAACTCGCAAGAGTAAGCGAATCCCAAAAAGCCGGTCTCAGTTCGGATTGGGGTCTGCAACTCGACCCCATGAAGTCGGAGTCGCTAGTAATCGCAGATCAGCAACGCTGCGGT
>Ga0208716_1001192_pt1 | contig 9978 bp, 8 predicted proteins | sample NGESurdeep092012_8_FD_184482 | JGI IMG/M metagenome (GOLD analysis project Ga0208716, IMG submission 184482) | Arctic peat soil microbial communities from Barrow, Alaska - NGEE Surface sample 415-3 deep-092012 (SPAdes) | ecosystem: Environmental > Terrestrial > Soil > Wetlands > Peat ...
CACCTCACACAGTCCTCCGAGTCCTGCCGCGTCGGGCCTAGCACCGATTGGGCCTTCGCATCAGAGCCTCGACGTCGCGTGACTAGTGCACATATAGTGCACGCGGCCACGCTTACCTGGAAGGTTAGGCACTGTTTCCCCTAGTCAGGGGCAGTTTAGTACGAGTGGGCGCAAAGGGACTCGAACCCTCGACCCCTTCCTTGTAAGGGAAGTGCTCTAACCAACTGAGCTATGCGCCCGTGCGTGCGCCTCTCGGCGTCCGGCCAATTCTGCCAGACCGCCGTGCGGGGTGTGACCAGGGCGGCTCGCTTGGAGCATTCAATGCTCCAGTCCCGCGTTCGGGTCGTTATGAGGACAGGGAGGATGGCTGGCCAGTTCCACTTCCGTGTTCCAGAGGTTGTCAGCTCGCTGTGGGCGCTCGTAACCTCCAGAACACGGAAGTCGCGCGCATCGGCCGGGGCGAGGGCCTTCATAACCTCCGCAACGCGGGACTCGAGCCCCCAGAGCCCGAGTCAGCGGCGGACGACGCCCTTGGGGCGTACGAACTTGTGGCAGGACCACGACTTCGAGACCGACACGGATGTGGTGAGCGCGAGACCAGCGGTCACAGCGCCCTCCTGCAGATCGGCCGAGCTGACGTGACCGGGCCGACCGACCTTCGGGGTCAGCAGCCACAGCACGCCACCGTTCGACAGGTCGCGCAAGGCGTCGAACAGTCCGTCGACCACATCACCGTCGTCCGAGCGCCACCACAACAGGACCACGTCGACGGCCTCGTCGGTCTCCTCGACCAGATCACCGTCGACGGTGTCCATCACTTCGCTGCGGAAGCTCTCGTCAACGTCGGAGTCCCAACCGAGCTCCTGGACGATGAGTCCAGGAGCCAAACCGAGCATTCCACCCACTGAAGTGTTTTCCGTGACCATGAGCGTATTTAGGCGTCGCCGCCGACCGAGCCGGAGCTGCCGGCGGTCACGTTGTTGATCTGGTACTTGGCGTACGCCTCGTTCGCGAGCTCCCGCGGTACGTCGCCGACCTCGGCCAGCTCCCGCAGGACGGCTACCACGATCGACGGTCCGTCGATCTTGAGGAAGCGGCGCGCCGCGGCGCGGGTGTCGGAGAAGCCGAAGCCGTCCGCTCCGAGCGCACGGAACGAGCCCGGCACATAGTTGGCGATCTGGTTCTGGACCTCGGTCATGTAGTCGGACACGGCAACGACCACACCAGGCTTGCCGGTGAGCTTCGCCGTCACGAACGGGACCCGGTCACCACCGTCGACGTAGTTCGCCTTCTCGGTCGCGATGGCGTCACGCCCGAGCTCGTTCCAGCTCGTCACGCTCCACACGTCGGCCACGATCCCGAAGTCCTTGAGCAGCAGCTCCTGCGCCTCCAGGACCCACGGCACACCGACGCCGGACGCCATCAGCTGCGCACGCGGCGCGTTGGCGCCGACGCCCTCCGCCGAGCCTTCCTTCAGCAAGTACATCCCCTTGCGGATGCCCTCGACATCGACGTTCTCCGGCTCCGCGGGCTGAGGCCTCGGCTCGTTGTAGACGGTCATGTAGAAGATGACGTTCTCGGGATTGTCCCCGTACATGCGCTCGAGGCCGTACTCCATGATGTGCGCGATCTCGTACGCGTAGGCCGGGTCGTAGTGGCACACCGCCGGGTTGCTCAGCGCCAGCAGCGGCGAGTGCCCGTCCATGTGCTGCGTACCCTCGCCGGTCAGCGTCGTCTTGCCCGCCGTGGCTCCGATGAGGAACCCCCGCGCCAGCTGGTCGGCGGCTGCCCAGAGGAAGTCACCCGTCCGCTGGAACCCGAACATCGAGTAGAAGACGTACACGGGGACCATCGGCACGCCGTGCGTGGCATACGAGCTGCCCGCGGCCGCGAACGCAGCGACCGAACCGGCCTCGTTGATGCCCGTGTGGTAGATCTGCCCGGCGGTGGACTCCCGGTAGGCGAGCATGAGCTCGTCGTCGACCGGCGTGTAGTTCTGGCCGTGCGGGTTGTAGATCTTGAGCGTCGGGAAGAACGAGTCCATGCCGAACGTTCGAGCCTCGTCGGGGATGATCGGCACCACATGGGCGCCGAACTCCTTGTCACGGATCAGGTCCTTGAGCATCCGTACGAAAGCCATGGTCGTCGCGATCGGCTGCTGGCCGGAGCCCTTCTTGACCCCTTCGTACGCATCCTTGCCGGGCAACGACAGCTTCTTCGGCGTGTTGCGACGCTCCGGGAGGCTGCCGCCGAGTACCTTGCGGCGCTCGTTGGCGTACTTGATCCGCTCGTCGTCGGGACCCGGGTTGAAGTACGGCGGCAAGTACGGGTTCTCCTCCAGCACCTCCGAGCTGATCGGGATCTGGAGCCGATCGCGGAAGGTGAGCAGGTCGTCGATCGCCATCTTCTTCATCTGGTGGGTCGCGTTGCGCCCCGCGAAGTGGCTGCCAAGGAAGTAGCCCTTGATGGTGTGGGCCAGGATGACCGTGGGCGCACCGCTGAACGTGGTCGCCGACTTGTACGCGGCGTACACCTTCCGGTAGTCGTGGCCGCCGCGGCGCAGCGCCCAGATCTCGTCGTCACTCCAGTCGGCCACCATCTTGGCTGTGCGGGGGTCGCGGCCGAAGAAGTGGTCGCGGACGTACTTCCCGTCGTTCGCCTTGAACGTCTGGTAGTCGCCGTCGTTCGTCGTGTTCATGAGGTTCACGAGTGCGCCCTCGTCGTCGTCCTCGAGGAGGCGGTCCCAGTTGGAACCCCAGACGACCTTGATGACGTTCCAGCCCGCGCCGCGGAAGAACGCCTCGAGCTCCTGGATGATCTTGCCGTTGCCACGTACCGGGCCGTCGAGGCGCTGCAGGTTGCAGTTGACGACGAACGTGAGGTTGTCGAGAGCCTCGTACGCCGCCCACTGGAGGAATCCGCGCGACTCAGGCTCGTCCATCTCGCCGTCGCCGAGGAATGCCCACACGTGCTGCTGGGAGGTGTCCTTGAGCCCGCGGTTGTGGAGATAGCGGTTGAACGACGCCTGGTAGATCGCGTTCATGGGGGCGATGCCCATGGATACCGTCGGGAACTCCCAGAACGACGGCATCTGCCGCGGGTGCGGGTAGCTCGGCAGGGCCTCGACCTTGCCGTTCACGACGTGGCTGTGCTCCTGACGGAAACCGTCCAGCTGGTCCTCGGTGAGACGGCCCTCGAGGAAGGCCCTCGCGTACATGCCGGGCGAGGCATGACCCTGGAAGAAGACCTGGTCGCCACCTCCGGGGTGGTCCTTGCCGCGGAAGAAGTGGTTGAAGCCGACCTCGTACAGAGATGCCGAGGAGGCGTACGTGGAGATGTGTCCGCCGACACCGACGCCCGGACGCTGTGCGCGGTGCACCATCATCGCCGAGTTCCAGCGCAGAAGCCGGCGGTAGCCGCGCTCAAGACCCTCGTCGCCGGGGTACGCGGGCTCGATCGACTTCGGGATCGTGTTGACGTAGTCGGTCGCGGTCAGGGACGGCACGCCGATCTGCTTCTCGCGAGCGCGGTCCAGGAGGCGCAGCATCACGTAGCGTGCCCGGTTGCGGCCGCCCTTCTCGATCAGTCCGTCCAGGCTCTCGATCCACTCGCCCGTCTCGTCGGGGTCCGTGTCCGGAAGGTTCGTGGGCAACCCGTTGAGTACGGGGCCGCCCTCGTCGCGTGGGATCACCAGAAACCTTTCGTTGCACTGTCGCTGTGGGCAATCTTGTCATGTCCTGCGCCTGAGCCGTAGCCCGTGAATGCCAGTCGGACGGCTCTCATCACGTCGTCGTCCATGCCATCAACTCTTCCAGCGGCCAGGTGTTCACGATGCGTTCGGCCGGGATCCTCACGCTTTGAGCCCGCTCGCACCCGTACTCGAGGAACTCGAGCTGGCCTGGGGCGTGCGCGTCCGTGTCAATACTGAACAGGCACCCGATATTCCTGGCCAGCTCCAGGAGTCGGCTGGGAGGGTCCCGGCGCTCGGGACGGGAGTTGATCTCGACGGCGACGCCGAACTGCCTACACGCCTCGAACACGACCTCGGCATCGAACCTGGATTCGTTGCGCAGGCCGCGCTCCCCCTCGACAAGCCGTCCGGTGCAGTGCCCGAGCACGTTGGTACGGGGATTCGCGATCGCGGCGATCATCCGGTGGGTCATCGACTCGGCGTCCTGGCTGAGCTTGGAGTGCACGCTCGCCACCACAAGGTCGAGTCCGGACAGCGCGGCCGGCGACTGGTCGAGCGCGCCGGTGTCCAGGATGTCGACCTCGATGCCCTTCAAGACATGTACGGGAGAGGCCTCGTTCACCGCGTCGATCCGCACTCCCTGATCGGCGAGCCGTTCCGCCGACAACCCGTGCGCCACGGTGAGCCGCGGTGAGTGGTCGGTGATGAGCAGGTACTCGTGGCCGAGCATCGCCGCCGTGGCGACCATCTCCTCCAACGGTGCGCTGCCGTCCGACTCGTCGGTGTGGCAGTGGAGATCCCCGCGCAGCTGACTACGTAGTTCGCGCCCGGACGTCGTGAGGGGCCGGGCCGCAGCCCGTACCTTCTTGAGGTAGTCGGGGACGCGACCAGCCAGGGTCGCCTGGATGACCCCGGCGGAGCTGGGCCCGATGCCGGGCACGTCGGCCCAGCGTGTGTCCTCGCCGCGTGAGGCGTACTCCTCAGCAGGCATGTCGTCGAGGATGCGTGCGGCCGTACGGAAGGCCATGGACCGGCGCGAGTCGCTTCGCGATCGGTCGAGCCAGTACGAGATCTCGCGGAGCGCCGCTGCAGGCGAGGCTGGGACACGATCACTCGACACGGTTTTCACCCTACGCTGTCGCCCATGGCGAAGGCGGCTCCGACAGGACCGGCACGGGTGAGCGGACGGACGCTCATCCCTTCGTCTCGTTCCCGAACCGCCATCGTGCGCCGCCTGTCGGCACAGTCCGCGGTGATGACCACCGCCGTACTCGCCGAGATGGACGCCCGGCACTCCTGGTTCGGCGAGATGGAGGCCGAGCACCGCTCGTGGATCGGCATCGTCGCGCGCGCCGGCATCGACCTGTTCGTCGACTGGCTGGCCGACGAGGGCGAAGAGCCCGTCGCGCCATCAGGGCTCTTCGATGCCGCTCCCCGCTCGGTGATGCGCCGGATCTCCCTCAAGCAGACCGTCGAGCTGGTCCGTACGACCGTCGAGGTCGTCGAGCAGACCGTGGCCCAGATGCCTCGCGGTGACCGCGCGGTGCTGTCGGCGGCGATCGTGTTCTTCAGCCGAGAGGTCGCCTTCGCTGCGGCAGAGCTGTACGCGACGGCGGCGGAGACCCGCGGCGCCTGGGACGCACGGCTCGAGAGTCTCGTCGTCGATGCGGTGGTACGCGGAGAGGCCGACGAGAACCTCGTGTCGCGCGCCTCGACGCTCGGCTGGCACTCGCCGGATGCGGTCGTCGTTGCCGTAGGTCTGGCCCCCGACGGGTCCGAGTCGGCGGTCGAACAGCTACGCAAGGCCGCCACCCGCGCAGGACTCGACGCCCTCGTCGCCACGCAGGGCGAACGCCTCGTCGTCGTCCTGGGTGGCGCGGCCCTCGTCGAAGGCGAGGGCCCGGTGGCCGTGGTCGGGCGCCTGCAGAGCTTCTTCGGGGACGCACCCATCGTTGTTGGCCCCGTGGTCGAGAAGCTGGTAGACGCGGGACTCTCGGCGCGAGCGGCGTTCTCGGGCATCCGGAGCGCCGCCGCGTGGCCCGAGGCGCCACGTCCGGTCTCCGCGATCGACCTGCTGCCGGAACGTGCGCTGGCCGGCGACGGCCACGCGCGCCGCGCCCTCGCGCACGACATCTACCAGCCTCTCGAGCAGTCCGGCGGCGAGCTGCTCACCACGCTCGTCGCCTTCCTCGACCATGGTGGTTCCATCGAAGCGTCAGCTCGAGCGCTGTACGTGCACCCCAACACCGTCCGCTACCGCCTCCGTCGGATCCAGGAGGTCAGTGGGTACAACCCCACGGCGCCGCGGGACGCCTATGTCCTGCGGCTCGCGGTCACGGTCGGCAGGCTCTTCGCATCCTGAACCGTCGAAAGTGCCGCGTTTGTAGTATTCCTACAACGACGCGCCGAAGAAGTTCGTCGTGTCCGGTACTCAGTTTGCTGCATATTCACGAAACGATGATGCCGTGCTCGCAATAGTCGCCCCGGGCCAAGGCGCCCAGACCCCCGGATTCCTCGCTCCGTGGCTTGAACTGCCCACGTTCGCCACCCGTCTCGCCTGGCTGTCCGCAGTGTCCGGACTCGACCTGGCCCATTACGGCACCGAGGCCGACGCGGAGACGATCCGCGACACCGCGGTGGCCCAGCCGCTGCTCGTGGCCGCCGGGCTCACCGCCGTCCTCGAGCTCCTGCCGTCGCCGTCCGAGGCCTTCCGGAAGGTCGGTGTCGTCGCCGGACACAGCGTCGGCGAGATCACCGCCGCTGCGGGCACCAACGTCATCAGCGTCGAGGCCGCCATGGTGCTGGTTCGGGAGCGCGGCAAGGCGATGGCCGCCGCCAGCGCGGCGTGGCCCACCTCGATGTCGGCCATCATCGGCGGAGATCGCGACGAGGTCATGGCCGCCATCGAGAAGTACGGTCTCACCGTGGCCAACGACAACGGCTCCGGCCAGGTCGTCGCGGGCGGCACCGCCGAGCAGCTGACCGAACTCGCAGCCAACCCGCCGCACAGGACGCGCATCGTGCCGCTGAGCGTCGCCGGCGCCTTCCATACCGTCCACATGGAGCCGGCCGTCTCGCAGATGCAGTCGCTGGTCAAGGCAGTCTCCACCAAGGACCCGCGCACCCGGCTGCTCTCGAACGCCGACGGCCAGGTGGTCCAGAGCGGCGCGGAGTACCTCCAGCGGATCGTCCGTCAGATCGCGACCCCCGTCCGCTGGGACCTCTGCATGGCCACGATGGCCGAGCTCGGAGTCACCGGTCTGCTCGAGCTACCGCCGGCGGGAACCCTGACCGGCATCGCCAAGCGCAACCTCAAGGGCGTCGAGCTGTTCAGCCTCAACACGCCCGACCAGCTCGACGAGGCCCGTGACTTCGTCGACCGTCACGCCGATGCCTCCCACTACGACCTGTCGACGACCCCCAGCTGGCGGCTCGTCGTGTCCCCCGGTAAGGGCCGCTTCTCCCGTAACGCCTCGATCAGCGTGGACGACACGCTCTCCGCGCACACCACCATCGGCGCGGTCAAGAACCTCCGCGACGAGATCCCGGTCGCGGCGCAGTATGGCGGCGTTGTCCTAGAGTGGCTCGTCGAGGACGATGACCCCGTGTCTCCCGGCCAGCCGCTGCTTCGTCTGCACCCGTCCTCAACCACTGTCCAGGAGGACCTCGCGTGACCGCTCCCCTCACCATCCGGACCGGACGCGCCGGGTCGCGGATCGCCGGTGTCGGCTCCTACCTGCCGCACCGCATCGTGACCAACGAAGAGATGTGCACGATGATCGACTCGAGCGACGAGTGGATCCAGCAGCGCACCGGCATCGTCGAGCGGCGCTGGGCCAGCGACGACGAGCCCCTCTCGTACATGGTCGCTGAGGCCTCCCGCCGTGCCATCGAGCACTCGAAGGTGTCGACGGACGACATCGACGCGGTGATCTTGGCGTCGGTGACACACCTCAAGGCCACCCCGGCACTCGCGCCCATCCTCGCCGCGGAGCTCGGGCTCAAGGATCCGGCCGCTTACGACATCTCCGCCGCCTGCGCCGGCTTCTGCTACGCGCTCGCCCAGGCCGACGCTCTCATCCGTACTGGTTCGGCGACGAACGTCCTCATCGTCGGCGCCGAGCGGCTGAGCGACCTCACCGACAAGAGTGACCGCTCCACCGCGTTCCTGTTCGCCGATGGCGCGGGCGCTGCGGTCGTCGTGGGCAGCGACACGCCCGGTGTCGGGCCGGTTGTCTGGGGGTCGGACGGCACACAGGCGGACGTCATCACCCAGACCGAGGATTTCCGCGACGCGGTGCCTGCCGGCCGCATGCCGACCGTGTACATGGACGGCAAGCCGGTGTTCCGCTGGGCCACGACGTTCATCGCCGACGCGGCGCGTGACATCCTCAAGCAGACCGGCATCGAGCCGGAACAGCTGGACGTGTTCATCCCCCACCAGGCGAACAACCGCATCACCGACTCGATGCTTCGCCACCTCAAGCTGCCCGAGCACGTCGTCGTGGCCCGCTCCATCAAGTACTTCGGCAACACGTCGGCCTCGTCCATCCCCATCGCGATGGACGAGCTGCTCAGAAGCGGCGAGGTCCACTCAGGACAGACAGCGCTCATCATCGGATTCGGCGCGGGGCTCGTGTACGCGGGCCAGGTCGTCGTCCTTCCGTAGCCCACCAGTTTTGCTTCACAGAAGACCCAACCAAGGAGAATAAACATGGCCACCACCGAAGAGATCCGCGAGCAGCTCGCTGAGATCGTCAACGACGTCGCGGGTGTCGCGGTCGAGGACGTGCAGCTCGACAAGTCGTTCACCGAGGACCTCGACGTCGACTCGCTGTCGATGGTCGAGATCATCTACGCCTGCGAGGACAAGTTCAGCGTCTCGATCCCCGATGACGACGCGAAGAACCTCCGTACCGTCGGCGACGCCGTCGCGTACATCGAGCGCGCTCAGGCCTGAGTCCTGACCCTGCGGTGGCGGCCTTTTGCGGTCGCCACCGCAGCCCTCGACCCCGTTTCACCCGATCGACCCCTGCGAAGGATCATTCATGCGCACCGTCGTCATCACCGGCCTTGGAGCAAGTACTCCCCTCGGCGGTGACCTGCCCACCACGTGGTCGGCGCTCCTCGCCGGCACCAGCGGTGTCAGCGTCATCGAGGCCGACTGGGCCCAGGAACTGTCCACGCGGATCGCCGCGCAGGCCGCCGTCGACCCCGCCTCGGTGATGGACCGCGTCGCGGCCCGCAAGCTCGACCGCTCGTCGCAGTTCGCCATGGTCGCGGCGCTCGAGGCCTGGGCAGACGCAGGACTCGGGCTGGACGACGAGTCCACCGTCGATCCCGACCGTCTGCTCGTCTCGCTCGGCACCGGCATCGGCGGTCTTCACTCGCTGCTGGGCAACTGGGACGTCCAGAAGGAGAAGGGCGCGCGTCGGGTCTCCCCGCTCACCATCCCCATGCTTATGGCCAACGCTCCCGCGGCCAACGTCAGCCTGCGCATCGGTGCACGAGCCGGTGTCCACGCTCCTGTCTCCGCGTGCGCCTCGTCCAACGAGGCAATCGCTCTCGCGTTCGACCTCATCCGCCTCGAGCGGGCGGATATCGCCCTCGTGGGCGGGACAGAAGCCGTGATCCACCCGCTGCCGATGGCAGCTTTCGGGCAGATGCAGGCGCTGTCGCGTCGCAATGACGAGCCAGAAAAGGCCTCGCGTCCTTTCGATGTGGATCACGACGGATTCGTACTCGGCGAAGGCGGTGCGTGCATGGTCATCGAGACCCTCGATCACGCTAAGGCCCGCGGCGCGCGCATCTACGGCACGCTCGTCGGCGCCGGTACGACATCGGACGCCCGCGACATGGTCAGCCCCGATGCCCGCGGCCAGCTGATCGCGATGCGCAAGGCCCTCTACGAGGCGCACCTCAGCCCGGCGGACATCGCGCACATCAACGCTCACGGCACGTCGACACCCACCGGTGACCCTGTCGAAGCGGCATCGATCCGCGAGTTGCTCGGCGACGCCGTCAACGGATGCGTCGTCACCTCGACGAAGTCCATGACCGGCCACCTGCTCGGTGCGGCGGGTGCGCTGGAGACGATCGCGACCGTCAAGGCGCTCTACCACCACGTCGTACCGCCCACGATCAACCTCGACAACCCCGAGCCTGACCTGGGGATCGACATCGCGGCCAACGTCTCTCGGCCCCTGCCGGCAGGAGACCTGGCCGCCATCAACAACTCCTTCGGCTTCGGCGGCCACAACGTGTCCGTCGTCGTCTCCAACGAGAAC
>Ga0208716_1001193_pt1 | contig 9977 bp, 10 predicted proteins | sample NGESurdeep092012_8_FD_184482 | JGI IMG/M metagenome (GOLD analysis project Ga0208716, IMG submission 184482) | Arctic peat soil microbial communities from Barrow, Alaska - NGEE Surface sample 415-3 deep-092012 (SPAdes) | ecosystem: Environmental > Terrestrial > Soil > Wetlands > Peat ...
ACCCTCGATTCCAGCCTTGGACAGCAGGAACCATAGGCGGGGAACGGCGTGTCGTACCTCGTGGGTCAGTCAGGCACCCACGGATGGGTCACAAGAGCCGAAAAATTGGTGGGCTTCGTTGTGATCCTCACCCAAGGGTTCGCCGTGAAATCAAGGTCGAAACAGTTCCGTGTCGAACTCAAAGGTGCGGTCAGGACGACCAATTTCGTTCCTGGTGAAAACGGAGTGCAATTGAGGGCACAAGCCGAGCTTGGGGACCTGCGCCTGGATGAATGGGGGTGGCCCCATTTCCCACTACCCCCGTTGTACGCAGCCTTACGCTCCCAAGAGTCCCAATTGAATGCGGCAAGATCCCCTCGGTCGCGGGCCGCAACAAAGAAGAACACCACTGTGGCCCGGTCAGCCCGGTCAGGGCCGCTGCGCCGATCCCGGCCGAAGCCACTGGCAGGGAGAGAGTCATGTCCGGCCTACCTGCCGGCAGGTACACCATCGGATTCGTCTTCGAATACTGCAGAACCCAAAGGACGGCAGTGCAGTAAGTGCAGCACTCCGACATAACCCTAAGAAGTGAGTCGTATAGGGGGATGTAGTGCTGCTGCACTTGCTGCACTGCTTCATCAACAGCAATGGGTGTCGACGCATCAGTCCTGCTCGCTGGCCAGGCCGATGCCCTGGAATCGTAACCCCCGGCCGTTCGAGCGGGAGAGGGCGAGCCCGCGTGACTCCATGGCGGTTTTGAGTATCCGGTTGGTGCCCGGCGGCTGGGAGTTCGCGTGGCACCAGGTCTCCCACTGGCTCCACAGGTCGTTGGGGGGGACGTGTATGTGGGGGTTGAGCAGGCAGCGGCCGGCGATGAAATCGGCGATGGCGTCGTTGCTGATCCGGTAGGTCGACGTCGGGGCGTCGACCGCGGTGGGCGGGTCGAGGCGGCCGCGCCTTCGGTAGTCGTCCCAGCCGGCCACGGCCCAGGCCAGCACGGCCGGAAGCTGCGCGCTGAGGCGGTCCTGCAGGTTCCGGTCTTCCCTGCCGAGGAAGGACTGGTCGAAGGGGATAACCAGGAGCCTGGCCCACGGGCGGGGTCGTCGGCGGGGACCTTGGGGAGGTGGTTGGTGATCAGGAACGGCAGGGGGGAGGGGGTGAACTCGATGAAGTCTTCGCGCATCTTGCGGGCCCGGATGGTGTCGCCGCCGGTGAGGCGTTTGACTGCTGCCACGTCCAGGCGCCGGCCGTCGTCGGTCTCCTGGCAGGTCGCGAAGCGGACCCGCGCAGGTCGAGCTGGCCGGTGGGGTGGGCGCGTTCACGGGCCATGAACAGGTTTGACCGCGAGGGCGCCGGCTAGGGCGAGCACCGCGATGACGTCCACGCTCAGCTCGCGGCGCCGGATCGCGCCGACGGTCCAGTAGGCGGAAAATCTCAGGCCGAGCAGGGTGCCAAGCACCCACAGGGTCGTGGCTGGTGTCTGGGCAGACACCAGCCACGACAGACCTCCTGCGAGCAGCAGCAGGGTAGACACGCAGAAGAGGAGCGCTTCCTTGCTTGCGCGCCGACGGGTCACGCAAGCATTGTTCAACGTCCCGCACGTATCTCACAGAGTCGAAAGGCCTGCCTAACTCCCAGCCGTGCTCACGTCGTGCTGGGTGTCACCTGCCCGGCGCTGCGACAGACGCGGCGAACGCGCCAGATCTGGGTGGCCAGCGTCAGCCAGATGGCCGCGACGATGGCGAACAGGGCCAGGACAAGCACGTCACCCACGCTGGCCAGAGGCTTGGCCGGGGCGGGGTGATAGAGCGACTGGGCCACCGTCACTGCCACGACGGCGGTGCTGGAGGTGACCGGTTTGGCTCCTGCGCCGGTGTAGGTAGCAGTGAACCCCTGGTTACCCGTGACCCTGGGTGCGAACTTCAGGGTGGCGACGCCGGTGTTGTCGGTGGTGGCCGACCCCAGGGGGACGAGCCGGGCCGGGGTCCCGAACTCCGTGGTGGACAACAGGAACGTGACGGCCGCCTTGGGCACAGGAACGCCGGCCGGGCTTTTGATCGTTGCGCTGAGCTGCACCGACCCGCTTGTTTCGACACCGGTGAGGGTGACGTTGGGGGCACTTGGCGCTCCACTTTGCAGCGCTCCGCTCTGCGGCGTCGCCGCCTGCGAGTGGTCGGCCGAAGCCACACCGAGCACGCCCATGAGAGCCACGAGCATCAGGACGCCGGTTGCGCCGGCGACGCGATGTGCTGTGCTGGTCGCGCCGACCACCCGGTCCTGGTGGACCGCAGACTCACTGGTCGCCTTCGGGAGCGCGGTCGCGGACGCCTGCAGGTCGCTGAGCTCCTGCATCTCTTCGATCTCCTCGATCTCGTCGATGGACAGCAGCGGCACGACCCGGAAGAGCAGCATGAGCAGCAGCGGTATCGCCGCGGTCGCCGCCAGGGTGATCGCGACGGGGACCCAGGTGAAGTGGTATCTGCCGAACGCGCCGGTCATCGTGTCGTAGGTAGCCGGGCCGACGACCATGAGGATCCTCTTGAGCCACATCATCGGCACCACCAGGATGGCTGCGGTGACCATGCCGCCCACGTTCCTCGTCCAGGGGAGCGCGACCAGTAGAAGTGGCAGCGCACCCCCGACGATGGCGAACAACCAGAACCAGATGGCCAGCCTGCCCACGAGGAGCTCGGTGAACACCGCGGCGGTCCCACGGTCGCCGACATAGGACCCGGGCAGCAGGTCAGCGAAGGTCAGGTAGATATAGGTGGCGGACAAGGTCGCCATGATGAACCCCAGGCGGACGAAGTGCCGCGCCGTGATGAGGCCCTGCAGGTGGTAGCCGCGGCGGAAGCCGGCGACGACCAGGATGACCAGGGCCACGCCTGAGTAGAGCGCGGCGACCACGAACTGCGGTGCCCAGATGCTCTCGTGCCACCACGGGCGGGCGGTGCTGGCAAAGGCCCAGGCGAGGACCGAGTGCACGGAGACCGCCAGCGGGATGATCATGATGGAGACCAGGCCGAGCGCACCGGCCAGGACGCGCCGCTGCTTGGGTGCCCCTACCCAGCCGCGAGAGACCCGCGCATACAGGGTGGCCCTGCGGCGACCCAGCTGCTCGCCGTGCTCCTGGCCCAGGACCGCCATGTCCGGGACGAGCGGGAGGGCGAAGAACACGATGGACCCGAAGGTGTAGGTCATCACCGCGACGAAGTCCCAGAACACCGGCGCGGAGAGGTTCGGCCGGGTCACCAGCTCCCACAGCCGAATCGGGTTACCGATGTGCGGGATGATCAGCGCTGCACCGATGAGCACCGTGACCACGGCCGTGCCCTCGGCCAGGCGGGTCAGCGGCGCCCGCCAGGTGGCTCCGGTCAGCCGCAGGATCGCCGAGACGACGGCCCCGCCGTAGCTGACCCCGATGAAGGTGACGACGTCGGCGATGTAGATGGCCCAGAAGGCCTGGTCGCTGTAGCCGGCGACCCCCATCCCGCCCCGGAGCTGGATGACCCAGGCGGCGATACCCGTGAGAACGACGAGGCTCAGGGCAAGGATGGTCAGCCACCAGAGACGGCTCGGCTTGCCGAACGGGCGCAGCGACGCCTCGCGGGCGTTGGTGTTGATGGCTTCTGTACTGGTGACTGCGGTGGGCTTGGCTTGTCCGGTCATGGCTTCGGTGGTCATCCCTATCCCTCCAGGCTCTGGCCGTGGCCGAGTATGTAGTAGACGCGCGGGTTGGTCCCGAGCTCTTCCTTGAAGCGCACCGCATCGTTGGCTCGCAGGAAGTCCGAAAGCACCACGTTGGTGCCGAGTCCGTTGACGGCGATGTCGGTGACCAGGTCGCCGATGTACAGCACACCCATCGGGCAGCCGGACACGCACGCGGGCAGCTCACCCTGCGGCAGACGGTCGGCGCAGAACACGCATTTGCCGACGACGCCCTTCTCGGGCACCGGCATCTGCGGGGTCGACGGTGCTGGCATGCGCGCCTGTGGAAGCGGGTCGGTCCAGTTGAAGTAACGGGCCTCATACGGGCAGGCAGCCATGCAGGCGCGGGACCCGATACAGGCCTCCGTGTCAACCAGGACCAGCCCGTCGTCGGTGCGTACATTCGCGCCGACGGGGCAGATGTACATGCAGGGAGCGTCCTCGCACATCATGCAGGGCCGCGGCATGTTGTACGTGCCACCCGTGGCGTCCTTCATTTCGTAGACATCGATCCAGGTCTGCTCCGGACGCAGGCCATGGCGCTGCTGGCAGGCCATGGTGCAGCCTTTGCACCCATCGCAGGTGCGCAGGTCGATGACCATGCACCAGGCGTGCGCCGACGCCTTGGCCTTGTCTGCCACCGCAGACATCTTGGGGGTCATCGCGGCCTGCGCATCCTGCTGAAAACTGACCAGCGCCAGGGCGCCGCCCGCCGCGGTGACGCCCAGGGTCGCGAGCAGGTTGCGCCGGCTGAGTCCCCGACGTTTGTCCGGGGTGGATCCCGGCGGAGGACCTACTGGTCCGCCCTCCTCCGAGAGCGTCGGGTGACTCTGCATGCCGTCCTACCTTTCAGTTGTTCTTACAGTTCGTGCTCTCGGGCGGGCGCCTGCGTCAGCTAACGACGACGTTTCCCTGCATCCAGCCCTTGGTAACCATGGCGTCGGTCATACCGTTGGCGCCGCCACCACACGGGGTGAAGCAGCGCCATCAACGCAATTTGGTTGCGGCCCGTTCCAGTAAGGCGGGTGACGCTGGTTGCGCAGGCCTGGAACTGCCTGCGGGGGTGATGCTGTGTCGGCTACGACAGAGCACCAGCCCCGCAACGTTCCTGAGAAGGCTCAGGCCTGGACGACGATCGTGCCGGCCATGATCATGTCGTAACCACGGCCGTCATTTCCCTTGATCTCCATGCCCAGATGTGTAGGTCCGTCGCACGGAAGGGCGCAGTACCAATGGAACGCGCCGGCCTTGGTGGCAACGAACGTCGTTGTTGACGTTTTCGGAGTCACCTTCTTGGTTGCTTTATTCTCCTTGCCGGCGGCAATCAGGAAGCTCAGCCCGAGGGCGGGCGAGGTGATGGTGTGCGGTCCGCCGTCGTAGTTGATCGCGGTCAACGTGAAGGTCTGACCTTGTTTGACGACCCAGCTGCTTGGCAAAACAGCGTCGTGCATCTTTGAATCCATGCCCGACATTGTGATTGCTCCCGGAATCACGTTCACGGTGATCGCGTTGGTGCCATAGGAACTGGTATTGCCGGTTGCTGCCGCGGCAACGGCAGGGGCGGGAGCAGCCGCATTTGTGGCTCCGCCGCACGCTGTGATGCCCAAGGATGCAACGGCAAGCGCGGTGAGCGCGACTACCGCTTTCCGGGTAACGAGTTTCATGTTGTTCCTTTCCCTCTGTCTTTGCAGCGCCGACCCCGCGCGCTGAATCCAGCGGCCGCGGGACGCCGACGAGTCTCGACAGTCCTGATCTTGCGAGCGATAGCCGATGCAGTTCATCAGCCACTCCAAGGATCTAGGGACACTGCGGATCTGCGCATGTGCGGTGCTACGGATCTTGGCTCGGTGATTCCGCCTACCCCAGGTGCGGCTTCGCCTCATATGAGCACGGCGTTCGACCGAACATCGCTGGAGGTGGCGCTGCCAGAACCCTGGCGTCGCGCGTGGGTAAGTGCCGCAGACTCCCACATTCGCCATATCGCGCGGTGGTAGGACAGGGGCTATGCGTGCACCATCGGTACCTGGGACACCAGTGAGAGGTCGAGAGTGACGCAGGTCGCGCCGGGGCGGCTGGAGACCTTGAAAGCCGCGCCGATCAGGCTGGCGCGTTCCTGCATCCCGGCCAGCCCAAGGCTGCCTTGCCGGACGTGCAGGGGATCGAATCCGCAGCCGTCATCGACGACCTCGAGACAGAGTCGGCCGTGGCCATAGGCAAGACGGGCCACGACCCGACTTGCCATCGCGTGGTGCTCGATGTTGTGAAGCGCTTCCTGTGCGACTCGGAAGATGACCAGCTCCTGCTCGGGGTCCAGTCTCAGACGATCGCCTTCTTCTTTGAGCACCGTGTGGATCCCGCTGCGGTCGGCCAGATCAGAGAGCAGCCATTCCAGCGCTGGCACCAGTCCCAGATCGTCCAGCACAGACGGGCGTAGGGCACGGCAGAAGCGCCGGACGCCGTCGATACACCTTTGCAGCGCAAGGTCGACAACGTCGAGCCGGTCACGCTGACCTGGAACTTCCGGGACATTCTCGAGGGCTCCCTTGGCTACGACGAGCTCTTGGACGGTTTCGTCGTGCAGCTCACGGGATAGACGGAAACGCTCATCCTCCTGCGCGCGCAGCGCCATCGCGATGTAGCTCTTGAGGGAGACCTGAATGTCCGCCAACTGTCGGTTGGCATCTTCGGCTACCAGCCTTGCACGCCGTTCCTTGTCGACCCGACGGGCCACCACGACACCAAGGATCACCAGCAGTGTGAGTTGGATCGCAATGCCGATACTCTCGTCGCCGTCATGGAACAGCAGGACATTGGGGATTGTCAGCGCGACACACCACAGGCTGGTCGGAAGTGCCCCTTCGATGCCGAAGTTCAGCGCGGCATACAGAACGGGCAGGAAATACGCTGATTCCGGCAGCATGTACAGATCCGAATTGAGCTGCAGAACTCGCGCAGTGTCCAGCGTTGTGTCGACGAGGCTGATCCCGATGGCGAGCACCTGAACAATCCAGAAGCGCTGGTCGCGCATTCGCTCCCGAAAGGACGGACTGGATGCCTCATTCCTTACTGCATCCAGCGAACTCGACCTCCTCCAACCGCAACAGCCCTGCCTTGACGGCGAAGACCACCGCTTCAGTGCGCGAACCCACGAGGAGCTTGGCGAAGATGTTTCGCAGGTGGGCCTCCACCGTTCGCACGCTGAGGCTCATGGACGTGGCGATCTCTTTGTTGGTAGCGCCACGCGCTACCAGGACCAAGACCTCAGTCTCTCGTTGGCTCGGTTGCTGCCAGGCTGCCGGTTGGTCTGCACCACGCAACCGCGCCTGGAGCCGGCCGAAGACCTTGTCGGCGACAGCAGAACCCAGGACCGTGTCGCCGTGGTGTGCGCTGCGCACCGCTGTCGCGAGGTCGGAGCCCTTCACCGTCTTAAGAAAGTAACCAGAGGCCCCCGCGTCGAGTGCTGCCTCGATGTACTGCACGTCGTCATACAGGCTCAGCATGATGACAGCCGTTTTGGGCGCTAGCCCCTTGATCGCACGAGCGGCATCAATGCCGTTCTCATCCGGCATGGAGATGTCCAAGAGAACGACATCAGGAGCGAGTCCAACGACCATCTCCTGCGCCTGCCGCGAATTGCCGGCCTCCCCGACGATCTCCAGATCCGGATCATGCTCGTGCAGCCGTTGTCCCACGCCAGCGCGAAACAGCGGATGGTCGTCGACCAGCAGGACCCTGATCCGGCGTGTCTGCATCGTGCGAGCAGGTTCGTCGCTCATGTCCTGCCCATCAGCCCCATGGCCAGTCAACCAATCACCTTCCCATAGCCCCCAAGGCCATTTGGCCGCCTACCGCGAATCATAATCTCGGCGTCGGGGTGATGGCGAACTCAGACCGTCGCGGAATCTGTCAACCTAAATGAGGCACCGATTCGTGGCGCTTACTGAGCCATGGCCTCCATCTCTGGGGCGGGTTGATTCAGGAGTTGGTGGGGATCTTCGGCGGCGCTGGTGGCTTGCGGCGCGTTCGGTCCCAGTGAATGGTGTCTGTCCGCGTCAGGGAGCTGCAAGCGTTCCCTGGTGATGGAACACCTGCCAGTGACCGGGCTCGACGCCGCGCCACAGAGAAGTGCGATTCGATCGCCGTCCGCTGTTCTCGGAGATGTACTTCAGCATCACGAGGCCCTCGGCAAGCAACCAGCCGCGCATGTTCTCCACAAGGATCGGTTCGCCGTTCGGGTCCGTCTCTTCAGCGACACGCGCGGCCATCCCCTCGTAGCCGATCTCGCGCCCCGAGGTGCCGAACTCATGAAAGTCGGGCGCAAGAAGCCGTTCAAGGCGGGCAGTGTCGGCGCGGCACTCCGGTCTGAGTGACTCCCGCTCGGCGGCGGTTTGGGTAGCGCTCTGGTTGATGCCGTGATCCTCGCAGACGAAGGTGTCACGGACGAACCTGTTCAGAACAATGTCCAACGGGTGCGACTCAATCGCGCGCTGTGCGCGGTTGATGAGTGCGTTCAGATGACGCGCGGTTGGGACCTTCGGTGTCCCGCGAAGGATCCGTGGGAACGACGGTAACCGGATCCAGGTCAGGTCACGCCCGGCAAGACCACGCTGACGAAGGAACGAGCGAGATGTCAGGCGTGTCATGTTGCACGGCGAAGCCCGCCGGGCCGCGTGTACTACGAGTGGTCGAGGTCACCCCGCCCAAACCCTTCGCGGCTCGGTCGCAGGTTGGCCACCTTTGTAGTTGCCGGGTCGGGCCTATTTGTGGCCGTAGACGCGCTCCTGCAGGGCGGTGTCGCTCATGGACCGGAACTGGACGACTTTGCCGTCGCGGTAGGTGAGCACGTCAGCCTGCTCGGCCGACTCGCCGTTGACGCTGATGCGGGCAAGCACGACGAGGACGTCGTCGCCCAGGAATCGCTGGGGCGGGCAGTGAAGGACTTCTCGGTGATCGCCGCCCAGAACTGGCCGACCTTTGCCTTGTCGCGGTAGGTTCCGCTCACCGCGCTGTCGCCGCTGACGATCCATTCGATGTCATCGGACATGTTCGCCATGGCGCGATCTGACCCATCTGTGACGGTGAGTTCCACCCATAGGTGAGTGGGTGATTTCTGCCGTGGCTGGCCGAGACGCCGCGTAGCCTGATCTGCATGGAGGTACCGGTGATACGTGTTGTGGTCGTCGACGACCACGCGCTGAACCGGGATGGCACTCGTCAGATTCTTGACGCGTACCCCGACCTGCAGATCATTGGTGAGGCCGGCTCCGGTGAGCTCTCCCTCGAACTGATCACCCAGCTTCACCCTGACGTGGTGCTGATGGACATCCGGCTGCCGGGCATGAACGGCATCGAGGTCACCAGACGGCTCACCCGCGACCATCCGGACGTCCGAGTCCTGATGGTGAGCGCGTACGACGAAAACGAGTACGTCCGCGGTGCGCTGGAGGCCGGGGCCGCGGGGTACTTGAGCAAGACGGCTCCTGGCAAGGAGCTGGTCGAAGCTGTGCGTGCTGTGGCTCTTGGGACAAGTGTGCTCCGGTCAGGTCTCGCAGCTCAGCTAAATGTGCCATTTGCTCGTGATCAGGGACGGTTCCGGATCATCTGAGGCGGACTGCAGGCCTCTGACCTGCACAAACACTAGTGGGCCCCGTCGGGCTCGAACCGACGACCTACGGATTAAAAGAACGGCAGATACCCGTTCAGAATGTTGGCGATCCGCCGATTCGTGCGTGGTTCGTTGACGCTGGCTGACACTGGTGAACAACTTTTTCCACTCTTGTGTGCCATAAATGTGCCATTGACCTCCAGCCTGCCCGTCCTGCTGACCATTGAAACCTCACCCGCAGTTCGACCTCGGCCCGGTCGACGATTCGGTTGGAAATCGGAGCACTGACCCGGCGCGGTGGCGCAAGAGCGTCCGCGCCAGGTTCGCAGCATACTTTTTCGTCACCTGCAGAGGCGTCGACGGAACGTTGATTCTCGTCCCAAGTTGTATATCAGGAAATGGGGCGTCAGGCCTGAGCTTCTCACGGTGACATGGCCGCGAGGAGTTCCCGTACCAGGACGACAAAGCTTGGTGCCACTGTTGGGTCACCGCGCGACGCCCGCTCCGCAAGTGCTGGCAGGTCGTGCTGAGTTTTGGTGGCGCGCTCGCGAAGGATCCTCAGGCCGCGGACAACATCTGCGTGTGCCGGGGTGTTAGTCCCGTGACGGGCGAGTCCTGCGCTGAGTTCGGCAGTCGGACAGGCCTGCAGTAGCCGGAGGACGTCGAGTGCGTCTTTGTCTACGAT
>Ga0208716_1001194_pt1 | contig 9970 bp, 8 predicted proteins | sample NGESurdeep092012_8_FD_184482 | JGI IMG/M metagenome (GOLD analysis project Ga0208716, IMG submission 184482) | Arctic peat soil microbial communities from Barrow, Alaska - NGEE Surface sample 415-3 deep-092012 (SPAdes) | ecosystem: Environmental > Terrestrial > Soil > Wetlands > Peat ...
GCCGAACAGCTCATGCTCCACACCGGCCGCAGCAATCCGTTCTTCAAGATCGCCACTGCGCAGGAGAGCACGGTCGACTGGGTGATCCTCGGCGCTTCGCACGCCATGCCTCTGGATTTCGCCGATTTCAACGCGCACATGCAAGGCGAAACGGGACTGCAGATCCTGAATCTGGCCGCGCCCGGAACGGGGCCGCTCTACAATCGTTTCGTGTTCGAGCACTTCCTGCGCACCCATCGCGCGAGGAATGTTCTCTACGTCGTGGATTCCTTCGCGTTTTATTCGCGCACCTGGAACGAGGAGCGCTTCGCCGATGCCAAGCTCTTGAGGCGCACGCCATTCGAGCCGGCGATAGCGGCCCGCCTGTGGGACTACGCGCGGAATGAAGGCGTGGATCCGCGTGCCGTCCTCGACTATGTCGCCGGCTTCTCCAAGATCAACAACCGGGAACGCTTCGAGCGCGACATCTGGGAAGGCGAGACCCAGTTCGACCGCGTGTACCGGCCCTCCGCCAGCGCCGCGAAAAAGCGCATCGACTACCTGTACCCGGAAAAGACCTCGGCGGCGGCCCTGACCCGATATCTGGGGGAGTTCGCGTCGCTGATCGAGCTGGCCCGGCGCGAAGGCGTAAGTATGGTCGTCATCAAGCTGCCGACGCCGCCCCAATACCGCAGCCAGCTCCCCGACGAGACGCAGTTTGACGAGGCGATGTCGCGCCTCGCCACGAAATACGAGGTGCGCTTTCATGATTTCTCCCAAGTGCTTGACGAACCGCGCTTCTATTTCGACACGGATCATCTGAACCGGGCCGGGCTGACGGAGTTCTTTGCCCGGTATCTCAAGACTATCCTCGTCTTGGCGCGCGCCGGCTGATTTTTGCGGTTTGTGTCCGAAACTGGCCATGGGCGCGGGAATGCTCCAGTGGGGCTGCGGTTTGGAACCGCGCTGCCGCCATCGGCCTGGGTCTTCAGTCGCCTCGTGTGCGCTCTCTTAATACCCTCGGGTGGTATTTGACAAATACCCAGGCGGGGTATATTGTTGGTGCAATGCTTCTTTGGTTCGACGCCTGGATTCATGGATGCTTTGCCCACAGTTCGTCTTGATTTGCCGCTAGCGGGCATGACCTGCGCCGCCTGCGCGGCACGCATCGAAAAGAGCCTGAACAAGTTGCCCGGCGTGGTCGCGAACGTGAACTTCGCTGCGGAGTCGGCCCAGGTGACGCTGCAACCGAACCTGGCTTCGCCTGCCGCTGTGGTCGAGGCCATCCGGCGCACCGGATATTCGGTGCCGGTGCGGGTGGCCGAGTTCCAGATCTACGGCATGACCTGCGTCGCCTGCGCGACGCGCATCGAAAAAGCGCTGAACAAGCTGGAAGGCGTGGAAGCCGCGGTCAATTTCGCCAGCGAGACCGCCCGCGTCCGCTACGTCCCCGGGCTGGCCACGCCCGAGCAGATCATCGGGGGAATCCGCAAGGCCGGGTACGAGGCGAGCGAGCGCGTCGAGGCGAATGCCGCGGAGGAGAAGGCGCGCCGCGCTGAGGCCTATCATGCCGAGTTGCGGCTCTTGTGGGTATCCATCGCGCTCAGCCTGCCGCTGCTGGCGGGGATGATCTCCATGTTCGGCGAGGCCCATAGCGAACTGCTGCCGCGCTGGCTGCAGCTCGCGCTCGCCACGCCGGTGCAGTTCTGGATCGGCCAGCGCTTCTATGTAGGAGGCTATAAGGCGCTGCGCGGCGGCGGCGCCAACATGGACGTGCTGATCGCGCTGGGCACGAGCACGGCCTATGGCCTCTCCGCCATCGTGACGCTCGCCGGCCTGCAGCATCAGCACGTCTACTTCGAAGCGAGCGCGGTCATCATCACGCTGGTCCTGATGGGCAAGCTGCTCGAAGCTCGGGCAAAGCTCGGGACCTCGGCCGCAATCGAGGCGCTCGTGCGCCTGCAGCCCAGGACCGCGCGCGTGGAGCGCGACGGTGTGCTGATCGAGGTGCCGGTCGCGAGCATGCAGGCGGGCGATATATTCGTCGTCCGTTCGGGCGAGAGCATTCCCGTCGACGGCCTGGTAGCGAGCGGGGAATCGGGCGTCGACGAGAGCATGCTCACCGGCGAGAGCCTGCCGATACACAAACGCACGGGCGACAAGGTATACGCCGGCACGCTCAATCAGCAGGGCCTGTTGCGCTGCCGGGCCGAGGGCGTGGGCGCGGCGACCATGCTCGCCGGCATCATCCGCCTGGTGCGCGAGGCTCAGGGCACGAAGGCGCCGATCCAGCGCCTCGCCGACCAGGTTGCAGGCGTGTTCGTTCCGGTCGTGGTCGCGATCAGCGCGCTGACCTTCGCGCTTTGGTGGGGCATAGGCGGGGAGCTCGCGCCTGCGCTGGTGAATGCGGTCGCGGTGCTGGTCATCGCCTGCCCCTGCGCGCTCGGCTTGGCGACGCCGACGGCCATCATGGTCGGCACCGGGCGCGGCGCGCAGGTCGGCGTGCTGGTCAAGAACGCGGTGGCGCTGGAGCAGGCGGAGAAAATCCGCACCCTCATTATCGACAAGACCGGCACCCTCACCGAGGGCAAGCCGGTGGTGACGGACGTGGTTCCTGGGGCAGGCTTCACCGCCCGCGATTTGATCGCGGCGGCGGCCAGCCTCGAATCGGGCTCGGCGCATCCGCTCGCGCACGCGGTACTCGAGCATGCGAAACAGCAGGCCATCGCACCGGCTCCGATACGCGAGTTTCATTCCGTCACGGGCAAGGGCGTGCAGGCGGTGCTGGACGTTCCGGCGCTCGGCGGGGAACAGACGCTGCTCCTGGGCGCGCCTGAGTTTCTCGCGGCATCAGGCCTGGCCATCGACGCCGAAGCGATCGGGCCGCTCATCGAGCAGGGCAAGACCGTCATCGCGGTCGGCGGCGGCGGGCGCGTACTCGGCTATCTCGCTATCGCCGACAAGCTGCGCCCAAGCTCGCGCGAAGCGGTGGCCAGATTGAAACACATGGGGATCGGTGTGGTGATGCTGACCGGCGACAACGCCGCGACGGCGAAGGCGATCGCCGCAGCCGCCGGCGTCAGCAGCTACAGGGCCCAAGTGCTCCCGGGCGAGAAAGCGGCTGCGGTGGCCGAATTCAAGACCGAAGGGCGTGTGGTCGGGATGGTCGGCGACGGGGTCAACGACGCGCCGGCGCTTGCCGCGGCCGACGTCAGCTTCGCCATCGGGGCGGGCTCGGATGTCGCGCTCGAGGCGGCGGACATCGCGCTCATGCGCAACGACCTGCTCTCGGTCGTCGACGCCATCAGCCTGTCGCGCGCCACCCTCGGCAAGATCCGGCAGAACCTGTTCTTCGCTTTCATTTACAACGTGCTCGGCATTCCGCTCGCCGCGGCCGGGATGCTGAATCCGGTGATTGCCGGGGCGGCGATGGCCATGTCTTCGGTTTCGGTGGTCAGCAACTCGCTGCTGTTGCGGCGGTGGCGGCGCGGCTGAGCGCTTTTTTTCTGTTCAATCCTGAAAACGAAAGGAGATTTGAATGCAAACGGTGACTTTGGGGATTTCCGGGATGACCTGCGGCGGCTGCGTGCGTAGCGTGACTAACGTCCTGAAGGCGCTGGACGGGGTGGCGAAAGCCGAGGTGTCTTTGGAAAAAAGCAACGCGGTGGTGGACTACGACCCCGGCAAGGTGGCGCTGGAGCAACTCAGGCGCAGCGTCGTGGAGGCGGGATTTGAAGTCGCGCCCTGACACCGAGGAGTGCGAGCACCACGCGGGCCATGCGGTGGTGCAGCCCAACAAGTCGGCCTTGCTCAAGCGTCTGAGCCGGATTGAAGGGCAAACGCGGGGCGTGGCGAAAATGGTCGAGGAGGACCGCTACTGCGTGGACGTGCTGACGCAGATCTCGGCGATCCAGTCCGCGCTCGACGCGCTCGCGCTGCAACTGCTCGCGAACCACACCAAAGGCTGCGTCCGCTCTGCGATCCGGTCAGGCAATGGCGAAGCGGCGATTGACGAGCTCATGGCGGTGGTAAAGCGCTTCGGCCGTTAGGTCAAAGATCCCTTGAACAGCTCTCCCGCCATCCCGCGCAGCATCTGGATGCTCGGATTCGTCAGCCTGTTCATGGACGTATCCTCCGAACTGATCCACGGCTTGCTGCCGGTATTCATGGTCTCGAGCTTGGGCGCCAGCGCCTTTGCCGTGGGCATCGTCGAAGGCATCGCCGAATCGACCGCGCTGATCGTGAAGGTCTTTTCCGGCGTGCTCAGCGACTACCTCGGCAAGCGAAAAGTCCTGGCGGTGATCGGCTACGGCCTGGGCGCTTTATCCAAGCCCCTGTTCGCGCTTGCGCTGTCGGTGAACTGGGTGCTCGCAGCGCGCTTCATGGACCGCATAGGCAAGGGCATACGCGGCGCCCCGCGCGACGCTCTCGTCGCCGATCTCGCGCCCCCGGAAATACGCGGCGCGGCCTACGGCCTGCGCCAATCGCTCGATACGGTCGGCGCTTTCGTCGGCCCCTTGCTCGGCGTGGCGCTGATGCTGTTGTGGGCGGGAGATTTCAGGACCGTATTCTGGTACGCGATGATCCCGGCCTTCATCGCGGTGCTGCTGCTGGTGTTCGGCGTGGAGGAGCCCGGCAAAGGCGCAGCGCGGCGCAAGCCGGCCGCTCCGATTCAATGGAACACGCTGGCCGAATTGGGCAGCGCCTACTGGTTCGTGGTCGCGGCGGGCGGCGTGTTCACGCTGGCCCGGTTCAGCGAGGCATTTCTGATCTTGCGCGCGCAGCAGCAGGGCTTGCCCGATAGCTACGCGCCGCTGGTGCTGGTGGTGATGAACCTTGTCTACGCGCTCTCCGCTTATCCCCTGGGAAAACTCGCAGACCGCATGATCCATATGGGCCTGCTCGCGGCGGGCTTGGTCACGCTGATCATCGCCGACCTCGTTCTCGCCGGGGCGCAGGGGCTGGCCGCGGTCGCCCTGGGCGTGGCCTTATGGGGCTTGCATATGGGCATGACCCAGGGCCTCCTGGCAACCATGGTCGCCGATACCGCGCCGGCGCATTTGCGCGGCACGGCCTTCGGTTTTTTCAACCTGGCGAGCGGCGTTGCGATGCTGATCGCCAGCGTGCTCGCAGGCTTGCTTTGGGACCAACTCGGCCCGGGCGTGACCTTCTACGCCGGCGCCATGTTCTCCCTGGCCGCTCTGCTGATGCTCGCGCTGCGAAGCGGGCGCTCACCTGCGGTTTGACGCAATATGGGCTTGCGCGCTGCATGCCCTGCGATGATGACCTGTCGCTCGAACTGGCGTAAAATTGCGCGTATTCCGGGTGTGATTCGCAGCGCAGCCTAAGCGCTGCTGAATCCGCCCGTTCACATAGGTTAAGAAAGTGATTGAAGTCAACGTCAACGGCGCCGCTCAGCGCTTCGAACCCGACACCGACATTGCCGCCCTGCTGGAGCGCCTGCAGCTCGCGGGCAAGCGCGTGGCGGTGGAGCGCAACGGCGAGATCGTGCCGCGCAGCCGTTTCGCGCAGACAGCGCTGGCCAACGGCGACCGGCTGGAGATCGTGGTCGCCGTTGGAGGCGGTTGAACATGGCACAGATTCATCATTTCAGCGCCAAAGTGAGCTGGACCGGTGCCGCCAAAGGCACTACCAGTTCCTATGAGAGCTATTCGCGCGACCACCTGATCGAAGTACCGGGCAAGCCGCCGCTGCCGGGTTCGGCCGACAAGGCGTTCCGCGGCGATTCTTCGCGCCATAACCCGGAAGACCTGCTGGTAGTCTCGCTTTCGACCTGCCATATGCTCACCTACCTCGCGGAAGCGGCGCGCGCGGGCGTGCATGTCGTCGCCTACTCGGACGAAGCCAGCGGTACCATGCAGCTGTACCAAGGCAAGATGCGCTTCACCGAAGTCAGCCTGCGCCCGCAGGTCGTCGTCGCCAAAGACAGCGACCCGGCACAGGCGCAACGCCTGCACGAAAAGGCGCACGAGCATTGTTTCATCGCCAACTCGGTCAATTTCCCCGTCTCCTGCGACGCGCGCGTGAGCGTCGCCGACACTGTATAGGCATCCAATGGGCTCTCTGAACATCGCAGGCAAGGCCTATGCCTCGCGCCTGCTCATCGGCACCGGCAAGTACAAGGACTTCGACGAGACCCGCCGCGCCGTGGAGGCGAGCGGCGCGCAGATCGTCACCGTGGCCATCCGCCGCACCAACATCGGCCAGAATGCGGGCGAGCCTTCGCTGCTCGATGCTCTGCCGCCGTCGAAATTCACCTATTTGCCCAATACCGCCGGTTGCTATACGGCGGATGACGCGGTGCGCACGCTGCGCCTCGCGCGCGAACTGCTGGACGGCCACGAACTGGTGAAGCTGGAAGTGCTGGGCGACCCGAAGACCTTGTTTCCGAACATGATGGAAACGCTCAAGGCGGCCGAAACCCTGGTGCGGGACGGCTTCAAGGTGATGGTGTACTGCAGCGACGACCCGATCCTGGCCAAGCGCCTGGAGGAAATCGGCTGCGTCGCGGTGATGCCGCTCGCCTCGCTCATCGGCTCGGGCATGGGCATACTCAACCCCTGGAACCTGCAGCTGATCCTGGAAAACGCGAAGGTGCCGGTGATCGTCGACGCCGGCGTGGGCACGGCCTCCGACGCAGCGATCGCGATGGAACTGGGCTGCGACGGCGTGCTGATGAACACCGCGGTGGCGGCTGCGAAAAATCCGGTGCTGATGGCGCAGGCGATGAAAAAAGCGGTCGAGGCCGGGCGCGAGGCCTATCTGGCCGGGCGCATGCCGAAGAAACTGTATGCGGCCGCGCCCAGCTCGCCCGCTACCGGCATTATCGGCAAGGCCGCCTGAAGCCTGCCGGGCCGGGTCCCGGCTCCGGCAATAATCGGGCGCCCATCCGATGCCCCCATCTTCCCATCCGCCGATACGCAGTTTTGTCCTGCGCCAGGGCCGCGTGTCCAACGCGCAGCGGCGCGCGGTCGATACCTTGCTGTCCGTCTATGGCATTGCCTACGCGCCGGGCGAGCTGGCCTTCGAGCAGGTATTCGGTCGGCGCGCGCCGACCATACTCGAAATCGGCTTCGGCATGGGCGAGACCACCGCGCTGATCGCGCAGTCCCACCCGGAGAACAATTACCTCGGCATCGAAGTGCATACGCCGGGCGTGGGCAGCCTGCTCAAGCGCATCGCCGAAGACGCGCTCACCAATCTGCGCCTGATCCAGCACGACGCGGTCGAAGTGCTGGAGCACATGATCCCACCCGCAGCGCTCGCCGGCGCGCACATATTCTTTCCCGACCCCTGGCCGAAAAAACGCCACCACAAGCGCCGGCTGATCCAGCCCGCCTTCGTTGCGCTGCTCGCTTCGCGCCTCGCGCCGGGTGCCTACCTGCATGCCGCCACCGACTGGCAGGAGTACGCCGAGCAGATACTCGCCGTGTTTGCCGCCGAGCCCGCGCTTGTCAATACCGCGCCGGGATTTGCGCCGCGCCCGGACTACCGGCCGCTGACCAAGTTCGAGAGCCGCGGCCTGAAGCTTGGCCACGGGGTGTGGGACATCATTTTTCGCAAGACTTAGAGGCTATTTTCGCCCTGCTCCGGACGGCCGCGCTCGCGACCGACGACCGACCGGTTGACCTCAGAGCGGTCAACGATTAGGGCACGGCCTGACTATCCGAGCTGACCACAAGCTCCATATTCCGCCTACTGCCGGTTTTCCTGCACCAGCGCCTTGATTTCCTCAAGCAAGCTGTCGCGCAGTAGATGGAGTTCGCCCAGCCTCGCCAGCGCCTCCGGGTTCCGGCCCCGGGCCTGGAGTTCGCAGAGCTCCGCCGCCAGCGCATGTACCTGCCGGTGCAACAGTTCGATGGTTTGGAAAACTGGCTGCGCACCATGGCGAGACAGACTCTCGGCATCCAGCCACTTGCCGAAGTGACACTGCTGACGATCCAGTTGCGGCGGGATTTCGCGCCCGCCCTTGAGAAAAGCTTCAAGGGTAGCGATCCAGGCGCGGTGCTCGACACTTGCGAAGAGCACCGGCAAATCGTCGCGGCTTACCGGACGGCAATTGATCCAACTCGGATCGGGGCGCCAGGTCGCCGACCAGCCGCTCAACTCGCTTGCTGGCATGGGGCGCGCGATGCCGTAGCCTTGGGCCAGTTCGCAGCCAAGTTGCAGTAGCATTTCGCCGTGTTCCACGGTCTCCATCCCTTCGGCGATGACTTGGCGGCGAAAGGCAGCAGCCAGGCCGATCACGCCCTCCAGAATTGCCAGATCATCCGGGTCTTCGAGCATGTCGCGCACGAAGCTCTGGTCGATCTTGAGCAGGGTGACCGGCAGGCGTTTGAGGTAGATCAGCGAAGAATAGCCGGTGCCAAAATCATCCAAGGCGAACATCACCCCGACCTCCCGGCAAGCCTGGATGATCTGGGATACTCCGGCCACATCCTCCAGCGCGCTAGTTTCCAATACCTCCAGTTCGAGGTCGCCCGGCCTGACGTTCGGATGCGCCGCCAGAATTTCGCGCAGGCGCTGGGGAAAGCCCGCCTGCTGCAGCTGGCGGGCGCCGACATTGACGCTCACCGGCATGTCCAGTCCGGCCGTTTGCCAGAGCGCCATCTGCGCCAGGGCGGCGTCGATCACCCACTCGCCGATTTCGACGGCCAGCCCATGGTCCTCGATCACCGGCAGGAACACCGCCGGGGGCAACAGACCTTTTTCCGGGTGTTGCCAGCGGATCAGCGCTTCGGCGCCGATGACTTTCCCCGTGCGCATGTTCACTTTGGGCTGGTAATGCAGCACAAACTCCCGTTCGGCCAGGGCGCGGCGGATACGCTCAACGCTTTCGTGATGGCCGCGTACGCTCCGGTCCTGTTCGGCGTCGAAGACGTGGTATCGGTTCTTGCCGGCCAGTTTGGCCTGATACATCGCCTGGTCGGCCTGGCGTAGCAGTTGGTCGGCATCCACGTCTTCCGCCTGCGGATAGAAAGTGACGCCGAGGCTGGCCGAGACCTCGAGCAAGAGATCACCGACATGCACGGGCCGGGCTGCTGCGGCGAGCAGGCGGGCGAGCATCGGCACGCTGGCTTCCACATCCGGCAGATCGAGCATCACGGCAACGAACTCGTCTCCGCCCAGGCGGGAGAGCGTGTCGCCTTCGCGCAGGACCTGCTTCATGTTGGCGGCCATGGTCATCAGCAATTGATCGCCGGTATCGTGCCCGTGGCGGTCGTTGATGACCTTGAAACCATCCAGGTCGAGATAGGCCACCGCCAGCGGTTGCGCGCGCCGATGCGCCTGAGCCATGGCCTGGTGCAGACGATCGGCCAGCAGCACGCGGTTGGGCAGGCTGGTCAGCGCGTCGTAGTGGGCGATATGTTCCAGCTGCCTCTCGTGCTCCTTGCTCACGGTGATGTCGGAGAACAGGACCACGTACTGCTTCGGGTTGCCCTGGGCGTCGCGCACGGTGCTGATGGTTCGCAACTCGGCATACTCCTCACCGTTCTTGCGCCGGTTCCAGACTTCGCCGCTCCAGTAGCCCTCTTCGACCAGAACTCGCCACAGGTCCCCGTAAAATGCCTCTCCCTGGCGGCCGGAGCTGAGCATGCGTTCGTTGCGGCCCAGGACTTCGTCGCGGCTGTAACCCGTGATGAGGCTGAAGGTGTCGTTGACGTCGATGATCGTGCCGTCCGGGGCAGCAATCATGATGCCTTCGCGCGCATGGGTGAAAACGCTGGCGGCCAGGTGAAGTTTTTCGTCTGCCTGCTTGCGCTCGGTGATGTCGGTATTGGTGCCGCTCATGCGCAGCGGCCGCCCGCCAGCATCGCGCTCGATCACCCGGCCACGGCTCAGGATCCACTTCCACTCGCCGTTCGCAGCCCTCACCCGGTGTTCGACGGTGTAACTCGCGACTTCCTCCTTCATGGCACGCACGGCAGCGGTGGTAACGAATCGACGATCATCCGGATGGACAAGCTTC
>Ga0208716_1001195_pt1 | contig 9959 bp, 8 predicted proteins | sample NGESurdeep092012_8_FD_184482 | JGI IMG/M metagenome (GOLD analysis project Ga0208716, IMG submission 184482) | Arctic peat soil microbial communities from Barrow, Alaska - NGEE Surface sample 415-3 deep-092012 (SPAdes) | ecosystem: Environmental > Terrestrial > Soil > Wetlands > Peat ...
GGGTTCATCGACATGGTGACCGACGACGAGATCGTCGAGGCCTACAAGTTGGTGGCGGCCACAGAGGGCATCTTCTGCGAGCCGGGATCGGCCGCGTCGATCGCCGGAGTGCGTAAGGCGCGCGCCGACGGCCGCCTGCCCGCCGGCGCGCGCGTCGTCTGCATCCTCACCGGCCACGGTCTCAAGGACCCCGACACGGCGGTGCGCACGGCGGAGAAGCCGATCTTCACCGAGGACGCGATGACGGAGATCGAGCGCGTGCTCGCAGTACGGACGGTCTGATGCGCAAGCGGCTGCTGCTCGTGCCCGACGGGATGGCCGACGACCACCTCGAGGAGCTCGGCGGCAAGACACCGCTCCAGGCCGCGCGCACCCCGGTCATGGACGCGCTTGCGCGACGCGGCACTGTCGGCCTCGTGCGCACGATCCCCAACGGCATGCCGCCGGGCAGCGATGTCGCCAACCTCTCCGTGCTGGGCTACGACGCCCGTGCGCTCTACACCGGACGCTCACCGCTCGAGGCCGCCAACATCGGCGTCGATCTCGGCGCCGATGACGTCGCCTACCGCTGCAACTTCGTCACGATCGACGATGGCGTGATGCGCGACAACACCGCCGGGCACATCGACAGCGCCACCGCCGGCGAGCTGATCGTCGCGCTCGAGGACGTGCTCGGCGGCGGACCGTTCGAGTTTTACGCCGGCGTCGGCTATCGCAACCTCATGGTGTGGCGGGGCGGCGAGGAGGTCGCCTGCACGCCGCCCCACGACATCCTCGACCGGCCAGTCGCCGGATACGCGCCGCGCGGCGTCGCCGCCGAGGCGCTCGTCGAACTCGCTGAACGCGCCCACGACGTGCTCGCGGGGCTGCGCCCGGTCACCGACGTGTGGTTCTGGGGCGAAGGCCGGGCGCCGAGCCTCCCGCCGTTTCGCGATCTCTATGGGCTGAGTGGTGCGGTCGTCGCCGCCGTCGACCTCGTGCGCGGCCTCGGCCGGCACGCCGGTTTCGAGGTGCTCGCGGTGCCCGGCGCCACCGGCGGCCTCGACACCGACTATGGTGCCAAGGCGCGCGCCGCGCTCGACGCCCTCGGGCGCCACGACTTCGTCTTCGTCCACGTCGAGGCGCCCGATGAAGCCGCACACATGGGCGATATCGCCGCCAAGATCGGCGCGATCGAGCATGTCGACGCGGAGGTGCTGGCGCCGCTCGCCGCGCGTGCCGATCTCGCCCTGCTGGTGCTCCCCGATCACTTCACGCCGGTGCACGCGCGCACGCACGTGAGCGCACCGGTGCCGTTCGTGTTCGCCGGTTGTGCGCCGGCCGCGGCGCGGCCGGCGCCCGCGTTCGACGAAGATGCGGCGCGCGCCACGGGGCTGGTCCTCGCCGACGGTCCCGAGCTGATGCGCCGCTTCCTGGCGGCGACCGTATAGGCCTTGTGCGACCGGTACTCGGTCAAGCTGTAGTTGGTGGAGGGAGTCTCCGATAACCGTTGAAGTGACACCACAGCGATGAGCACCAAGGGAAACAAGCGCGACATCGTCGTCGGCGACGAGCACTTCGCCGCGGTCGACGACGACCGCCCCGTCTCGCCAAGTGCCGAGCGCTATGTGATGAGCGAGTCGCGCGCCCGCCGCCTGACGATCAAGGAGGGCGAGCTCTTCACCTACGTCGACGCCATGGGCCACATGCCCAAGACGGAGCATTCGGCGCTCGGCCTGTACTACCACGACACGCGCTTCCTCAGCCATCACGAGATGACGCTCGGCGGCCGCTCGCCGGTGCTCCTCTCGTCGACCGCGGATCGCAACTACGCCAGCTCGATGGAGTTCACGAATCTCGAGATGCGGTCCGCCGACGGTAGCCACATCCCGCAGTCGACGATCCACGTGCGCTGCACTCGCTTCGTCGCCGACCGCGTGCACGAGCTGCTGCGCGTGCGGAACTACCACGATCGACCCGTGCAGGTCGTCCTCGACCTGTACTTCGAAGCCGATTTCGCCGATCTCTTCGAAGTACGCGGCACGCGCCGCCGGCGGCGCGGCACGCTGTTCGCGCCGAAGGTCGACGGCAGGACCCTGACGCTCGCCTACCTCGGTCTCGACGAGGTGCTGCGCAAGACCGTGATCACGTTCGAGCAGGCGCCGGCATCGATCGAAGCCGGCAAGGTGCGCTTCGTGCTGCCGCTGGCGCCGCGCGAGCGGCGCATCCTGAGCTTCGCGATCGACGTGGTCGTTCCCGATTCGCCACCACCGCGGGAAGGCGACTTCAACGCGAAGCTGGGCGGCATGCGCCGTGACTACGAGCGCTGGATGGCCGAGTCGGCCGACGTGTTCGCCGACAACGAGCAGTTCATGGGCGTGCTGCGGCGCTCCCAGTCAGACCTGCGCATGCTGCTCGCCAAGACACGATACGGCACGCTGCCGCTGGCCGGTGTGCCGTGGTTCGTGGCGCCCTTCGGGCGCGACGCGATCATCACGGCGATCGAAGCGTTGATCCTCGATCCGCGCTTCGCCGTGGACACGGTGCGCGCCCTGACCAAGCTCCAGGGCACGACCGACAACGCCTTCCGCGAGGAGGAGCCCGGCAAGATCCCGCACGAGATCCGACAGGGCGAGCTCGCCAACCTCAAGGCGGTGCCGCAGACGCCGTACTATGGCGCCGCCGACACGACCCCTCTCTACCTGCTGCTTCTCTGCGAGGTCGTCATGTGGACCGGCGATCTCGAGTTCTTCGAGCTGCTGCGCGAGCACATCGAGGCGGCGCTCACCTGGATCGACCGGTACGGCGACGCCGACGGCGACGGCTTCGTGGAGTACCAGCGCCGCTCGCGCGCCGGACTGCTCAACCAGGGCTGGCGCGACGCTCACAACGCCGTCGTCCATGCGGACGGCAGTATCGCTCAGGGGCCGATCGCGCTTGCCGAGGTGCAAGGCTACGTGTACCACGCCAAGCGCCGCCTCGCCTCACTCTACGGGCAGCTCGGCGATGTCGAGCTCTCGGAGCGGCTGCAAGCCGAGGCGCAAGAGCTCAAGCGGCGCTTCAACGAACGCTTCTGGATGGATGACGAGGAGTATGTGGCGATGGCGCTGGACGGAGACAAGCGTCAGGTCAAGACCGTCGCTTCGACCGCCGGCCACTGTCTCTGGTCACGGATCGTCGATGACGAGCTGGTACCGGCCGTCGTGCGCCGTCTGATGTCGCCGGACATGTTCTCGGGTTGGGGCGTGCGCACGATGAGCAAGGCGGCCGCGGCCTACAACCCGGTGAGCTTCTACAACGGCAGCGTCTGGCCGTTCGACAACGCGATCCTCGTGCGCGGCCTCAAGAAGCTCGGCTATGCGCAGGAGGCGAACCGCATCACGACCGGCGTGTACGAAGCGGCGCTTGCCTACGAGAACAGCCGCCTGCCGGAGCTCTTCTGCGGTTTCACGCGCCGCGCCGTGAACCGACCGGTCACGTTCCCGATGGCGTGTTCGCCGTATGCGGCCTCGGCCGGCGCGATGTTGCTGATGCTGCAGTCGATGCTCGGGCTCTACGCCGCCGCCGAGGAGAACGTTCTGTACGTGCACAGCCCGGCGCTGCCGAAGTGGCTCTCCGAAGTCACCGTGAGTAACCTGCGTCTCGGCCGCTCGACGCTCAGTCTGCGCTTTCACCGCGAGGGCAGCCAGACTTCGTTCGCGGTGCGCGACAAGCAAGGGCCGGCGCGCATCGTCGTCGTCGAATAGCGCGCCGTCAAGTCCATTGCGCAGACTCGACCGTGGCGCTGCCCCGGGTCTGGTTGTACCATCGCAGGGTCATGGCCAAGAAGGACACCGCCACCGCCCGCCAGCCGGCTCGCGACTCGCGCGAGAGCCGGCGGCTGACGGTGGCGCACATCTCCGACCTGCACGCGGGGTCGCCTTACTTCGTGCCCAACCTCATGGATCGCGCCGTCGTCGAGGTCAACGAGCTCGCCCCGGACATCGTGCTCGTCACCGGCGACCTCACCGAGATGGGCTTCAAGCAGGAGTACCTGCTCGCCAAGAGTTACCTCGACCGGATCGAGTGTCCCGATCTCCTCGTGATCCCCGGCAACCACGACTCGCGGCACGTCGGCTACGTGCACTTCGAGGAGCTCATCGGGCCGCGCAGCTGCACGCTCTCCAAGGAGGGCGTGACGATCGTCGGCATCGACTCGACCGAGCCGGACCTCGACCACGGCCACATCGGACGCGCGCGCTATCGCTGGCTGGAGGAGAAGTTTGCGCACGAGGCCCGGTTCCGCATTTTCATGCTGCACCACCACCTGCTGCCGGTCCCCGGCACGGGGCGCGAACGCAACGTCGTCTACGATGCCGGCGACGCGCTCGAAGTGCTGCAGCACTGCAAGGTCAACCTGGTGCTCTCCGGGCACAAGCACGTGCCCTATGCCTGGCGGCTCGAGGACCTCTTCGTCGTGAACGCCGGGACGGCGTGCTCGTTGCGCCTGCGCGGCAACATCAAGCCCTGCTACAACGTGATCACGATCGAGGACGACCGGGTCGAGATCGTCCGCAAGCACCCCTTCCACGGCACCGAGGCGATGATCGCCTTCTCGCCGTCGACCCTGGCCTACGAGAAGTCCGTCTCGCTGCGCGAGCAAGAGGAGCGCTGATCGTCGAGCCATCGCTGCCGCGCGCCATCGCCTTGATCGATGGCGAGCACTACCCACCCGTCGTGCGCGCGGCGCTTGCCGCCCTCGGCGACCGCTACGCGTTCGTCGCGGCGCTCTTCGTCGGTGGCGGCGAGAAGCTGCGCGATGGGGCTTCGCAAGACTACGGCGTACCGGTGCGCGCCGCGAGGAGCGCGGCGCCGGGCACGCCGAACGAAGCCCTTGGCGCGTTGCTTGCGGCGCTGCTCGCCGAGACCGGCGCCGAGGTCGTCGTCGACCTCTCCGACGAGCCGCTGCTCGGCTACCGCGAGCGCTTTGCCCTGATCAGCGTCGCACTCGTCGGCGGCGCGCGCTACGAGGGTGCCGACTTCGACTTCCGGCCGCAGGCCCGCACTCGCCTGGCGAGCAAGCCGGCGCTGGCGGTGATCGGCACCGGCAAGCGCGTCGGCAAGACGGCGGTGAGCGGCTTCGCCGCCCGCCGTCTTGCTCGAGTCTACGGGGCCGACGGCGTGCTCGTCGTCGCCATGGGTCGCGGCGGGCCGCCGCAACCGGAGGTCGTACGCGGCGCCGCCGGGCTGAGCGCGGCGGCGCTGCTCGCCGCCTCGCACGCCGGGCGACACGCCGCGTCCGACTGCTACGAAGACGCCGCCCTCGCCGGCGTCACGACGATCGGCTGCCGGCGGTGCGGGGGCGGCATGGCCGGCGCCGCCTTCGACTCCAACGTCGGCGATGCACTGCCGCTGGTCGAGCAGTCGTCGGCGGCGCTGGCGATCTTTGAGGGCAGCGGCGCCGTGATCCCGCCGGTCGCCGCCCAGGGCACGCTCTGCGTGAGCGCCGCGAACCAGCGGCTCGACTACGTCACCGGTTACCTCGGCGCCTATCGTCTGCTGCTCTCCGACCTTCTCGTGCTGACGATGTGCGAGCCGCCGTTCGCCGACCGCCGCCGCGTCGCCGAGCTGCGTGCCGATGCGCAGGCGGTGAAGCCGTCGCTGGAAGTCGTCGAAACGGTCTTTCGGCCGCGGCCGGCGGAGCCGGTCCGCGGCCGCCGCGTCGCCTACTTCACCACGGCGGCACCGGAGGCGCTGGCGCCGCTCGTCGGCCACCTCGAGCAGGAGTGCGGTGCCGAAGTCGTGGTCGCCTCCGGCGACCTCGCCTGCCGACCGGCGTTGGCGGCGGCGGTCGCGCGCGCCGAGGTCGCCGCCGACGTGTTCCTCACCGAGATCAAGGCGGCGGCGATCGACGTCGTCGCCGAAGCCGCCGATCGCGCTGGCAAAGCGCTCGTCTTCTGCGACAATGAACCGGTCGCCGTTGATGGCAGCGAACTGGGCGCGCGCATCGTGGCGCTCGCCGCGCGATGCGTCGAACGATTCGCGAGGGGGGAGTAGTGGTCAACGAGTCCGACTACGTGATCATCGACCCCGAAGCCAACCTGCCGTTCTCCAAGGGGCTGATGGCGCAGTCGCTGATGGCGACCGGGCTGCCGCCCGAGCGCGCCTACCTGGTCGCGTCGGCCGTTCAGCGCGTGCTGCGCCACACGCGCCGCCAGTCGATCACGCTGGCAGGTCTGCGCGCGATCGCCTGCGAGACGCTCGGCAAGGAAGACGGCGACGCGCTCATCGCAAGCCTCGTGCAGTGGCAGGAGCTACGGCGCATGGAGCGACCGCTGATCGTCCTCATCGGCGGCACGACCGGCGTGGGCAAGAGCACGCTCGCGACGCAGCTCGCCAACCGGCTCGGCATCACCCGCGTCGCCTCGACCGACACGGTGCGCCAGGTGATGCGCGCGTTCTTCTCGCGCGACTTGATGCCGGCGATCCACTTCTCGTCGTTCGCCGCCGCCGAGGCGGTGCGCGTGCCGGTGCCCAGGGGCACCAACCTCAGCAAGATGGGCTTCATCGAGCAGACGAAGAGCATCTCGGTCGGCGTCGAGGCGATCGTCGCGCGCGCGATCGAGGAGGCGCAGAGCACGATCCTCGAAGGCGTCCACCTCGTGCCGGGCTATCTCGATCGCGGGCGCTGGGGCGACGCGCTCGTGCTCGAGTACGTGCTCAGCGTGAGCGACGCGGGCATGCACCGCCGCCACTTCACTGTGCGCGAATGGGAGACCGGCGGGGTCCGCCCCTTGCGCCGTTACCTTCGCAGCTTCGCGCAGATCAGGCGGATCCAGAAGTACATCCTTGCGCGCGCCACCGAGCAGGGCGTGCCGGTGATCGACAACACGAGCCTCGATCAGACGATCAAGACGGTGATGGCCGACATCCTGCGCGCCGTCGGTGAGTACCAGCGCCCCGCTTCTTGACAAATTGTGCTGGCGCTTGCGCCGGAACGTGGTAAGCTGTGCACACCGCGCGACTTCCATAGACCTTCGAACAGTCGCATCATGGCGCGGTCCGTCGACAGATCCATCTCTTCTCGCTGTCGTTCCCGAGGTTCTCAATCAGTCTCGAAGGCGAAGGACGAAGAGGGTCCCGACGGGAACAAGTTAGCACGGGGCCAATCCCGAGCGCGATCCGCGCGACAGAGCCGATGGAGGCCGGTCAACACCATACCGATATGAGCACTCTCAAAGAACAAACCGAGACAGACCCGCAGGCCGAACCGATGAGCACCACTTTGGCCGACGATCCCGTTGTCGCCGAGCCCGTTGCGGCCGAAGCCACCGCCGTGACCGAGGCGCCGCCGGCCGAAAAGCCGGCAGCGCCCGAGACCGGCGCGATCACGACCGGCGGCCGTCCCGACAACCAGGGCGGCGGCAAGGGCCGCGACCGCGGTCGCGGCCGCGACCGCGGCAAGGACCGCGGCGACCGCGGCGACCGCGACGAGCCGCGTGAGCGTCGCCCCGAAGGTCCTCCCGTCACCAAGACCGGCACCCTCGACATCCTCCCCGACGGCTTCGGCTTCCTGCGCACCAGCGGTTACACGCAAGGCGACGACGACGTGTACGTGTCGCTCTCGCAGATCCGCCGCTTCGGCCTGCGCCGCGGCGACGAGATCCAGGGCCAGGTGCGCGAGCCCAAGGACAACGAGAAGTACAACGCCCTTCTCAAGATCGACACGGTCAACGGCATGGACCCGGACGAGGCGCGCAAGCGACCGTTCTTCGAGCAGCTCACGCCGCTGTTCCCCGAGGAGCGGCTGCGTCTCGAGACCGAGGAGCACGACACGGCGACGCGCATCATGGACCTGCTCTGCCCGATCGGCAAGGGCCAGCGCGGCCTGATCGTCTCGCCGCCCAAGGCCGGCAAGACGACGATCCTCAAGAAGCTCGCCAACTCGATCACCGCCAACAACCCCGACGTGCATCTGATCGTGTTGCTCGTCGACGAGCGCCCAGAAGAAGTCACCGACATGAAGCGCTCGGTCAACGGCGAGGTCGTCGCCAGCACCTTCGACCAGCCGTCGGAGAACCATGTGCAGGTCACCGAACTCGTGCTCGACCGCGTCAAGCGGCTGGTCGAGATCGGCCGCGACGTCGTTGTGTTGCTCGACTCGATCACCCGCATGGCGCGCGCCTACAACCTCAACACGCCGGCCTCGGGTCGTATCCTCTCGGGCGGCGTCGACAGCACTGCCCTCTATCCACCGAAGAAGTTCTTCGGAGCCGCCCGTAACATCGAAGAGGGCGGCTCGCTGACGATCCTCGCCACGGCGCTCGTCGACACCGGCTCGCGCATGGACGAGGTCATCTTCGAGGAGTTCAAGGGCACCGGCAACATGGAGATCCGTCTCGACCGCAAGCTCGCGGACAAGCGTGTCTTTCCGGCGATCGACATCGAGCTCACGGGCACACGCAAAGAGGAGCTGCTCATGGACGCCGCCGAGGCGGCCATGGTCTGGAAGCTCCGCGCCGTGCTGCACGCGCTCGAGCCCAACGCGGCGATCGAGCTGCTCATCAACAAGGTGCGCGAGACGAAGTCCAACGCGGAGTTCCTCACCCAGCTGCAGAAGAACTCACGCTGACCGCTCGCGCCGGTCGTGCTACCATACCTGCCCGGGCCCACGAGGACCCTGGTCGAGAAACGAAGGGAACGAGTTCCATGAAGAAGGGCATCCATCCGGACTATGTCGAGACGACGGTGCACTGCTCGTGCGGTGCCACCTTCACGACGCGCTCGACCAGGCCCGAGCTGCACGTCGAGCTCTGCTCGCAGTGCCACCCGTTCTACACCGGCAAACAGAAGCTCGTCGACGCGGGCGGCCGGGTCGAGCGCTTCCAGCGCCGCGCCAAGAAAGCGGAGTCGAAGTAGCCGCATGGCGGCGCGTCTGAGCGTCACGCTCCTGCAGCACACGCCCGACCCGGACCGCTCGGTGGCGATCGCGGGCCGGCTGTGTTACGCACCCGTTTCGGCCGCCGACCTCAAGCAGGAGATGACCGACGACGAGGTCGCCAAGCTCGTGCGCATCCTCGTTCGTTCCGGGCATCACTCCGCGCTCGAGCATGCGTCGTTCAGCTTCGCCGTCGACGGCGTCTCGCGCGCCTGTACCCACCAGCTGGTGCGCCATCGCCTCGCCTCCTACAACCAGCAGTCGCAGCGCTACGTGCATTTCGGCGGCGGCGACAGCTTCGTCGTGCCGCCGAAGATCGCCGCCAACGCCGCCGCCGGGAAGGTCTTCCTCGAGGCGATGGACCAGGCGCGCAGCGCCTACGATCGCCTCGTCGATCTCGGCCTCGCTGAGGGGCGCACGCGCGAGTCGGTGCAGGAGGACGCGCGCTTCGTGCTCCCCAACGCCGCCGAGACCAAGATCGTCGTCACGATGAACGCGCGCGAGCTGCGCCACTTCTTCAGGGTGCGCTGCTGCCATCGCGCGCAGTGGGAGATCAACGCCCTCGCCTGGCAGATGCGCACGATGCTCCGCGAGGTGTCGCCGTACCTCTTCGAGGGTACGGGCCCGGCGTGCCTGTACGGTTCGTGTGGCGAAGGCAAGATGACCTGCGGCGACCCGTATAAGCCCGAAGACGTCGACGGGCCGGCGGCCGCGGCGCGATGATCGCCACCGGCGTGCCAGGTCCGCGCGCCGCCTTCCGCCATCCAAGTTCGCTCCGAGGGCTGATCCGCCGCGTTCTGCTCATTCCTTTCGTTGCCGTCAGGCGCGCCCAGGTCGGCGGCCAGGCGGTGATCGAGGGCGTGATGATGCGCGGCACCGACCACTGGTCGCTGGCGGTGCGCAAGCCCGACGAGACGATCGCCCTGCACGACTGGCCGCTCGTCTCGTGGATGAAGCGCTACCCCGTGCTCAAGCTGCCGATCCTGCGCGGCGTCACGGCACTGGTCGAGTCGCTGGCCATCGGCGTGCGCGCGATCTCGATCTCCGCCAACGAGTCCCTCGG
>Ga0208716_1001196_pt1 | contig 9956 bp, 10 predicted proteins | sample NGESurdeep092012_8_FD_184482 | JGI IMG/M metagenome (GOLD analysis project Ga0208716, IMG submission 184482) | Arctic peat soil microbial communities from Barrow, Alaska - NGEE Surface sample 415-3 deep-092012 (SPAdes) | ecosystem: Environmental > Terrestrial > Soil > Wetlands > Peat ...
GACCAGCAACGCGACCGTGGCACATGAGCTGAGGCGGCGAAACATCGGACGTGGACCTCTCGGCAGGCCCCGGCGACGATCCGGCGCCGGGCAGAATGGACGGTAGTGGGCGGCGGGACGCGCACCCGGATCCTTCCACCGCGGCGGGCTGCCCGGCGATGGTCCCTTCGTCTCCTCGACGCCGCCAGAGGGCCTACGCGTGCCACGAGCGAATGCCGATGTCTCCGGCCAGGGACGCTGCATCGCCGCCCCGCGCTGCATCGCCGGCCCGCGTCAGCCCCGGCTGATCCCGATGGACAAGCGCCTGCCCCGGTGTCGGAGGGAGATTCGGCGACACCGGGGCAGGAGGGAGGGGAGGATTCGATTCGTCGCGGGGACCGCCGCGGTCCCGATTCGTTGATGGAGTGTCGCGCTGCCGATCCATCGTGTCATTACGGGGCGTCATGACCGGCCAAAGCCCGCCGGCAGCCGCCGCGCCCCTCGCGACTCGGCCGGGTCAATTGTCGAACCGAAGCCTTCCCGAGTCGTCCATCTGCACGCCGCGCCAGTCAGCGGAGACCCAGTGCCAGGCTGTCTTCCACGTTGCACCAGGCTGGCTTCCACGCGGTACGCGGCGGCGTGACCGCGACCTTGACGCGGGCGAGATGATCCTTCCTTACGACACAACCGCGTCACCCGGAGGAAGAACCACGATGGGAGGTCGCGTCGGGCCGCAGCGTCTCCGCCTTGGCGCCGTCGTCCTGGCCGTCACGCTCGCGGCCTGCACGAGCGGGAGCGCGCCGAACTGGTCGTTCCCCGCCGTGCCGAGCCAGGTGGCCGGCGTCCCCGCCTCGGCTGCCCCGTCCGCGGCGCCGAGTGCCCCCGCGGCGCCGAGTGCCGCTCCGTCGCCGAGCGCATCGCCCGGTGCGACGCCGGCGCCCAGCCCGAGCGCGACTCCTTCTGGATCACCGGTCGCGGGGCCAAGCCCGTCACCGCGGCCGCCCGGACCCCCGGATCCGGGTGAGCCCGGCTTCGTCGCGGGCACCAAGGCGAAGCCGCGCGTCATCTCGATCGCGGCGACCGACCTGCTCCTCTTCAACCCGAACGTGGTCTCGGTCCAGCAGGGCGAGACCATCACCTTCCAGATCAGCAACGCCGGCCAGGCCACCCACGAGTTCAAGGTCGGGCCGATGCAGGACGTCTTCAACGACCTGCCGACCACGCCCGAGGTCGCGGACATCACCCCGGGGACAACCAAGAGCCTCACCTACACGTTCACGGGTACCGGGCCGTATGCCTTCGCCTGCCATGCGCCGGGTCACTACGAGAACGGGATGTTCGGGTTCGTGAACGTCGTCCCGGCCGCTCCGTGGCTCGGGACCGTCGCCCACCCGAGGATGGTGGTCATCCGGATGGACGATCATCTCGAGTTCGTGCCGTCCGAGGTTGCCGTCACGCCCGGCGAGACGATCCTGTTCGTGCTCCCCAACGTCGGGACGTCCTTGACGCACGAGTTCCAGGTCGGGCCCGCGGACCGGGTGGCCCTGGATCAGGCCGACGGCCAGATCGTCGTCGAGGCCGACAAGATCGAGCCGCAGCACGTCGACTACCTGATCTACACGTTCGGCAGCGTCGGCCCGTACGCGTTCGCCTGCCACGAGCCCGGCCACTACGAGGCGGGCATGAAGGGGATCATCGACCTGACCCCGTAGGCCGCGCGGCGGCCGCCGACTCGACGACCGCCTCGGCCGCCCGGCGCTGGCCCCCGCCTGATCACTCCGCCTCGACGGTCGCCAGGTCGAACGGGCGGATCAGCGACGTCAGGACGAGGATCGCCACGACGATCGCGGCGAGGGCGAGGAACCCCGCCGTGAAGCTCCCGGTCGCGTCGAGCAGGGTCCCGACGAGCGGAGGACCGAAGATCGCCGTGAGCAGGCCGCCCCAGCCCACGATCGCCTGGGCCGAGGCGGGGCTCGTTGGAGCGCTCGCGGCGGCCCCGTTGAAGACGGCCGCGTACGGGAACCCGACGCCAAGGCCCGTGACGAGGAGGCCTGCGATCGCGACCGGCAGCGTCGGCGCCAGCGCGATCATCGTGAGGCCGGCGGCGGCGAGCGCGAGCCCGGCACGGACGAGGCGGACCGGCCCGAGCCCCGCTTCGAGGATCGCGCCGCCCGACGCGCGGGACACGATGCCGGTGACCAGCGTCAGGGAGCCGAGCAGGCCGGCCGCCGCGAGCGATAGTCGGAAGGCGTCCTCCAGGTAGAGCGTGACCCACGTGCTGACCACGATGGCCATCCCGAAGCCGCACATGTGGCTCAGGGCGAGCAGCCAGGTGTTGCGCTCGCGAAGCGCCACGATCAGTGCGTCCAGCGCCCCGCTGGCAGCCGGCGTCCGGGGCTCGCCCGGGGCAAGGAGCGTCCATACGACCCAGACCCCCGCTACCGCGACGGCGGAGAGCGTGAAGGCGAGCCGCCAGTCGCCCGATGGGCCGGCCAGGATCGGGACGTAGGCCAGGGTAATCCCGGATCCGAGCAGGAACGCCGCGCCGTAGAGGCCCTGCGCCAGGTGGCGGCCGCGATCGTCGAAGATCGAGCGCGTGTACGCGGCGCCGGCGGCGAACCCGAAGCCCGATCCGAGGCCGCCGAGGACGCGCCATGCGAGCAGGGCCGGAAACGTCGGCGCCAGCAGGCCCGTGCCGAGGTTGCCGATCGCCACGAGCAGGAACCCCAGGGTCACGGCAGGCCGCGTGCCGATCCGATCGGCGATGGCGCCACCGGCCAGCATCGTCGACGCGGCCCCCGCGAAGAATGCGGTGGCAATGGCACCCGCGTCGGCCGACGACAGCCCGAACTCGGCCCGGATCAGTCCGAGGACCGGGCCCTGGATCGTGTAGTTCGTGGACACCGCGACGGCGACGGCGCAGATGAGCAGGAGCGCCCTCCGGCGCGACGTGGCTGGCATCCCGCGAACTGTAGCGGCGACGAGCTCCGGAGGCGGGTCCCAGCCTGCGACCGCGGGCGCCGGGCTGCACGCGGCCGCGACTGCCCCGCGCCGTCCGTTGATCGACGGTATCCTCGATCCGAAGACACCGAAGGGGAGAACGATCGTCATGATCAGCGAAGAGGTCCGCGACCTGCTCATTGCCCAGGTCGGGAACGAGCTCAACGCCCACCAGGCGTATTACGGGATCTCGCTCTACTTCGAGGCGCAGAGCCTCAAGAAGTGGGCGGCCGTGTTCCGCGCCCAGTCCCTCGAAGAGGCCCAGCACGCCTCGAAGATCATCACGTTCCTCGTGGACAACGGAGTGCCATTCGAGCTGCCCGCCCTCGGACCCGGCACGACCCGGTATGCCTCCGCGCGGGAGGCGGTCCGGGCCGCCCTCGAGAGCGAGCTCCGCGTCACCGGCCAGTTCGACGCGCTCGCCAGCGCAGCGCAGACGGCCGTCGATCACCGCAGCCTCCAGTTCCTCCAGTGGTTCATCGAGGAGCAGGTCGAGGAGGAGCGTACGATGCGCGAGCTGCTCGACCTGATCGACAGCGGGATCAACCTCTTCCTCGCCGAGCAGCTGCTCGAGGGGAAGGCATAGCCGGGACTCCCGGGGATCGGGCCCCGGCCGGACCCTCGCTGGCCGATCGGTGCCGCACGCACGTTCACGCATGCCCCGTTGAACCCTCGCAGGAGGACCGCCCGGGGCGTTGCGGGCATGCTCTCGGGCCACCTGTCAGACTGGCGGGCCCAGTGTTCCTCCTCTCACGCCCCCCGGAGATCCCCCGATCATGAGCAGCACCGTCTACCTTTCCGCGAGCGGCATGGTCAGCGTCCATGCCGAGCTCGAGCAGCTCACCACCGTCGAGCGACCCGTCGTCATCGCCCGGATCGCCGCGGCGCGCGAGCTCGGTGATCTCCGGGAGAACGCGGAGTACGAGACGGCCCGCAAGGAGCAGTCGATCCTCGAAGGACGAATCAACCAGCTGGTCGTCCTGCTGCGCGACGCCGTGCAGATCGAAGGCTCCTCGACGACCCACGTGAGCCTCGGCACGACGGTCACGGTCGAGGACGACCATGGCGAGGAGACGTACACGATCGTGGGCAGCCACGAGGCAGCCCCCGCCGACGGGCGCATCAGCAGCACGTCGCCCGTCGGCAGGGCGCTCATGGGTGCACGAGCCGGCGACCGGGTGATCGTCGCCGCGCCGAGCGGCGCCTTCGGGCTGCGAATCCTCTCCCTGGCCTGACCCTTACCGAGCGGTCTGCCGTGCGCGGCGCATCGACAATCCCGCGCCGAGGGCGCCGGCGAGCACGATGACGAGGATCACCGGAAACGGAGCGCCGGCCGGGTTGCCGACGGGATCCCGCTGCGGCCCGGTATCGGTCGGGGGCGGACTCTGGATGCCGCCACCGGCTCCGCCCGCCGTCTCGACCGCGACGACCTGGGTGGTCGTGGTGAGCTGCCCCGAGGTGGCCACGAGCGTGTAGGCGCCGCCGCGACCGGGACCGGCGTCGATGGTCGTGGTGAAGGAGCCGGCTGCATCGGCCGTGAGCGTTCGCGTTTCGTCCGGGTGGCTGCTTCGCTGGATCAGCAGCGTGACGGCGCTCGAGGCCGGGAAGCCGGAGCCGGCGACGTCGATCTCCCGGCCGGGGACGACGGTGGCCTGGAGCTCGGGTCCCGCGGCGGCAACGGTCACGGGGAGGACGAGCAGAGTCGCGAGGACCAGGAGCGCGAAGGGGACGCGGCGGGACATCGTGCGTTCCTCGGTGCGGTTGGAGCTGGATGGACGCCAGACGCGCCCGCGCCCGGTTCGGTTCCCTGTCGGGAATCATGTCCGGCACGTCGCCCGGCGGGTCGCTAGGCTTCCAGGATCGAAAGACGGGCCGCCGCTGCGAAGCCCCGATTGCCTGGAGGAGGCGCGCGTCGATGAGCGGAATCGGTGGATACGGGGGACGTCGTCTTGCGACGATGCTCGGGCCGGCGGGGGTCTGGAGCTGGGCGCTGCAGCGGCTGGGAGCGAGCGACGCGGGTGCGGCCGCCCGTGGGCTCGAGGCGATCGGCTATCCCGCCGTCTGGATTCCCGAGACGCTCGGCAACAAGGAGGTCTTCAGCCACGCCGCGATCCTGCTGGCGGCGACGCAGCGGATCGCCGTCGCCTCCGGCATCGCCAGCATCCACGCCCGCGACCCGATGGCGATGGCCAACGGGGCGAGGACGCTCGGCGAGGCGTATCCGGGCCGCTTCATCCTCGGCCTCGGCGTCAGTCACGCGCCCTCGGTCGCGACCCGCGGCGGGACGTACGGGCCGCCGCTCGAGACGATGCGCGCCTACCTGGACGCGATGGCCGCCGCCACGTACGGCGCGCCGGAGCCCCAGCCGCCCGTCCCGGTCGTGCTCGCGGCGCTCGGGCCACGCATGCTCGAGCTCGCCGCCGAGCGCGCCGATGGCGCGCACCCCTACTTCGTTCCCGCCGAGCACGCAGCCTTTGCCCGACGGCATCTCGGCCCGGAGCCGTGCCTCGTCGTGGAGCAGACGGCCGTGCTCACCACGGATCCCGTCGATGGGCGCCGGACCGCCCGCGCCTTCGCGAAGAACTACCTGGCCCTTCCCAACTACGCGAACAACCTGCGGCGCCTCGGCTGGGGCGACGAGGACCTTGCCGGGACCGCGAGCGACCGGCTGATCGACGCGGTCATCGTCTGTGGCGACGTCGACGCGATCGTCGGGCGGGTCCGGGCCCACCTCGACGCCGGGGCAGACAACGTGTGCCTCCAGCTGCGGTCCGATTCATCGTCGGACCCTGCCCTCGGCGCCCTGGCGGAGATCGGTGCCGCGCTCCTGGAGACGGGACACTAGGTCGACACGGCCAGGAGGCTCGGGGGCCACGGCCGGCGAGCTCGGGCGGGCACGCCCGCCACGCGCCGACCCAACGTCAGGTTCCGGCAAGCCGCTCCACGACCGGGGCCAGCTCGTCGATGTCGCCGACCATGAACGACGAGATGCCCAGGCGTTCGCGGAGCACACGGAACTTCTCCACCAGCCCATCGATCGTGCCCACGAAGACGTGCGGCGCGTCCAGGACATCATCGACGGTCAGGTCGACCGCGGTCCGGCCGCGCAGGTGCTCCACGACCCGGGCCGCCTCGCCACGCGGGTCCGCCGTGACGGTGATCGGCCAGCCGGACGGGTAGATGTTGAAGACCAGGTCGTCGAAGCGGTCGCCGGCGGCCTCCCGCACCCACCCGATCTTCTCCGCCGTCGCGGCCACGGTCAGCGAGCTCGGGTCCGAGCGCTGGCCGGACAGGATCCGTGGCGCCAGGCCCACGATGTCCGCCTCGCGGCCAGCCAGCGCGAGCGTCCGTCGCCCGCCGCCGCCGATCAGGAACGGCGGATGCGGGCGACGGACCGGTTTCGGGTGGCCGTCCAGGTCCCGAATCGCGTAGTGCTCGCCGGCGAACGAGAAGGGACCGTCGCCGAAGCAGCCCTTCAGGACGGCGACGGACTCCTCCAGGCGCGCCTGACGGACCGGCGTCGGATCGAACGGCAGCCCGATCGCGTCGTATTCCGGTCGGTTCCAGCCGGCCCCGATCGCCACATCCAGCCGGCCGCCGCTGAGCACGTCCAGGCTGGCCGTCCATGACGGCCTGGATCGCGGCAAGAAACGTGAACGGTCGCATCGCGGAAGCCTACCCGGCGTCGACGGCGAGGACGTGCCCGGTGTCACCGACCTGCGACGGGGCGGCGGCTCAGCCGGCGAGAACCCCCAGGGGTGGGGAGGCCGCCAGGGTCGCGCCCACCGCGCTCGGCCGGCCCAGCAGGTAGCCCTGGCCGAGCGTGACGCCGAGCTCGCGCAGCATCTCCAGCTCGACCCGCTGCTCGATCCCCTCCGCGATGACCTCGCAGCCGGCGCGGCCCGCGAAGTGGCGCAGGCCCGCGATCATCGCCTGGCGGGTCGCGTCGCGATCGACGTGCCGAACGAGGCTGATGTCGATCTTGAGGAAGCGCGGCCGCAGCTCCACGACGTGGCGCAGGCTCGCGAACCCAGCCCCGGCGTCGTCGACGGCAAGGCTGACCGCGGGGCCGAATCGCGCGGCCGCGCGGCCGACCGCCGGGTAGTTGTCGATCTCGATGTGCTCGGTGACCTCGAGCACGATCCGCCGCGAGCGACCGGCCAGGAGCCGGGCAAGCCGCCGCGAGTGGATGATCGCGTCCGGCGACGCGTTCAGGCTCAGCCAGGGGCCGGGCGCCAGGGCCTCCGAAGCGTCGAGCGCGGCCGCGATGCAGGCAACCTCCAGCTCGACGCCGAGCCCGACCGAGTGGGCGTCGGCGATCATCCGGTCGGGTGGGGTGCCGTCGGCAAACCGCGTGAGCGCCTCGTATCCCACCCGCACTCCCGATCCGAGCTCGACGATCGGCTGGAACACGGGGCTCAGGCCGCCCCGTGCGAGGGCACGTCGGACCCGTCCCCGGAGCAGCTCGTCGCGGTGGCCGGACTCGAGGGCGCGGCTGAGCAGCGCGCCGGCGGTCGCCGCGAACTCGCCGACGGCCGGCAGGCGATCCACGAGATGTCGTGCGTACTCCTCGTCGCACGTCCCGGCGGCGATGAGGCCGAGCAGGCCCTCCCCGTTGCGAATCGGCGCATAGGCCATCGCGCGGAGGCCCGTCTGCGCGGTGAGCTGGCCGTACAGCCCATCCTCCGGTCGCGGCGCGAACCGCTCCGCCCACGATCCCTGGGACGCGCGCTCGTACAGGTACGCCGCGCGCGCGGCCGGCAACCGCCGGCCGCTGGTCGCCGGCAGGCCGTCTGGCCCACGAAGGGCGAGCGGCGTCGCCAGCTCCGGGCCGACGAAGTTGATGATCGACGCGACGTCGATGCCGGGCAGGCCGAAGAGCTCGTCACAGATCTCGGCGGCCGTCGCCTCCGCGGTCGCGGCGGGCTGGAGACGGCTCAGGGCCGCCGCCACCTGGGCTCGCTCGCTGAACTCGCGGGCGAGGCCCGACTCGAGGCGGCGAATCTCGGTAACGTCGCTCAGGAAGCCGATCATCGAAGCCAGTCCGTCGACCTCGGCCCAGGAGGCTCGCACGTCGACGAGCACCAGGCCGCCGTCCTTGCGCCGGTAGGGGACCGAGCGTGCCATGGGGAGCCTGCCGTCCGCCACGGCCTCCAGCTGCTCGCGAACCCTGGGCAGGTCCGCTGGAGGATGGACGTCCGTGACCGTCAGCTCGAGCAGCTCGTCGGGTGCATAGCCCAGCAGGGCGCACGCGGCGGGGTTGACCCAGCGGAACCGCTCGGACGCCCGGTCGGCCACGACGATCGCCTCGATCGCGCCGTCGAAGATCGCCGCGTAGCGGAGCTCGGACGCGACGAGCGCACGCTGCGCCCGGTGGGTCTCGGTGACATCCGCGATCGTCCCGAACATGCGGACCGGACGCCCCGACGCGTCGAGCTCGAGGGCGCCGCGCCCGTGCACCGAGCGTTCCTCGCCGGTGTCGACGCGAACGATCTGATACTGGCGGTCGAACGGGCGACTGCGCCCGAGCACCTCCTCGGCGAAGTAGGCGACCATCGCATCGCGCTCGGCCGGATGGACGAGCGAAGCCCAGCCCTGCACGGAGCGTTCGAACGACGCGTCGATCCCGTAGATCGCGTCGAGGCCCTTCGAGCTCACCCAGATTCCCGACGGGATGTCGAGCGAGTAGGAGCCGATCCGCGCGACCGCCTCGACCTCGTCGAGCAGGCCGCGGTCAGGCACGACGGCAGCCGGGCGCGTTGGCGCAGCGGCTGAGAACGCCGTCGATTGCCCGGGTCGGGGTTCGGTGGTCAGGCTGAGACCTCTGCCGTGTATGGGGGGCCGATCCTTCGTTGACCAGGGCGACCCGGTTCCGCACCGTAACCATAGGCTCGCGACGGGGCAGATCCGGCTGGGTCGTCGGTACTGTGATCGGCGCCGGAAGTCCGGCCAGCGTCACCCGGTGTCCGGCATCCAGGTCCGCACGCGATGCCCGTCGATCAGGCCGTCGTCTCGCCGGCGCCGGCCGCCTCGGGCTCGGCGTCGCCGTCCTGGGCCGCCTTCTCCGTCCTGCTGAGGTGGCTCGCCTCGATGAGCGTGGTCCGGCCATCGCGGTCCTTCCAGCGCGTCTGGACCTGCACCTCCTCGCGCTCCCCGGACAGCCGAAGGACGACCGTGTAGCCGGAACCTCCCCCGCGCTCGATCCGATCGACCGTCGCGCTGTCCGAGGGCAGCGGCAGGAGGGCGAGCACCTCCCCGAGGTTGTGTCGCAGCTCCGGGCTGAAGTCCTCGATCACCCGGTCGATGTCGCCGGCGACGGCCGCGGCACAGAGTGCCTCGGCGCGATCGCGAACGTCCTGTTCGTCCATCGGCTTGCCCTCGAACGTGAGCGGATCACGGGCACGTGCCGCTCCACGAAGCCCCACTCTACGTCAGGCGGCGCGGGACGGCCGCGGGTCGTCCGAATCACGGGCTCCAGAAGGCGCTCTCGCCAGCCGCGAGCGACCGGCTGTCCGTCCCGTCCGCCGGCACGACCACGACCTTCAGGCGCGCCGTGCGTCGCCCGGGTGCTCGAGACGCCAGGTGCAGTCGCTGCACAGCGCCAGCGGTCCATCGAGCGTGCGCATCTGGCGGTGCGCGTCACGCGGGTCGAACGGCAGCAGGCAATCCGAACAGCGCACGGGAACGCTGGATCCGGACGCTGCCAGGGGGCGGTCGGTCAACATCGTGAATGCCTCGAGACGGTGTGCGGGGGCCGCGCTGGCGGGCCGCCAGGAGTTGGGCACGGCAGACTCCCGCTCGACGCGGGGATGGCCGGATTGTCCCGCCTCGGTCCCGCCCTGGCATGACGGCCCGTCATGTGTGTGTGCGTGCGTGCGTGCGGGTCCCGCACCAGCCGTCGACGCGCACGCTGCGGAGGCCTTCCCGAGGTGCGAGGGGGCGGATGCTAGCCCCCGTGCGTGGGCGCCGAAAGGGCG